>Ga0265313_10000299_pt1 | contig 53664 bp, 50 predicted proteins | sample 4123metaG_FD_203122 | JGI IMG/M metagenome (GOLD analysis project Ga0265313, IMG submission 203122) | Rhizosphere microbial communities from Carex aquatilis grown in University of Washington, Seatle, WA, United States - 4-1-23 metaG | ecosystem: Host-associated > Plants > Roots > Rhizosphere >... | reverse complement strand
AACCGTTGCCGGTCGAGTTTCGTCTGCTCGGCTATAAGCCGCGGGCGTGGACGCCGGAGGACTCGCTTGCGGTTGGAATGGCCGAGGTTCTGGATCTCATTGACGACTGGGACGCTATCGCGCCTCGAGACGCCGCCTATCGTCGTGGCGGCTTGTCGCTACTGCGGGAACGCTTTCCGCTCACCGATCCGTGCTACGACGCGCCGGTCACCGCCGGTTTAGCCGGGATGGCCCCAGGCCACCGCTGTAATCGTTGGCGGTTAAATACGCTGGTGAGCGAGCTGTCGGACACGCGCGCACCGATCGGAAGCAACGAGTGGGCGGTGGGCGCAAACTTAACGGCGCACAAGCGTTCGCTCCTGGCCAACGATCCGCATTTGGGACTCGGTATTCCCGGCGTTTGGTATTTAATTGACTTACACTCGCCGGGGTATCGCGTTGCCGGCGTGACGCTGCCGGGATTGCCGTCGGTCGTCTTAGGGCACAACGAACGTGTTGCATGGGGCGCGACGGCCGGCACGGTGACCTCACTCTCGGTTTTCAAGCCGCCCGTGCATTTGGACGAAGCCGGTTGGCAGAACGAGCCGATCGGCGTGCGTTTTGGCCGCACGATAACTAAGCGCTTCTACCGCACGAAGCGCGAGTTCGGCGTTACCACGAAGGACGGAGAGTTCGTGCTGATCCGGTGGGTTGCGTACGAGCATCCCAGCTCCCCGGCGACGACCTTCCTCGCGCTCGATCGCGCCGCATCGACCGATGCGGCGATTGCCGTCCTCGGCAAACTACCGCAGCCCTCGCTCAACTTCGCGCTCGCCGATACCGCTGGACGCGCCGCTTACGTATTGGCCGGAGCGATTCCCAACGATCCCGTGCGAGCCCGCTGGTTTCACCCGGCCACCGACTTGGCGCGCGATTATCCGCCGATTCCATTCGCCGCACTGCCGAAGGTCCGGCCGTCGCGAAACGCGATCGTCTGGACCGCCAACAACAAGATGTACGACTCGCATTACCCGCTGCACCTCAGCCCACAGTTTGCGCCGCCGTACCGTGCCTACCGGATCGCGCAGCTCCTGCGTAGGGGACACGCTTATGACATCGCTGCGTTTGCGCGAATGCAGATGGACGTGCTCTCGCTGCCCGAGCGCGAGCTGGCACGTACGCTCGCGCCCACTGTAAGTCGTAACGACCCCGCGCTGGCGCAGTTGCTGACCGGCTGGGGCGGCGAGATGGACGGTGCGTCGACAACGGGGACGGTCGTGGAAGCGGCGCGCTTACGTCTTACCGACCATCATAACGGACGAATGCCGACGCTCTTAGAGACGGCTCACTCGCTCGGCAATCCGTGGGCGAAGTCCACGCCGGCAGCGGCCGTGCCGTGGCAAGTGGCCGGGGCGGTACCGGTGCTCAACTCGCTTTCGAAGCTCGGCGTCAACTTTCTCGACGGCGTCACCCTCCCCGGTAACGGCGACGCGTTCACGCTGCACGTACAGACGCCCGGGTACGCGCAGAGTTTTCGCGCGGTATGGGACGTAGGTGATTGGGATTCCGGCGGCATCACGCTGCCGCAAGGCGAATCGGGCGAGCCCGGATCGGGACACTACACCGATCAGGCCGCGGCGTGGATCGCGGGACGGCTGTGGCCGCTGCCTTTCAGCGATGGCGGCGTACAGCGGACCGCCGTATCGCGTGAAACGCTCTTGCCGTAAGTCCCTAACTTCCGGAACTTAGCTAATCTTTTGGGTTAACGCTGACGGTCACGCCGTCGATCTGACGCTCGGGAGGAATGAAGCCGCTGAGACGCCGGATCTCCTCGCCGCCCTGCGGATACTTCCACATGCCGATCACCTTGGGGCGTTTATTTCCCGGCCCAGTCGGAACGATTAGCGCCTTCCCTTGAATCCACGACTGCGACGAGCGCCCGCCGACGCCGGTGAGCTGCGTGGCGCTCACGATCTTACCCCTCGAGCGGGAAAGCTTCAGCCGATAAATTTTCGGTTGGAAACGCGTCTCGACGGTCATGTAGGTGCCGTCCCACTGAATCTGTCCGGCAGCGGCGATGTTCTCCCGAAAGGTTATGTTGGTAAACGATTGCGCGCCGGCCGGCAGCTCGGAAATCATGAACTTTCCGTTCTTGTCGTAGCCGTCGACGTAGAGGTTGCCGGCCGCATCGTAGCCGCAATAGAGCATCGAGTGCAGCTTTGAATCATGAAAGGTTTGCGGCGGTGCTTGGGAATTCTGCCGGTAAACGGCGATGGAGTCGCCGCAACCGGAGAGACAAAACACGACCGCGGCGAAGTTCTGCGTCGTCGGATCGACGGCGCAAGAATAGACCGAGCCGGGCGCTTTATAGATTGCGACCGGAGTCGTTCCGCCATGCGGGAACTCGAAGATGGCGCTCACCCGGGTCAGGAAAACGTCGCCCTTGGCATCGGAACACATTCCGAACGAACCTATTGGGATGCTCCCCAGCAGCTTGCCGCCGGGATATTTGAAGATGTACGTTTCCTTGTCGCCGCCGACGTAAAGGAGACTGACCCTCCACCCGTTCGAAGAAATCGAGGAACCTTGCGCGGTCGAGGCAACCGATTGATGCGGCGAAAGCGAGACTGCCGGCATCGCGCAGCCGGAGAGCAGCACGCCGGCGGCAAGAGCGGCGAGCGTACGGCGGCCTAACTGCAAAACTCCAAGACCTCCTTTTCGAAGCGGCGGCGACGATGGTTTTCGGTGAGCGGCCCTGGCTTTCATTTGAAAAGGGCGCGTCGCCGCAGCGACGCGCCCTTTAAACCACCGGCTTTTCCGGTGAATTCGGATCAGCCGTTTACGGGACGAAGTTCTTTCCGTCGACGGCGCTATATGCGAGTGAGATACCGTTGCTCGAATTGAGCACCGCTTGAACGGTACCGCCCGGGTACGATAGGACGGTAACCTCTCCGGTACCCGCATCGGCCACATAGGCCTGCTTATTCTTCTTATTGATCGTGACGTGGAACGGATCGGTCCATCCCGATCCCAGCGTGCTGCTCACTGAGGTGTACGGCGGGGGAATAATATCGACGGCCAGGGCAAGCTGATCGCAGATTACGATGTTGCCTTTCTTGTCGATGACCATGCCGCCGACCCACTGCAAGGGAACGCTGAGGTTCGTTCCGTTGCATCCGCTAAGACCACCGGCGTACTCGGTGATGATGCCGATGCTGAAGTTCGTCCATGCAACGAATACGTTGCCGTGCTTGTCGACGGCAACGCCTTCGCCGTAGCCGCCTGGATAGCAGGTTGCCACCGGCGTGTTGCTCTGTTGGTTGAACTCCGTCACGAAGTTGCCGTTGAAGTCGGCTGCGAAAACGTGGCCTTTCTTATCCGTGGTCACGGCGACCGGATCGGTTATGCCGCTGCTGTACGTATAGATAAGATTTCCGGCCTTGTTGTACTCCGTGATGTACGGACCGCCGTAATTGGCAACGTAAATGTTGCCTTTCTTGTCGACCCAGTTACCATCGGGCCCATTGATGCTGGCGCTGATGCTGCCGCTGTAGGTCCAGCTGTTGTTGGCCAGCACGTCGACCACGTTAAGGCCGGCGTCGTCAACGTAGAGGCTGTTTGCACCGCCCCCGAGCACCTTAACGCCGTGCGACGTCTGACGGGCGTGCGCCATACCAATGAACTTGGTCGCAATGCCCGATGCAGCGATTCCCGTGCGAACGTGGCTTAAGCTGTTGACGCCGCCGGGGATCGTCGACATTGTTCCTTGTGAACCGCCCGAACAGGCCGCGAGCAGCGCGACCGCTCCAACGGAGAATATGCCTAAACTTCTTCTCACTGAAATAAGTCCTCCGAGCTAAAGCAGAGTGTTTTAAAACAGGAGTGGAACCGTGGACACCCCGGCGGTTAAGCCGGGACGGGCCCGTTCGCCACGCGCGAGGCGCCTCCTTGCTATGAAGAACAAAGCAGAAGTCGGCTCGGCCGCCACGAAATTTCCACTCCATGACAACGCTACGGCCCCTTCGCGTTGAAACTGCTCCCCAGTACGCACAGCTAGGCGAGCTATTGATTGCTTACGAGGCAGACTTGCCGAGCGATTTGCGGCATAACGAAGATTTGACTGGAGAAGCCCTCGATTCTGCGTACGGCGGACGAAGCGCGGCCTTCTTGGTCGAGGTGGACGACCGAGTAGCAGGCTGCGTTGCCGTCGGCGAGATCGACCTGGAGACGGCAGTGCTCAAACGGCTCTTCGTTCGGGCGCGCTATCGAGGGGTTGGGGCCGCGCGCGCGCTTGTTGAGACCGCTCTCGCTTTCGTGCGCGACCGCGGATACCGCCGCGTTGTGTTGGACACGGAGAAAGAGCGCTTGCGGCCGGCGTACGAACTCTATCGCTCCTTCGGATTCGAAGAGTGCGCCGCATATGGTGAGGTGGACTACCGGTTTCCCACCTTCATGGAGCTGCGGCTGGCGCCGAAGCAACTAGCCGACGATCGGATTTGAACCGATAACCTATCGCTTACGAAGCGATTGCTCTACCGTTGAGCTACGTCGGCGCAAGCTCTTGACTCCGGGCCGCCGCTCTTTCCACGAGCCCGGTGCGGGCCCTTCCCCGGTAAGGCTTGTTTTTGAGCCGCCTTTGATGGCGTACGGGGTGCCGGAGCGCCATCATTAACGTTACCATGAAACGCCTCGTGCCGCTCGCCCTTTTCCTTGCTTTGGCCGCCCCCGGAACGGCTCGCGCCGATAAGGCTGCGACCTTCCACGGGCCTACCAACGCGTCGGAGAACGCCTTCGTCAGCGCCATCGCCGCAGATCTCACCTCGCGCTACCCAACGGCAGCCGACGCGCAGAAAGCTGGATATTTTCGCTATACCACCGAGGACGAAACGGGCGCCATCAGTTACGCGAATCTGCAATGGCAATCGGCGGACGTTCGCCACCCCAGCCAGCTGTGGTACGACAAGAACGGTCAGCTCCTCGGCGCCGATTACTCGATCCTCGTTAGCCGCAGTCCGTCGCGTCCGCAACTTTGGGGCGTCAATCCCGGGCGTTGGGTCGAGTTCGACGGACATATGCATTGGGTAACCAAAGATCCCGCAACGGGTGCGTTAACGTACGATCAGTGGGCGTGGGATAAGGCATTCGTCGCTGCCGGCGGCAATCCGGATCATCCTAGCGCCGCGACGCTCGTCGCGATGAAGAAAGTCGACGAAACCGGAAATGTGGTTACGGTCTTTCACTTCCCTGCGGTGTGGGATCTCATCGTTTGGGTGAAAGCCAACCCCAACGGTGCCTTTGCCGACAAGAATCCGCTAGTACAGCCTTAGCCCGCCTCGGTATCGTGAAAGGTCCCGCGCTTGGCGCTCGCGTCGAGCTCGAGATCGTCGAGGAAATAGTAGACGATCTTTCGGTCGTCGAAGCCGACCTTCGCCAGCGAGCGCCCATTGATATCGACGACCTCGTGCACGTGGCCGGTCTTGCCGGCGTACGCGTAGTTCACCTCGGTATAGTTGGGATCGTCCGGCTTGGGGCGGGGCGTTGCCTTGACGCCGCGCAGCGGCGTCTGATGCCTATGCATGGCTGCGAGGTTCGACGCATCGGCTTGCGAAGCATCGCTCATGATCATCGAGTATCGAGGCAAGCGGCCAAAGATCGCTTCGTCGACCTTCGTAGCCCCGACCGCCGTGCTGATCGGCGACGTCGAAGTCGGCGAGGAGTCGAGCATTTGGTTCGGCACGGTGTTGCGCGGCGACAACGGTCCGATTCGCATTGGCGCCCGGACCTCGATTCAAGATAACGCGGTCGTCCACGTCAGCGAGGGCGGTCAAACCATCGTCGGCGACGACGTAACCGTCGGACATTGCGCCGTTATGGAAGACTGCAACATCGAGCGGCACGCATTGATTGGAAGCAACGCGACGCTGCTCAACGGATGCAGCGTCGGAGAAGGCGCGTTGATCGCGGCCGGCAGCGTCGTAGGGGAGAAGGTTGCCATTCCGGCGCGGGTCGTGGCAGCCGGCGCGCCCGCCACCGTAAAAAAAGCACTCGAAGGTCAGGCGGCAACGTGGATTGAGGTTGCCGCCGATGAGTACGTCAAGCTCTCGCGCTTCTATCTCGCGCAAAGCATCGGAACGCCCGAGGATCACGAAGTTACGATCTAGACGCCGCGGATCGTTGCGTAAAGCAACACGCCGTTTAGCGATAGTATAGCGGCCGCCGCAGTCGCGGCCAGCGCAGTCGTCCAGGGTCCGTTTACCAGCGGCCCCATCGTCTCCCGGCGCGAACCAAGCCAAACCAGCGCGATCACCGGCACCGGCAAAACGAAGCTCAGCACGACCTGGCTCAGCACCAGGGTCTGCGTGACGTTGGCGCCGATCGCGACGACGATTACGGCGGGCAGCATCGTAACGAGACGCCGCACCCACAGCGGCACCGAAAAACCAATGAAGCTTTGCATGATGACTTGGCCGGCCATCGTGCCGACGACCGAGCTGGAAATTCCCGAGGCCAGAAGAGCGATTAAAAAGATCACCGCTGCGAGGTTGCCGAGTAGCGGCGTCAGCGTGCGATAGGCGGTGGCAATATCTGCGACCGCAGCGTGGCCCGTAGTGTTAAAGACGGCGGCCGACATATACATCATCGCAAGATTGACGACGCCGGCAATAGCGAGCGCGACCACGACGTCGGCATACGCGAATCGCACGAGCCGGCCTCGGTACTCCTCGCGCTCTGGAACGATACGGTCTTGCGTAAGGGCGGAATGCAGGTAGATCGCGTGCGGCATTACCGTCGCGCCGACAATTCCCACGGCCAGAAACAGGCTCGAGGAGCCGCCGATCCACGGCACGACGGAATGATAGAGAATTTGATTCCACTGCGGTCGGGAGATCAGCGTTTCGACGACGTAGCAGACGGCGATCACGCCGACCAGCGACCCGATGAGCACTTCCATCGTTCGAAATCCGTAACGATGGAGCGCCAGGATCACGTAGGTAACGACGCCGGTAATCAGTGCTCCAACGATCATCGGAATGTGAAAGAGGAGGTAGAGCGCCACGATGGCTCCCAGAAACTCCGCCAAGTCGGTGGCCATCGCGCCGAGCTCGGCGACGATCCACATCGCCAGGGCGAGAGGTTTTGAGGTGTTCTCTCGCGAGAGTTCGGCGAGATTCTTTCCGGTGGCAATACCGAGTTTAGCCGAGAGTCCCTGAAAGAGCATCGCCATGAGATTGGCCAATACCACCACCCAAAGAAGGCGATAGCCAAAGCGCGCCCCTCCGGCGATGTTGGTTGCGAAGTTTCCCGGGTCCATGTAAGCGACCGATGCAACGAATGCCGGGCCGGCGAAGGGCAGCAGCGCCGCGATTCCGCGTCGTTTACCGGCGAGCGCTTCGTGGGCGGCGGCGACGACGCGAGGACTGCCGCTGCCTACTCCAAAGCTACGTTGCAACGCGCACCATCGCCGCGTGCTTGCGGCGCAGCGTAACGCGGCGCTTTCCGCAACGAACGATCACACGCGCGGCGTCGGAATCTTCGACCCGCAGCAGCAATCCCGGCAGAACGCCCGCCGCAGCAAAGAGCGCGACCGCGTCGTCGTCGCGATCGTCGAGACTTTCGACTCGCGCGCTCGCTCCGGCGCATAAGCTCGCCAGCGTGGTTTGCGGCTTACTCTTCGGCAGCGTGTCGCCGTAAGGAATCGGGTGCCCGTGCGGATCGCAAGCCGGGCGGCGCAGCAGCGTAGCAATGCGCCAGGCGACGTCGTCGGAGATGGCGTGCTCGATGCGCTCCGCCTCGGCGTGCACGCGCTCGAGCGGTACGCGCAGCGTGGTGTGGAGGAACGTTTCCAAAAGGCGATGTCGCCGAATCATCGCAACGGCCAGCTTTCGTCCGCGCCTCGTCAGGCGCAGGGGTTCGGCAGCGGCACCGCGTTCGAGCAACCCATCGCTCTCGAGCAGCCGCTTTGCCTTGCTTACCGAGACGCGGCTCACCGCGAGATAACGCGCCACCGCGGCAGCGCGCACCGGCTCGCCGCTACCCATTTGGTAGATCGCTTTGACGTAATCTTCTCGCGCCCGCGTGGGCGAGCGGTCGCCTCCAATGGCGAGCAGCTCGGCTTTGTTAGCCATGGGTAACGCAAACCATGGTTAACAGCTTATCGCGCCCCCAGGCAGTTTACCCTTTTTGACGCGCGCCGCGGGAAAGGCTGTCTACGGGGGTGGGAAGTGGGATTCGTCGCCGTAAGGTAAGTAGAGCGTGAACTCGCGCTGGAAGCGGAGTTTGACCGTTCCCGTGGGGCCGTTGCGGTGCTTGGCGATGATGAACTCGGTGAGGTCGGGCTCCGGACACTCCGAATTGTAGTAGCCATCGCGATAGAGGAAAGCGACGACGTCGGCTTCCTGCTCTAAGCTTCCGCTGTCGCGCAAGTCGGCAAGCATCGGGCGCTTCTCGCTGCGGAGTTCGACGCCGCGATTGAGCTGCGCGCAGGCGACGATCGGAACGCCGAGGTCTTTGGCCGTCATCTTGAGCGTACGGCAGATATCGGAAAGCTCTTCGTTGCGATTGGCGCCGCGTGAAAGCACGCCGGGCCGCACGAGTTGGAGGTAGTCGATGAAGATCGCAGCCAACCCCACCGTGGATTTCAGCCGGCGGCAGCGGCTGCGGACGTCGCTGATGGTTAATGCTCCGACATCGTCGAGGTAAATCGGCAGGTCGTTGAGCGTCCCCATCGCTCGTGAGATATCTTCCCACTGATGCGGCTGGATGTTTCCGCGGCGCATGTGATTCATCGAGATGCGCGCTTCGGCGCAGATCAACCGCTGGATCAACTCGTTGTTCGACATTTCCAACGAGAAGAATGCGATGGGCCCGCATTGTTCGCGCGCCGCCGCCACCGCCATGTTGAGCGCGAACGACGTCTTGCCCATGCCCGGGCGTGCCGCCACGATAATGAAGTTGCCGGGCTGGAATCCGGTCGTCATCGCATCGATGTCGCGGAAACCGGCGGTGAGACCGGTGCGGTCGCCGCGCATGTGAAAGAGCCGGTCGATGTGATCGAAGGCGTCTTTCATCAATCGGTTCACCGGCATAAACTCGGTGATGCCGCGACGCTCGCCGATCGTGTAGACCAGCTGCTCGGAACGGTCGAGGGCGCCGAGCACGTCCTGCTCGCCCTCGTAGCCGAGCTGCGTGATCTCGCTGCCGGCATGGATGAGCGAACGGAGCACGGCCTTCTCGTGGACGATCGTCGCGTAGTAGCGCGCCGAACCCGCGGTCTGAACCGTGTCCATCAAGGCGCCGATGTAGGAAAGCCCACCGACGCGCTCGAGCACGTTGCGTCGGCGCAGTTCTTCGGAGACCGAGATCTTGTCGAGCGGCTCGCCGCGCTCGAAGAGATCGATCAGTACGGTGAAGATCGTCTCGTGGACGTGCGCGTAGAAGTCGCCCGGACGAACGATTTCGCCGACGGCAGCCATCATCTCGCGATCGACCAGCACCGAGCCGATTACCGCCATCTCGGCCTCAATATTATTGGGCGGAATGCGGTCGATCGACGAGCTTAGCGGCTGAACGGTCATGAGGCTCGAGCGCCTGTGCGGCGGGTCGCCGGTGAAGGCCTTGTGGGTCGCTTGTGCATAGCGACGAAATTCTGCGAATGAAGTGTGCCACACGTGGTGGCACTCTGCTTAGGCGGCGATGCTAGCGACGGCGGGGGCGCGGAAGATCGTCGAGCACTTGCTCTACTCTCGAAACGGCGATGACGCCGAGCCCCGCTGGAGCGGCTTCAGCCTCGCGCGCATTCTCTTTGGGGACGATCGCGCAACGCATTCCGGACTGACGGGCAGCGAACAGCTTTTCGACGATGCCGCCGACGGCACGAACTTTGCCGGCGATTGAAAGCTCGCCGGTTACGGCGACGTCTTGCGGCAGCGGCGTCTTGGTGACCGCCGAGTAGAGTGCGAGAAAGATCCCGAGTCCCGCCGAGGGCCCGTCGATGTTTCCGCCGCCGACGACGTTAATGTGCAGATCGTAATCGGCGACGTCCTTTCCCGTCACCGAACGCAGCACGCTTGCGGCGTTGAAGACGGAATCTTTGGCCATCGAACCGGCCGTTTCGTTGAAGCGAATCGTTCCCTTACCCTTTTGCGAGGCGGGAAACGCGCGCGCTTCGATCTCGATGATGCTGCCCATATGGTGGAGCACGCCGAGTCCGAAGCTCTTGCCGATCTCGTTCCTGGCCCGTCCTTTGACTAGGGTGTGGCGGACGAGGCGGCTCGTCTGCACGACGTGGCGCACGTCGTCCTCGAGAATCGGAGGACGCTTGAGGCGCTCGGCGTGTTTCCCCGGATGGAGACGGTAAAGTGCTTGGCCGTAGGCGTCGGCAACAATTTGCACCGCCTTACGCCCTTCGATCGTATACGAAGCAATCAGCTGCGCGACGCGCCGCGTCGCCCGCGCGCCGAGACGCTTGACTGCTCCCTGCACGATCGAGAGTATCTGAGTCTCGGTCAAGGGGGCGAAGAAGATCTCAGCGCAGCGCGAGCGGATCGCCGGATCGATCTCCTCAGGCTCGCGCGTCGTCGCGCCGATCAAAATGAAGTCGGCCGGCGCGCCTTCGCGGAAAAGCCGTTTAACGTACTCCGGGACGTTCGGCGCGCTCTCGTCGTAGTACGACGACTCGAACGTGACCCGCCGATCCTCCAAAACTTTAAGCAACCGCGACTGCAGCGCCGCATCCATTTCGCCGATCTCGTCGATGAAGAGCACGCCGCCGTGCGCGCGGGAGACCAGACCGAGCTTGGGCTCGGGAACTCCGGCCTCGGCGAACTCCCGCCGGCTTCCTTGATAGATCGGGTCGTGGACGCTGCCCAGTAATGGATTGGTCGTCTCGCGCGGATCCCATCGCAGCGTCGTCCCGCTGGCCTCGACGAACGGCGCGTCCTTGGCGAACGGCGCGTGCGGCCGCGCCTTGGCCACTTCGAGCGCAAGTCGCGCCACGGTCGTCTTCCCGACGCCCGGCGGTCCGTAGAGAATGGCGTGCTGCGGATATGGCGAGCTGATCTTGGCGAGCAGGGCGCGGATCGCGGCCTCTTGACCGACGACGTCGTGCAGCGTCTGCGGTCGAAGCTGTGCCAACGCCGATGCGGCCAGCGTGCGTCCTGAAAGCGTCTGCAACTCTTCGAGTTTGGCTTGCGTCGCCGGGGTCTCGGGGCCGCCGGTTTCGCGTAGCGCCTCGAGCTTGAGGTCCTTAACGTACTCCTGATGGCGCTCGGTCATCTTCTCGTTGACGCGACGATCGATCGATTCTTCGGCGTGGCGCTGCGCGAGGACGTCGGCCATCGCCTCTTCGATCTCGGCCAGCACCTTGCGTTGCTGCGCGCGCGTCGTCACCCGTTCGCGCGTCGGATCTTCGAAGACCAAGCGTTGCAGTCCACAGAGCCGGTCGGGCAGGTTCTGCGAACGCATCAACTTGAGCGCGCTGACTTTGCCGGCGCGAAGCACGATCTTGTCCTGTCCGAGAACCGACGAGAGCATCTCGTAGAGCGCGCTGACGTAGCGGTTGAGCTCGTCTTCGACGCCGAACTTGCGCCGGAAACGCGTTGCGTAGGTGTGCTGCACGGTTAGGCGGCGTGCCTAGGCGGCAACCACGTCTACCACGGTCTTGGCGACGACGTTCTTGTGCAGCCGAATCTCGACGGGATAGGAACCGAGCGCCTTGATCTGATTGGTCATCTCGATCTTGTGACGGTCGATCTCGACCGAGAGGACGCTCGCGATCGCGGACGCGACGTCGGCGTTGGTTACCGCGCCGAAGAGCTTGCCGTTTCCGCCGGCCTTCGCTTTAACGGCGAGTTTGGCCGACTCCAGCCGCGCCGCAAGCTCGCGCGCCTCGGCTAGCTCCTGCAACTCGCGCCGCTCGACGGCTTTTTGCTGCGCGTCCAAACGCGCCAGCGCGCCTTTATCGGCTTCGCCCGCCAGCTTGCGCGGCAGCAAGAAGTTGCGAGCGTAGCCGTCGGCCACGTCGACGATGTCGCCTCGTTTACCCAGCGACTTGACGTCCTGTAGGAGGATAAGACGCACGCGCCGCTACTCCGATCCGAAGGGAAGGAAGGCAATGAGGCGCGCGCGCTTGACCGCGGTGGTAAGCATTCGCTGGTGCTTGGCGCAGTTGCCGGAGATCCGCCGCGGTACGATCTTACCGCGTTCGGAGACGAATTTCTTGAGGCGCCCGACGTCGCGGTAGCTGACCGCAATGGCTCGATCGGTGCAGAAACTGCACGGCTTGCGCTTGGTGCGCCGTTCCTTGACGGCGCGCTTAACCCTGACCTTGGCTGGCATGGTGGTCCTTTCGACTAGGTGGTTGGCGGTCTGGCTTGGCCGGGAACGGCCGGCAAGACCCTAGCCAGGTGAAGCGGCAGTCGCTCCACCACCGACCGCTCTGCCGGAGCGCCCGGATTTCGCCTCGCTGGTTCGCGCCGGGGGCCACCGGGGCCTGGCGGCCGAGCCAGTGACGCCGCGCCTCCGATGGTGTATAGTGTCCTAGTTACCCAGGCTTCGAAGTACGCAGGTTCGTTACAGTACCCAGCGAGTCGGATCCGGAGAACATAATAACCCACTGTTAGGAGATTCGCTCGCTACATGTATACAGACGAAACCCTTACCTGCGTTGACTGCGGACGCCCGTTCCCTTTCACCTCCGGTGAGCAAGAGTTTTTCGCGATGAAGGGCTTTACCAATAAGCCCAGCCGTTGCACGGATTGCCGTGCCGCCCGTAAGGCCGGACGTTCCGGCGGCAGCGGCGGTGCCGGCGGCGGCGGCGGTGCCCGCGGCGGCGGACGTGAGATGTTCACGGCGACGTGCAGTCAGTGCGGAGGCGTGGCCGAAGTGCCATTCCAACCGCGCGGTGACAAGCCCGTCTACTGCCGCGACTGCTTCACGACCCGCCACTCATACCGTTAGACAAGATCTACCGGCAATAGCCACGACCACTGCGAGGAGCCTGCCTAAGGGCAGGCTCTTTTCGCCTTCACCGGAAATAGCCCGCACCGAATGAATCTAGTCTCGAGATACGCCACCGGCGCCGGTCTTGCGCTTATTCACATTGCAGCGCTCGGCGTGTTTGTGCCGGCACTCTTCCACGTTTCCGATCTCATCGTTTTTGCGATCTTCGCCTATTGCACGGGCGTCCTTGGCATTACGCTCTGCTACCATCGCGTGCTGACGCATCGCAGCCTGCGTTTGGTCAAACCGCTCGAGTATTTCTTGGCGTTCTTAGGAACGCTGGCACTGCAAGGCGATCCGATCCGCTGGGTCGCCGTTCATCGCAAGCATCATGCCTACGCCGACCGCGAAGGCGATCCGCATAGCATCGAGCCTGGTTTTCGCTGGGCGCACATCGACTGGCTCTACCAGCACAACGTCGCCTATCCGAACGAGGCCGAGATCGCCCGCTATGCCGCCGATCTTTATGCTGATCCGTTCTATCGGCTGCTCTCGTACGTCAATCTGCCGCTGCAGCTGGTGGTCGCTGGACTGCTCTTTTACTTCGGCGGTTGGGCTTGGGTCGTTTGGGGCGGCTTCGCGCGACTCGTCTTCAGTTACCACTCGACCTGGTTCGTCAACAGCGCGGCGCACATGCTCGGGTATCGCACCTACCGCACCGTCGATCGCTCGACCAACTGCTGGTGGGTAGCGCTGCTCTCGTTCGGCGAGGGCTGGCACAACAACCATCACGCCTTCCCGTTCTCGGCGCGCCACGGCCTGAGCTGGTTCGAAATCGACATGACCTGGTGGCACGTCCGGCTGCTGAGCTTCCTGCGCCTTGCCGACCGGGTAAGGCTACCCACCGAGGTGATGCGCCGCAAACTCGCGTATGCGAGCATGCCGCCGATCTCGACCCGGGCGGATTTAAAGACCGGAACGGGGTAGTATACTTCCACAGTCGAGCCGATGGAGGAACGCATGAATCAGCCACGCGCGCGTTGGGAACGCCCGGACTTTCAAGAGCATCCGCTGGGAGCCGAGGTGACGGCCTATCTCAGCACCCCCATCCCCAACCCGAAGCTCTAGGTCCGCGAGCGCGCATAGCAGCGCCGAGCCGGCTTTGCTGGCCCGGCTACAAGCCGTTGGCGCGGAGCGCTACCACGACAAGCACCCTTTTCACCAACGCCTGGTCGCCGGCGAGCTGACGCCCGGCCAAGTACGCGCCTGGGTAGCCAACCGCTACTACTACCAAAAACAAATCCCGGTAAAAGATGCCGCCGTCTTGGCCAACCTTCCGACGGCCGAGCATCGCCGCGCGTGGATCTCGCGCATCGTCGATCACGACGGCGACGGCCTAGCTAACCGCGGAGGCACGGCGCTCTGGCTCGATTTAGGACGCGCCGTCGGCCTCAGCGAAGACGATGTGCTTTCGGAGCGCGGCGTCGCGCCAGGCACGCGCTTTGCTGCCGATGCCTACGTCGCGTTTGCCCGCACCCGTCCGTGGATCGACGCCGTCGCGTCCTCGCTCACCGAACTTTTCGGTCCGCCGGTAATGGAGCGTCGCGTCGAAGCCATCATCCAAAAGTATTCGTGGATCGATCCGGATGGTTTGGCCTACTTTCGTGCGCGCATTCCGCTGGCGCGCAAGGATGCCGACTGCGCGCTCTCGTGGGTTCTGGCCGAAGCGACGACGCCCGAGCTCGAACAGCGTTGCGTCGACGCGTTGCGTTTTAAGTGCGACGTGCTGTGGTGCATTTTAGACGCAACCGCGCTGTCGTGCGGCGCCGTGCCGTGAACCGCGAGGCGCCGCTCGCGCTGGGAAAGGGTGTCAAGCTGCGGCACGACCGCGACGGCAGCGTCATGCTGCTCGTACCCGAAGGAGCGCTCATGCTTAATGCCAGTGCCGCGGCGGCGTTGGAGCTGGTAGACGGGCAGCGCACCTTCGACGACATCGTCGGCCTCGTCGTGGAGCGTTTCGAGGTGGCGGCGGAGATCGCGCGTGCGGAGCTCGACGAGCTGTTTGCGCGATTGGCCGAGCGCGGTTTTCTGCGATGATACCGCGGCCGCTCTCGCTGCTCTGCGAGCTGACGTATCGTTGCAACCTGCAATGCCCGTATTGTTACAATCCGGTGCGGTTGCGCGACTATGCCGACGAACTCTCGACGCCGCAGTGGGAGAGCGTGTTGGCTCAGGCGGCCGATGCCGGCGTCGTGCAAGTTCACTTTTCCGGTGGCGAGCCGACGCTGCGCCGCGACCTTCCCGAGCTCGTCTCGGCGGCCTCACGACAAGAGCTCTACACCAACCTCATCACGCAAGGAACGTTCCTGGACGACCTACTCCTCGACCGGCTGTTAGCTGCGGGACTCGACCACGTGCAGATTTCGATTCAAGCGCCGGAGGCCGAGGTCGCCGATCGCATCGCCGGCACGGTCGTGCACGAAAAAAAGTTGGAGGTGCTGGAACGCGTTCGCCGGCGCGACGTTGCACTTACGCTCAACTGCGTGCTGCATCGCTTTAACCACGACGCCCTCGAAAAGGTGATCGCCCTGGCCGAACGCCTGGAGATTCGGCGGCTGGAGCTGGCCAACGTGCAGTTTTACGGCTGGGCGTATCGGAACCGCGCGGCGCTGATGCCGACGCGCGAACAGGTGTACCACGCCGAGGCAGTCGTGATTGCCGCGCGCGAGCGTTTGACGGGGCGAATGGAGATCGTCTACGTTCGCCCCGACTACTTCGACGATTTTCCGAAGCCGTGCATGAACGGCTGGGGCCGCGAGTTTATGACCGTGACGCCTAACGGCCAGGTTTTGCCCTGTCCGGCCGCGGCGGCGATCGAAACGCTGAAGTTCGAGAACGTCCGCGACCGCCCGCTGGCGGAGATTTGGGGCGAATCGGAATCATTTACACGCTATCGCGGCACGCAGTGGATGCCCGAGCCGTGCCGCTCGTGCGAGCGCCGGGAGATTGATTGGGGCGGCTGCCGCTGCCAAGCCTATCTGTTGGCGGGCGACGCGGGTCTGACCGATCCGGCCTGTTCGCTGAGCCCGGCGCACGATGCCGTCGTTTCGTTACGCGATGGCTCCTCACAAGAAGTCGCGCTCGTCGCGCGCCGCGCGTGATCGTTCGCGTCTTGGGCTCGGCCGCCGGTGGCGGCGTTCCGCAGTGGAACTGCGCTTGTTTTAACTGCAGCGAGGCGCGCGCCGGCCGTACGCCGCGCCGCACGCAGTCCGGCTTGGCGGTGAGCGCCGACGGCGAACGCTGGCTGTTGCTGAACTGTTCGCCCGACATCGCCGAGCAAGTCGAAGCGTTCGTACCGCTGCACCCGCGGCCGCCGCGCGGCACGCCGATCGGCGGCATGCTCTTCACCGACGCCAACGTCGATCACCTCGGCGGATTAGCGGTGCTGCGCCAGCGCGGACCCCACTCGTTTGTCCTGCGCTCGAGTGCGTTGGTGCGCGCCATTGCGAAGGCGCAGCCGGCCTTCGCCCCTTTCGCGCTCTCGCCGCATAGCTGGCTGGAAGCGCCGCTTCATGGCTTCTGTCCGCCGACGGCTGAAGCCAATGACGTGGTCGGCGATGCGTTGAGCGTTCGCGCGATTCCCGTAGCCGGAACGACACCCGGCTACGACGGACGCCGCGAACTGCCGGGCGCCGTCGTCGCCTACGAAATCCGCGACCGCACGAGCGGCGGACGGTTACTCTTCGCTCCGGTTTTTGCGGAGCTCAATAGCGAGCTGCGCGAAGCGATCGCTGCAGCCGACGTCGCGTTCCTCGACGGCACTTTCTTTTACGACGACGAGATGCCGGCGGCCGGGCTGATGGACAAAAGCGCGCGCCATTTGGGACACCAGCCTCTCGGCGGGCCCGACGGCACCCTGGCTTTGCTCGGCCCCGTCAATGCACGCATCATCTTCACGCACATCAACAACTCCAATCCCGCACTCAATCCAGACTCCCAAGAATCCTTAGCGCTGCGCGCCTGCGGCGCGGAAATCGCGTACGACGGCATGGAGTTAACCCTGTGATAGCGTCCATGTTTATGATGGTCGTTCTCGAAGCTGAACCGGCATGGCTCACCGAGCAGCGAACCCTCGTATCGGAATCCTCTTGCAGTCCATCGATCGTAGTGCCCAACGGTCTCGACTTATGGCGAGTGGCGTACGAGCGGATGCAAGATCACCAATATAGAGCTGCGGCAGAGGCCTACTACCAACTGTTTCTCTGCTCGGATCGCGGGTGGACGCCGATCAATCCGTTAGTGCGCGACTACGGTCAGATGCAATCCTTTGATAGTGCAGTTGATGCCGCGGCTCAGGGAAAGTCTCGCACTGCCGTCGCCGGGCTCCAAAAAATACTGAAAGTCCTGCCGCAGTGACGCAGGCGCAGGCGCGAGCGACCTGGAGTAAGACCATTACAGCTCCATACTTTACGCAGCCGCCCGATTTCAACGAAACTCCTCGCGTCGTAACGGAAGCTGCAAAGTATCTCTGGTGGTCGTCCCAGCGCGACTAGACGGACGAGCGCCCGAGGGATGGATCTCGGACGCTCGTCCTGCCTGTCGAACCCCAAAAAGCTGTTAGAACAGATTCCAGAGATACTGATTGTAGACTTCGTGGTGATACTGCACTTCTTGCGCCTTTACGTAGGTACCGAGTAGGCGCGGGCAGCGATCGGCACTGGCCTGTTTGAGGTCGGCGTAGCGGTTTTTGACGTCTTCGCTAAGCAGCTTGGTCGTCCAATCCGACGCACGGAATGCCTCAAGGGCGTCGTAGATATTGTCGGGCAGGTAGCGATCGGCCTGACGCAGGTTTTTCAGGTTGCTGGTGCTTCCTTCGAGTCCGGTCTTAAAGACGGCCAACATCACCATATAGGGATTGGCATCGGGCGCAACCGATCGAACCTCGGTGCGCATGCTGCGTTCGTTGCCGATCGGTACGCGAACCATCGACCCGCGATCTACGGCCGAGGCTTTGATCTGGTTCGGCGCTTCGAAGTGCGGATCTAAGCGGCGGTACGAGTTGACGCTCGAGTTAAGCATCAAGCAGATGTCGTTACCGTGCGTGAGAATGCGGTCCACGAACTTCCAGCCGAAAGCGCTGAGCTGCTCTTGGCCTTTGGCATCCCAGAAGAGGTTGCGTCCGTTCTTGCTCACCGAAACGTTGGTGTGCATGCCGCTGCCGTTCACGCCGAGCACCGGCTTGGGTAAAAAGCTCGCGGTCATTCCCAACTTGGTCGCCACCTGCCGGCAGATCAGCTTGTAGAGTTGGATCTGGTCGGCGGCCGCCACGACCTCGCCGTAGCTATAGTTGATTTCAAACTGCGAGGGCGCCACCTCCGGATGGTCCTTTTCGTTTTGGAAACCCATCGAGCGCTGTACCTCGGCAACCGTATCGATGAAGTCGCGCAGCGGGTCGCCCGGGAGCGAATGATAGTAGCCGCCCGTATTGACGTATTCGAACTTGCCGGTTTCGTGGAAGTGCCGCTCGGCATCGAGTCCTTGGAAGAGAAAGCCTTCGATCTCGTTGGCAGCGTTGAGCGCGTAGCCTTCCTTGGTGTAGCAATCGTTGGCAAACTTCTTGAGCGCCCCGCGAACGTCGCCGGCAAACGGTTTGCCTTCGCGATCGAAGACGTCGCCGAAGACCAGGACTTTGCCGGGACCAAAAACGTCGGCGGGCCCCCAATAAAAGGCGCTCCAGTCCAGCGACAAACGCAAATCGCTCTCGCGCTGCGGCGTGAAACCACGAATCGACGATCCGTCGAACGTCAGATTGTCGAATGCTCGCAACAAAAACTTCTTGTCGTAGTCGAGCATGTGCAAGCGGCCTTCGAGGTCGCTGAAGAGCACGGTCAGTGCCTTAATGCGCGGCTCGTCGGCGAGGTACCGCAGGCGCTCCTCCTGCAGCGCGCGCATCGGTACGCGCTCTTGGCGCTGTCGCTTGGCGCGCAGGTTGAGCTCCTCGAGCTCCGAGTAGGGGAGCATCAGGAAATCGCGCAGATCGGCGCCGGATGGCATCGTCGTCGAATTCATCGTCGGGGTTCTCCTTGACGTGGCGCGTGCTATTTAGCTCGACGCTTGCACAATCGCGGGCGCCTGCCTTTGGACAATCGGTAAAACGAGGTGCGTCGGGCGCGTACCTATGCCTTGGCGCCCAGCGCTTGCGACAATCGGCCGCCGTCGGGACTGCCCAGCCCGGTGCAGGGGTCCCAGCCGGGACCGGCCTTGTACGCGCCGTTGCTGCCGCTAATAATGTCATGCAGCGGCCCGGGCGAGTTGGGATAGCCGGGCACCGCGTAAAGGCTCGCGTTGACGAAGCCCAGATTGTGCCCGAGTTGCTGATTCATCAACGCGACGAGCGCCGCCCAAAGCGGAGCGGCCGCGCTGGTGCCCGCGGCGACCATCTCCGAGCCGTCGACGCGCAGGCGGTAGCCCGAGTCCGGGTCGGCGTCGGCCGAGACGTCGGGGACGCCGCGTCCGCCGCTCGAGCCGGCCGGCGGCGCGGGGACGCCGGCCTTGGCCTGCCACTGTGGAAGCGGGAAGTACGCACTCACGCCGCCGCCCGAATCGCTCCAAGCGTTTTCGGCCGAGATGCGTGAACCGGTCGCCGTCAGCGTCGTGCCTCCGCAACCCAGCGCGTACGGACTCGAACACGGAAAGTCGGCATGGGACTGACCGTCGCTTAGACCGTCGCTGGATCCGCCGTCGCCGGAGGCAACGCATACGGTTACGCCGACCGATGCGGCAGCGGCAATGGCATTGTTAAGTGCGCTGCGCGCCTGTTGCGTCCAGTTGGGTTCGGGCGCACCCCAACTAATCGAAATAACCGACGGCTTGTGCGTCGAATCGTGTACCGCGGTCGTCACCGCGTCGACGAATCCCTGATCCGTGTTGGGCGCGAAGTAGATGACGAGACTCGCGCCGGGAGCGACGGCTCCGGCGATCTCGGCGTCCATCATCACCTCGACGTCGGCGTCGCTGTCCTCGCCCGACGCATTACGCCCTCCGTCGACCGGAACGATCGCCACGCTCTGCGACTTGACGCCGAGCGACGAAAGATACGTATCGTAGTCGGCCTGCGTGAAACCGCCCCCGAGTTCGAGGATGGCGATGCACTGGCCGGTTCCGGTGACGCCGGCCGGAAAGTCGTAGAGCGACGCGACTTGGACCGGGGTGAAGGACGTTTGCGGCTGCGCCGCGATGCGGACGCGAGGTGAGGCCTGCGGCCGGTCGTCGAGACCCAATACCGCCTCGACGATACCTTCGAGCTCGGCCGGAACGCTCAGCGAGCCCTCGCGGCCGCGAAACGTTACGCCACCGGTCTCACAGCGTTTAAGATGCACGCCGAAAGCGGTGCTCATTTGCGACACCGACCCTCGCAGCACGACGCTGCGCCGTCCGGCGCTGCATTCGACCACGCTCAGCCCGTGCGCGCGGGCGAAATCGTCGACCTTCTTTAGGTCGGCCTCGTCGGCGCCGTACTCGCGCGTGAAAGCTTCGCGCGACATCGCGCCGGGCGGCGGCGTTTGCGGATGCTTCGAACGGACGATAAGCGTCACGATGGTCTCGGCGTTTGGATCGGCATCGCCGAGCACGCGCGTGCTCGCGGGCAACGTGCGTTGGCTTCCGGGGACGGTCCAGCGTTGGCTCATGTAGGTCTCCTGCGGCTAGTGCAATGCGTAGAAGAAACGAACGACGTGAAAAAAAACAGGCGCGGCAAAAATCATCGAGTCGACTCGGTCGAGGATGCCGCCATGTCCTTTGATGATCGAACCATAATCCTTCACGCCGCGATCGCGTTTGATGGCCGACATCACCAATCCGCCCGCAAAGCCGAGCAGCGCGATCATCAACGAGATGGCCGCCGCAGCCCACGGGCTAAACGGCGTCAGCCACCAGAGGGCCGTTCCGATCGCCGTCGCGCTCAGAACGCCTCCGACGAAGCCTTCCCACGTTTTGTTCGGGCTAACCGAGGGTGCGATTGGATGGCGCCCTGCGAGCTTGCCCCAGACGTACTGTAATACGTCGCTGAGCTGATCGACGGTCGCGAGAAAGAGCAGCAGCTTGGCGTTGGGCCCGTAGCCGGGGATGTCGAGCATCAGCAAGGCCGGCGCGTAACTCAGACAGTACACGCAAATCATCAAGCCCCATTGGATCTTGGCCGCGCGTTCGAGAAATCCACGCGTATCGCCGGCGATCGCCATGATTGCCGGCAGAAAGAGAAACGCATAGACGGGAATTACGATCACGAATCCCGACCACCGCAGACTCAGCAGATAATACTGTAGCGGCGTAAAGATAAAGAACGTCCAGAAGAGCGTGTGGTGGTCGGCGCGCCGCGTTTCAACGAGCGTGAGATACTCGCGCAGCGCCAGGAACGAGAGCAGCCCAAAGAGCACCAGCGAGCCGGTCGGTCCAACGACCAGTGTCAAACCGAAGATAATGCAGAGTCCCCACCACGCGCGTATTCGCTGATTGAGGTTGTCGATAGTGGCGCGCGCCGACGGCGCCCGAATCGCCGCTTGCAGCGCCAAACCAACGAGCGTGGCGACGACCAGCAGCCCGAGGATACCGGCACCGGCCCACATTAGCGGCGGATCGACCCGTTGCCAGAACGGCGTCATCGCGTCCTGAGCGCGCATACCGCGTCGCGCGCGCGTGTAAGAAAGTCGTATTTCGGCTCGTCAGGGTCGAACCCGAGCGCCGAGCCGAAGGTCAGACGACTGATGAACGGCACCGGAAGAAACTCCCCTTTCGGTAGAATGCGATTGAGGTTCTCCAAGTATGCGGGAATCAGTTGCACGCCGGGCTTCTGCCGGCACAGGTGGTAGAGCCCGCTTTTAAACGGCGCCACCTCTTCACCCGTCCCGCGCGTGCCCTCGGGAAAAATGATAAGCGAGTAGCGATCTTCCATACCGGCGGCGATGCGATCGATCGTTTCACGCGCCTGCGCTTCGACGCTGCCGTTTTCGTGGCGCCGCGGAATAAGGAGCGCGTTGAAGACGCCGACGGCAACGGTGCGGCGCAGCCCGTGGTTCCAATAATCTTGCGCCGCAACCGGCCGCGTGACCGTGCGAAACTCGCGTGGCAACGACGACCACAGTACGACGAAGTCGAGATGACTGGTGTGATTGGCAAAAAAGATGCTTTGCTTCGCATTGGGCAGACCGTCGCGCCAGGTTACCTGCACGCCGCTGACGGTCCGCGCAATACCGGCGATGAGGCTCGCTAGCGGACGCGGGTTCATCGCCGTTCCAAATTGCCGTAAATCAACGCGAGCCGCCGTACGAACGTGACGATTGCGCCGAGGATAACGAGCGTAAGCGCCATGGCGAGGAATTGGCCGTGCCATCCCCAGAGCGGCTCGAGCGTCGACAGAACGCAGGCAACGGTCATAACCGCCATGCGATGCGGTTTGGCCATTGGCCCTTGGAATTGATGGTGGCCCGTCATCGAGGCGCCTAAGAGACGAACGTAGGCGGTGAGCACGGACAGCACACCCGCGCACCACCCCAAAGCGGGTCCGAACGCGTACGGCGAGAGCGCGTATCCGGCGCCGACGAAGATTGCGAGGTCGGCGAAGCGGTCGGGCACGTCGTTGAAAAGCTCGCCGTGCGCAGTTCTGCGCCCACCTTCGACGGCGACCATCCCGTCGAGCAGATTGCAGAGCAGCCGCAGTTGAATGAGGGCGGCGGCACCGAGAAGTTCGAGCACGCGAGCAATGCCGTTATCGGCGCCGCTACGCCAAACCAGAAGGCCGGCGGCGATCCCGAAGGTCAGCCCGCCGATGGAGATGGCGTCGGGAGAGAGGCCAACGCGGCTCAGCGCTCGAGCCATAGTGTGCGCCCAGCCCTTTTGGCGCGTCGCGAGCGGGCGGCGTTGCGGCTCGGACTCCATCGTGCGCACCTTCCCCACGCTCGCTCGCTTTTCCGCGCCCGCTCGACGAACACTCAGGGAACCTTCAGCCCGCTGCGAAAGAGTCGGTGATAATGAGAGTAACGATTGTTTTAACCTTAGCGATGGTCGCGCTCGCGGCGGGCTGTCCGGCGTCGGCCGCGCAGCCCGAGACGTGGAGCATCGATCCGGTTCACTCTACGGCGCAGTTCACCGCGCGCCACTTTGGCATCGTTCCGGTAATCGGCACCATTCCAATACGCAGCGCTTTGGTGAAGCTGAATCCCGGCGAACAGTTACCGGTCTCGGTAACGGCCGAGTTCGATCCTTCGAAGGTCGACACGCACAACGACATGCGCGACGGCGACTTGCGATCGGCGCACTACTTCGACGTGGCGACCTACCCGGATATTCGGTTTGCCAGCACCAAGATCGACGGCGACGCCAAGCACTTCACCGTCACCGGCGACCTTACGATGCACGGACAGACGCATCCCGTAACCCTCACCGCGCAAGTCGTTGGCGCGGGGAAATCGCCGCGCGGCCGGTCGATCGTTGCTTATGCGGCAACCGCGACGATCGATCGCACGCAATGGGGCATGAGCTACGGCCCGATGATCGTCGGCAATAGCATCGACATTTCGGTCAACCTAGAGGCCGACGCCCCGCAGTAGACTTTCAACTATTAGGAATCTAGTTGACAAATCCGCTCGGGGCCGCTAGAGTGATATTAGATTTGTAATAGTTCGGAGGGACGGTGTCGAGAAGGAAGTCGGTTGTGTTGACCGACCATGAGTTGCGCCTCATGGAGGTTCTGTGGCAACTAGGTGAGGCGACCGTCGCCGATGTGGTAAATGCGATTGCGCCTCCTCTGTTGGCGTACAGTACGGTTCTCACGACGCTGCGCACCCTCGAACAAAAGGGTTATATCGCGCACGAAGAAGCGGGGCGCGCCTTCCTATACCGGCCGCTGATTGCCCGCGATCGAGCGGCCAAGTCAGCAGTGCATCATCTCCTCGACCGTTTCTTTTCAAGCTCGCCCGGCGATCTCGCCGTCGCGCTGCTGGACGACACGCGCCTCAGCGACGACGACGTCGCCAAGATTCAACGAATGCTCGCTCGTGCGCGGCGGAGGCAGCGATGATTGATTCGGTTCTTATTAACGGCCTCTGGCAAGGGGCGCTGATCGCCGCGCTTGCCGCCGTTGCGACGGCTTCTTTATCGCCGCGCGAAGCTACCACGCGTTACGCGATCTGGTTTACGGCTCTCATCGCGCTGGCCGCGGTGCCGGTTATCAGCGCGTGGCACCCCGAGCGCGTGCTCGTCACCCTACCGGCCCCGATCCTGACCGGCACGGTTGCAACATCGAGCGCGGCCGGAAAGGCTGCAATCGCCGGCGGAACATGGCTGGTGATTTTATGGATCGCCGGCGTGTCGGTCGCGCTCGTGCGGATCGCCTTCGGATACGTTCGCATCGGGCGAATCGTTCGCAACGCAACGCCGGCCCCGAACCTCGGAGCCGAGGTGCGCCTTTCTAAGGATATCTGCGTACCGCTCGCGGCCGGGATCCTCTCTCCCGTCATCCTGCTGCCGGCGAACGTCGTGCCCGGCCTCGAGCCGCGCGATCTCGCGAGCATCGTCGAACACGAGCGCGCCCACATCCGCCGAAAGGATGTCGCCGGCAATATCGTGGCACGCCTTATACAAGCCTTCCTCTTCTTCAATCCCTGCGTCTACGTCATCGGACACCAGCTCGTCAAGGAACGCGAGTTTGCTTGTGACGATTGGGCCGCGCATGCTACCGGAAAACCCGAGAGCGTCGCATCTTGCCTGGCGCGCCTTGCACAAATTCGTAGCAATGCACGCGTTCCATTACTCACTCCGAGCGCCATCGGCTCACGACCTATGGTCGTCGGTCGAATTGCGCGGCTGCTTGATAGAAAGGGCTTTGACTTGAGAGTTAATTATTTTGTTTTAAGCGCGAGCATCTTGGCTCTTGGGACGCTCGCGCTGCTGCTCCAGAGCGCCGCGGGCTTGGCTTCGACAGGCACCGTGGCGGCTACGAGCGGATCGCCTTCAAAATGCTATTCCAGCGTCAAGCCGCTCGACGCGGCGCCGCCTAATATCTCGAAAGCAGATTACCGCGCCAACGTGTCGGCAAATGCTCTCGTCACCGTCGCTCCCAGTGGACACCCCGCCAGTGCGAAAATCGTGAAGTCCAGCGGCAGCAATTCGATCGACAATGCCACCGTTGCGGCGGCGATGGCCTCAACGTACTCGCCTCAACTCGACGCATGCAAGGCCGTTACCGGTCAGTATCTCTTCCACGTCCAAACTGCCCCATAGCATCCTAGAGGCGGAGAAGCGCGGCGTCGAATCGCCGCGCTTCTCCGGACTTTTAACCAATCACCTTTGCTTTACCGCCGGACCTCGCCGGCGTAATCGGTGCTGGCTTCGACTTCGCCCCGTGTGGTGCGATCGTCCGCTAGCGCTCGACGAACCTTTTCGCGGTGTTCGGGCGACTTCGGTCTAACCGCCACGAGCACGCCGCCCTCACGCAATCCTTTCTCGTAATCCTTTGCCCGTTTCTCACCAATGCCGACGCCCACAAGTCCACCGACGATGCCGCCTCCCGCTGCTCCCACGCCTAAGCCGGCGAGTGCGGCTGCCAACGGTCCGGCAACGAGCGGCGTCGCCGCTCCTGCAGTCCCCGCGATTGCAACCACGCTTCCCGTTGCCGTCAGTCCGGCAACGATTGCGCCGAGAATGCCGCCAACCGTCGCGCCGGCAGCCATGCCTTCGCTGCCCTTAGCCTTGACCATTGACGAGAAGGCCTGTTCCCGCGTCTTGTCGTCCATCATGACGCTGATCTCGTCTTGGCCATAGTCGAGCGCATGCAACCGATCAACCGCTGCGGCGGCCGAATCGGGAGCGTAATATATTTCAGATTCAAACTGGTCTTGTTCGTGCATTAAACTCTCCTTCTTCAGACGGCGTTCTACCCGCGGCGCGGAGAGTTAAACGACACACCCTAAAAACAATCGTGTGCTATGGAGAGTGTGATGGCGGGTATAAAGAAAAGCCGGCAGCCTGCAAACGGCGACCGGCTTCCTGGATGGATACTTTGTTGATTATCGGCGCTCTAGAACGGAATCTCGTCTTCGAGCTCGTCGGCAGGTGCATCGCCGCCGGCGCCGGACGACGCCGGCGCGGAGGCTTGGGCGCCGCGGCCACCGTTAAAGCCGCCGCCGTGATCGCCTTCGGCATCGTCGCGACGCGAGGAAAGCATTTGCATGCCGGAGATAACGACTTCGGTAGCTTGGCGTCGAATCGGTTGGCCGCTCTCGTCGCGCAGCTTCGTATCGTCGTAAGAACGAATGGAGAGCCGTCCCTCGACCAGCACGGGGCTGCCCTTCTTGAGGAAGGTGTTACAGGTTTCGGCTAGGCGCTCCCAAGCGACGATGTCTACGTACATCGTGTCTTCCGGCTTGGCGTCGCGCTTATTGGGATTGACGGCGATGCGAAACTTCGTCACGGCCGCCGAGCCGGAGTTCACATAACGGATCTCCGGATCGCGGGTGAGGTTTCCGACCAAAATAACCTTGTTGAACGACGCTGCCATACCTTACTCTCTTTCGCTGACTCAAAAACACTTTGGTACGATTTTTAGCACTCCAGAGTGTCAGCAGTGTGGCACAGATGTTGCCGGAACGCTGCCTTCGATTTAAGCCGGTTGTTGCGGCGGCGGTGGAGCTGCGGCCGCCATCGCGGCCATGTGCGTCTGCATCTTCGCGTCGAGCCGCACTACGAGCGCCCGCAGCACGTCCTCATGAAGCTTGAGCTGCCGCTCGAGCTCCTTCGAAGCTGCGGCGTCGCTCTTGAATTGCATGACGACGTAGTTGCCTTCGCGTGAATCGGCGATTTCATAAGCAAGCCTCTTCTTGCCTAAGCGCTCGATGCCCACGACTTCTCCGCCCTGACCTTTAACGATCTCACCGATCGCATTGGCCCGCGTCTCGACCTCGCTCTCTTCGAGCGACGGCCGCAAAATGTACGTTACCTCGTAGTCGGTCATTAGTTCTCCGTTGGTAAGGGGAAAGGAGCCTATTTGAGCGCGGCCCTGAGAATTCCCGTGCCCGGCGACGCTAGGAGTCGGAACGCCGCCCTTGGAACGACGGCTCGCATCCCTTTTCTCATTAAGTGGACCTGCTCGCTATGTCAGGAGAGGAACTATGGTTAGCAAGCCGCTGATCGCCGCCGTTTCGCTGGCGCTGCTCGTTTCGGCCGGGTGCTCCCCAGCCGCCACCGGGCTCGGCGGAGGCCCCGCGGCGGGAGGAGGCGTTTCGACCCCGGCGGACCACATGCACGGACTTCTTCCGCAGACAAAACGCGGCACCGGTCCGGGCGGATACATCTCCCACGTCATCGTCATCATTCAAGAGAATCGCAGCTTCGAAAACTTTTTCGCCGGCTATCCTAATGCCAATGCACCAATGTTTGGGTGCGTCGACCCGAGCGTTCACCAAAAGCTCGTGCAATCGCCCCCCAAGCGCTTTCGTTCGGGATCGGGCTGCCCAAGCACCGACATTACGGTCCCGCTCGCAGAGACGACCTTCGCGAAGAATGCCGACATTGCCCACGATTGGAATTCGTCCATTACCGAATGGAACGGCGGGAACATGGACGGCTTTGGGGCGTACGGCCTCAAACACGGTCAATATACGGCCTATGAATATATGCAGCACTCGCAAATACAGCCGTATTTGGACATGGCCAACCAATACGTGCTCTCGGATGCGATGTTTCCCACCGAGTTCGGCGGCAGCTTCACCGGACACCTAACCCTGGTTGCCGGCAACGACGATCTCAATCCCAGTAAGGCCGAGGTGGACTTCCCCAACGGCATCTACGACGATTGCGACTCACCGCCGGGTACCAAGAGCTCGTACGTGGATACCAAGCGCAAGGTCCACCGTTTTCAGGCACCTTTTCCGTGCTTCACCCAATGGAACACGATTGCCAATCCTCTCGACAGCGCCGGCGTGTCGTGGAAGTACTACGCTTCGAAACAGCTCAATGCTGGTTTTTGGGAACCGTTCGAGGCGATGTCGTACGTGCGCTACGGTCCTGACTGGAACAACATCATCGCTCCTCAGACGCGTTTCCTGACCGACGCCGCCAACGGCGATCTGGCCTCCGTCAACTGGGTTTCCCCGAGCCACGACGACTCCGACCATCCTTCGTATCATAAAGATACTGGGCCGTCATGGGTCGCCTCGGTGGTCAATGCCGTCGGTGAAAGCTCGTATTGGAACACATCGGCCATCATCGTCGTCTGGGACGATTGGGGCGGCTTTTTCGACAACGCGCCGCCGCCGCAGCCCGACTTTCGCGGACTGGGCATGCGTGTGCCGTGTCTCATCATCTCGCCCTACGCAAAGCAAGGCTACGTGAGTCATACCCAGCTGGAGTTCGCTAGCGTTCTGAAGTTTATCGAAGAAGTCTACGGCCTCGGCTCGATCGGACCGGGTTCGCAAGGCTACAGCGACCAGCGCGCCAACGACCTCAACGATGCCTTCGATTTCAGCCAAAGCCCGCGGCAGTTCGTACCGATCGGATCGAAATATAAGAAAGAACACTTCCTCCATGAACCGCCCTCGAACGAACCAGTAGACACCGAATAGCCGGGACCCACGCCCCTAAATACAGAGACCTCCGATTACTCGGAGGTCTCTGTATGTCGGCGCGAAGTTTATTGCGTGAGCTCTTCGAGATCGTTCTTATTGGTGTCGGCAAAGAAGAGCACGGTGTTGCTGTCGGTGGTGCCCCCGGCCAGCAGCGCGTAGACTCCGGCCGTCCTACTCTGATCGACGACCTTGGTGGCCAGCACCTTACCGGCCGGCGTCATCTCGATGAGGGTATTGCCGCCTTTGGTGTTGGCAATGATGAGATTGCCGTTGGGCAGGAGCGTCGCAGCGAACGGCGCGTTGAGCGGATTACCGCTATGCACGAGCGTCCCGCACGTCGTCTTGGGGTGCGCGCACTTGAACGTCTTGCCCCCGGGCTTGACGATGATCTCGTCTTTCTGGAGCAAGTTGCTGGCGTGATTGAACGCGACGACCGTATTATTGGCGCCGTCGACGATGTAGAGCGTATCGACGTTCTTGTCATACGCCATGCCGGACGGCCCGAGAATGCTCCAGCCCTTGCCTTTGTTGACCTCGAAGCCTTTGGCCACTTCTAAAAGCTGCCCGGTGCCGTAATTCCCGGTGCTCAAGCCGACGATCGCCCCGGTCTTAGCATCGCTGGTATAGATGAACTCGGGGTGGTAGAAATTCGTGAAGAAGGCGTCGGCGTCGCCGAGCGGCATAACGATCGGCGAACTATAACTCTTCTTGAAGTTCCCATTTTGGTCGAACCATGCGAGCTCGCCGCTCGTTTGCCCGGCACCGTAGACCTGATTGCCTAGCGTCGTCATGGCGTCGCCGACGCACCCTTTAAAATCGTTGCTCTGCGCCCACTGCACCGGCTTGGAGTTCGGCTTTGGATCGAACAGCTCCATCGTCGTGCCGTTTCCGGCCGTTCCGGAAGCGTCGGCGTAGTTGCAAACGAGCAGCTGCCCCGTCTTTAAGCCAAAGTCGCTCTTTGCAACCGAGATCGCTCGCGGCCCGGTATCGCCGTTCTTCGGATCGACGGTCGACCCGATGACGGCGTGCTTGGTGAGCTTCTTGAGGACCGACGTGTTGTCGTCCGGCCGAAATGCAACTGCCGGGACTTCAAATTGCGGCATGCTCCCGAGCGCGCTCGGCGTAACGGCGGCGCCATTGCCGCCGCACGCCGAAGTCGCGAGCGCTGCCGCTGCCAGCAGCGCACCACGAACCTTGAGAAGTAGCATCGGCGTTACCTGTCTTACCTTACTGCTGGAGCTGGTGAAGGTTGTTGTCGTTAGTGTCCGTGTAAAAGAGCGTCGTATTGCTGTCGGACTTGCCGCTTGCGGCCAGGCCGAAGATGGCCGGGCTGTCACTTGAGTCGGCAACTTTGGTTGCCAAGACCTGACCGGCAGGCGTGAACTCAACCAGCTTGTTGTCCTTAGTGTTGGCCGCGATCAGATTACCGTTGGGCAATATAGTGAGCGCGACCGGACCATTGAGGGGGCTGCCGGCAAGGACGAGCTTGGCGCACGAATCCTGCTTGTGAATGCACTTGAACGTCTTGCCGCCGGGCTGAACGACGATCTCGTTCTTAACCAATAGGTTGCCGGGATGCGATACCGAGATAACCGTATTCGTATTGCCGTCGACGATATACATGACGTCTTTACCCTTATCGTATTGGAATCCGGAGGGTCCGAGCGTACCCCAACCCGATCCGCTGACCGCGAAACCGCTGATCACTTGGGTTTCTTTTGGATTCCCATATGGACCGATTGCGAAGCTAACGACGCCGCCCGTTTTTGCGTCGCCGACCATGATGTACTCGGCAGCATATGCGTAAGGGTTGTAAATGTCGCCGTCTGCGAACGGCTCAGCGATGGGAGAGCCATACGTCTTAAGACCCTTCCCGGCATGACTGATCCCCGAACAAGTGCCGGAAGTTAATCCGCAAGCGTAAACACTGTTGCTGGCTCCGGAAACCGCACTGCCGTCGCAACCTTTAATTTTCGCGTTCGTATAGAAACTGCGGGGTTTCGAACCGACCGTCGGATCGAGCACTTCGACCGTCGTGCCGTTTCCGGCGGTACCGGACGAATCGGCAAAGTTACAAGTGACTAATTGTCCCTTCTTGAGGCCGAAATTGTTCTTCACGATGGCCAGGGAGTGCGGACCGGTATCGCCGTTCTTTGGATCCACGGTCGTACCGATGACGACGTCCTTGGTGAGTTTCTTGAGAATCGATGTAGTATCGGCTGGTGAGTCTGCTCCGCCCTGAGTGAGCGAAAGCTGCGACGCCCCGCCGGCTCCCGCCGAGCCGGGCATTGTGCCGTTGCCGCCGCAACCCGCCGTTACGAGTAGCGCTCCGAGCAAGAGCGACGCGGCACGTTCCTTGGAAAACATTGGTAAAACCTCGCTGGTAAACGCAGTAGCTTGTAGTGAATGCCCTTTCGAATCGCCTTTTTGCACGCCCTTCCCGAGCTAGCGACCGCCGTCACCTTTTAGGAAAAAGTTCTTGCAAAGAAAACTATAGTCATTACGACTCCGATCGCGACCACGAGCGCGCGCGCGACCGCCTGAGGAGTTCGTCGAAAGACGCGTGCCCCAACGTACCCGCCAACCAATGCAACCAGGGCCATCGGCACGGCAAAGCGCCAATCGACGACGCGGGCGATCAAGAACGGAATTAATGCGACACCATTAATCGCTACCGAGAGCACGTTCTTGATGGCATTTTGTGCGTTGAAGTTGGGAAGCCCCGAGAACGCGAGCACGGCAAGCATCAAGATACCCATTCCCGCCCCAAAGTAGCCGCCGTAAATCGCCACACAAAACTGCACTACGAGTTGCCATGGTGCGTGGCGCGGCGCGACGTCTTTCTTGCGAGTCAACAGCGGACTGATGGCAAAGACAACCGTCGCAAAGAGCAGCAGCCACGGGATGAGGCGGACGAAGAGCGATTGCGGCGTGTTCAAAAGCAGCGTGGCCCCGATCAACGAGCCGACGACGCTGACCGAAATGACCGGCAACAACAAGCGCCGGTGTTCGGCGACCTCTTCACGGTAGCCGCGCGCGCTGCCGATCGTTCCGACCCACATCGCAGCGTTATTGGTCGCATTGGCCGAGATCGGCGGTACGCCGGCAAAGACGAGCGCCGGAAACGAAAGAAAGCTTCCGCCGCCCGCAACGCTGTTCATGACTCCGGCTGCGAACGCGGCGGCAGCCGGCACGACGAGCTGCGCGCCGAGCACGTTAGAGTTAAAGCGCCGTTCTCTCGCGCTTGGTGACGCGATAAACGCGCCGCACGTTTTTGAGCGTCTCGAGCTTGGTGAGCAGCTTGTGCAAGTGATCGAGATCGCGAATCTGGACCGTCAGGCTGGTGACGGCGACGCCGTCCTTACGAACGCGCGCGTTAACCGAGCTCACTTGCGTCTTGAGCTCGGCGAAGACACCCATGATGTCTTGAAGCAGCTGCGACCGGTCTTCGGCTTCGACTTCGATATCGACGCCATGCGTGAGTCCCTCAGACTCGATCCATTGCGATTGCAGAATCCGCTCGGGCGTAGCGTTCATGAAAGCTACGTTCGGGCAATCGGCACGATGCACGCTCACGCCGCGCCCGATGGTGACGTAACCGATGATCGGATCGCCGGGGACGGGCGAGCAGCACTTCGAGAGACGCACCAGAACGTCGTCCACGCCGGCGATTCGCACTCCCGTCGAGCGCCGGATGCTCTTGCGAAGCGCGGGTTTGCGCCCGATTTTGGTAAGGTCGACGACGTTGTCGTGCTTGACTTCGTCGCGAACGCGATTGGCGACGGCTTGCGCCGACGCATCGCCGAAGCCGATCGCCGCAAAGAGATCGGTCGGCGTGGCGTAGTTCAAACGCGTCGCGATGCGTTCGAGCAGCTCGCCGCGGGCAACGTCGGTACGAAGGCCCGCGCGCGCCAGCTCCTGCTCGAGCGCTTCCTGCCCGGCCAGCACGTTCTCTTCGCGCCGTTCCTTGCGGAACCACTGTTTGATCTTGTGCTTCGCACTGGAGGTCTTGACGATCGATAGCCAGTCGAGCGACGGACGTCCGCTCGATTTATTTACCAGAATCTCACAGATGTCGCCGTTCTGCATTTGATAGTCCAGCGGCACGATGCGGCCGTTGGTCTTTGCACCGACGCAATGATTGCCGACGTCGGTATGCACCTGGTAGGCGAAGTCGAGCGGCGTGCCGCCGGCCGGAATCGAGTAGACGTCGCCGCGCGGCGAAAAGACGAAAACCTGAGAGTCGAAGAGGTCGAGCTTGAGGTTCTCCATGAAGACGCGCGAGTCGCGCATGTCCTTCTGCCATTCCAGCAGCGCGCGAAGCCAGGAAAGCTTGTTCTCAAACTGATCGGCCTTGCCGCCCTCTTTATAACGCCAATGCGCGGCGATGCCGTACTCGCCGGTGCGGTGCATCTCCCAGGTCCGGATTTGAATCTCGAGCGGATCGCCGCTAGGCCCGACGACTGTCGTGTGGAGCGACTGGTACATGTTGGGCTTGGGCATCGCGATATAATCTTTGAAGCGTCCGGGTAACGGCGTCCACATTGCATGCACCGCGCCCAGCGCCGCATAACAATCCTTGACGCTATCGACGATGATCCGGATGGCGGTCAGATCGTATATGGTCGAGAAATCGCGGCCGCTGCGGATCTTGGAATAGATCGAATAGAAGTGTTTCGGCCGGCCTTGAATCTCGGCGTTGATCTTGAGCTCTTTGAACTCGTCGCGCAGTCGCGCGATGCCCATCTCGACATCGGCTTCTCGCTCGCGGCGCGTTTTTGCAACCCGTTCGACGATGTCGTGGAACGAAGCTGGATCGAGATACCGCAGGCACTCGTCTTCGATCTCCCACTTGATCTTCCAAATTCCGAGACGATGCGCGATCGGCGCGTAGATGTCGAGCGTCTCGCGCGCGATGCCTTGCTGCTTGGCCGGCGGCAGACTCGCCAGCGTGCGCATATTGTGCAGCCGGTCGGCCAGCTTGATGATGATGACGCGGATGTCTTTGGCCATGGCCAAGAACATCTTGCGAAGGTTTTCGACCTGCGCGTCCTCTTTTGATTGATAGGGAATGCGGGTCAGCTTGGTCACGCCCTCGACGAGACGCGCGACCTCTTCGCCGAACTGCTCGGTGACCTGCTCGCTGGTTATCGAGGTGTCTTCGACCACGTCGTGGAGGAGCGCGGCGGCGATCGTTTTGTGGTCCATCTCGAGTTCGGCCAGGATACCGGCGACCGCCAACGGGTGCTCGATGTACGACTCTCCCGAGGCACGGCGCTGGCCCTCGTGGGCCGCGTCGGCGAGCTCGTAGGCGCGCGTCAGCCACCCCGCGTCCAGCGCGGGGTCGTAGCGACGTACTCGCTCGATAAGCTCTGAGATGGTCATCGGTATCCGGCTATTATAGCTCAACGCGCGCCGGGACGCCGAAGTCGCCGCTTTTTAAGGGGGGCTGGGCGGCGGCGTGGCCGGCGACGGCGTGACGTTTTCGATGTCGAGCCGGTTTTTGAAGAGGATGGTCGCGATCTTGCCCTGCGGATCGAGCGCAATCCAGAAATAGATCGCCCCATCGCTGCACAGCATATGGTAGAGATAGCCCTTTGCCCCCGGCGGGAAGTCGGCGGAGAGCCACGGCCCCATGTAAACGGCGTCGGTAAGCGGACCCAGCGCGGCCAACGCTTTCGAGGTTTGGGCGAGCTTCTCGTCGGTCAGCTTGTCGAGGATTTGCTGGTCGTAAAGACTCTTGTTGATCTGGCCGGCCTGCCATAGGACGAACTGCTGGCGCACGAGCCTAGTTACGGCCGGGTCGGCAACGGGCGCCGCAGTCGGCTCCGGCGTCGGCGTCGCGCGCGTGCGCGCCAAACTCGATACCGGCATCGCGACGATCAGCGCGGCCAGCAAAAGCAACGCTCTAGCGACCTTCATCATGCCGTCCTAATACTCGATGAACGCGACCACGTCACTGTTGCCGAGTGCCGCGCGCCCGTCGAGATCCTTGAGCTCGACCAAAAACGCAAAGGCTTCGACGTGCGCGCCAAGCCGTTCGAGCAGTCGCGCCGTAGCGGCCGCGGTGCCGCCCGTCGCAAGCAGATCGTCGACTACCAAAACGCGCTCGCCCTTCTGCAAGGCGTCGGAGTGAATCTCGAGCGAGTTGGTGCCGTACTCGAGCGCATACTCCTCGGTCAGTCGATCGTGAGGCAGCTTGCCCGGCTTACGAACGGGGATAAAACCGGCACCGATCGCGTACGCTATCGGCGCGCCAAGAATATAACCACGCGCCTCGATGGCGACGACGTGGTCGATTCCGCGGTCCTTGAAGCGCTCCACGAACAAGTCGACGGCGCGCCGGAAGCCGTCCTTATCTCTAAGGAGCGGCGTAATATCCCGAAACATAATTCCCGGAATCGGAAAGTCCGGAATTGCCCGAATTAGCTCTTCGATCTCCACAGCAAACGGGTTTGAGTTTAGCGAGGGATTAGCCTGCTATTCCTTCGAGCGCGCTAAACCTTGAGTTCGACTTTTTCTAGCGCGCCTTTGGTCGAAACTACGTGGTGGTTGAGGCGCAGCTGGTCGGGCTCGAAGCCGAAAGCCAATCCCAAAAGCTGCGGTAAGTGGAAGATCGGTACGCCGATGTCTTTCTTGAGGACGCGCGCCGCGTCGGGTTGCTGTCCGTCGAGATTGAGATGGCAGAGCGGACAGGGCGTGACGAGCAGATCGGCGCCTTTTTCCTTGGCCTCGATAATGTGGTTGCCGCCCATCGCCAGCGCCTTATCGCGATTGAACGTGATCATCGGAAAGCCGCAGCATTTGGTCGCGCCTTTATATTCGACCGCTTCGGCGCCGAGCATCGTGATGAGGCGTTCGAGATAGCCTTTGCGCTCCGGCCGCTCTTTGAGGCCGAGCGACTCGACCGGACGAAGGATATAGCAACCATAGAACGGGGCAATCTTTAGACCGGTCAGCTTACGCTTAATGGCGGCGCGAATCCGATCCTCGCCGATGTCTTCGAAGAGCATCCAAAGCAGATGCTTAACTTTGGTCGTTCCACCGTAACGGAAGCCTTGATCGGCAATCGTCGCGTTGGCGCGCTCCAGGCGCGCTTCGTCGTGGGCGAATTTATAGTTGTGATTCGAAAGCACGCCCTGGCAGGTGCTGCAGATCGTCATCAGGTCGGCGCCCTCGGCCTCGGCCATCGCCAGGGTGAGGCCGTTGAGCGCGTCGGCCAGCTCGGGATTCTGCTCGCTCAGAACGCCCGCGCCGGTGCATGGTGCTTGCGTCAGCTCGTGCAGTTCCAGGCCGAGCGGTTCGGCGATCAGATTCGCCGAGACGTAGAGCTCGGGACAAGCGCCCTTAGAGACGCAGCCTGGAAAGAAAGCTACCTTCACTTAAATCGTCCTCCGACGCGCTGGAAAATTTTCCGAATCCGCTCCACGCCGGGAATCGCCTTGTGGATGAGCGGGGGCAGCTTGCCGGCGCGCGCCATGTTGAACGCGCTGGGCAGCGTCTTGAGCTGTCCGATGATGTTGAAAATGCCGGTGGAAAGCGGCAGTAGCGTGAGCTCGTTGAGCCGCCCGCTGTGCTTGACCGACGAAGCAAAAGCGTCGGCGTGGCGCGTCCCCGCATTATTGGTGAAACCGGCGTCCACGGCAAGCTTTCGCAGTTTGAGAATCTGATCGAGCGGCGCTACGCCCTTGGGGCACTGCGTCACGCACTCGTAGCAGTGCGTGCAGTCCCATATGCCCCCGGGCTTGCTCAACTCGGCGAGCCGCTCTTTAGTTTTGTCGTCGCGCGGATCGCCCACGTAGCGGTAGGCTTGCGCCAGCGCTTGCGGACCGAGGAAGTCGGGGTTGACCGCAAACGATTCACAATCCATCAAGCACGCGCTGCAACTGATGCAGCTGACCTCTTGGATGAGCTCGTCCATTGCGGCGTTCGGAACGCGATATTCTTCGTTGGCCGGCGGAATAGGCTCTTTGTTCTCCAGCCACGGTTTGACCGCTAAATGCTTCTCCCAGAACGGCGTCATGTCGCAGACGAGATCGCGGATGAGCGGCATCGACGGCGGCGACTCGACCCGAGTCTTCCCATCGTTCGTAAACGCCGCGAGCTTGCTCTTGCACGCGAGATTGGCGTGTCCGTTGATCCACATCGCGCACGATCCGCAGATCGCGCTGCGGCAGGCGCAGCGCACCGCCAGCGACGGATCCTGATACTCGCGAATGGCGATCAGCGCGTCGAGAACGACCGCGTGTTCGGGAAGCTCGACGGTATAGGTTTGGTAGCGCCGTTCCGGCGATTTGTCCCAGGGCGGCGGAAACGACCGTCCCGGGACGGCGGTGTCGGCGTATATGCCTTCAGAGTTGTAGCGACCGACCTCGATGGTGAACTGCATCAGTAGGTACGTACCTCGGGTTTCCAGCGCGTGAGCGTGACCGGCACGTGAGACAGCGCCGGCTCGCCCGATTCGCGGAACGTCAGTAACGAATGTTTGAGCCACTCTTGGTCGTTACGCTCGGGGTGATCGACGCGCGTGTGCGCGCCGCGGCTTTCGGTGCGATGCAGCGCATCGTGAATGATCGTCTCGCCGCAGTCGAGCATGAAGCCTAGCTCGAGAACGAAGGTCAATGCTTGATTGAAGATGCGTCCCTTATCGCCGACGGCGACGTTCTCGTAACGCTTGCGGAAACCGTGCAGCGCTTGGAGCGCCTCTTTGAGACCGGCATCGCTGCGGTAGAGTCCGACCTTGGCGTCCATCATCGTCGCCAGCTCGAGGCGCAGCCCGGCACAGGTCTCGCCGGTGTACGGGCGCGAGAGCAGATCGGTAAGGCGGGCTTGTTCGCGGCGCAGCAAGTCTTCACCGCCGCCGCTTTGCGGCACGCTCTTAGCATACTCGGCCGACGCCTTGCCGGAACGGCGTCCGAAGACGATCGTGTCGAGCAGCGAGTTGGCGCCCAGGCGATTTCCGCCGTGCACGCTCACGCAGGCCACTTCGCCGGCCGCATAGATTCCCGGAACTTTGGTAGCGCCGTCGACGTTGGTCTGGATTCCGCCCATCTGATAGTGCATGCCCGGACGGACCGGAACGGGCTGTTCGATCATGTCGATGTCGAGATAGTCGAGGGCCATCTCGTGAATCTGCGGGAGTTTCTTGAGGATGACGTCGCGTCCGAGGTGGCGCAGGTCGAGCAGAACGTTGCCGTCAATGCCGCGCCCTTCGGCGATCTCGGTCGCTTCGGCACGCGACGTAACGTCGCGCGCGGCCAGCTCCATCTTGTTGGGCGCGTACTTTTTCATGAAGCGGTCGCCCTCGGAGTTGAGCAAATAGGCGCCTTCGCCCCGCGCCGCTTCGGTCATGAGGAAACCGCTGCCGGCGAGCGTCGTCGGATGGTACTGCACCATCGCCATATCCATCAGCGGCGCGCCGGCCCGATAGGCTAGCGAGTAACCGTCGCCGGTGCAGATCAGCGCATTGGTGCTGGGCTCGTAGAGTCGCCCCAGGCCGCCGCTGGCTACGATGACCGCCTTGGAGCGCAAAAGATGCAGCTCGCCGGTGACCATCTCCAGCGCGATGAGCCCGCGGCAGGCACCATCTTCCATATGGAGCGCGGTGGCGAACCACTCTTCGTAAACTTTGACGCCCGCCTTGAGAATCTGGTCGTAGAGCGTTACCAGCAGCGCCTGGCCGGTGATATCGCCGACGAAGTAGGTGCGCGCCAGGGACGCCCCGCCGAAGGCGCGGCGGCCAAGCTTACCCTCCTCGTTGCGATAAAAGATGACGCCCATGTGCTCGAACTCGATGATGTCGGAGGGGGCCTCGCGGCACATCACCTCGACGGCGTCCTGATCGGCGAGGTAATCGCTGCCTTTGACCGTGTCGAAGGCGTGCGACTCCCACGTGTCGTCCTCGGAGATGGCGGCGTTGATGCCGCCCTGCGCGGCGCTCGAGTGGCTGCGGATGGGGTGGACTTTGGTAACGATGGCGACATTGGCGCCGGCGCGCGCCGCTTCCAGCGCGGCCCGCATGCCGGCTAGGCCCGCGCCCATAATCAGGATATCGTGATCTGCAATCACGAGGCGGTAGTTTCCCGAAAGGCCGGCGCTACATTTCGAACGGTTGTTCGAAGGTGCGAGCCGGGCGGCAAATGTCTCATGTCGACCGTTCGAGCATAGCGAGCCGGCTTCACGACCGATATGCGTTTCGTAGGAATCGAATGCTGCGGCGGGCGGCGAACTGGCGCTTCATGTGCACCTGCCGAATCCAACGCAACGCAATGCTTTTCGGTCTGCCGCTCGAGAACGGCATCCATCGCTGCATGGCCGGAGAGCAGCCGATGCGCCGCCGCACCTGGCTGGCCGGTGTCGGCTCCGCCGCGGCGCTCGCCTGGGCGTCGCCGGGATGGGTCGCCGCCAAGCTCGCCGGGGAGACGCTGCAATATGACTACGTATCGTCGGGAGTGGTCAAGGGATCGCAGACGACCGTGCGGATGCCCGATGGTTCGCGCCAGGTGCGTTTCGAGTTCACCGACCGTGGGCGGGGACCGAAGGTGCGCAGCACGATCGCCGTGGACGGCACGGGGCTGATCTCCGCCCTTCACACCACCGGCTACAACTATCTGAAGGTGACGGTCAACGAGCGTTTTGCCGTCCGCGATGGTAAGGCGACGTGGACGAATGCCGCCGAAAACGAGACCCACTCCAACACGCCGCCGCGATTTTACCCCAGCATGGACGGCACGCCGGAAGAGGGCGCGGTCATGGTGCGCGCGGCAATGCGCGCCCCGAATGCGACGGTGCAACTCTGGCCCAGTGGTTCAACCCAAGTCTCGAAGGTCAAGACGCTCACCGTTTCCAGCGGCGGAAAGAGCGCACGGGTCACCATGTACCAAGCGACGGGTCTGGATTTCTCACCCACACCGCTTTGGCTCGATGAGAACGCCGAGCTTTTTATGTCGGGAAGCCTTTGGGGCGCCGTCATTCGCAGCGGCTGGAAGGCCGCGCTGCCTCAGTTGCTCGACGCGCAAAACGAGCGCACGGCCGAGCTCGGCCGGCAGATTGCGCGTACGCTCCCGCAACGCTCCGCAACGGCAATCGCGATAACCGGCGTCACGCTCTTCGATTCCCCCGGCTCAAAGCTGGTGCCGAATGCAACGGTCGTCATTTCCGGCGAGAACATCGTCGCCGTTGGTGGCCCCGAGGCGATCGTTCCCAGCGACGCGCGCCGCATCGACGGTAGCGGCCAGACGCTGTTGCCGGGGCTGTGGAACTCGCACATGCATCTCGACGCCAGCTTCGGTCCGCGCCTATTGGCCGAAGGCGTCACCACGATTCGCGATCCCGGCAACGCACCGGAGTATATCGCCAAGACGCAAGCGCAGTTCGCCGCCGGCGAGCTGATCGGTCCGCGCGTCATCATTGCCGGATTAATGGACGGCACCGGCAAGTACACCGCGCCGATCGGCACGACGACCGGCACGCCGGGCGAGGCCGTCGAGCAAGTACGTTCGTGGAAAAAGACCGGAGCGGTACAGATCAAGATCTACAGCTCGATGAGTCCCCAGCTCGTGCCGGTGATCGTGAAGGAAGCGCACGCGCAGGGCATGCGCGTCAGCGGCCACATTCCCTCGGGAATGCTGGCGCAGGACGCGGTAAACGAAGGGTTTGACGAGATCCAGCACGTCAACTTTCTCTTCTTGAATTTCATGCCCGACGTGAAGGACGAGACGCAGACGCCGGTACGCTTGACGGCAACGGCACAGCGCGCCGGTACGATCGATCTGCAGAGCCAGGCGGTCAAAGATTTCATCTCGCTGCTCAAGAGTAAAGATATCGTCAGCGATCCAACGGTTGGAATCTTCTACAGCGATACGATGACGCGCACGGGCGACATCGAATCGACCGGCTTCGGCGAAATCGCGGAATGGCTCCCGGCGCAAGTGCGGCGGACGCTGACGACCGGCGGATTGCCGATGGGCCCGGGACTCGACGCCAAGTATCGCGCTTCGGCGAAGGCGTATCTCGAGATGGTGGCGCTGCTTTACCAAAACGGCATCCGCATCGTCGCCGGCACCGACGACATCTTGCCGGGCTTCGACTTGATTCACGAGCTGGAGCTCTACGCGCAGGCCGGCCTTCCGCCGCCGGCGGTGCTGCAATCGGCGACCATCGTTCCGGCTCGCGTCATGAAGATGGACGACGCGCTGGGTTCGATCGAGACGGGAAAACAGGCCGACATGATTCTGGTGCGCGGCAACCCGCTGGAGAACGTCTCGCAGCTGCGCAACGTAACGACCACGATCAAGGGCGGCGTGATGTACGATACCCGTGCGCTCTACGCGACGGCCGGAGTCCAGGCGCCCCCGGCCTAGACACGCGGCCGCCTCGTCGCAGTAGAAGCCCTGACACAACCCGTCAGGAGGCCTCATGCTGCAGACCATTTCCGTTTCGCCCGCCCGCCGCTCGCTGGAGTTCGGCATCTATCGCGACGGCGATAACAACCTCGACGCGATTCAGGAATCTACCCTCACGCAAGCCTTGCGAACGAGCGCGGCCGACTCGCGCCTCGAGTTCACCGTGGAAGATACGACCCGGCTTCATGCCGGCGGGGACGCGATCGAATCGGGCGACCTGCGCACCGAGCAATACGTCATCGCCGACGGCGGTATCGGCCAAGCTCACGACGGTGCGCCCCACGACATGAGCGATGAAAAGAATTTGGCGGAGTTTGTCGCGCTAACGCTCGATAACGCGCAGGCAAACGGCGCGAAACAGACCTGGGTGGAGTTGGTCGACCACGGGGGTGGTGACGGCGGAGGCTTGGAGACGGCCGACGGCAGCGTCATGTCGATGCCCGACATTGCGCGGGCAGTCGCCGACGGTATCGCAATACACGCCGCCGCTCATCCGGAAGACGCCGGCCGTTCCGTCGACGGCGTCGTCGCGAACCAGTGCTTGATGGACACTCTCGGCTTCGCAGACGCCCTTTCGCACGCCGGCGTACGATATCTCGCCGCCAGTCCGGAGACGATGCTCGCGCCCGGCGTCCCGAGCGACGTCGCTCATTCGATCGCCGCCAACGAACGCGATCCGATTTCGATGGCGAAGTCCGTCGTCAACGACGTCATGCGCACGAAATACGATGCGGGCGGCCTAGCGCACTTCGGGCCGGCGGCAGCGTTCGACGTCCTCGATCTCAATCCGTCGAAACTCGATGCCGTGGAACGTTCGATCAAAGGTCTCAACGACGACGTTGGAGTGGAAGCCACACGTTCCGGCGTGCGCAGCATCTTGCGCGAGGATGCGCGGGCAATCAACGGCATGGTGCGCTTTCCGCAAGGCGAACGGGACATGCCATGGCACGCTGACCGCCCGGCGATCGCCTTTTACAACACGCTCGCGACCGATGGACGCCTCGACGCGCGACTCCGCGGTGATGCTGCGCGCGCCGAGAGCGCGGTCAGCGATCTCGTGCTCGCGCACCGCGAGAGCGACGGCTTCGCGCCGTTCGGCGGAGCCGACTACTCCGACGCCGTCGGACCGACGGTGCACCTCCCCACGAGCCGGCGTCAAATCGATCCGTGGGCATCGCACGGCGTCGTCGAAACTGATAACGCGTTCTACCGGAACGTCGACCAAGGCGAGATGACGCGTGCTTTGGCGTAGCGCACTCGAGCGAGCGTTCGGCGTGAAATTAGAAAACGGGGAAGAGCCCGCTAACGGGCAGGCGTTCGGGGTAAGGCGTTTGCAAACCGCGCCGCTGCGCCCAAAAGGAAATAACCATGCGAATTAAACGATCGTTCACTGCCCTTATCGTCCCCCTGCTCCTCGCGACCGTGCCGTTGAGCGCATCGGCACAAGTTGCCTGGGGTGTCGGGGTCGGCTTTGGAGGTCCAGGCTGGGGTGTCGGCATTAGCGCCGCTTCGTATGCTCCGCCGGCCTTGCCGGTGTACTCCCAACCTGCGGCGCCGTATCCTAACTACCAATGGGTCCCGGGCTACTGGGGCTATGGAGGGTACGGCTACTACTGGGTGCCCGGTTACTGGACGCCGCCCCCGGTCGTAGGCTACTACTGGACGCCTGGTTACTGGGGCTACGCCGGCGGAGCGTACGTTTGGGATCCCGGTTACTGGGGGCCGACCGTCGGCTTCTACGGCGGAATTAATTATGGCTACGGGTATTACGGTAGCGGGTTCGTCGGCGGATACTGGTCCGGTGGTGCGTTTAACTACAACACGGCCGTGACCAACGTCAACCGGACCGTGATCCACAACACCTACAACAAGACCGTCATCAATAAGAATGTCGTCAATCGAGGTTCTCGCGTCAGCTTCAACGGCGGTCACGGCGGCATCCATGCCACACCGACACACGCACAGCTAGCGGCGCGCCGGCACGGCATCTCTGGAACGCGCACTCAGCGCGCTCACCAGGTGGCGGCGGCCCACAGCCGCGGACAGCTCGCTTCGGCCAATCACGGCCGCCCGCACGTTCTGGCCTCGAACGGCGGACACGGCAGAGTGAGTGCGGCAACGAATCACAACGCCGCAAGCCATCACAACGGCTCGGTCGCCTCGTCGCATCACGGCGCGCCGGTTACCGCTTCACATCACAATGCGTCGGTAGCATCGTCGCACCACAACGCGCCGGTAAGCTCGGCGCATGCGCCGCGACTCACGACACATAGCAGCTCGGCCATGGCGTACGGTCACGGATCAGGCCGGACGTCTGGTACTCACTCCGGCGGCGCGCCGGTGTCGCATGGGAGCTCGTCGCACGGCAGTATGTACGGCGGGCACCAGGGTGGCGGCGGACGTCCGCCCAGCGGAGCAACGCACGGCGGTATGATGGGCGGCCATCCTGGCGGCGGCGGGCATCCCAGCGGCGGCGGTCCGCACGGCGGTGGTGGCGGCAGACCGCCCCACTAGTTAATGCTCGAAAGTCTGCAAACATCAGTGGGAACCCAAACGGGTTCCCACTCGCGTTATCGCCGAGCGTTTCTAGCGCCGCAGGTTAACATTTGACGGATAGATCGGCCGGTTGATGATGCGTTCCAGCGTCGAGGCCGGCGCTTTTAATGCGAGCTCGCAAAAGCGCGCAAAGGCCTCGCGCGTGGCTTCGCCTTCCGCGTAACGCTCGTTGCGTTCGAGTTCCACCTTCCCATTGACCGGCATAAGGCGGACGTAGCGGCCTTCGTCGTCTTCGCCGGTCTCGATCAGCGAAGAATCCGCAAAGATGCGCAGCGCTGCCGAAACGGTCCGGTCGACGACGTGATCGATCTGCAGACGATCGGCGATGGAGCGGTCGTCGCCGTGCACGACGCTGTGGCGTGACATCGACTTCAAGCCGCGATAGATCTCGCGCAGCCTAGCCAGCGGCGGGGCGTCGATGTCGATCAGGTACTCGTTGATAGAGCGGTCGCGCTCGCCATAAAGCAGATGGATCTGCGCCGGCTCGCCGTCCCGCCCGGCGCGCCCGGCCTGTTGGTTGAACTCTCCGAAATCAAAATTGAGATGGTAGAGCACCACGTCGGCCACGTCGGGAAGATCGATGCCCTCGCCGAAGGCCGAGGTTGCAATCACGACGCGTAGGAAACCCTCGCGGAAGAGACGTTCTACTTCGAGTCTCTCGCGGTTCGGCATGCGGCCGTGATAAAAAGCGACCTCGTTGCCGAACTCCTTGCGCAGCGTGCTCGCAACCTTCGTAACTTCCGTACGGGAGTTGCAATAAACGATGCCCTTCTTGCGCGGACCGGTACGGCCGGCAGCGCCGAAGAGCTCGATGAGATAGCGGAGCTTCTCTTTAGTGCCGCGGGCGTCGACGACGTTGAGGTTCTCGCGAATGGTCGGATCGACGACCCAGGCTTCAATGCGCAGGTCCTCGACGATGCGTGCAAAGCTCTCATCGCCGGCGGTCGCGGTCAGGGCCAAAACCTGCGGATTATCCAAGGAGGCAATGGTCGCGGCTAGTCGCGCGTACGCCGGCCGGTGGCGCGACTCGGCGAGATGATGGGCTTCGTCAACGACGACGAGAGACGGCACGCTACGCCCGCGTAGCGCGTCGCGATGAAACTCTAGAAACTCCGGCGTGGCCAGCACGACGTCCCACTCGCCGTCGCGCAAGGCAGCGAAGAGATCGGCGCGCTCCTCGTTGTCGATCGAGCCGTTGGCACGATAGCAGCGCAGGCCGAGCGGGTCGAGGTTACGCCGAATCGCTTCGAACTGATCGTTGGCCAGCGCGCGCAACGGGTAGACGACCAGCGTCTTGGCCAGGGCCGAAAACGCGCGCAGCGCTGCGGCATACTGGAAGCAGAACGATTTGCCGCGCCCCGTGCCCAGCACCGCCAACGTGTTCTTGCCGGCATCGATTCGTTCCAATACGGCGCGTTGCGCCTCGTGCGGTTGGGCCTTTCCGATCAGGGCGGCGCGCACGGCCTCGGCAAGCTCGTCGCCGGCCATCGCCGGCCCCGCCGTCTTTTCCGTCGTAAGGCCGCCGGGTGCGATACGCGCGGCCGCGTCGCGCTCGACGAAGATGTTGACGCCGCGATGCTTTGCCGAAGCACCGGAGGCAACGGACGGCCCACCGGTCAGCGAGGCGACGTGCGCGCGGTAACGCGCCCCGCCGTCGATCAGCGGTGCCAAATGCGCCGCGAGCTTCTTATTGAAAAAACCGATTTGCAGATTGCCATAGTGCACCGCGATAGCGTTGGGATCGTGGGGATTAGCGGGTTCGCGGCGCAACTCGAGCGCCGCGTCGGCACGCAGCCCGGCGATGATATCCTGACGGCCCTCGAAGGATACGCCGGCAATCTTGGTGTGGAAGCGCGGCGCGTCGCCGATCGTCGAGTAAGGATCGGTGAGGTATTCCCCCCCGTGCTCGTAGAGACGCTCGATAAAGGCGTCGGGTGAATCGGTGGCAGCCGGCACCACCAGCGGCGCATCAGACGAACCGTCGAGCGCAGCCAAAGCCCGCTCGAAGGCGGCTTCCGAGGGCGTCGGCGGTGGAAGCGCCTTGCTCTTACGCTCCGCGGCCTTAGGCTTTGTCGGGGGCTTCCTCTTGATGCTCTTCTTGTTCGTGATGCTCTTCGGTTTCGTCGAAGTGCAGCTCGATAGCTTCGTGACCCTGCGCCATCGCCTGGTCGTGCAGGCCGGCGTTCTGCGCGTCGAGCGGATCGATATCGGTCTGGTCGTCGGCCGTGTAGATTTCTTCGCCGGCGTACGGCTCCTCGAGCGCGACGGAGCCGGTCGCGTCGCGCTTACGGCGGTAGCGCTGCGGCGTAGGCGCACCGGGGCGCGAAGTCTTGGCCTTCTGCCGCCGTTCGCGGCGTGCGGCGACGATGTCCTCGCGGGCGACGCCGCCGCGGCTCTGCAGCGCCGTCGATTCGGTGCGCGAGCGAGCGGTGACGGTGCGGTCTTGCGAGAGGCCGGCGCGACGCCGCTTAGCGGCCGCCTCGAGCTGACGCTTGCGGAAGCCCAGCACCAGCGGTGCCGAGTAAAAGATCGAGTGGTAGCCGCCCGAGCAGATGCCGACGAGCAGCGCGAAGGCAAAGTTCTTCAGGCTCGCGCCGCCCAGCGCGAGGAGCGCGACCAGCGTGATGACGACCGTCGCCAGCGTGTTGAAGGAACGGGTCATGGTTTGCTTGATCGACTCGTTAACGATCGTCGCGTACGGCGCGCCCGCCATCAGCTTGGTATTCTCGCGAATTCGATCGAGAATTACGATCGTATCCATGACCGAGTAACCGATGACCGTCAGTACCGCGGCGAGGAAGGCGTCGTCGGCACGCCGGTCGGCCAGCGCGTAGATGCCGATCATCATGGCCGCGTCGCGAACCAGCGCGATGACCGTGACCAAACCGAAGATATAGTTCCAGCCAAAGCGGAAGGCGATGTAGAGGAACTGGATGCCGAGCGCGATTACCAGCGCTAACAGCGCGTTCATCAGATACTCGCGTCCCAGCGAGGGACCGACCGAGGTTATCTGCGAGGCGGCGCGATCCACCGGAGCTACGGTGTTGAGCGCGTTCCAAACGGGCGCGCTGTCGTTCGCGTACGCCGTTTGGGTTTGAATGATGAAACCTTTTCCGTCGGAGCCGGCCGTCGTCACGGATTCCTCGCTCATGCCCAGGCCCGAAAGTGCGGCCTTTACCTTATCGGCTGTGGTCGGCTGCGTGAACTTGACCGTGATATCGGTGCCGCCCGTAAACGAGAGACCGAGGCGCAGCATGCGATTGGCGTGGAAACCGTCGCCGCCGGCAAAACCGTGATAGATCATCGCGCCGATGCCCAGCGCGATGACGAGATACGAGATCGTCGAGACGATGCGGAACCAGCCGACGATATTCCAGTTTAATCTGCGAAACAGCATCGGTTAGGCTCCCGCTCCGGCCTTGGCAAAAATGCCGACCTCGGAACTCTTGACGCCGTAGAGCTCGGGCGCCGTCAGAACCTCGTTGTCGACCAGCACGTCGACGAAGAACCGGGTGATGAAGACCGCGGTGACAAGCGACACGACGGTGCCCCAGAAGAGCGTGAAGGCAAAGCCTTTGACCGTGCCCGTGCCCAGCATGTAGAGCACGCCGGCGCCGACGATGGTCGTAAAATGGCTGTCGAAGACGGCTGAGAAGGCGCGCTGGAAGCCGACGCGCACTGCAGCGCGCATCGTTTTGCCGTTCCACAGCTCTTCCTTGATGCGCTCGAAGATCAGGACGTTGGCGTCGACGGCCATACCGATCGATAGCACGAAGCCGGCAATGCCTGGCAGCGTCAGCGTCGCGTGCGAGAGAGCGAGAATCGCCATCATGACCAGCACGTAAATCGCCAGCGCCAAGTCGGCCAAAAGACCGGGAAGACGGTAAACCACGATCATGAAGATCAGAACCAAGCCCAAACCGAGCGCCGCGGCGCGCATCGACTGATTGAGGTCGATCTTACCGAGCGTCGGCCCGATCGTCTCCTTCTCGATGATCTTCACCGTAACGGGGAGCGCACCGGCGTTGAGCTCGTTGGCCAGCGTGATGGTGTCCTCTTGACTAAAGCTGCCGGTGATCTGACCGCTGTCGTAGATGGGGCTCTGAATGATCGGTGCCGAGACATAGTGGTGATCGAGGAAGATGCCTAACGGCTTTTGCAAGTTCGAAGAGGTCAGCTTTCCGAATCGCGCCGGGTCTTTGGTTTGAAAGGTGATGTCGGGACGGCCCGCTTGATCGTAACTCGCCTGGGCGCCCTTGAGATCTTTGCCGGAATACACGACCGGGCCGCTCTTCTGGTACGCCGTCTGGTCGACGTAAAGCTGTGCGGCAGCCTTCTCCTTGGCGTTGATGTTGGGCTGCTGCAGCGCCTGCAAGGCGGCGTCGGCCTTCTGCATCACGTCAAAGGGAACGATCTTATATTCGAGGACCGCGACCTGCTTGAGAACTCTCTCAGCCTGATCGGGATCCTTGACGGCCGGAAGCTCGACCAGGATGCGATTGCTGCCGACGTTGCTGATCGACGGCTCGGCGACGCCGAGGCCGTTGATGCGCCGGTCGATGACCTCGCGCGTCTGCGCTTGCACTTGGGTCGTGATGGTGGGAACTTCCGCGGTGGGATAAAGCTGCAACAAGAGCCGCGCACCGCCCTGAAGATCCAAGCCGAGGTGAATCTTGGCAGTGATGGGCCAAACGGCCCATATCGAGACGGCGCAAACAGCGACGATTACGAGCGCCTTGAACGGCGCCTTCAAATTCTTCCAGTTCATCGGAGCCGGGGGAGCTTAGCTTTTTGCCGGGGCCGGGCCTGCCGGAGAGGTCCAGAGCCTGCGGCCAATGGCAAGCAATCCAACCGTCGCTCCCACGGCGACCACGGCCCAAACGGTGCCCTGGAACGGCCGGCCGTAGACGAAGCCGCCTGCCGAGAAGAGCGCGCCGTAGACCGCGGCCAGGCCCAGAATCCAGCCCACGAACGCCATCGGGAGCGAGTCGGGCGAGGGCGGCAGGCCGCCGCGCCTCCGGATGCGAGACCAGCCCGGTCCGGCCGGCCGAACCCTGGCATAGAAGGCCTCCAACGTCGCTTCGTCCACGGGCGGCGTAAGAAAAGTGACGACGATCCATACGATCGTCGTCACCCCAACGGTGATCAGCAGCGACGTCGTCGTCGGAACGGCGTGCCCCGTGCGAGCGGCGACGAAAAACCCGAGCGCAATCAGGAACGAAGCGACCATTGCGCTCACCTCGCTCCACGCATTGATGCGCCACCAAAACCAGCGCAGCAAGTAAATGAGTCCCGTTCCGGCGCCGATCGACAGCAGCAAGTCAAAGGCACTCTTGGCGTTGTCCAATCCCAGCGTGAAGCAAACTCCGACCAGCATCAGCAGCGCAGTCACCCAGCGTCCCACCGCAACGAGCTGCCGCTGGCTGCTGCCCGGTGCGATGAAGCGCTGGTAAAAATCGTGTACGAGATAGGACGTGCCCCAGTTGAGATGCGTCTCGATCGTCGAACGATACGCGGCAAAGATGCCGGCCACCATGAAGCCGGCAAAACCGGCCGGCAAGAATATCAGCATTGCCGGATAGGCGATGTCGTTACCGATGAGACTCGGCGCCACGCCCGGAAACCGATGCTGAATGTCGTGCAGCGACGGAAAGACGATCGTCGAGGCCAGCGCGACGACGATCCACGGCCACGGCCGCAATGCGTAGTGCATCACTTGAAAGGCAAAGGTACCGAAGAGCGCGTCGGATTCGGTGCGCGCCGCCAACATTCGCTGCGCGACATAGCTGCCGCCACCGGGCTCGGCGCCCGGATACCAGACCGACCACCATTGCACGGTCAGCGGAATGATAAAAATCGCCAGCGCCGTCGGCCAATCGGCAAAGTTGGGAAGAATTGAGAGCGTCGCGCCATGCGACGCTGAAACGTGCGCGATGAGCCCGTGAAGACCGCCGACGCCCGGCGCGTGGATCGCGAAGTACGCGGCGGCAAACGCCGAGGTCATCGTGATGCAGAACTGAATCAGATCGGTGACCATCACGCCCCACAACCCCGCGGTTGCGGCGAAAACGATCGGGATGACGACGCTAATCGCCAACGTCTCGAAGCGGGGCCAGCCGAAGAGAATGCCGGCGATCTTTACCAACGCCAGATTTACCGTCGCGATAATCCAACAGTTGAAGAACAGTCCGAGATAGAGGGCGCGAAAACCGCGCACGAACGACGCGGCGCGGCCGGCGTAGCGCAGCTCGTAAAACTCGAGGTCGGTGAGCACTCCCGAGCGCCGCCACAGCCGCGCGTAGAAAAAGACCGTCGCCATGCCGGTAAGGAGGAACGACCACCAGAGCCAGTTTTCGGCGACACCGCCATCACGCACCAGATTGGTGACGAGGTTGGGGGTGTCGGTGGAAAAGGTCGTAGCCACGAGCGATATGCCGATGAGCCACCACGGCGCTTGCCGTCCCGCGGCAAAGAACTCGGTGATGTTGCGGCCGGCGCGGCGCGCTAAAACGAGCGCCGGCACGAAGCTCACGCCTAACGACAGAACGACGATGATCCAATCCAGCGTCGTTAAGTGCATTGAGCCAGCGCGTTCGGCTCTTCTGCAGCGATGACCTCGGCAGGTACGAGCGCGATTTCGTTAGGCAGCTCTCCATACGCGTAGACGGGCAGCCGCAGGCCGGAGCGCAACAAAAAATCCGCCAAAAGCGGCCGCAGCGCCGCCGTGCATACGACCGCAGCGCGATCGCGCGGCACGCGGGCGGCGTATCGAGCGATTCGATCGCGCAGGCCAAGTGCGGTGACGGGCGCGGCCGTTGCAGCTCCAAATTGAGTCCACGACGCCGCCAGCAGGCGCTCGAACTCCGGATCGAAGATAGCGGGCTCGAGCTGCACGACGCCACGGCGGCGGATCAGATCGGGCACGATCGCTCGACGCGCCGCTTCGGCGAGTTCGCGCGGATCCGCCGTGCCGGCTTCGAGCATGGCTTCGAGTACGGCAATCGTATCGCGCGGCCACGCCGCTTCGCGCAGCAGCAGCGTGAAGGCGCGATGCAGCGAGCCGAACGGCAATCCTTCGCTTCCGATCTCCTTGACGACGGCCGGCACCGTCGCTCGCAAATGTTCGAGCAGCGTTTGCAGCTCTTGCCGTCCGACGAGCTCGGCCGCGTGCACGCGCGCGACCTCCGCCAAATGCGATCCGATCACCGATATCGGGTCGAATACTAACGCGCCGGCGTTAAGCGCCGCCTCGCGAGCCTCCGCGCCAATCCACACCGAAGGCAATCCGTAAACCGGCTCGCACTCGACGCGCGCGCCGAAGCGCAGCAGAATGGATTCGTCCGCGACCGCCAGCAGGCGATTGAGATCGAGGCGTCCGGCGGCAGCGAGGCGATCCCTAACCCGAATGCCGTAACTGCGCGGATCGCGGGTCAAATCGTCGCGCAAACGCACGCCGGGCAAAACGACGCCGATATCGGCCGCAAGCGCGCGGCGCACCTCGCCGATTCGATCTAAGAGCATGTCGGAGAGGGGCGGCACCAGGAGCAAGGCAAGGTCGGCTCCGATCTCGACCGCGATCGCGTCAACCCCGACCAATCCCAGCGCAAGCTCGGGACGCCGCATCGCGTTGCGCTTGGCGCGCTCGCGCATTTCCACTGCTTCCTGCTCGCGGCGCTTCTTCTGCCGTTCGGCAGCCGCCGCTACTACGAACGCGCTCCCTCCTAGAACGAAGAAGAGCGGTCCCGGCAGCGATGGAACGAAGGCGAGAACCACGAGCAAAGCTCCGGCGCCTCGCAAAACGTCGGGGCGCGCCAGCAGTTGCGCGGCGAGGTCGGCACCGAGCGCTCCATCCGACGCTACGCGCGTTACCATCATGCCCATCGCCGTCGAGATCAGGAACGCGGGCAGCGTGGTCACCAATGCGTTGCCGATCGAGAGCAACGCGAAGGTATTGACGGCGTCGAGCGGCGAGAGTCCATGGTACGCGATGCCGACAACGATGCCGCCGGCAAGGTTGAGCGCGACGATCACCAATGCCGCGATCGCATCGCCCTTGACGAACTTTCCGGCGCCGTCCATAGCGCCGTAGAAGTCGGCTTCGCGCTGAACCACTTCTCGTTTGCGCCGGGCGCCTTCGCTGTCGAGCACGCCGGCGTGAACGTCGGCATCGATGGCCATCTGCTTCCCCGGCATCGCATCGAGCGTAAAGCGTGCCGCGACCTCGGCAACGCGCTGCGAGCCGCTGGCGATAACCACGAACTGTATGGTCACCAGTATCGCAAAGACAATAAGACCGACGACGAGATTGCCGCCCACCACGAACGCGCCGAACGCCGGAATGATGCTCCCGACTGCACCCGGCGTCGCACCCGCGGTCAAGATGAGGCGCGTCGCCGAGACGTCGAGCGAGAGCCGGAACAGTGTCGCCACCAGCAATGCCGGCGCGAAAGCCGAGAACTCGAGTGGATCGTCGACGGTCACCGAAAGCAGTAGGACGAGCGCCGAACCGAACACGTTTATCCCGAGCAGCAAATCGAGCAGCCACGCCGGAAGCGGCACGATAAGAATGGCGACGATTGCGAGCAGCAAGCCGGCAAAAGCATAGACCGGCCGCCGCGATGCGCTCACGTTTTTACGTCGCCGGCGCGCAGCAGCGCCGCGACGACCTCGGCCACGGCGACGTAATGTGCGTGCGGAATCGGCTCGCCGGCTCGGGCGTCGCGATAGAGCGCACGCGCCAGCACGACGTTCTCGACGATCGGAACGCCGTGCACGCGTGCGAGCGCGCGCACCTCGAGCGCGGCGTCGTCGAGCGCGCGGACGAGCACGCGCGGCACGGCTACTGCCGGCGGCCGGTACTCTAGCGCGACGGCGACGTGATCGGGATTCGTCACGACAAACGCGGCCTCACGCACGCGCCCGAGTCCGCCGCGCACGATCGCGCGGTGCAGCGCGCGCCGACGCCCGCGCGCTACCGAATCCCCTTCCTCTTCTTTTGCCTCGCGTTTACGCTCTTCGAAGCTCATTCGTAACTTCCGCAGCCAGCTGCGTCGCGCGGCGGCGTACTCGGCGATCGAAAAAAGCGATCCAACGGCGGCGGCGGTTAACGCGAGCTCGCCGGTGCACGTCCATGCGGCCGCCGCTTCGGACGACGCGCCGGCGGCGTCGAGCACCGCCGGTAACCTTACGAGCATTACGGGCAGCATGGCGGTCGCGGCAGACGCGAAGGCCAGGCTCGCGCGCAACGAATGCGTCAGCGTTTCCGCCGAAAGAATGCGGCCCAGGCCCGCCACGGGGTTGAGGCGTTCGCCGCGCCACGAAACCGGCGCGGCGGCAAACCCGCTTTGCGCGACCTTCGCTACCACGGCGGCGGCAGCGGCTGCAGCGACGGGAAGCAGCGCGATCGCGAGGGGCAACGCGGAAAGTTCCGAGCCTTTCGGTTGCGACAAGGGCGATAACAGCGCCATGCGCGCCGCGCTGGAAATCGCGGGCGCAACTCCCGCAAGCGTGAACCATGCGGCGGCAAAGGAGAGATTTGCGCCGAGCTCACCGGAACGGGCAACGTTACCCTCGCGCCGCGCGCGCATGACGCGGTGCGGCGTCGCTTCAAACGGCTTCTCCGATGCGTCGCTCACCGGACGAGCGGCACTACGTCGACGATGGGTGCCGGTGCTTGGCGCATCGCCGGAGGAACGGCGATCGCCGCGGCAACCAGCGCGGCGGCAAACGCCAAGGGGAACGCCAGCGTAAAGCTGCCGAAACGCGGCACGACGCGCGTAAGCGCACCCAAACCCATCTGCACCACGAACGCCATGCCGATCGCCGGCGCAGCCACGCGCAACGCAACCGTTACGAACGTCGCCGCAAATGCCGGAGCATAAGCGTGCCAAGGCGCTTCAAACGACGGCGCACCCAAAGGCAATCGCTCGAAACTCTGGGCGAAACCCAGCAATGCGAGGCGGTAGGCTCCCGAGAGAAAGAACGCACCGGTAAAGGCAATCGCTCGAAACTCTGGGCGAAACCCAGCAATGCGAGGCGGTAGGCTCCCGAGAGAAAGAACGCACCGGTAAACGCCAGCGACCAAATGCGGCCGTAACCACTTGGCGCCACGAGCTGCAGGCTCGGCGCGATCGCTTTCACGCCGACATAATCGTCGACGATTCGACCGC
>Ga0265313_10000298_pt1 | contig 53738 bp, 43 predicted proteins | sample 4123metaG_FD_203122 | JGI IMG/M metagenome (GOLD analysis project Ga0265313, IMG submission 203122) | Rhizosphere microbial communities from Carex aquatilis grown in University of Washington, Seatle, WA, United States - 4-1-23 metaG | ecosystem: Host-associated > Plants > Roots > Rhizosphere >... | reverse complement strand
GTGGAGCACCGGCGGACTCTTCATCCGCGCGGTCCACACCGATCCATGGACGACGATTTTCTGGCGCTCCATTTTCGCCGCGGCGACCATGTTCCTGTTCATTGTGATTCGCAAGGGTGGGGCGATTGGCAAGAATGGGATCATTCGCAAGGGTGAGGCGATCGGCAAAGGCAGGCAGACCCTCGCCCAGTTCCGCGAGATCGGCTGGCCGGGCGTTGTCATGGCGCTGTGCTTCTGCGGCGCGTCCGTCAGCTATGTTCCGGCGGTGATGCTAACTTCCGTCGCCAATACCCTCATCCTGCAAAGCCTCTCGCCTTTCGTCGCGGCGTTCCTCGCCTTCCTTATCATGCGCGAACACGTCAATTCGCGCACCTGGATCGCCATCTTCGTCTCGTTCCTCGGCGTATACATCATGGTGGCCCGCTCGATCGCCGGCGGTTCCTATCTCGGCAATCTGCTGGGCTTCGGCATCGCGGTCTTCTACGCCACCGCCGTGGTGGTCACGCGCTATCAGCGCCAGGTGCAGATGCTGCCGGCTTCCTGTCTCGCCGCGCTGTTCGGCTTTCTGCTGAGCGCAGGGGTGCTCGTCATGCAGCACCGCCTGCCTTGGCCCCTGCCGCCGGCAGACCTCGCCATCCTGGCCGCCTTCGGCGGACTGCAGATGGCGGGTGGCATGATCCTGTTCACATACGGCGCAAGGCTGATTCCTGCCGCCGAGTCCGCGCTGCTTTCCATCATCGAATCCATCGGCGCGCCGATCTGGGTATTCTTCATCTTCGGCGAGGATCCTGGAATCCGCGCCATCGTCGGCGGCTACATCGTGCTCTCGGCAGTCACCATCTATACGGCGCTCGATCTCGTTCGGCCGGCGGAATAGTGACTGCCCTTGCCCGCATGACCGCGGTTCGTCGCAGGGGGCTTTTCCTCGTTGCCTCCGGGGCGCTCGCCTGGAGCCTCGCCGGCCTCATCTTCCGACTTACCTCGGTCGACGTGATCACCATCCTCTGCGGCCGGGCGACGGCAGCGGCGTTGTTCCTCCTTGCAGTCCTGCTCCAGCGCAAGGGCCGGAAGCTGCCGGCGACCCTCATCGCCATGGGCTGGCCGGGGTTGGCCGTCGCCTTGCTCTTCATCGTCGATGGGGCCTGCTACATGGGCGCCCTTCACTTCACCTCGGTCGCACATCTGGTGGTGATGGTCGCGCTCACGCCCCTGTTCTCCGCGCTGATCGGGCTGGCGGTGCTCAAGGAACCGGTCCGACTCATCGTCTGGATCGCCATTGGCGTCTCCTTCGCCGGGGCGGCGATCATGGTCTCAGGTAGCGTCGGCAGCAGCAGCCTGATCGGCGACCTCATGGCCATGGTCGTCCCGATCGTCTTCGGACTGGTGATCGTCATCATGCGCCGGCATCCGGAGATCGAAACCCTGCCCACGGTGTTCATAGCGGCGGCTTTCAGCGCTGTCCTGTTCCTGCCCTTCGCCCGTTTCGGCGCGGCATCTGCCCGCGACTTCGTTCTGATGGCGGCACTTGGCATCGACGAATTCGGGGTCGGGCTGATGCTCTATCTGGCTGGCGCCAAGCTGATTCCCACCGCCGAGGCGGGGTTGATGTCGCTGCTGGAGACCGTGGCCGCTCCGATCTGGGTATGGGTCGCGCTGGGCGAAAACCCCGGCCTTCGCACCCTTGCCGGCGGCGTCCTGGTGCTGGGGGCTCTTGCCGGTGTTGCGATCTCCGATCTGCGCGGCGGGAACTCTATGCCGCCATAGGCTGGTCGTTGGTGACGACCAGGGTCTCCGGATAGAAGCCGTTGAAGTGGGTCGCCGTGGCATTCGAATAGGCGCCCATGCGGTCGATCTCGATCCAGTCGCCGTCCTCGATGTCCGCCGGCAGGTCGAAGGTGCCCGGCAGCACGTCGAGGGAATCGCAGGTCGGGCCATCCAGGATAAAGGGTTGGAGCGGGGCCGTGGAATCGCCTTTGAGGCGCACCATCCGCGCGGGCAGCTTGATCTTGGCCGAGACCATTTCGTCGAACGAGCCGTAGACGCCGTCGTTGATGTAGAGCTGGTTGCCCTTGCGCAATTGGACCTGGACGATGATGGAAATGCCGTGGGCGACGAGGGCGCGGCCAGGCTCGCACATGAGCACGCAGTCCCGGCGCAGATGAAGCTTCTTCACGCCGGCTTCGATGGCGGCCATGTAGTCTTCCAAGGGTGGGGCGTTGCTGCCGACGTAGTGGGCGGGGAATCCGCCGCCCACGTCCAGCAGCTGGAGCGGCGTCCCGGCCGCTTCCATGGTCCGGCCGACGATTTCCAATGCCTGAGAATAGGCGCCTGGGACGAGGCACTGGGAGCCGACATGGAAGGCGATTCCGACCTGGCATCCCTGCTGCCTTGCGGCTCGCAGCAGTTCGGCGCCGACATCCGCCGGCGCGCCGAACTTGGCCGAAAGGTGGAAGAAGGTGCCATCCACCGGCGGCGTTTCCAGCCGGACGACGATCTGGACTCCCTCCCCACCCCCCGTCTCATCGATGACCTTGGCGAGCTCCTTTTCGTGATCGACCACGAAGGTATCGACATTGTAGATGCGCGCTGCCGCATGGATCACCGCCCTGGACTTGACGGGATGCATGAAATAGGCCCCGGCGTCGGGAAAATGCTCGCGCACCAGGGCGATTTCAGGCAGCGAGGCGGTGTCGAAATGCCGGATGCCCGCGTCGTAGAGGGCGCGCAGGACACTCGGGTGGGGATTGCATTTGACGGCGTAGAGGACGCGGCCGGGGAAGAGTTCCAGGAACCGCTGCGCCTGCTGGCGGAGCACATGGGGCCTCAGGCAATAGACCGGATAACTGGGCTTCAGGGCATTGACCATGCCGAGCACGTCGTCGAATTGCTTGTCCACGGGTACCCTCGCTTCTGGCGCAGCCGAACATGCCCTCCGGGAGCCGGGCTTCTAACCCGGATTGCCGGCACCTGTCGATCACCTAGCGTCGCCCAGATCGGCGAATTTCCGCTATCATAGAGTCGTGACTGGAGGGGCCCCCCGTGACGATGCGTAGGCTTTGCGCGCTTGTGCTGTTCCTGTTGCCCGCACTTTTTGCCGGGCAAGCCGCGAATGCGGAAACCCTGTCGGTCGCCGATCTGATCGTCTACCGGGCCGCGTTCAAGGCGGTCGACCAGGACCATTGGCTGGAGGCGCGCCGTCTCGCCGGATTGGCCAAAAATCCCCTGCCCGGCAAGGTGATCCAGTGGCTCGACCTGACGCGCCCGGGGCCGGGCCGGTCCTTCGACGAAATCACCCAGTTCCTGGCCCAAAATCCAGACTGGCCGGACCAGGATAAGCTCCAGGCGATGGCCGAGCACAACATGCCGGCGGACATGTCGGCGGATGCGGTGCTCGCCTGGTTCAAGGATCGCCCGCCCAGCTCCGCCTACGGCGCGGCCGCCCTCGCCCAGGCGCTGATGGCCAAGGGCCGGTCCGACGCCGCGACCGACATGATCCGCGAGGCCTGGCGGGACGACAATTTCGACAATGATGCCGACGAACTTGGGTTCCTCGCCGTGTTCCAATCGGGGCTCCAGCCGGAGGATCACATCGCCCGCCTCGACCGGTTGCTGTGGAATCATGACGAGGACGGCGCCCGCCAGGTGATGCCCCTGGTCGATCCCGGCCATCGGGCCTTGGCCGAAGCGCGTCTCGCGCTAGCGAAGCAGGAGCCGACGGCAGCGGCGCTGGTGGCCGCAGTGCCGCCGGCGCTTCAGCGCGATGCCGGGCTGCTCTATGAACGCGCCACGGCCATGCGCCGGGCGGATGACTATCTGGGAGAGGCGGCGGTGCTGGACCCGCCGCCGGCGGACATCGGGCGGCCGGACTTGTTCTGGCCGGAGCTGGAGGACGCGGCCCGGCGGGCAGTTGTCCGCGGTGACATGTCGGTCGCGTTCCGCCTTGCCGCCGGCCACGGCGCCACCGAGGGGTCGGTCTTTGCCGAGGGCGAATGGCTCGCCGGCTGGATCGGGCTGCGCTTTCTCGACGACTACAAGGAGAGCTACGATCGCTTCACCGGGCTCTACGCCGGCGTCACATCGCCCATCAGCAAGGCCCGCGGCGCCTATTGGGCCGGCCGAGCCTCAGAGGAAATGGGCGATCTGGCCACGGCCCAGAACTGGTATCGGGCAGCAGCCTCCAACCTGACGACCTATTATGGGCAGCTGGCGGCCGCCAGGCTCGGCAGCCGCGACGTCCTGAGATTCGGGCCCATGCCCGAGCCCAGCGCCGCCGAGCGCGCCGAATTCGACAAGCGCGAACTGGTTCGCGTCGTCCGACTGCTCGGTGAGCTTGGCCAAAGCGACCGCACCCGTGGCTTCCTGAAGAAAATGGCCGACGACACCTCGCGTCCCACGACGCTGCGCATGATCGCCGACCTCGGCCGCGAGCAGAAGAGAGACGACCTCGCCATCATGGTTGCCAAGATCGCCCGCACCAAGGGCGTCGACCTGATCGACTATCTCTATCCCATGCGCGAAATCCCCGTCGGCGCCGGACCGGAACAGGCCCTCGTCCTCGCCGTCATCCGCCAGGAAAGCGCCTTCGAGGTCAAGGCCACGAGCACCGCCGGGGCTCTCGGCCTGATGCAGCTCATGCCGCAGACGGCCAAGCACGTCGCGAAAGGCCTGAAAACCCGCTACAAGAGGGATTTCCTGACCAAGGATCCCGACTACAACATCCGCCTCGGGCGCAGCTATCTCCAGGAGCTGCTCGACAACTACGGGCAGTCCTATGTGCTGGCGATTGCCGCCTACAACGCCGGCCCCGACCGGGTGGATAGCTGGATCGCCCAGTTCGGCGATCCCCGGGATTACGGCACGGATGTGGTGGACTGGATCGAGAGCATTCCCTTCGCCGAAACCCGCAACTACGTGCAGCGGGTCCTGGAGAACTTGCAAGTCTACAGGCACCGCCTGGGCATCGTGCAGATCGCTCAATCCCTGCAGCAGGATTTGACCCGCAGGGGCAGTCCCTAGGCGATGCCCGAATCCGCGTCGTCCCCGGCCGGTGCCGTTGCCGGCCGCGCCCCAGATCCCGCACCCGATACGGGCTTTCGGCCGCGATGGTTTCGCAGCCAGGACGACCTGCTGCTCCACGGCCGGGACTATGACCTCGGCGCCCCGGGGCTGCCCCTCCTTTGCCTCGGCGGCCTGACGCGCAACGCCAAGGACTTCCATGATCTGGCGCTCCGTCATGCGCCGCGCCGGCGCGTCGTGGCGCCCGACTATCGTGGCCGGGGCCTGTCGTCCCGGGATCCCGACTGGCGCAACTACCGGCCCGAGACCTATGCCGGCGATGTTCTCGATTTCCTGACCGTGCTGGGGGTCGAGCGCGCCGTGGTCCTGGGCACGTCCATGGGCGGCTTGCTGGCCATGGGTCTGGCAGCCCTGCGGCCAACCCTGGTTGCCGGCGTCATCATCAATGATATCGGGCCGGAGGTCGCCGGCGACGGGTATAGCCGCATCCTCGACTACATCTCCACCGACCGACCCCAGCCCGACTGGCCCGCCGCCATCGCCGCGCTCCGCGACATGTTCCCGACCTTGGCTCTGCCGACGCCCGCCAAGTGGCAGCGCATGGCAGAGGCTACCTATCGGCGTGGCGATGACGGACTGCTCCACTACGATTGGGATACGGCGCTGGCCCGGACGCTCGCTGCCGATAGCAAGAATCTGCCCGATCTCTGGGCCTATTACCGCGGCCTCGGCAGCCGGCCGGCGCTGGTGCTGCGCGGGGCATTGTCCGATGTGCTGACCACGGCTACCTTCGAGCGCATGGCGGCCGAGAAACCCGGCCTGCTCCGCGTCGAAGTGGCCGGGGCGGGCCATGTGCCATCCCTCGATGAACCCGAATCCGAAAAGGCGATCGATGAATTCCTCGCTCGATTCTGAACTCCTGCCGACCGTGGCGGAGGTGGAGGCGGCGGCCCGGCGCATCGCCGGACGGGCCGTGGAGACGCCGTTGCTGGAATGGCCCGCGCTCAATGAGCGCATCGGCGGGCGCGTGCTGATGAAGCCGGAGCAGCTTCAGCGCACCGGCTCGTTCAAGTTCCGCGGCGCCTTCAACAAGCTCTCCCGCCTTGCCGAACTGGGCGGAAGCGCCGGCGCCGTCGTCGCCTATTCCTCTGGCAACCATGCCCAGGGCGTGGCCGCCGCCGCGCAGCTGCTCGGCTTCAATGCGACCATCGTGATGCCATCCGACGCGCCGGCGATCAAGATCGCCAATACGCGGTCCTACGGCGCCGAGGTCGTGCTGTACGACCGCCAGCGCGACAACCGGGAGGCGATCGCCGACGATCTGGCCGCCAAGACCGGCGCGACCATCGTGCGGCCCTATGAGGATGCCGACATCATCTCCGGTCAGGGCACCGTCGGGCTCGAGCTGGCGCGCCAGGCGCGCGCGCGTGGTGCAGAGCTGGATGCGGCCCTCATCCCCTGCGGCGGCGGCGGCCTCATCGCCGGCTCGACCCTGGCGCTGCAGGCGACATGGCCCCGCCTGCCCGTTTTCGCCTGCGAGCCAGAGGGCTTCGATGATACGGGCCGGTCGCTTGCCGCTCACCGACGGCTCGGGATTGTGGCCGGTGCCAAGACCGTTTGCGACGGCCTGATGGCACCGACCCCCGGCCGGCTTACCTTCGCCCTCAACGATCGGCAGCTTGCCGGCGGCATCGCGCTCAGCGACGACGAGGTCTTCGCGGCCATGGCCTATGGGTTCCAGGTGCTGAAACTTGTGCTGGAGCCCAGTGGCGCGGTTACCCTGGCGGCCCTGCTCTCGGGCAAGTTCCAGGGCCGAGGGCTCACCGTTGGCATCGTCTGCTCAGGGGGGAATGTCGACCCGGAAGTTTACGCCCGGGCCCTCAAGGCGGCGATTTGACAGGCGACCCAAAACAAGCCGGCCGCCGGCAGCGTTCGGAGCGGGCCGGCTAGGAAGCCTTGCCGTCGCCCAGTCTGCGGCCGTCCGATCCGCCGGGAGAGTCGCTGTGTCGCACATGGCCCTCCAGGAAGGCGCCCGGCTCGATCGCCAGGATCTGGTGCACGACGTCCCCCACGACCTTCGCGGTGCGGTCGAGGGTGACGGTGTTGGCGCGAATCTGTCCGGTCACCTGGCCGCACACCCGCGTCGTTTCCGCCACCACGTTGCCATTCACGACCGCGCCTTCGCCGATGGTCAGCGATCGGCTCTGGATATCGCCTTCGACGATTCCGTCCACTTGCAGGTCGCCGGCACTAATCAGGTCGCCAAGGATCTTGAGATCGGAGCTGATGATGGAGGGCGCCGCGCTGCGCGGGGTCGGACGCGAGATGTCAGTGCCGCCGACGGCACTGATACCGGATGTGGGCTTGGTCTGACTGCTAGCCTTTGAAAACATAACGCCCCGCCTTCAGGAAGTTCATGGGATCCATGGGTCGACCGTCGATCAGCACTTCGTAGTGGACATGCGGACCAGTACTGCGCCCGGAGCTGCCGAGCAAGCCAATCTGCTGCCGGTAGTCGACGGCGTCGCCCACAGCCACGTCAATTCTGGCCAAGTGGCCGTACCGCGTATGCACGCCTAGGCCATGGTCGATCTCCACCATGCGCCCGTAACCGCCGCGCCAGCCGGCGAAGACCACGACGCCCGGTGAGGTCGACAGCACCGGCGAAAGCAGGGCATTCGCGAGGTCGAGGCCGGGATGGAAGGAGAAGCGGCCGTTGAAGGGATCCTTGCGGATGCCGAAAGGGCTGGCGATGAAATAGTGATCGATGGGCGCCATGAGCGGCAGGGTCTTCAGGACCAGCTGCAGCGTCTCCAGACGGCCAACCTCGCCGTCCAGCGAAGCCACGCTCGCCATGAGCAAAGTGCCATCGGTCCCGCTCGGCGGATCCTTGACCGGAATGAAGGGTCCGCCCTGGCCGGAAAGCGCATGGGCGGCGCGCAACAGCAGTCCGTCCACGTCGACCCCGGTCATGGCCACGGTCTTCTCGACCTCGTCCACGCCGTTGCGTGTGCGTGCCGCCAGGCGATCGACGATGGTCTGCTGCGAGCGCTGGATCGTGGCCAATTGGTTTTCCAGGTCCCCGATCCGGCCGGTCAGATCGCGCCGGGACGACTGCAGAGCCTCGCGCTGGGTGATGGCGGTACTGAGCGCGGTCTGAGCGTCCGCCACTTGGCCCTTGAGATGGGTATTGTCCGCCCGTGCCGAGTTCAGCTGGTCCAGCAGCATGGCGATCTGCTCTTCGGCCAATTTTCGGGCCAGGTCGGCTTCGGCCTCGTGGTGCTCCGAATCCGTCAAATCGCTTTGCAGCTGGGTAACCTGATTGGCGAGAACTTGTTTGCGCCCGTCGGCCTGCGACAGGACCTGCTGCATCGCCGTCAACTCGGAGGCCAGCTGCTGGCGCGTGTTCTGCAACTGCGCGTTAACCTCTTCGCGCGACTGGTTCAGCGACGTGTTCTGTGACTGGGCAACCTGGAGCTGGTCGCGCAGCTGACTGACGGCATCGGAAAGCTGCTGGTTCCGGCTCGCTACCGCTTGGAGATCCTGGCCGAAATTCTGCAGCTTGTCGCGCAGCGAGAGCTGGCGTTGGCGCACTTCGCCCAGGCCCGGGATGTCTGTGTTGTCGCCGTTCGCTGAACCGCCGGAGGCGAGTTGATTCGCCTGGTTCTTGTCGACGTTGCGTGCGAAGGCGAGCAGGTCGTCATAAGAACGCGTCATCTCGTTCAGCAGATCGACATAGGCGGTCTGGGCGCGGTCGAGTTCTCCGCGCTTGGCCGCGAGCTGCCGGCCGCTGAGGACCATATTGGTGGTGGCAAATGCGCCCCAGATGGCGAAACCGAAGAGTATCGCCGCGGTGATCTTCTGCTGACGCGAGGAAATGGCGAGATAGGCGACGCGGCCGTCGGTTCTAAGAATGAGTTCCCTCGGGGGGAACCAGCGATCGAGCCTTCCACGGACGCGCTGCGACAAGCTGGGCCGCAATGCGGCTGCGTCGGTCGTCTGCAGACGAAACCTCGACTCTTTCATCCCGCGCAGACCCCCTCAACGCTCCCACGATCGATAGGCCACAGCCCGTGGGTCCGTGCCCACGTCCCCTGTCACATCTCCATGCCCGCCGCTTGTAAACTGCGGCCCTGCCCCCCGTTGCCGTGCGTTTCTTTAGGCTTCGGCGACGGTCTCACCCCGGCTTCCGCCATCTCCCGGCGGGCCAGCATTCAGCGAAAGCTACTGACTGCCCCCAGGACATGCAAGCGCATTCTTGCCCAACGATTTCAGGGCTTTGGTGAGGAGTCTGTTAAAGCAAAGTTACGTGCCACGTAGTCGACCACGCTGCGCACGCTGTCCTCGACCGAGAGCGCGCCCGTGTCGACGACGAACTCCGCCGCCTCGGGCTCCTCGTAGGGCGCGGAGATGCCGGTGAACTCGGCGATCTCGCCCCGCCGGGCGCGCTTGTAGAGACCCTTGGGATCGCGCTTTTCGCATGTCGCCACGTCGGCCTTCACGTAGATCTCATGGAAGCTCGACTTGGCGGCGCTGCGGGCTCTCTGCCGGTCCGCCCGATAGGGGGAGATGAAAGCGGTGATGGCGATCATGCCGGCATCGGCAAACAGAGCCGCCACCTCGCCGATCCGGCGGATGTTTTCCGCCCTGTCCTCGGGCGAAAAGCCGAGATTGGCATTGAGCCCGTTGCGGACGTTGTCGCCGTCGAGGACGTAGACCAGATAGCCCTTCTGGAATAGGCGCCGCTCGACCTCCATGGCGATGGTCGACTTGCCGGCGCCAGAGAGCCCGGTGAACCAGAGGACGCCGCCCTTGTGGCCGTTGCGCATCACCCGGGCATCCGCGGTGACGCGGTGGTCGACCCGGGAGAGGTTGCTCGAGCGGACCGTCACGCTCTGGCGCTGGTCGGGGTAGCCGTCCATGTCGACCAGACCGCCGGCCACGATATTGTGGCCGTCGGTGAGGACGAAACGCCCGGTGCTGGCGATGGACTGGGCCTCATCGAGGGCCATCATCGCCCGGCTGCGCAGGATCACGTCGGCCACGCCGTGGCGGCCGACTTCGCTTGCCTCGTGGATGCTGAGGTCCTCGGTGTCGTACACGCGCTCCACGGCCTGGACCGTTACGGGCACGTCGAGGGTGCAGAGCTTGAGGCGATATTCCGCGTCGCGCCGCAGATTGCCGCGGCCGAGCCAGATGATGCGGCCGCGAAAGACGCTGGTGAGCACCGGCGGGTTTTCCGGCTGGCTGGCGACTTCGCCCCGTTCGATGAAGATCTGTTCGTCCAGGGTGAGGCCGACGGATTCGCCGGCCAGCGCCTGGAGTGCCGGCGCCGTCCTGTTCCAGCCTTCGATGGTGGCGACCGTGGCGAGCTTATTGCTGGGCGAGAACAGCAGCCGGTCGCCGACCGCGACCTTGCCGCTCTCGACCCGTCCGACGATGATCCGGCGCTGGTCGAACTTGTAGATGTCCTGCACCGGCAACCGGAGCGGCAGATCGACCGGGCGGGGTGCGGCGCGGAAGCTGTCCAGGGCCTCCATGAGGGTCGGCCCTTCGTACCAGGGCATCCGGGCCGACCGGCGCACGAGGTTGTCGCCGTCGCGGGCGGAGACCGGCACGACGTAGTCGGCTTTCGCGCCGAGGCCCGCGAGGTAGCGCGCGTAGGTGGCGCGGATTTCCTCGTAGTGGTTTGCCGAAAATCCCACCAGGTCCATTTTGTTGATGACCACCGCAACCTGCTTGATGCCAAGCAGGTTGATGAGGAACCCGTGCAGGCGCGACTGCTGCTGGATGCCGTGGCTGGCGTCGATCATCAGCAATGCTGCGTCGGCGCTCGATGCCCCCGTGATCATGTTCTTGATGAATTCGCGATGGCCCGGGGCGTCGATGATGACGTAGTCGCGCAGCTCGCTCCGGAGCCAGATCTGGGCCGTGTCGATGGTGATGCCCTGGTCGCGCTCCGACTGGAAGGCATCCATGAGAAAGGCCCACTCGAAGGGCATGCCGCGCCGTTCGCACATGGCGCGGATGGCTTCCAGCTTGCCGTCCGGCAGCGCGCCCGTGTCGTGGAAGAGGCGCCCCACCAGGGTCGACTTGCCGTGATCGACATGGCCGACGATGACCACGCGCAAGGCCTCGAGCAGACGGGACGAGGCTTGAAGATCCGGCGTCATCACATATAGCCCGCGGCTCGAAGGCGCTCGAAGGCGTCCTCGGTTTCGCGATCCATGGCCCGGCCCGCGCGCTCCGGCGCCGACGTCGCTTCCAGTTCGGCGATGATGTCGTCGATGGTGGCGGCGTCGCTCTCCATCGGGAATGTAATGTCGGAATCGCCCAGCGACCGGTAACGCTTGCCGGCCTTCGCGAAATAGAGATCGACGACCGGAATGCGCTCGCGCCGGATATAGCGCCAGATGTCGCGCTCGGTCCAATGCAGCAACGGATGGACCCGCAGATGGGTCCCGGCCGGGAGATCGGTGTTGAAATGGTCCCAGAATTCCGCCGGCTGGTCGCGGAAATCCCATTGCCCGCTGTCGCCCCTCGGGCTGAACACCCGCTCCTTGGCGCGCACACTCTCCTCGTCGCGCCTTATCCCGGCGATGATGCCATGGAGCCCATGCTTCGCGATGGCGTCGCGCAGGCCCAGCGTCTTGCGCGCGGCCGAGCGGGCAGCCGGCGGCAAAGTGGGATCGGTCGCCTCGACCGGCGGGCAAGTTTCCAGGATCAGGTTCAGGTTCCATTCCCGGCTGTAGCGGTCGCGAAAGGCGTACATCTCGGGAAACTTTCGGCCGGTGTCGATATGCATCACCGGGAACGGGACATGGCCGAAGAAGGCCTTGCGGGCCAGCCAGACCATGACATTGCTGTCCTTGCCCAGCGACCACAGCATGGCCAGCCGGTCGATGCGGTTGAAGGCCTCGCGCAGAATGTAAACGCTCTGGGATTCGAGCTGATCGAGGTGGTTCATCGCGTGGACGGTGGCTTCCCTATGGGCGCCCCGGAAACGGGGCGACGGGGCCGTTTACAGCCTGGCCAACGGAAATGCAATGATTCCAGCCATGCTTTGGCCGGAGGGCGGCAATTCTAGGGTTTCTGGGGCTTCCATTCGAAGACGGCGATGGTGCAGCCGACGTCGGTCCAGGAATGATGATGCGTCCCCGGCGCATAGCTGATGAAATCGCCCTGCTTCAGGACCCGGCCGTCGCTATCGATGAGCTCACCGGATAGAATCAGGAAATCCTCGTATCCCGGATGGTCGTGGGGAATGGTGCGTGCACCGGGTTCCATGCGCATCAGGTAACTTCCCTCCCCCGCCTTGCGGTCGTAGCTGATGGGCAGCCAGCCGATGTCGGCCTGCAGCGGTCCTTCCAGGTCGTAGGGCCCGAACGTCGCGCTGCCCGTGGCAAGAATCCGTCGCGGTTCCATAGGCTCGGTCATGCTTCGCCTCCTGATGCTCCTGGACGGAATCTATCACTATTCGACCGTCATTCGGACGCCGCCATCGCGCTCACTCTTGCCTAAAATCACATTCCCCGCTTCACTCGTGAGCCATGAAGATTATCGGACCCCTATTCGCCGCAGCGCTCGCTCTCTTCTCGGTTGCCGCTTCGGCCCAGATGACGGACAAGGCAGACTCCACGATCGAGCTGCGCCCGATGGGCACAGGGATCGATGCCTATGTCGAAACTCACTTAGTCAACCGCAGCTTTCTCTTTGCCGACCACTGGAAGTACGGCGACACCAAGCCCGCCCGGTTGGTGCTGCGCCTGGAGACCGACGTGGTCCTGCGAGACGATGCCGAGGGCATCGTGTCCGGCACCGTCTCGGCTACCACGTGGCGGGTGGACGGAGCCAATAAGCAGCAGTTGTGGACGGCAAAGGAATCAGGAGACGCAGGCGAGATCTCAACCCGCCGCGATGTCTTCATCGTCACCCAGCATGGCTGCTGCGGCGGACGCGACACTTACACCGTCTTCGACCTCTATGGCGGACGCCGCCTCTTCACCGCGACCGGGGCCGACATCACGGATTGCTGGGCCAATGTCGAGATACCCAACAGCCACGGGATCGAGCGCCTGGTAGCCTTCCATGCGGCCTATTCCATGGCCGACGACGCGTTCGGCGCTCTCAAGCCAAGGACCGTCGGCTTGCTTACCTATGCTGCACCTGACCGGCCTCTGGCACGGTACCGACTGTTGGCGGCGAGCCCCGATGCCGTCGACAGCTTCATGGGCCAGGCTCTCGTCCGGCTGCGGCTGGATGGTAAGACCGAGGACACGAACTCCCTCGAGCTTTGGCCTGTGGACGGCAAGAAAGATCCGGCGGCCATGGGAGGTTTCGCCATCCGCGTGCAGCTTACCGACGACAAGCTCGTGGTGATCCCGGTTTCCAAGGACGGCCTGCAGATTAGCCGGGCGACCCTGCCCCAAGGCCTCACCATCGAGCCTGCAACGCTGCCTTAAGGCCACGGACTGCTAGAGCAAGATCGGGTCAGCTTCATTCAATCTGACCCGTGAATCTTGCTCTACATGTTAGGACTAGAGACTGATTCGCGTCTCAAGCCGAGCAGGCCTGAGACGATCGGGCTCTAGCGCAATACCAACCGACCGGGTATGAAACCGAGATGACTCCCGAAGGCCCTTTTTCCGGCCTCTTCGTGCTCGACCTGACCTGGATTCTCGCCGGTCCCTATTGCCCAATGCTGCTCGGCGATCTGGGCGCGCGAGTGGTGAAGGTCGAACCGCCCGAGGGGGCGAATCCCGGCGCTATGTACCATTTATCAATGGCAAGTCTCCCGGACCGCTGGGCGCCCGCCATGGGTCCATTGCCCCTTTTGCCGCTTTGGCGGCTGTCGACGGGCATCTCGTGGTCGCCGCCGGCACCGACGCGCAGTTCGCCAAGCTTTGCGCGCTTCTCGGCGCCAGCCGGGGCGCCGCGTCCGATCTCGACGCCAATCGCGATCGCATCCTCCGCGGGCTTTGAGTGATCGGGCGCCTCGCACTCTGGGCATTCGGGCTGGTGCTGCTGGCCACGGGGGCGCTGGGCACCATTCTCATGGCGACGCTGCCGAAGCTTGACGGCGCGATCTCCGTGCCCGGCGCGTCGGCCGGCATCGAAATCCAACGCGACGAAATGGGCATCGTCACCATCCGCGCTCGCAGCGACGCGGATGCGGCCTTCGCCCTCGGCTATGCCCATGCGCAAGACCGCCTGTTCCAGATGGACTTGACGCGCCGGCTTGGCGCCGGGCGGCTTTCCGAGGTCATCGGCGCCCCCACGGTCGAGACTGACCGTTTCATGCGGCGCCTTGGTCTCTATCGGGCCGCCGTAGCGAACCTGGCGCATTTGCCGCGGGATGTGCAGCGCTTCCTCCAGGCCTATGCCGACGGCGTCAATGCCTATCTTGCCCGGCGCGACAGCCTGCCGGCGCCGGAGTTCCTGCTGCTGGGCTATCGTCCGGAGCCATGGACGCCGGCGGATTCCCTGGTCTGGGGTCGGCTCATGGCCTGGCAGCTTTCGGGGAACTGGCGCGACGAGCGTCTGCGCCAGATCCTCGCCGACCGGCTGCCGCCCCAGGTCATGCAAGTGCTCTGGCCGACCAATCAGAACCATGCCTTTCTCGACGACCCTCATTGGACTCTGCTGGGCGCCGGCGCTTCCAACAACTGGGTGCTAGCCGGAAGCCGCAGCGTTACCGGAAAACCGCTTCTCGCCAATGATCCTCATCTCGCCCTCGACATGCCCGCGGCCTGGTATCTCGCCCGGCTGGAAACTCCCGCAGGACGCCTCGTCGGCGCGACTGCGCCGGGCGTGCCGCTCATCATCATCGGCGACAACGATCATGTCGCCTGGGGTTTCACCACCACCAACGCGGACACCCAGGACCTTTTCGTCGAGACCCTGCTTCCCAGCGGCCGGTATGCGACGCCATCCGGGCCGCAGCCTCTCCTAAAGCGCGACGAGACGATTGCCGTCAAGGGCGGCGCTTCCGTGGTGGAGACGGTGTTTGAAACGCGCCATGGCCCGCTCATCCAGATTGACCAGGCCACCCAGCGCGCCTACGCGCTCGCCTGGACTGGCCTGGCGCCGGACGACGGAACGGCAGCCGCACTCCTGGCCATGAGCCGTGCGCCCAGCGCCGCAGCCTTCCACGACGCGCTCCGCCGGTTCGACTCGCCGGTCCAAAACGTCGTCTATGCCGACGACGCCGGCGCCATCGGCTTTGCGACGATCGGGCGGATTCCGATCCGCAAGAACCTCCTCAACGGCAGCCTGATGCCGGTGCCGGGCGAGAGCGGCGACTACGACTGGGTCGGAATGATCCCGTTCGACGCCCTGCCCCAGGGCATGAACCCGCCAGTGGGCTATTTCGCCACCGCCAACAATCGGATCACCGACGCGCAGTATCCCTACTTCGTGACCGCCCATTGGGATGCCGACTACCGCGTCGACCGCATCCGACAAATGATCGAGGCGCGGCCAAAGCATGACCTGGACAGCATGATTGCGATCCAGCGGGATACCTATTCCCTCGCCGCTCAGACCCTGGTGCCGCTGCTGCTGGCGAGCGAGCCCGATGCCAGGCTTTCGAGCTGGGACCGGCGAATGGACCGCGCGGGTGCCGCACCTCTCATCTTCGATGCCTGGATAAGAGAGCTTGCTCATGGCCTGCTGGACGACGTCCTAGGCGCCGACTTTTCGGACTTCTGGTTTTGGGATGCGAAAATCCTGACCGAGGCCCTCCAGGGCGGGCCTGCCGCTCAGTTGTGCGATAGCGGGCGAACATCTGTCGTGGAGGATTGCGCCTGGCAAGTGCGCCAAGCCTATGACCGTGCCATGAAGGCGCTCGATCGCAGCTATGGCGCCGATCCGTCCTTGTGGCAGTGGGGCGAGGCGCATCGGGCCCATTTCCCCCATCCGTTGTTTCAGCATTTGCCGGTGCTTCAGGCCTGGCTCGATCCGGACATCCCGACCGACGGCGATTTCTTCACCGTCGACCGCGCCGTTCCCCAGGTGGACGATCCCACGGGCGCTTCCTTCGATGATATGCATGGCGCGGGATTGCGGGCAGTCTTCGACCTCGGCGACCTCGACCGATCGCGCTTCGTCATCGCCGGTGGGCAGTCGGGCAATCCGATGTCGAGCCACTATGCTGATTTCATAGAGTCCTGGCGCGACGGCGTTTACTTCACCATTCTTGGCCTTGGGCGCAACCGGCTGATCCTGAAGCCGGGCCATCCCGCATGAGGGGGATTCCGCCATGGGCGTGACCATCGACGACATCCGGCGCGCCGCCACGACCATCGCCGGTCATGTCGTGCGGACGCCGGCCATCATGGCGCCACGCCTGGCCGAGGCTACGGGTGCGCGCGAGGTGATCTTGAAGCTGGAAAACCTCCAGTATACCGGCTCGTTCAAGGATCGCGGCGCATACAACAAGCTGGCGAGCCTCGATGCCGCCGCCCGGAAGTCTGGCGTGATCGCCATGTCGGCCGGCAATCACGCCCAGGGCGTGGCCTATCATGCGGGACGGCTCGGGATCCCCGCGACCATCGTCATGCCCGACGGGACCCCCTTCAACAAGGTCGAGCGCACCCGCGGGCTCGGCGCCAAGGTCCTGCTCCAGGGCGACAGCATCGACAGTGCCGCCGTGTTCGCGCGCGAACTCGCGGCTCAGCAGGGACTGACCTTTGTCCATCCTTACGACGATCCGCTGATCATCGCCGGCCAGGGCACCATCGGCCTCGAGTTGTTGGCCGACTATCCGGGCGTCGACATCATCGTCGTCCCTATTGGCGGCGGCGGCGTGATGTCGGGCGTGGCGATCGCTGCCAAGGCGCTCGACCCCAGGATCGAGCTGATCGGCGTCGAGGCCGCCCTCTACCCTTCCATGCACCACGCGGTGCGCAACCTCGCGCCGGCCAATGGCGGCCTCACCATCGCCGAGGGCATCGCCGTCAAATCGCCCGGCGCGCTGACGCGCGAGATCATCGCCCGATTGGTCAGCGATTTGCTGCTGGTCAGCGAAGACGCTCTCGAGCAGGCCGTCCAGATGATGGCCGAGCGCCAAAAGATCATCGCGGAGGGAGCCGGTGCCGCCGGACTCGCCGCCCTGATCGCCCATGGCAAGCGCTTTGCCGGCAAGCGGGTCGCCATCGTGGTCTGCGGCGGCAATATCGATGCCAGGATTCTGGCTCAACTGCTGATGCGAGGCCTGGTGCGGGACGGGCGGGTGGTGACCCTGCGCATCGAGATTTCGGATTCGCCTGGCGTGTTGGGTCGCCTCGCCGGTGCCGTGGGCCAGGCCGGGGGCAATATCATCGAGATCGATCATCAGCGCATGTTCGACGACCTGCCGGTCAAGCAAGCCTATGTCGATGCCGTGATCGAGACCCGCAATCCCGAGCACTACAAGGACATCATCGCGGCGTTGGAGAGCGACGGATTTCCCACGCATCTGCTCAGCAGCCGATCGCGTGAGGGCGCCAGATGACGGCTTACGGCAACGCCCTCGAGATGATCGGCCGCACGCCGCTGGTCGAGCTGAAGCGGCTCGACACCGGGCTCTGCCGGCTGTTCCTGAAGCTCGAGAACCAGAATCCGGGCGGATCGATCAAGGATCGCATTGCGCTATCCATGATCGAGACAGCCGAGCGCGAAGGAGTCCTGACGCCGGGAGGAACCCTGATCGAGGCCACGGCAGGCAACACCGGTCTCGGTCTCGCCCTCGTGGCGTCCCAGAAAGGCTATCGCCTCATCCTGGTCATCCCCGACAAGATGGCCCAGGAGAAGATCTTCCATCTGCGCGCGCTGGGCGCCGAGGTGCGCATGACCCGCTCGGACGTGGGCAAGGGTCATCCCGAGTACTACCAGGATATGGCCGAGCGCCTGGCCCGCGAGACTCCCGGCTCCTTCTACGTCAACCAGTTCGCCAATCCGGCTAATCCACTTGCCCATGAGACGGGCACCGGCCCCGAGATATGGCAGCAGATGAACCACGCCGTCGACGCCATCGTGGTCGGCGTGGGCTCTGGCGGAACGCTCACGGGCCTCGGCCGATTCCTGAAGCGCGTGGCGCCCAAGGCGAAGATGATCCTGGCCGATCCCAAGGGTTCAGTACTGGCGCATATGGTCGCCGACGGCAGGATGGTCGAGGCCGGTTCATGGCTGGTGGAGGGCATCGGCGAGGATTTCGTGCCGCCCAACTGCGATCTCTCCCTGGTCTCGGAAGCCTTCAGCGTCAGCGATGCGGAGAGTTTCGCCACGGCGCGCGATCTGTTGCACAAGGAGGCGATCCTCGCCGGTTCTTCCACCGGCACCCTGCTCGCCGCGGCCCTGAAATATTGCCGCGCCCAGAGCGAGGCGCAACGCGTCGTCACCATCGCCTGCGACAGCGGCAACAAGTACCTCTCCAAAATGTTCAACGACTATTGGATGCTGGGCCAGGGCCTGCTCGCGCGGGCGCGCCAAGGCGATTTGCGCGACCTGATCGCGCGGCGGCATGTCGATCAGGCGACAATTACGGTCTCGCCCACGGACTCCCTGCTCATCGCCTACCAGCGCATGAAGCTCTACGAGATCTCCCAGCTTCCGGTGCTGGACCGCGGCAAGGTGGTGGGCGTCATCGATGAGTCCGACCTGCTTCTCGCGGTCTACGGTCATGCGGACAAATTCCTCGAGCCCGTCGCCCAGGCCATGACGACCCGGCTCGAATTCGTCCAGGTGAGCCAGCCGCTTGGCGACCTCGCCGCCGTGCTCGGTCGGCATCAAGCGGCCCTGGTCATGGAGCGTGGCGACTTTCTCGGACTCGTCACCCGAATCGACCTGCTGAACCACCTGCGCCGCAGCATCGCCTGAGGATCCCCATGAAGAAGCAGAATCGTCGTGGCTTCGCGACCCGCAGCATCCATGCCGGCCAGTCGCCCGATCCAGCGACCGGCGCGGTGATGATGCCGATCTACGCGACGTCGACCTATGTCCAGGAAAGCCCCGGCGTGCACAAGGGCTATGAATATTCGCGCAGCCAGAACCCGACCCGGATGGCCTATGAGCGCTGCATTGCCGATCTGGAAAGCGGCAGCGCCGGCTTCGCCTTCGCCTCGGGCATGGCGGCGACCTCTACCGCCCTGGAGCTCCTGGACAGCGGCGCCCACGTGGTCGCCATGGAGGACCTCTATGGCGGCAGCCGGCGCCTGTTTTCGCGGGTGCGGGAGCGTTCGGCCGGGCTTGCCTTCACCTATGCCGATCTCAGCCGGCCCGAAGCCCTGGAGGCCGCGATCCGCCCTGAGACGCGGATGATCTGGGTCGAGACGCCGACCAATCCGCTGCTTCGACTCGTGGACCTGGAGGCGGTGGCCGCCATCGGCAGGCGGCGCGGCATCATCACGGTTTGCGACAATACGTTCGCCAGCCCCTGGGTGCAGCGCCCGCTGGAGCATGGCTTCGACATCGTGATGCATTCGGCGACCAAATACCTGAACGGCCATTCCGACATGGTGGGTGGCGTCCTGGTCGTGGGCCCGAACGCCGAAATCAGGGAGAAGCTCGTCTTCCTGCAGAACGCCATCGGCGCGGTCGCCGGGCCCTTCGACAGCTTCCTCGCCTTGCGCGGCCTGAAGACCCTGGCTCTGCGCATGGAGCGGCATTGCCACAACGCCATGGCGGTGGCGCGCTTTCTCGAAAGCCACCCAAGGATCGAGAAAGTCTATTACCCCGGACTTGAAAGCCATCCCCAGCATGCGCTTGCCAAGCGTCAGATGCATGGCTTCGGTGGCATGGTCTCGGCCCTGCTCAAGGGCGATCTGGCGGAGACGCGCCGGTTCTTGGAGCGTTGCGAGATATTCGCGCTAGCGGAAAGCCTGGGCGGGGTTGAAAGCCTGATCGAGCACCCGGCGATCATGACCCACGCTTCCGTGCCGGCCGATGTTCGCGTTAATCTGGGCATCGGCGACGGGCTGGTCCGCCTCTCGGTGGGGGTCGAGGATGAGGCGGACCTCCTGGCCGAGCTGGGCGAAGCCCTCGCCTGAACTGTCCCAAGACATTGCGGCGACCAGGGGGCAAGTCGCTGGCGGGCAAGCCCCTTGCGCTTCGGCCCGACAGGGGCGATTCTCTGGCGCAAGTTCCCCATCGGGAAGAATCGATCATGAGTAGAAGCGCGCCGGCTTGGGCTCGGCGACGGCCTCGGCCAATCGTGAGGCGGATGTGACGATTCAGAGCCGGACGCGGCCGATGGCCTTTCTGCTCACGCGAGAGGCCCCCTGCCCCTATCTGCCCGGCCGGCGCGAACGCAAGCTGGTGACCGAACTCTCCGGTCCGGACGCGCCCGAGAACTTCGATCTTTTGTCCCGGGCCGGGTTCCGGCGGAGCCACGCGGTGGCCTACCGTCCCGCCTGCCATGGCTGCCAGGCTTGCGTACCGGTTCGTGTGCCTGTCGCCGAGTTCCGCCCTGGCCGGTCGCTGCGCCGGGTGGCACGACGCACCGCCGGGCTCGCTTGGTCGCTGCGCCCGGCGCGGGCAACGGCGGAGCAGTTCACGCTTTTCAGCCGTTACCTCATGCGGCGTCATGGCGATGGCGAGATGGCCGGCATGGCCTTCACCGACTACCGTGCCATGATCGAGGATACACCCATCGACACGGGCGTTTTCGAATTGCGGGACGGCGACGAAAACTTGGTCGCTTGCTGCCTCGTCGACCGGTCCATCGACGGGCTTTCGGCCGTCTATAGCTTCTACGAGCCCGATTTCCACATGATGAGCCTCGGCAGCGCCACGGTGCTGCGTCTTATCGACGAGGCCCTGCGCCGAGGCCTCGCCTATGTGTATCTCGGCTATTGGATCTCGGCGAGCCGGAAGATGGCCTACAAGACGCGATTCCGTCCGCTGGAAGCCTTCGGCGCCGATGGCTGGGCGCGCATGTCGCTGCCCAGTCAGCCGGACTGAGCTCGGCGGCGGCAGCCCCCGCCCAACAGAAGTCACGGCCAGTCATTTCCCTGTCAGGCATTGTCGTCTAGTCTCTTGGCCCGGCGCCGGAACCGGTGCCGCGAATATCGATCGGCAGGGAGTCTGAGAACGTGGTGGCATCGCGCGAGGTGACGGCGGCGGCGAGGAAGTTTGCCTGCTCAAATGACAAGGCGAGCAGCCTCGATACGGCGGAAAGCGTGGTCCGCCATGTCGCGCCACAAGGGGCCGAAATCGGCGCCGGCCCAGGTCATACTCGTCCGGCTCGCCAAGATTGATGCGTTCGAGTTTGGCTTCGATGTGGGCGGCGGCCCGCAATCTTGCCCCAGTCCTGCTCGCCGGCGGGCTGCTGGTGGCGCTGTTCCTTCGTGGGGGAGTGGCGGCGGACGAGGAGAAGGTACTCAACGTCTACAACCTCCCCGACTACATCGGCGAGCACACGATCGCGGATTTCGAGAAACTGACCGGCATCAAGGTCAACTACGATGTTTACGATTCCGACGCGACCTTGGAGACGAAGCTCGAAATGGGCCATTCCGGTTACGACGTCGTCGTGGTGTCCGACGGCTTCGTGGGCAAGGAAGGCGGGGCCGGTCTCTTCCGTCCCCTCGATAAGGCAGCGCTTCCGAACCTGAAGAACATAGACCCCGCAGTGATGCGGGCGGCATCGGTCTTCGACCCGGGCAATACGCTCACCGTGCCGTATTTCTGGGGCACCATCGGCATCGGCATGAACGTGCTGAAGATCCAGGCGCGCATGCCCGATGCCCCGGTGGACAGCCTGGACATGGTCTTCAAGCCCGAGCTGGTGAAGAAGTTCGCCGACTGCGGCGTGGCCATTCTGGACGATCCCGGCGACATGCTGGAGATCATCCTCAATTACCTTGGTTTCAGCCCCTACACAGCGAAGAAGGCGGACTATAAAGTGGCCGAGGACCTGCTGAAGAGAGTTCGGCCCTATATCAAGTATTTTCATCCCTCTCGCTATGCCGACGACATGGCGAACGGGGAGATCTGCCTCGCCATCGGCTGGAATGGTGATTTCCAGAATGCCAAGCGCCGGGCGGAAGAGGCAAAGAACGGCATCATCATCGACTACCGCATTCCGGTCGAAGGGACGCAGATCTGGATCGATAATCTGGCGATCCCGGCGGATGCCCAGAATCCCGTCAACGCCCAACGGTTCATCAACTACCTGATGGATCCCAAGGTCGCGGCCGACGGCGCCAACTTCGTCAACTACGCTTCGCCCAATCTGGCGGCCACGCCCATGGTGAAGGACGCGCTGCGCTACGACCCGGACACCTATCCTGATGCCGACGTGATGGCCAAGCTCTTCCCAGACAAGCCGGCGACGCCCGCGGTCGAACGCCTGCGCAGCCGCACCTGGGCGCGGATCAAGGAGGGGGAGTAGCGCTCACGCGATAGCCGTCGCCCGTCTCTCTCCCGCGTTGCAGGAGAGAGACGGAGTGCGGCCATGCGCTTCGGGGCCGTTACGCCCCGATGTGAATCCAGGTCGCCTTGATCTCGGTGTACTTCTCCATGGCATGCAGCGACTTGTCGCGGCCGAAGCCGGACTGCTTGAAGCCGCCGAAGGGCGAGGAGATGTGGCCGTTGTCGAAGCAGTTGACCCAGACCACCCCGGCACGTAGCGCCCGAGCGGTCTTGAAGGCCTTGGTGATGTCCCGGGTCCAGACCGCGGCCGCAAGGCCGTAGATCGTGTCGTTACCGATCCTGACCGCCTCCTCCGGACTCTTGAAGGTAATGGTCGAGAGCACGGGGCCGAAGATTTCCTCCTGGGCAATGGTCATCTTGTTGTCGACCTTGTCGAACACCGTCGGCTCGATAAAGTAGCCGCCGGTCTCGTCGCGGGTGCGCGCACCGCCGAACACCAGCTTCGCCCCCTCTTTCTTGCCTTTCTCGATATAGCCGAGGACCCGGTCCATCTGGGTCTTGTCCACCATGGCGCCGATGGCCGTCTTGGGATCGAGCGGGTTGCCCGGCTGGAGCGTCTTGCCGACCTGGAAGATCTTTTCCAGCACCGCGTCCTTGATCGATTCTTCGACGATGAGCCGCGAGCCCGCGTTGCAGACCTCGCCCTGGTTGAAGAATATTCCCCAGGCCGCACCGGTCGCGGCGGCGTCAAGATCCGGGCAATCGGCCATGATGATGTTGGGCGTCTTGCCGCCGCATTCCAGCGACACGCGCTTCATGTTGCTCTCACCCGAATAGCGCAGGAAGAACTTGCCGACCTCGGCCGAGCCGGTGAAGGCGATGCAGTCCACGTCCATATGCCGGCCGAGCGCCTGGCCGGCCGTCTCGCCGAAGCCGGGGACGACGTTGAAAACCCCCTCGGGCACGCCCGCCTCGGCCGCCAGCTCGGCGATGCGGATGGCGGTCAGCGGCGACTGCTCGGCGGGCTTCAGGATCAGCGAGTTGCCGGTGGCGAGCGCCGGGCCGATCTTCCATGAGGCCATGAGCAGCGGGAAATTCCACGGCACCACGGCGGCGACGACCCCGAGCGGCTCGCGACGCATCAGCGACACGGCCTCCGGTCCAGTCGGCGCGATCTCGTCATAGAGCTTGTCCGCCGCCTCGGCATACCAGCGGATGCATTGGGCCGAGAGCGGCATGTCGATGAGGTAGCTGTCGCGGATCGGCTTGCCCATGTCGAGGGTCTCGAGCAGGGCAAGTTCGGTCTGGTGCTTCTCCATCAGGTCGGCGAAACGGAGCAGCACCTTCTTGCGGTCGCTCGGGCTGAGGTTTGCCCAGCTCCCCTTCTCGAAAGCCGCGCGCGCCGCCTTGACGGCCCGATCCACGTCCTCCTTGTCGCATTCGGCGATCCTTGCGACGACCTTGCCCGTGGCCGGGTTGATGTCGTCGAAGGTCTTGCCCGAAGCCGCCGGCACGTATTTGCCGTTGATGAAGGCCTGGCTTCGGTAGTTGAGGGCGCTCGCCTGGGACTGGAGGGACTCGAGGGAAAGGGCGGCGGACATCGCGTGACTCCTGGCTGTGAATTGAATGGATTGGCGAGGAAGCTAGCGCCCTGCCCTGCTAGCGGCAAGCGCGGGGCCGCCGCCTATTTGACAGCATGCGACCATCGGGATTTCCGCCGGATCGGCGCAATGATAGCGTTGCGGGTAGCCCTCGATCATCGGCGGGAAGCCGAGCGGGGAACGACCGCGCTGACGATCGCGGCGGTTGTCAGGCCCGCGACGGGCAGGAGCAGGGAGGGAGCCGACATGCCGATGAGCAAGTACGAGGCCGCCCTCGGCAAGCAACGCGCGAATTATCAGCCTCTGACGCCGATCTCGTTTCTCGAACGCTCGGCCCTGGTCTTCCCGGACAAGGCTGCGATCATCGACGGCGGACGGGTCGTCACTTATGCGGAGATGTGGCGGCGCTGCCGGCAGGCGGCCGACGCCTTTGGCCGGGCGGGCATCGGCCGGGACGACACGGTTTCGGTGTTCTCGCTCAACGGCGTCGCGGCGCTGGAAATGCACTATGCGGCCGCCATGGCTGGCGCCGTCCTCAACCCGATCAATTACCGGCTCGATGCGAAGGCCGTGGGCTTCATTCTGGAGCATGCCGAGAGCAAGGCTTTCCTCGTCGATTTCGAATTGATGCCCGTCGCCCGTGCCGCCTTGGCCGAGGTGAAGCATCCCCTGGTGCTGATCGAGATCGGCGCGGCGCAGGCGGGCCATCCGCCCGGCGGCGAATGGATCGAATACGAAGATTTTATTGCCGGCGGCAAACCCACCGCGCCGTTCCAAATGCCCGATGACGAATGGCAGGCGATCTCGCTGAACTACACCTCGGGAACGACCGGCAATCCCAAGGGAGTCGTGTGCCACCACCGCGGCGCCTACCTTGTCGCCCTTGGCCAGGCTTTGATGGCGGGGCTGGACCAGGCCAGCATCCACCTCTGGACCCTGCCGATGTTCCATTGCAACGGCTGGGGCTTCACCTGGGCCGTGACGGCGCTGGGTGCCACCCATGTGATCCAGCGCAGTGTCGTGGCGACGGAGATTTTCGCCAATATCGATCGGTTCGGCGTCACCCATCTTTGCGGCGCACCGACGGTGCTCAACATGCTCGCGTTCGCGCCCGGCAGCGACCGCCGGCGCTTGAAGCAGGCGGTCACGATCCTGACCGGCGGTGCGGCGCCCAGCAGCACCGTGATCGGCGCCCTGGAGCAGATGGGCTTCAAAGTCGTCCATGGCTACGGCCTGACCGAGACCTACGGCCCGGCGGCCATGTGCGAGTTTCAAAACGAATGGGCGAGGCTGGACCTGCCCGCGAGGGCCCAGAAGATGGCGCGCCAAGGGGTGCGCTACATCACGGTGGCGGGATTGCGGGTGATCGATCCGGTGACCGGCGTCACCCTGCCGGCCGACGGCACCTCGATGGGCGAGATCGTGACCCGCGGCAATACGGTGATGAAGGGCTATCTGAAGAGCCCGGCGGCGACGGAGGAGGCCTTTCGCGACGGCTGGTTCCGCACCGGCGATCTGGGCGTCATGCATCCCGACGGCTACATAGAGGTGAAGGATCGCTCCAAGGACATCATCATTTCCGGTGGAGAAAACATCTCGTCCCTGGAGGTGGAGGAAATCCTCACCCGTCATCCCGCCGTGCGCGAAGTGGCCGTGGTCGCCAAGCCGGATTCCCATTGGGGAGAGACGCCTTGCGCTTTCGTGGCCCTGCGCGAGGGCGTCGCGGCGCCGTCTGCCGAGGAACTCATGCAATGGTGCAAGGGCCAGATGGCCGGCTTCAAGCGGCCGCGGCACATCGTGTTCGGCGACCTGCCCAAGACCGCGACCGGGAAGGTGCAGAAATACGTGCTGAGGCGGCGGGCGCGGGAGGGGTAGCGGCTAACGCGTCAGCCGGCCACCGGCTTGAACTGCCGCCCCAGCTGCAGCCCCTGCCCCTGATAGTGCGAACCCAACGTGCCGCCATAGAGCCGATCGGGCGTGGCAGCGAGCTTCTCGTAGCGCAGCCAGCCGACGGTCTGGCCATGCTCAAGCACGAAGGGTACGTCCCGCGAGCGCACTTCCAGCACAGCGCGGCTGCCGCGCCCTCCGGCCGGGTCGTAGCCGAAGCCCGGATCGAAGAAGCCGGCATAGTGGACGCGGAACTCGCCGACCTGGGTGTCGTTGGGCAGCATTTCGGCCGCGTGATCCGGCGGCACGACGACGGCTTCGCGCGTGGCCAGGACGTAGAAGTCGGCGGGGTCGAGGACAAGGCCGCGGCCGGGCCTGAGCGGGATCGAGTCCCAGAAATCCAAAGGATCATAGACCGCCCGGGCATCGACATCGACCAGCTCGGCATGCTTCTTCGCCCGCCAGCCGACGAGCCCGCCCCGCTCCTCGCCCATAAGATCGAGGGTGACCGCGATGGCATCGCCCCGGAGGTTTGGGTTCTCGGAATCTACCAGGCGGAACTGCTCGTGCAGGCGGCGAAGCTGCGAGGCGCTGGTGCTCGGCGTGCCACGCCGGAAGCGGATCTGGGAGAGCCGCGAGCCCTGGCGGACGATGACGCTGAACGTCCTCGGCACGATCTCCGCGTAGAGCATGCCTTGATAGCCGGCCGGCATCTCGTCGAACGCACGGCTGTTGTCGGCGATGATCCGGGTGAAGATGTCGAGGCGCCCGGTGGAGCTCTTCGGGTTGGCTGCGGCGGAAATGCGGCTGCTGAGCTGCAGGCGCTCCAGCAGCGGCACCACGTAGACGCAGTCCCTCTCCAGGCACGCACCCTTGGTGAGGTCGATCTCGTGCAGGGCAAATTGCTGGATCTTCTCGGCGACCGTCGCACTCTCGCCGGGAAGGAAACTGGCGCGTACGCGATAGGCGACGCGGCCGAGCCTGAGGTCGAGGCTCGCCGGCTGGACCTGGTCCGGCAGGAGATCCTGCTCGCCCCAAATCTCATGGTCGCGGATGAGGGCCTTGATCTGTTGATAAGGCAGAATGCCGGTGCCGTGGAGCGCGCTCGCGGCGCTGGCATTCGCCTCGCTGGCGCCGCGCGCGAAGAGTTCATTGCCTTCAGCCATGGGCGGACAGTAGCGGATCACGCCCTGCCGGCTCAAATGGATAAGACTCAGGTTCCGCGCAAAGAACCCACGAGCTTATCCACAGGCTATCGGGCCCTCTCGTCCAATGACGCCAGTGCCTTGAGCGCTTATCCCCGGTTTTCCCGAAGACGCGCTTAGAACAATCCCTCGACCTCGCCCTTGTCGTTGAGGCGTATGCTGTTGGCGGCAGGTACTTTGGGCAGGCCCGGCATGGTCATGATCTCGCCGCAGATCACCACCAGGAACTCCGCGCCGGCCGAGAGCTTCAGCTCCCGGATCGGCACCACATGGTTGCTGGGCGCGCCCTTGAGATTGGGGTCGGTAGAAAAGCTGTACTGGGTCTTAGCCATGCAGACGGGGTAGTGGCCGTAGCCCGCCTTCTGGAACTCGGCGAACTGGTCGCGGATCTTCTTGTCGGCGATGATGCCCTGGGCGCCATAGAGCGTCTGGGCGATGGTGCGCACCTTGTCCCACAGGGGCAGATCATCGGGATAGAGGGTACGGAAATCGGCCTTGCCGCTCTCGGCCAGCTTCACCACGGCCCGGGCCAGCGTCTCGGTCCCGGCACTTCCCTCGGCCCAATGGGTGCATTCGATGGCTTCGACATGGAGTTCGGCGCAGGCCTGGCGCACAGCCTGGAGTTCGGCGTCGGTGTCGGCACTGAACCGGTTGATCGCGACGACCGGCGGCACGCCGAAGCCCTTCACGTTCTCGACATGGCGGGCGAGATTGGCGATGCCCTTCTTGAGCGCTTCGATGTTCTCCTTGCCCAGGTCTTCCTTGGCGACGCCGCCATGCATCTTGAGGGCGCGAACGGTGGCCACGATGACCGCGGCGCTAGGCTTTAAGCCAGTCTTGCGGCATTTGATGTCGAAGAACTTCTCGGCCCCCAGATCGGCACCGAAACCGGCCTCGGTCACGACGTACTCGGAAAGCTTGAGCGCAGTCTGGGTGGCGATGACCGAATTGCAGCCATGAGCGATGTTGGCGAAGGGCCCGCCATGGATGAAAGCCGGATTGTTCTCCAGAGTCTGCACCAGGTTGGGCAACAGCGCATCCTTGAGCAGAACGGTCATCGGGCCCTCGGCCTTGAGGTCGCGGGCGTGGATCGGCTTGCGGTCGCGGGTATAGCCGACGATGACGCTGCCCAGCCGCTTGGTCAGGTCGCGCAGGTCCGTCGACAGGCAGAAGATGGCCATCACCTCGGAGGCCACGGTGATGTCGAAGCCGTCTTCCCGTGGGAAGCCGTTGGCGACTCCGCCGAGGGAGGAGACGATGCTGCGCAGCGCCCGGTCGTTCATGTCCATGACCCGGCGCCAGGCGACCCGGCGGGTGTCGAAACCTAGATCGTTGCCCCAGTAAATGTGGTTGTCGATGAGGGCGGCCAGAAGATTGTGAGCCGAGGTGATGGCGTGGAAGTCGCCGGTGAAATGGAGGTTAATGTCCTCCATGGGCACCACCTGGGCATAGCCGCCGCCGGCCGCCCCGCCCTTGACACCGAAGCAGGGGCCGAGGCTGGGCTCGCGCAGGCAGATGATGGCCTTCTTGCCGATCCGGTTGAGTCCGTCGCCGAGGCCTACGGTGGTCGTGGTCTTGCCCTCGCCCGCCGGCGTCGGCGTGATGGCGGTGACGAGGATCAGCTTGCCGTTGGGTTTCGACTTCAAGCTCTCGACGAATTCCAGGGCGAGCTTGGCCTTGGTCGGCCCGTGCCGGTAGAGATGTTGCGCTGGAATGCCGATCTTGCCGGCCACTTCCTCGATCGGGCGCATCTTTGCCGCCCGCGCGATCTCGATATCGCTGCCCACCTTCATCGCCATTGTCGCCCGCTCCTGCTCATAGTCCGTTGAAAGACCTCAGAACCAATCCCGCCCGGATCGAACCACCCCATTCCTCACCCCCGCCAAAGCGGGGGTCCAGGGACGATGGATTCCCGCTTTCGCGGGAATGACGATGGGAAAGTGGCGTAGTCGCACTCTCGGTCAAATCAGCTCTCGCCGAATTGCCCCATAAAACACGCCGGCGACCGTAGGGTACGGTCGCCGGCGCGGATCGTCTCCGGGCGACGGAAAATAGCGTCGAAAGGCCTAGCAATCCAGCGTGTTCGCCGTCTCCCAGGCGGTCAGATGCCGCGCATAGCTCAGCCATTCGTCGTTCTTCAGCTTCAGATAGCTGTCGATGAAGGCGTCGCCCATCCGTTCGCGCAAGACCTTGCTCTTGTCGGTCGTACGCAGCGCGTCCAAAAGGTTGAGAGGCAGCTTCTTCACGCCCTTAACCGTGTGGCCGTCGGTATACATATTGATATCTAGGCGCTTGCCCGGGTCGCGCTTGTTGTCGACGCCGTCGAGCCCGGCCGCCAGCACGCCCGCCTGGAGCAGATAGGGGTTCGCCGCTCCGTCCATCAGGCGCAGTTCGAAGCGCCCAGCGTCGGGAATGCGCACCATATGGGTCCGGTTGTTGCCGCCATAGGTGATCGAGTTCGGCGACCACGTCGCGCCCGAAAGCGTGCGCGGGGCGTTGATGCGCTTGAAGCTGTTGACCGTGGGATTGAAGAACGCGCAGAGCGCCTCCGCGTTGTGCATGATGCCGCCGAGGAAGTTGTACGCGAGCGCGGAAAGGCCGAGTTCACCCTTGGCGTCGTGGAAAAGGTTGGTCTTGCCGGTCTTGTCCCAGACCGAGACATGGGCATGACAGCCGTTGCCGGTAAGGTTCATGAACGGCTTCGGCATGAAGGTGGCGCGGAAGCCGTGCTTCTCGGCCAGTGCCTTCACCATGTACTTGAAAAAGACGTGCCGGTCGGCGGTCTTCAGGCAGTCGTCATATTCCCAGTTCATCTCGAACTGGCCGTTGGCGTCCTCATGGTCGTTCTGGTACGGCTTCCAGCCAAGGGTCAGCATGGCGTCGCAGATCTCGGTGATCACATCGTATCGGCGCATCAGGGCCTGCTGGTCGTAGCAGGGCTTCTCCTGGACGTCGGCCGGATCGGAGATGGCCTTGCCGTCGGGCGTGATCAGGAAATACTCGCACTCGACGCCCGTCTTCATGCGGTAGCCCTTCGCGGCGGCGGCGGCGATCTGGTCCTTCAGCACCTTCCGCGACGATGCGGCGACCTCCTTGCCGTCCATCCACAGGTCGGCGGCAAGCCAGCCGACTTCGGGTTTCCAGGGCAACTGGATAAGGCTTTCCGGATCCGGCCTAGCGAACAGATCGGAATCGGCCGGCGTCATGTCCAGCCAGGTGGCGAAGCCGGCGAAGCCGGCGCCGTCGCGCTGCATTCCCTCGATCGCCGCGGCCGGCGCCAGCTTGGCGCGCAAGCCGCCGAACAGATCGACATAGCTGATGAGGAAATACTTGATCTTCCGTTCCTTGGCGACTTTGGCGAGATCGATGGTCATGGGTGCTCCCCCTGATGTTGGTATCGCGTTTCCGGTTCTTGTTCTTGGTCAGTAGTTGTTGCGGCCGGGAATCCAGTTGGTTCCGGCAAGCGGCACTCCGGCCATGGCAGCCGCTTCCACGGTCAATGCGACGAGATCATCGGGCTCCAGATTGTGGACATGGCTCTTGCCGCAGGCCCTTGCCACGGTCTGGAGTTCCAACGTCATAACCGAGAGGTAGTTCCGAAGCCAGTGTGCACCCTGCTCGGGATGGAGCCGGGCCTGCAGCTCCGGGACCTGGGTGGTCACACCGACCGGGCAGAGGCCGGTATGGCAGTGGTGGCAATAGCCCGGCTCGGTTCCGATCTTGTGATAGTCCTCGACGTGAACCGGCTTGTTGCAGCCGAGCGCCACCATGGCCGCCGATCCGATGGAAACCGCGTCGGCACCCAATGCCAGCGCCTTGCCGGCGTCGGCTCCGCTGCGGATGCCGCCGGAGACGATGAGCTGCACCTTGCGGTGCATGTCCAGCTCCTGCAGCGCCTCGACGGCGAGACGCACCGCCGGCAGGGTCGGGATGCCCACATGCTCGATGAAGACGTCCTGGGTGGCGGCCGTGCCGCCCTGCATGCCGTCGACCACCACCACGTCGGCGCCGGCCTTGACCGCAAGCGCTACGTCGTAGCGGGTGCGTGTCGCGCCCACCTTCACGTAGATCGGCTTTTCCCAGTTGGTGATCTCGCGAATCTCCTGGATCTTGATGGTGAGGTCGTCAGGCCCGGTCCAGTCGGGATGGCGGCACGCGCTGCGCTGATCGATGCCGACCGGAAGGTCGCGCATCTTGGCTACCCGCTCGGTGATCTTCATGCCCAGCAGCATGCCGCCGCCGCCGGGCTTCGCCCCCTGCCCTACCACCACCTCGATTGCGTCGGCCCGGCGGAGGTCGTCGGGGTTGAGGCCGTAGCGCGATGGCAGCACCTGATAGACCAGGGTCTTGGAGGACCGGCGCTCTTCCTCGGTCATGCCGCCATCGCCGGTGGTGCTGGAAGTGCCGATCTCGGTGCAGGCGCGCCCTATGGCCTCCTTGGCGTTGGCGCCGAGCGCCCCGAAGCTCATCCCGGCGATGGTGATCGGAATCTTCAGGTGGATCGGGTTCTTGGCGAAGCGGGTGCCAAGCCAGACGTCGGTCGCGCATTTCTCCCGGTAGCCTTCCAGCGGATAGCGCGACACCGAAGCGCCGAGGAAGACCAGATCGTCGAAACTGGGGAGTTTGCGCTTGGTCCCGAAGCCGCGGATTTCATACAAGCCCTGATCCGCTGCGCGATGAATCTCGGCGAGCACCTGCTGGGAAAATGCGGCGGAGGGGCGAAGTGCCCGGGGATCGACGGTCATGGCGGGGTTTTCCTTAGCGAAAGCTCAATAGGCGTCAGCGTGGTCGATGTGGAAATTGTAAAGCTTCCGGGCTGACCCGTAGCGGCGGAAGTTCCGCGGATCGGCCTTGATGCCGGCGCGGGCCAGCAGGCGCGAAAGCTTGGCGAGGTGATGCTCGCCGATTTTCTTTTCGACGCAGTCCGCGCCCAGGCTCTCGACCTTGCCCTGGACGAAGATCTTGGCCTCGTAGATCGAATCCCCCAGGCTCTGCCCGGCGTCGCCGCAAACGACGAGGGTGCCGGTCTGGGCCATGAAGCCGCTCATGTGCCCCACCGATCCGCCGACGACGATGTCAACGCCCTTCATGGAGATGCCGCAGCGGGCCGAGGCATCGCCCTCGATCACCAGGAGCCCGCCATGAGCCGACGCGCCGGCCGACTGGCTGGCATTGCCTTTCACCCGCACCTCGCCGGACATCATGTTTTCGGCGACGCCGACGCCGCAATGTCCGTCGATGATGACCGTGGCCTCCTTGTTCATGCCGGCGCAGTAATAGCCGACATGGCCCTCGATCAGGACCTCGATGGGTCGTTCGAGGCCGGCCGCGAGCGCATGGGCGCCCTTCGGATTGAGGACGCGCCAGGCGCGCTCGTTGGTGTCTTCCGGCAGGTCGTGGAGGCGCTGGTTCAAGTCGCGCACCGAGGCCTCGGCGAGGTCGAAGGTGATCATCGGATTATTGCAGGCTCCAGGTGTAGACGACGGCGGGCTTGGGCTCCCAGATGGTCGCGTCCTCGACGCCGGGGAGATTGGCAAGGCTGCGGAACTCGGAAGCCATGGCAACCCAATCGTCGGTCTCGGCAAGCACGGCGGGCTTGCAGGCAATGCCGTCGCGCAAGACCGCAAAGCCGTCCCGCGTTCCCATAGTGAAGGTGTAAAAGCCGTCGAGGTCGGCCAAGCCCGCCTCGAGCGCCTCTGGCAGGCTCGCGCCCTCGCCCAGGCGGTGGGCGAAATAGCGCGCCGCGACCTCGCTGTCGTTGTCGGTCTCGAACTCATGGCCGCGCCGGCGCAGCCACTTGCGCAGGTTGTTGTGGTTGCTGAGCGAGCCGTTGTGCACCAGGCACATGTCCGGCGCCGCGGTGAAGGGATGGGAATGCTCGGTCGTCACCGCGCTCTCGGTCGCCATCCGGGTATGGCCGATGGCATGGGAGCCTTCCATGCTGCGGACGCCGTATTTGTCCACCACCTCGGCGGGCAGGCCCATGTCCTTATAGACTTCCATGAGCTGGCCGTAGCCCATGACCCTGAGTTCGGGATGGTTCTCCTTCAGCCAGCGCCTGGCGGCGGCTTCGTCCGCGGCCACGGTCACCACCGCATGGTTCGCCTTGATCTCGATATCGACTTCGCAGGCCAGCCCTTCGCCGAGGCCACCGCCCACCTGGCGCCAATGGTAGTGGGGATCGGCGTGGAAGAGGGTGAGCTTGCATTGGCTGGCGCCGGTCGGCCGGTGATAGACGGCGATTCCGGCGCTGTCGGGACCGCGTTCCGTCATGCCGATAAGCATGACTGAAAGATGCTGGCCAAGCTGCGCGCGCATGGCGGGATTTTTCAGGAACAATCCAACGATTCCGCACATGGGCGATGCTCCTTCGCTATTGACCATAGGATATGCCGGCCAATTTAGACGACCCGTCTCGGCCGATCAACACAAGAAACAATGTTTACTTATAGGAATTTCGTGCGGCTGATCACGCTTAGATTCGATGTATATCTAAGGTTGTAAATCGGCGCATTAGGCTAATTAACTACATTCTGTATCTATTTGATTATAAATCATATAAGTAAACTAAAAAGCAGTTCTATGTCTCACCCGGAAGATTCGCGCATGTAGGTGATCACCGAGAGGAAGCGGATCGGCAGCTTTCGCAGCTCCTCCGGGCCGTGGGGGACATCGGCATCGAAGAACAGCGAATCGCCAGGGGTCAGCACATAAGTGCGATTGCCATGCCGATACCCAACTTCCCCTTCCAGCATGTAGATGAACTCGATGCCCTCGTGCTGGAACAGCGGGAAGACATCCGAATCCTCTGTGAGCGTGATCATGTAGGGCTCGACCGCCAGGGGCCGGCGGACCGAGTGGCCGAGCAGCTGATACTGATGCCCCGCCCGGGTTCCCCGGCGCTCGATATTGAGCCCCTGCCCCGCCCTCACGAATGTTGCGTCACGCTCTTCCTCGTATTTGCGGAAGAAGGCGGTGACCGGGACGTGGAGCGCGTGGGAGAGCGCCTTCAGGGTGTCGAGGGAAGGCGAGGTCATGCCGTTCTCGATCTTGGAAAGCATTCCCGCCGAAAGCGCCGCCTGGCGGGCGAGTTCGGCCACCGTCATGTCGAGCTTGCGCCGGAAGGCCCGGACCTCGCGGCCGATGGCGATCTCTAGGTTGGCGTTGCGCTTTCCTGCCAGGCTGTGGGGATCCTGCATTTCGCTGTCGCGGGAAGCGCGGGTCATGGGGTCAGTAGCCTTCCATCATTTGCAGCGCCGTGAGGCCGACGGGCCGGCCGGCGAATTCCATCATGGCATCGAGCAGGCAATCCCAGAGATAGTCGCCCGAGGCGCTGTCGGCGAGCAGGTAAAAGCCGGGAGTCTCGGCAAAGTCATGGCGCAGGATGATTCCACTCATCCGGGCGACCGAGGTCTGGGCGATGGCGCCTTCGGCGAAGCGGTGGGCGCGAAGATCGACGCTGCAAAGCTTGGATAGCATCTCGGCCGCATGGAGGCCCGAAAGAGCGAACCAGAAATGAGAATCCGCCCGCGGCACGGGATAGCCGATGGGCCGGCGCGGCTTTTCCTCGCCCCAACTCCAGGCGCCTTCGAGCCGGGTGATGAAGCGGTCTTCGGCGACCAAGGAGTCGAGCAGCAGCACCTCGTTCGGAGCTAACCTGAGGGCCATCTCGCCGCCCGCCTGGCGATAGCCGCGATTGCTTTCGGCGCCGACCGCGACACCTTGTTTGGCCAACCATTCGACGCTGCCCGCACCCTTGAATCCGGTACGCGCCAGCGGCGAGAGATCGGCGAGCCCCATCCGGCGAGCCGTCTCCTCGTCGCCCGTCGGGTCGCCGAAATCGACGGCGATCAGCCCGCCGTTGACGAGACCGAAGCGGGCGCCCCAATCCACCAGCTTGCGATGGACGAAGCTCAGCCGCGTCTGTCCTTCCAGTCCGCTGCCCCCTTCGTCCACCGCCATGCCTCACATCTCCTGGCGCTTGTTGTCGGGGTCATAGAACGGCAGCGGCACGACTTCGGCCTGGACGATCGCGCCACCGGCGATCCGAATATCGAACAGGCTTCCCAGTTTCGACTGATCGGGCGCGACATAGGCGAGGCCGATGGTCTTGCCAAGCGAGGGTGAACGCACGGCCGAGGTGACGCGCCCGACGATTTCGCTGCCCCGGATGGTCAGATGACATTCCTGCGGCACCGGTGCTTCCGGATCGGCAAGGGCAAATCCCACCAGCTGGCGGGTGAGCGGGCGAGCCGCCTGGATCGCGATCGACCTGCCGCCTATGAAATACGGCTTGTTCTGGGCGATTGCCCTGGCCATGCCCGCCTCATGCGGATGGGTGAGCCCGTCGGTGTCCTGGCCGATGATGATATGCCCCTTTTCCAGGCGCAGCACCCGCTGGGCTTCGACGCCGAAGGGCCGGATGCCGCTCTCAGCACCGGCTTCCAGCAGGGTGTCCCACAAGGCCTCGCCCTGGCTCGCCGGCACATGAATCTCATAGCCAAGCTCGCCCACGAAGCCGACGCGCAGAAGGCGCACCGGAATTCCGGCTACCGTACCGAGCCTCGTACCCATGTAGGGAAATGCCGCGGCCGAGAGGTCGACGTCGCGGCATAGCTTCGCCAGTACCTCGCGCGAGCGGGGGCCTGCGAGATTTACCCCGGCATAGGCGGCCGTCACGTTGGTCACGTCCACGTCCAGGCGCCACTCGGCGTTCCATTGCAGCATCAGGCGATAGACGCCATCCACGCCGCCGGTCGTCGCAGTGACGTAGAAGTGCTCCTCGTGGAACCGACAGGCGACGCCGTCGTCGATGATGGCGCCGGTCTGATCGCACATCAGGACATAACGCGACCGACCGACAGGCTGTTTCGCGTAGGCGGACGTGTAAAGGCGATTCAAGAACTCGGCGGCATCGGGGCCACGGATGTCCAGGCCGCCCAGGGTCGAGACGTCGATCAGGCCGACATTATTGCGAACCGCCAGGACTTCCTCGCGGATCGCCAGCTCCCGGTCCGTTTGCGCGCCATAGAAGGCGGGGCGAAGCCAGAGACCGGCCGGCATCATCTGCGCGCCCAGCTCGAGGTGCCGGTGATGCATGGCGGTATGGCGTTCCGGCTCGAAGGCGCGGCCGGCCAGATGGCCGAATTTCTCCGGCACAGTGGGCGGGCGCTGGGTGGTGACCGAGAGCCCTGCCAGATCGGCGCCCGTCTCCCGCGCCAGCAGGCGCGCCGCCGCCACGGCCGAATGCCGGCCCTGGGAGGGGCCCATGCCGACGGTGGAATAGCGCTTCAGGAGTTCGATGTCGTCGTATCCCTCGGCGATGCCGGCGACGAGATCCTTGACCTGGAGGTCCTCGTCGAAATCGACGAAGTCGCACCCCCGGGCGTGGGGGAAGATGGGAAAGCCGTGGGTGAGCCCCCTTGCCCCGCGATCACCCGTCACCGGCGGTGGTTCGGACTCCGAAGAAAATCCCGCGTCCAGGGCCGCGGCCCAGCCGGCGCGATGACCCTCGATCAGCACCGCATCCAGCCGGTAGGTGCCGTTGACCGAGCCGGCGGCGAAGACATGCGGCGGCAGGGACGTGGGCTGAAACATGTTGGTCGCCTGGTCGTAGCCGAAGCTGGCGCCCGCGTGATGGAGCAGCTGGCCCGCCGGGTTGTAGCCCGTGGACATGCACAGAAGATCGCACTCGAAGGTGGCGGCCGCCTTCTCTGTTTCGCCTTCCGCCAGGATACGCGCCACGCTGGTGCCGATGATCGCGGTCTTGCCAGCCCCCGGGACCGCCTCGATGACCGCATGGCCCGCAAGTATGCGCACCCCCCGCCCCCTGACGGCGCGGAGCCTGGCGGTCTCTTCGGGGTTCTCTCGCAGGTCGGCCACGGCTTCGACGATGGTGCCGACCTCCAGCAGATCGAGGGCGACACCATAGGCATCGTCGTTGGCGGCGAGCACCACGGCCTTGCGTCCCGGGCGGACGCCGTAAAGCCGGATCATGCGCTGGGCCGCCGTCCCGTTCATGACGCCAGGCAGATCGTTGTTGCGGAACACCGCAGGCTGCTCGTGGGAGCCGCTGGCGACCACTACGGCCTTGGCGCGGAGCTTGTGGAGGCGCCGGCCCTTGATGACGGAAAGCCAGTTGTCGGCGAAGAGCCCGCTGCAGGTCGCGTCCGTCATCACCCGGATATTGGCGCGTGCCGCGACTTCCGCCGCCAGCTCCTCCCCCATGATCGAGCGTCCCCCGTCGCGCTCGAAGCGGGAATAGGCGAGCGAGCCGCCGAGGATGGGCCATTCCTCGATCAGCACGACCTCGGCACCGCTATCGGCGGCGGCGATGGCGGCGGAGAGGCCGGCGGGCCCGCCGCCAACGACGGCGACATCGGCGAACAGATACTGCTTGTCGAAGTAGCCGTGAGGGGCATTGCGGTCGGTCCGGCCGAGCCCGGCGCGATTGCGGATCACGGGCTCCCAGAACTTCCAGCTGCCGTATTTGTAGAAGGCCTTGTAGTAGAAACCGACCGGCAGGAAGCGGGACAACAGCCCGATGGCGGAGCCCGCGTCCACTGTGAGGCTGATGTCGTAGTTCTGGGCGCTGACCGCGAGCGCCGGCGTGACAGCGCGACGATCTGCCAGCACGTTGGGTTCGCTGCCCACCTGGACCAGGGTGTTCGAATCCTGGCCGGCCATGGTGAGGATGCCGCGCGGCCGGTGGAACTTGAAAGATCGCGAGAGCACCCACTGGTCGGCCGCGGCAAGCGCAGAGGCGATACAGTCGCCGGAAAAGCCGCGGCATTCGCGCTCCTCGAAGGTGAATGCCACCGAGGTTTCCCGATCGATGAGCCGGCCATAGGCAGTGCCGAGACGATTGATGCCTGCCATCATCGCGGCCCCGGCTTGTCGCGAGCGGCGAATTGGACGCGCTCGGCGAAAAGTTCGCTCGCCGGATATGTCCGGATGACTTCGTCGGTCACGGTGTTGCGCTCGGCGACGAACCAGTAGGAGGTAGCCAGATGGCACCACCATTCGCGCACCACGCCGGCGGCGTTGGCTTCCAGGAACACGTAGTCGGCCCAGGCGCGGTCGTTGCAGCGGACTGGATCGGGCATCGCCTTCACCTCGCCGCCCCAGGCGAATTCCGAGATGTTGCGCGGACCGTTCAAAGGGCAGTTCAGGATTTTCATGACTTGCGGCTCAATGCCCCACCGACGCCGCGCCCTTTTCGCCAACCTGGTCGAACTCGAAGAAGCGTTCCAGGCGGAAGGGATGAAGCAGGTCGGGCGTCCTGCCGGTCGCCAGCATCTCCGCCATGCGCTTGCCGCAGACGGGCGTGGCCTTGAAGCCCCAGGTGCCCCAGCCGGAATCGATATAGTAGTTCCGCACCGGCGTGACGCCCATGATCGGGCTGAAGTCGGGCGTCATGTCGGCCATGCCGGCCCATTGGCGCACCACCTTCACGTTGGCCAGGAATGGAAACAGCTCCAGCATGTGGCCGAGCAGCCTTTCCTTGAAATCCAGGGTCGAACGGGTCGAATAGAGCCCATAAGGGTCGGTCGAGGCGCCCATGACCAGCTCGCCGCGGTCGGACTGGGAGACATAGACGTGCAGGCTGCCTGAGACCACGATCTGATCGAGGAAGCGCTTCAACGGCAGCGAGACGCAGGCCTGAAGCGGGATGGTGCGGATGGGCAGGCGGAGTCCGGCGAGCCTGGCGACCCGGCTGCTGGAACCTGCGACGGCCTGGAGGACGAGCTTGCAGGCGATCCTGCCGCGGTTCGTCTCGACGCCCGTGACGGCGCCGTTCTCGATGACGATGCCCTGTACTTCGGTGTTGCAGTGGATTTCCGCACCTTGGTCCGCGGCATAGCGCGCGTAGCCCCAGGCGACGGCATCATGCCGGGCGATCGCGCCGGGAGGATGGTAGAGAGCGCCCAGGATCGGATAGCGCATGTCCTGGGACAGGTTGAGCGCCGGGCAGAGCCTCTCGATCTCGTCGGGATAGATGAGCTCGGACTCGACACCCAGATGCTTGTTCACTTCGGCCCGCCACCGGCTGGTGCGCAGCGCCGCATCGGTGTGCGCCAGCGTGAAATGGCCCCGCTCAGAATAGAGAATGTTGTAGTCGAATTCCTCGCTGAGGTTGCGAAAGAGGGCCAGGGACTCTTCGTAGAAGCGCACGCCTTCGGGGGTCAGGTAGTTGGAGCGGATGATGGCGGTGTTGCGGGCCGTGTTGCCGCCGGCGAGATAGCCCTTGTCGAGGACGGCGACGTCGGTGATGCCCCAATCCCTGGCCAGGTAATAGGCCGCCGCCAGGCCGTGACCGCCGGCGCCTATGATGACCACGTCATAAGCGGGCTTCAGGTCCTTGGCTTTGGGAAGATGGCGCCGCGCGGGATATTTTCCGCCGAGTCCATGCTTCAGCAGCGCGAAAGGCATCGGCCCATCCCTCGGAGGTCCCCTCTAGAGCAAGATCGATCAGGCTCTAGGCCTTCGGCCCCGGGGCGAAGGCCGGCGGCAAGCTACAAACCAGTTTCCCCAAAAGGCAAGGGGATTTCGCCGCGATTCGAGGAAGCACAGGGACCATTGGTCTGGAATTGGGAATGGGGCTCGCCGGGATCCTGTGGGAGGAGCTTGTTTTCTGGCCGGCCCGCCGCAACTATCCCCCTTGGAGATCCCCGATGGAGTCCCTCAACATCATCCAGAGCCCCGCAGCGGCTCGCGCGCTCATGGCCGAGTTCATCGGCTGGCAATGCCGTATCCGCCAGCTCGCCGCGCGCCAGGCGGGTGGGCGGCCATCGGCGGCCATGCGTCCGCGCGCCGTCACGCCCGAGGGGCATGAGATCGCGCCTGCCATCACCGTCCTCATCCTCGAGGCCGATTCCCGGGAAAGCACCAGCCTGTTCCGTCACCAGTACCTGAAGACCCAGGATCCTAACGAACGCTATGACAAGGTGCTGGAGATTCTCCAGGCGAGCTATTTTCAGCAGCCGGCTCTGTTCGGGGACGTCATGACCGGATTGTTCGGACCTCGTTCCGAGGTTGCGGCACGGTTGATGACCCACGGACGCTGCATCCTGGAATTCGAGGAATACGCACAAGGCTATCGGATACCCTGTGCGGTCGCCGCCCTTGACGAGGAGGATGCCCTCTATCAGGCCACTTACTGGCACAACCGCATGTTCAACCCCAACCAGCCCGAGGGCTTGCGCATCCTCTCCTTCACGCCTGATTGGAGCCACGCGACCGGATATCGGCCGGCGGCCGACAACGAACAGGGCGGCGCCCAATAGCATGAGAGCCGGAGCCTTGCGGCCCCGGCCCTCCAGCCCCCTCCCCTGGTCCCAGAGCAAGAACGGGTCAGCTCCTATCAAGCAGACCCGTTGTTGCTCTACATATGAGGAGTAGAGCCTGATTCACGCCTCAAACCGAGCGGGCTTGAGACGATCAGGCTCCAGGCGTCAGAACTTGCGATAGGCCTTGTTGAGATCGACGAGTGGGTGGCGGGGCGACATCTGGAACTTGATTAGCAGCTCGCGGGCCAGCATGTCCCGGTCTTGCTGGTTGTCGGGCAGCTTCAGCCCCTTGGGCACCGTCACCCAGCCGTTGACGTTGCGATCGAAGATCGCCGCGCGGCCTTCTTCGTAGCCGAGATGCACGTCCTCGAGCCAGTTGAGGTCGTCCCAGCCCATCACTTCCATGTACTTCTTCAGGAAGGGCGTGATCCGGTTGTAGTCGGGCACGAGATTGACGTCGTAGCGGTAGCCGATGTGCTGGCCGATTTCCTTTTCCCGCTTGCTGTCGAGGCCGGCCGTCTTGATGAAATGATCGATATCCGCACCGCCGCCGCCGGCCTTCGCCGCCGGCTTGGCGGCAGCCTTGACAGGTGCCTTGGCGGGCTTGGCGGTCTTCTTCGCCGTGGCGTATTTGGCGAGCTTGGTCACTTTGGCCATGGCTTCGTGCCCTTCCTCAGTAACGGGTCATGTCGGGGCGGCCGACGGTGTGCTGGGAGCCGGCGAGCGGCACCATGGCAAGGGCCGAGGCCTCCATGGTGAGGGCCGCGAGATCCTCCGGCTCCAGGCTGTGGACATTGGTCTTGCCGCAGGCGCGCGCCATCATCTGGCACTCGATGGCGAGGCAGTGGAGGAAGTTGTAGACCCGCTCCGCCGCCGCATCGGGGTCGAGGCGCTTGCGCAAGACCGGGTCCTGGGTGGTCACGCCCACGGGGCAGCGTCCGGTGTGGCAGTGATAGCAGTACCCCGCCTCCACCCCGATCTCCTTCTCGTAGTCGGCTTCCGGGATGTCCTTGTTGCAGTTGAGCGCCATCAAGGCGGAGTGCCCGATGGCGACCGCGTCGGCACCGAGCGCCAGCGCCTTGGCGACATCAGCCCCGTTGCGGATACCGCCGGCATAGACCAGCGAGATCTCGCCGGTCTGGCCCACGTCGTCCAGCGCCTTGCGGGCCTGACGGATGGCAGCGATGCCCGGCACGCCCGTCTCTTCCGTGGCGATATGCGGGCCGGCACCCGTGCCGCCCTCCATGCCGTCGATATAGATGCTGTCGGGACCTGTCTTTGCCGCCATGCGCACGTCGTCATAGACGCGCGCGGCACCCAGCTTCAGCTGGATTGGGATCTCGCCGTTGGTCGCCTCGCGGATCTCCTGGATCTTGAGGGCGAGGTCGTCGGGACCGAGCCAGTCGGGATGGCGTGCCGGCGAGCGCTGGTCGATGCCGGCAGGCAGCGAGCGCATCTCGGCCACCTGGTCGGTCACCTTCTGGCCCATGAGATGGCCGCCCAGGCCCACCTTGCAGCCCTGGCCGATGAAGAACTCGCAAGCGTCGGCGAGGCGCAAATGGTTCGGGTTGAAGCCGTAGCGCGACTGGATGCACTGATAGAACCACTTGGAGGAGAAGCGCCGCTCGTCGGGGATCATGCCGCCCTCGCCCGAGCAGGTCGCCGTTCCCGCCATGGTGGCGCCCCGGGCAAGCGCGATCTTGGCTTCGAAGCTCAACGCCCCGAAGCTCATCCCGGTGATATAGATCGGAATGTCGAGCACCAGCGGCCGCTTGGCCCTGGGCCCGATGATCGTCTCGGTAAGGCATTTCTCGCGATAGCCCTCGATGACGAAACGGGTCAGCGTGCCCGGCAGGAAGGTCAAGTCGTCCCAGGTCGGGATTTTCTTGAACAGAGAAAAGCCGCGCATCCGGTAGCGGCCAAGCTCCGACTTGATGTGGATGTCATCGATGACCGTGGGCGGAAATATGAAGCTGCTTCCCAGCGAGCTGGTGTTGCGCCTCAGCTTCTTCTTGGCCGCCGGCTCGCGAGCGGGAGCCTTCTTTTCCTTCGCCATGAACTCGTCCTTTCCCAGCGGCTAGAGGATCAGTTTCTTTTCGGCCGGCTCCAGATTGTCGTAGTTCCAGAGCTGGCGGCCGGCCACGATCTTTTTCATGTTGCGCACGCCGTTCGGCGCCTTCAGGTCGTACATCTTCAGCTTGCGCTCGAGCCAGGAGAAGTCGAGATCGGTCATCTCCCCCGGCACGGCGTCGACGCCGAGGCCGTCGATCTTGCCGCCGACATAGATCGTGCCGTCATACATGGAATCGCCGAGGTTCTTGCCGGCGTCGCCCAGGATCACCATGCGTCCGCGCTGCATCATGAAGCCGCAGAAGGCCCCGGCCCGGCCGCCGATGATGATCGTGCCCCCCTTCATGTCGATGCCGACGCGGGCGCCGACATCGCCCTTGCAGACGAGATCGCCGCCGCGCAGCGCCGCCCCGAAGGTCGAACCGGCGTTCTTCTCGATGATCACGGTGCCGGCCATCATGTTCTCGGCGCAGGACCAACCCACCCGGCCCTTGATGCGGATGTTCGGCCCGTCGATCAGGCCACAGCCGAAATAGCCGAGGCTGCCTTCGATGTAGAGGTTGAGCCGGTTCAGGATCCCGACGGCGATGGAATGCTTGGCCCCGGGGTTCTTCATCACGATCGTGCCATAGCCCTGGCTCATCAGCTCGCGGAGCTTCAGGTTGATCTGCCGCGTGTCGAGGGAATTGGCGTCGAACTCGGCCCGCTTGTTGTAGTCGACGTCGAAGGCCTGGGGATAGGTGAAGCGCTCTTCCTCCTCGGGCAGGAAGAATCGCTGTTGGGTGCGTCCGGCAAGCTGCTCGGTATGCATCCCCATGTCGGAAGATTTCTGTCGGAGTGCCATCTCGGTTTTCCCGCTCGCCTCTATGCTGCCTTTGAGCTCTGCCAGACGCGGACTTCACCCTCATAGGGATCGAAGGTATCGATCTCGTGGGGGAAGACGCTGCGGATCGCCACCTCTTCCGAGGCGAGCGCGATGAAGTCCTTGCTCTCGTAGAGAACCATCGGCTTGGCAGCCATCACGTCCTTGGCCATGCCGAGGCTGTCGGCGGTCGCCACCAGGTAGGTGAACACGCCGTCGAGCTCATCGATCGAGCTCTTCATGGCGTCCTGGAGGGTGGCGCCCTCTTCCATCTTGTCGGCGAGATACACCGCGATCAGCTCGGAATCGCAGTTGGACATGAAGCGGTGCCCGCGCCGCTCCAGGGCGCGCCGGCCGTTCCAATAGTTGGTGAGCTGCCCGTTATGCACCACCGACACGTCGGCGAAGGGATAGGCCCAGTAGGGATGGGCCGAGCGGATGTCGACATCGGATTCCGTCGCCATGCGGGTATGGCCGATGGCGTGGGTGCCGATGAAGCCCGGGATCTTGTACTGGCTCGCCACCCGGGCGGCATCGCCCAGATCCTTGATCAACTCCAGGCCGAGGCCCATGGAGAGGATCTCCGCCCCGTCCACGTCCTCGATGTAGTCGGCCAGGCGCCGCCGGTCGCCGTCGAAGGCGATGCGATAGCGGAACGCATACTCCGTCGCCTCCAGCTCCTCGAGGATCTTTGCCCCCATCTCGACCAGGCGCTTGTCGACCTCGGCCCGACGCGCCTTCACCTGGTGATGGATGTCGAAGCCTTTGGACATTTCATCCTGCTCCGCCACCTTGAAACGCAGCACCAGTTCCTTGCCGTGGGGCTGGCCGTAGAGGGCGTAGCCGGTGGAGTCCGGTCCGCGATGCTTCAGTGATTGCAGCATCGCGGTCATTTCCCGGCCGACGTCGCCGGTCTTGCCGCGATGGATCAGTCCAGCAATGCCGCACATGATACGAGCTCCTTTGCGTGGCTCAGGGCAGATAGTCCCAGTACTGTTTCAAATCCCAATCGGTGACGGTGGACATGAACTTCTCCCACTCGTCGCGCTTGTAATGGGTAAAGACGCGATACATCTCGTCCGGCATGGCCGACTTGACGGTCTCGTCCTTCTCCAGTTCGGTCAAGGCCTCTCCCAGCGACATCGGAAGCTTCCTGACCTTCTTGCCGGCGGCCATGGCGGCATAGATGTTGCGCTCCTCCGGCTCGCCGGGATCGAGCTTCTGGCGGATGCCGCTGTCGAATGCCTTCAGGATGCCGGCCGCCATCAGATAGGGGTTCACCGTCGAATCGACCGACCGGTATTCGAACCGGCCCGGTGCGGAGATGCGCAGCGCGCAGGTCCGGTTCTGATAGCCCCAGTCTGCGTAGACCGGCGCCCAGAAGCCCGTGTCCCAGAGACGCCGATAGGAGTTGACGGTCGAGGAACCGATGGCCGTCAGCGCGCCCACATGCCGGATGAGGCCGGCGACGCAGTTGAGGCCGATGGGGCCGGGCTTGGCCTCGCCCTTCTGCGGCAGGAAGGTGTTCTCGCCGCCCTTCAGGTACATGAAGTTGCCTTCGAGACCCGGCAGCTTGTCCTGGCCCAGCTTGTTGATCTTCTCCTCGCCGCCGCGCCAGAGCGACAGGTTGTGATGGCAGCCCGAGGCCGAGACGCCCATGAAGGGCTTGGCCATGAAGCAGGCGATGATGTTGAACTCGCGGGCGACCTGGGCGCAGATCTGGCGATAGGTGGTGAGCCGGTCGGCGGTGCGCAGGCAGTCGTCGAACATCCAGTTCAGTTCGAGCTGGCCCGGCGCGTCCTCATGGTCGCCCTGGATCATGTCCAGGCCCATGGCGCGCGCGTACTCGATCACCCGCATGAACACTGGCCGCAGGGATTCGAACTGGTCGATGTGGTAGCAGTTGGGCTTGGAGAAGCCGCCCGACGGCAATCCGTCCTCGCCCTTCTTCAGCCACATCATCTCCGGTTCGCAACCGTGGCGCAGATGCAGGCCCTTGTGGGTCTTCTTGAACTCCTCGTGGATGATGCGGAGGTTGCCGCGGCAGTCGGAGGTCAGATGACCGCCCGGGTTGACCTTTTCCTCGCGATTGCGGAAGCAGGTGCAGAAGACGCGCGCGACCCGCTTGTCCCAGGGCAATTGGACGAAGGTCTCGGGATCCGGAATGCCGACCAACTCGGAGGCTTCGGGGCCATAGCCGATGTAGTTCTTGTGGCGGTCGACGAAGAGGTTCGCGGTCGAGCCATAGACCAGCTGGAAGCCCCGTTCGGCGACGCTTTCCCAATGATCGGCGGGGACACCCTTGCCGACGATGCGGCCGGTGACGGAGACGAACTGGTAGTAGATGTACTGAATCCCCAGTTCCTTGATCTTCTCCCGGACCTGCTTCACCAGTTCCTTGCGGCCCTTGGCGTTGACGTGAAGTTCCAAGTCGGTCATGGGTTCCTCCCCCTGGTTTCTATCTTTGATTCAGCCGGTTCTTCTTGTCTTGCGCCAGTCCCGATCAGCTCCATGGGAAGGGGCTGTTGGACGTGGGATGAAGTTTCCCTTCGGCAAAGCGCGAAAAGCGGAACGGTTCCAGCAGGTCGCTCGTCGTTCCGCAGATGTCGTCGGCCACCAGATGTCCGACACCTATCATCTTGTAGCCGTGGTTGGAATCGGCCACCACGTACACGTTGTCGCAGAAGCGGTCGAAGACCGGGAAGCTGTCTGCCGTGAAGCTGCCGATGCCGCCCGACGGCTCCTTCTTGTAGAGCGGCAGCTTGCCCTCGAAGCGCTTCTGGCAGAATGCGAGCGCCGAGCACCACATGTGGGCGAAGTCGTCGCCGACCACGAAGTCCGGAGACTCGGGTCCGTAGGGATCGATCTTCACCTTGGCCGGATCGGCCTTGACCTTGAACGGCATCGCCCCGCCCTGGACGCCGCCGAAATTGAAGTCGGGCTTGTAGTAGATGCCCCAGATCTTGTCGGTGATCACCGACTGGTCCACGTCGGAATAGAGCGTGGCGTCGGTATCGACATGGATCACCGGCGGCATCCTGCCGTCATTGGTGCGCTGGAGTTTCGGGTCGACGCCCAGGGTCCCTTCCTGAAGCGACCAGAAGGTCCACATGGGCACGTCGTTGTGCAGCTTGCCGTCGCGCCCCTTGACGGTGATCGCGGCCGGCAGCTCCAGCATGTCCCAGATCTGCTTCACCCACGGCCCGGAGGCGACGACCACGAAGTCGCAATCGATGTTGCCCTTATCGGTGACCACGGTCTTGATGGCGCCGGCATTGTCCTTCTTGAAGCCGGTCACCTTGACGCCGGTCAGAAGGCGCGCGCCCTCGTTCTCCGCCTTCTTGGCGAGACCGTAGATCGAGGCGGTGTTGTTGGCGTAGCCGCCCTTCTTCTCGTGCAGGACGGAGGTGATGCCCTTGGCCTGCCAGTCGTCGAACAGGCCCTTCATGTAGGTCATCGAGTCCTTCTCGCCCTCGATGAATACCGACTCGTAGCCGATCTCGCGCTGCTGCTTGGCGATGGTGCCCACCTGCTCGTGCATCACCTCGGGGCTGATCTGCATGTAGCCGACCGGGTGATAGCTGAAGGCGGCGGGATCGGTTTCCCAGACCGAGACGCTGTGGGCCATGAGCCGGCGCATGGCCGGCTGGTAGTAGTTGTTGCGGATGACGCCGCAGGCGATGCCCGACGCACCCGCCGCGATCCCGGTCTTGTCGATGACCAGGATGTCCTTGCCGCTGCCGCGGCCGGATTTGCGCAGGTTCTCACCCAGGCGCCAGGCCGTGCTGAGGCCGTGGATGCCTGCGCCGATGATGACGTATCTCACGTGGGAAGGTATGGCCATGGGGAGATGGTCCCGTTTCTCGGTCCGATATTCTGCCCCAACCATAGTGCCCAACCGGGCTTGACGGGGCGAGGCGATAATGGATCATAGCTCCAGCCGATTTCAAACCAATTTTTGCAAAGGCTCGGAAATGGCCAAAATTGGTGGAAGCACAGCCGAAAGGCCGGCGTCGAAGCCGGTCGCGGTATTCACGGATCCGGTGCATGGCTCGTCCTGGATCACGGGCCAGCTGCGCCAGGCCATCGTCGATGGCGGCTATGCCCATGGCGAAAAGCTGCCGGCCGAACGCCAGCTCGCGGCCGCCTTCGGCGCTTCGCGCACGACGGTGCGCACCGCGCTCGACCAGCTCGAGGTGGAGCGCCTGGTCACCCGGCGGGTCGGCAGCGGCACATTCGTCAACTTCCGCGCTCAGGGAAACCCCGAGGACATCGCGGAACTCACCAGCCCCATCGAGCTCATCGAGGTGCGTCTGGGCATCGAGCCGAACATGGTGCGCCTCGCGGTGCTGAATGCCACCGCGCGTGACATCGAGCGCCTGGCGCTCGCCATCGATCGGATGGACCATGCCAGCACCGATGCCGAAGGCTTCACCGTCTGGGACGAGGAATTCCATCAGCTGATCGCAGAAGCGACCCGCAATCCCCTGATGGTCTGGGTCTATCGCCAGATCAACGTCGTACGCGGCCACGGCCAGTGGACGGAGATGCGCGACAAGGTGCTGACGCCCGAGCGCATCGCCGAATACAACACCCAGCATCGCGCGCTCTATGACGCCGTGCGCAGCCGTGATACCGAAGCCGCCGTCGCCATCGTCACCAACCATCTGCACTACGCCCGCAGACAGCTCGTCGGCGCCAATTCGGAGTGACGTGTGCCGCGCGGCTTGGTCGCGCGCGCCATGGCGGCTATGCTCTGGCTTCCTTGACGCAGGAGCACTCTTGCGATGGCCAAGACCTATCACCAGCCGCTCGGCGGCAACCAGATGCCGCGCTTCGGCGGGCCGGCGACGATGTTGCGCCTGCCGAGCCTGCCCTCGGCCGAGGGGCTCGATGCCTGCTTCGTCGGCGTGCCCTTCGACATCGGCACCTCCAACCGGTCGGGCGCAAGGTTCGGCCCGCGCCAGATCAGGGCCGAGAGCTGCCTCATCCGCCCCTACAACATGGCGACCCGCGCCGCGCCCTTCGACAGCCTGTCGGTGGCGGATATCGGCGACGTCGCCATCAACACCTTCAACCTCGGCAAGAGCATCGCCATCATCGAGAAGGCCTATGACGAGATCCTGGGCCATGGCTGCAAGCCGATGACCCTGGGTGGCGATCACACCATCGCGCTGCCCATCCTGCGCTCCCTCAAGCGGAAGCATGGCCCCGTCGGCATGGTCCATGTCGATGCCCATGCCGACATCAACGACAACATGTTCGGCGAGCCCATCGCCCACGGCACGCCCTTTCGACGCGCGGTGGACGAAGGCCTGCTCGACGGCAAGCGCGTGGTCCAGATCGGACTGCGCGCAACCGGCTACGCCGCCGAGGATTTCGACTGGCCCCGGGCCCAGGGCTTCCGCGTCGTCCAGGCCGAGGAGTGCTGGCACAAGTCGCTGACGCCACTGATGGCCGAGATCCGCGCGCAGCTGGGCCCGGGCCCGGTCTATTTGAGCTTCGACATCGACGGGCTTGATCCCTCCTCGGCGCCCGGCACCGGCACGCCCGAGATCGGCGGCCTGACCACAATCCAGGGGATCGAGATTATCCGCGGCTGCCGCGGCCTCGACATCGTCGGCTGCGACCTGGTCGAAGTCGCCCCGCCCTACGATCCCAGCGGCAATACGGCACTTCTGGCGGCCAACCTGCTCTACGAGATGCTGTGCATCCTGCCGGGCGTGCAGTATCGGAATTGAGGGTTGCGAAGTGCGGAGGGAAGAAGCGCCCTCGCCCGCCCTTCCGGCGGGAGAGGGAGGGGACCCATTGCGACAGCAATGGGGAGGGTGAGGGAGTGCTACTGGGAGGTAGGCGCCAAGGCCTTCCGAATTTCCATAATGACTTCTTCGGGATTCAGAAGGACCTGGTTGTTCCAGAATCGGACTACCCGAAACCCCATGACCGAAAGCTGCTGCGCGCGGACACGATCAGCATCAATGGAAGTGGCATGCTGCCCGCCGTCCAATTCAATGATCAAATTGCGCTCGATGGCCACGAAGTCGACGATGTATCGCCCGATTGGCCTTTGGCGCCGGAACTTTATGCCATCGATTTGACGATTGCGGAGCAGGCGCCAGAGTTTTCTCTCGGCGTCCGTGGCAAGGCGGCGAAGCTCGCGCGCTCGGTCAGAGGACATCGGAAGGTAGAGCCACCCTCACCCACCCATGGCTTCGCCATGGGTCCCCCCTCTCCCACTTCCTGGGAGAGGGTTTTCTACTCGGCCGCCCTGCCCGCTACGGCGCGTTCCGGCGGGGAAAAACTCCGGTCGTGCTTCAGCGCCGGGACCATGTTGCGGGCCTCGGTCACCTTGGCGGGATCGACGTCGGCCGTGATCCAGCCGACCTTCTCGCCGCCGTCGGCCAGGACTTCGCCCCAGGGATCGACGATCAGGCTGTGGCCCCAAGTCCGCCTGCCTTCGGCATGGGTGCCGCCCTGGTTCGCGGCGAAGACATAGCAGCCGGTCTCGATGGCCCGGGCGCGCACTAGCACATGCCAATGGGCCTTGCCGGTCGTATAGGTGAAGGCGGCCGGAATCGCCAGATAACTGGCGCCGGCCTGGGCGAGTGCCCGATAGAGATAGGCGAAGCGCAGGTCGTAGCACACCGAGAGGCCCATCGATCCCCAAGGCGTCGCGGCGACCACGGCGCCGTTGCCGGGCTTCACGGTCGCCGATTCCCGGTAGGTCTCGCCGCTCGGGAGATCGACATCGAACATGTGAAGCTTGTCGTAGCGCGCGGTGATGGCGCCGGCGGGATCGATGAGCAGGGAGCGGTTCACCACCCGGTTCTCGCCTTCGGCCTTGAACAGGAGGGAGCCGACCAGGATCCAAGCGCCAGTCTCCTTCGCGAGCGCACGGAAGCTCTTGATGCCGGGATCGGCCGCCTCGGGCACGGCCTTTTCCAGCACCTTGGCATTCTGCGGCTCCATCATCGTCGCCATCTCCGGCAGCACGATGAGCCTGGCGCCGTCCTTCGCGGCGCCGCGGATCAGCGGCTCCAGCGCCGCGATGCTGGGCGCCATGTCCCGTTCGGCGCAGTTCTGAACGCAGGCGACGCGAAATCTCTCGGCCATGACGGCTCTCCCAATCTGCGAGGCGGCGAAAGTCAGCGGAATTATAGCCTGCGACCGGCGGGGCCGAGAAACATATTGAATGCAGAGCCGTGGTCGGAGTACCTGTCTCTCAAGGCGCGGCCCTTGCCCCTGTAGCTCAACGGTAGAGCAACGGTTTTGTAAACCGTAGGTTGCGGGTTCGATTCCTGCCGGGGGCACCACTCTCTCGGCCGCGGCGGCCCACAGCGGGCAACCGACCGGCGCCTGTGCCTGGCGCTTGACGATGTCCTGGGCGGCCTGCACTCTCCCGGGCTCACGATCGAGGGGTGTTACAGTGACGCCGAGGCCGGTTTCGTCGACCTCCGAGGGCAGCGGCCTGGGCGGCAACCGCGCCAGGGTCTGAAGTCATGTTTCGGTTGCCCTCGGCCCTCCGGCGGCCGCTTTGGTTTGTTGCCGTCCTCCTCGGCATCACCATGGTCGGATTTCTGCTGCTGCGCGCGGCACCCGGTGTCGAGCTGCCGGAAGATGCGGCCTGGTACATGCAGTATCCCCTGTTCCTTGGACGGCTTGTACGCGGCGAGTTCGGTTTCTCGGTGATCGGCGATGGACCGGTGCTCTGGGTTGTCCTGGGCTCATTGCCGGTGTCCCTCGCCCTGCTGATCCTGTCGCTTGCGATCGCCGGCGGGATTTCCGTGGGCCTTGCGCTGCTCGCGCTGCGCCATGAGGGACGGCTGCCGGACAAGCTGATCTGCTTCTATGCGCGGCTTGGGATCGGGGCCGCTCCCTTCTGGCTTGCCCTGGTGGTGGCGATCCTGTTGGGCGAGCTGCTGCCGATCTTTCCCGCTTCGGGGTTCGGCGACGGCGTGTTTTCCCATGCCTATCATTTCATCCTGCCCCCCATCGCCGTTGCCCTGCTTGTTTCGCCGGCGCCAATCCTGGCGCTGCGCCAGGCCCTCGTCGCGGCCATGGAATCCAACCATGTCACGGCCATGCGCGCCCAGGGCCTGGATGACGAGGCGATCTATCGCCTGCATGTGCGCCGCAATGCCCTGCTTCCGGCCCTCGGCACCCTCAGGGATCGGATAGCCTGGCTGGCGGGAACCGCGGCGGTCGTCGAGGCCACCTTCAAGCTCCCGGGACTGGGATCCTTGGTGGTCAATGCAACCTTCGGCCGCGACTATCCCACGGTGGTCGGCGCGTTGATGGTGGCGGCCGTCGTCGTGCTGCTGCTGCGCCAACTGTGCGATTTCGTCGCCGGGATGGTCGATCCGAGGGTGGGCCAGTCGTGAATCTTGCCTTGCCCCACTGGCATTTCTCGCCGGCCCTGCGTCGGGGCGCCATTCTCGTCGGGATCTGGCTGCTGCTCGTAGCCGGCGCCGATCTTCTCGCGCCCTATGACCCGACGATCCGCAGCGTCAAGGAAGTCTTCCTCTCGCCCAGCTGGGCCCATTGGTTCGGCACCGACGAGGAGGGCCGCGACGTGTTCAGCCGGGCCATCTTCGCTGCGCGCCTGGATCTCGCGCTCGCCGTGCTGGGCGTGTTTCCGCCGTTTGCCATCGGCACGATCCTTGGCTTGCTCGCCGCCCATGGCGGGGATTTCGGCGAAACGATCCTGAAGTTCCTGGCTCGCACCGTCGGCGCCTTCCCCACCTATCTGCTGGCCATCCCCATCGTGGCGCTGGTGGGTCCGGGCCTCCGGGGTTTCCTCGTCGCGGTGGCGCTCACCGGATGGATCGGCTACGCGGTCAAGGTGCAGAGCGAGACCAGGCGTCTCAAGCAGAGCGACTTCGTGACTGCTGGTCGCGGATTGGGATTCGGCGGTTTCCGGATCCTGGTGCTTCACATCTTCCCGAACTCCCTTCTCCCGGCCTTGTTGCTGGCGGTGTCAGATATCTGCAGCATGCTGCTGCTGGGTTGCACCCTCGGATTCTTCGGTCTCATCGCGCCGGCGGGCGACGTGGAATGGGGCGCAATGATCGCCCAGGGGGCGGCCAATCTGGACAGCGCCTGGTGGCTGGCGCTTTTTCCCGGGCTTGTCGTGTTGGCCATGGCGACCGGGTTCAATCTGTTGAGCCAAGGCCTCGCCGAGCGCTTCGGCAGCGAGGGCTGATGCCTCTACTTTCCGTCAGCCATCTGTCCGTCGAATTCCATACCCCGCGGGGGTTGCTGCGCGCCGTCGACGACGTGTCGTTCGCCATCGAGCCGGGGGAGATTCTCGGCCTCGTGGGCGAGAGCGGCGTGGGCAAGACCGTGGCCTGCCGCGCATTGGTGCGCCTCCTGCCGGGGCGGAACGGGCGCATTTCCTCGGGCCGGGTCGATTTCGCCGGGCGGGACATCGTGCGGCTGCCGGAAGAGGAGCTCCGGCACTATCGTGGCCGGCAGATCGCATTGCTGTTCCAGGACCCGGGCTCCCAGCTCGATCCGATCCTGAACGTGGGCGACCAGCTGGCCGAGATGATCCTGCTCCAGGAAGGGTTCGATCCCGCGACGGCCGCGCGCCAGGCGGCAGCGCTTCTCGAGCAGGTCGGCATCGACGAGCCGGCCCGGCTCATGGGCGCCTATCCCTATCAACTTGGTCCGGGCCTGCTCCGGCGCGTCGCCATCGCCCAGGCGCTGGCCGCCTCGCCGCGCCTTCTGATCGCCGATGAGCCGACCAAAGGCCTCGATCCCGGCGTCCAGGCCCAGATCCTTCGCCTGCTCCTGGACCTGCGCGACCGGCGCGGGCTGGCGGTGATCATGATCAGCCAGGATCTGGGCGTCGTTTCCCAGCTCTGCGACTCGGCCGCCGTGATGTATGCGGGAAGGATCGTCGAGCGGGCGCCCAAGGGCGATCTGCTCAATCGCCCGCTCCATCCCTATAGCGAGGCCCTCGCCCAATGCCTGCCGGGCGTGGCTCCCGCTTCGGTGCCCTTGCATGAGATCGCGGGCGAGCCGCTTGCGGCCGGCGAGGTCATTCCCGGCTGCCGCTTCCACCCCCGCTGTCCCCATGTCATCGACCGTTGCCGCTTCGGCGATGTGCAGCTCGTCGAGGTCTCCGCCTGGCGGGCCACGGCCTGCCTGCGCTGGGAGGACATGTGGCAATGACGGCCCTGCTCGAGGTGAACGGACTGAGCGTCAGCCAGCCGGCCGCCCGGTCCCATGAGGAGCGAGTGCGGCGCAAAGGCGGGCGCGTCAAGGCCGTCAACGAGGTTTCCTTCGAGCTTGCGGCGGGCGAGAACCTGGGCATCGTCGGCGAGAGCGGCGCCGGCAAGAGCACTCTTGCCCGGGCTATCCTGCGTCTCCTCGGATCCGAGGCTGGCGAGATTCATTTCGACGGCCAATCGGTGAAGGGCCTGCGCGGGCCCGCGCTCGCCGCCTATCGCCG
>Ga0265313_10000297_pt1 | contig 53741 bp, 46 predicted proteins | sample 4123metaG_FD_203122 | JGI IMG/M metagenome (GOLD analysis project Ga0265313, IMG submission 203122) | Rhizosphere microbial communities from Carex aquatilis grown in University of Washington, Seatle, WA, United States - 4-1-23 metaG | ecosystem: Host-associated > Plants > Roots > Rhizosphere >... | reverse complement strand
GGTGCCCATCCCGGCGCGTACAATCCTCCAGGTTCGCCGCACGACCCGTGGGGATGTAGCTCAGCTGGTAGAGCACTTGCTTCGCATGTAAGGGGTCGGGGGTTCGAGTCCCCCCATCTCCACCAACTCTTCTGGATCGGCCCTAAAATGGTCGGCATCCATTGGGGTTTTGAGGGTAAGTCCCTGGCATCCAGAGTTCCCATCTTTAAAAAGATTGGGGTCATGGAAAATGCAAAGTAAGGGGTCAACGAAGACGCTTGAATCGGCGGTGCGGGACTTCATCCTGGACCGTCAGATCGGCGGATGTACGAATGCCTCGGTAGAGGCCTACCGATCACAACTCGATCCGCTAACCAAATGGGCGACGAACGGCGGGCTTGTGCTACCGTCGCTGACCGAAGAACATCTTCGACAGTTTCTACTGTTCCGCGGCGAAGTGGGGAAAGCGACCTTGCATAGCGCCACGGTACGACTCAAGACGTTCTTCAAGTGGTGCGAAGAGCGCAAAATCTGTAACGATCTCGCCGTGAGTTTACGCAAGCCCCGACAAGGTCATGCCGTCGTCAGTGCATTGTCGGTCAATGAACTACAAGCGATGCTGTCGCTTTGCCGTGGTAATGGCTTCGTAAGTCGTCGGGACGAAACGCTGATACGGTTCCTCGTGGATACGGGGCGCGTGTGTCGGAAGCCTTGAACCTCACCATCGACCGCCTAGATGTAAACTCGGGCAAAGCTTTGCTTAACGGTAAGGGGGACAAGCAGCGCTACGTCTTCTTTGGGCCTAAGACGCGAGAGCACTGACTCGATACCTCGCGACCTGCGACAAGCAGCGTTTTCGATCCAGCGTGTGTTTGTAAATCGGGACGGCACGCCGATGAACCGCCATCACCCTCATCAGACCATAGCGCGGTTGGGTCAGCGAGCTAATGTCCGCGACAAGCGTTGCAGTCCCGCACACGCCCCGGCACACGTCGGCGTTGTTCTTCCTGCGTCGGGGTGGCGATGCGCTCAGTCTCCAGCGCCTTCTCGGACATACGTCGGCTAGCCCTTGACGTCTAACACAGAATCTAACGGAGCGGTCGGGAACGGTCGGGAAGCGACGGTACCGGCCGGGAAGTCCGGGGCGAAAAAGCCTTACGAGATAACGCTATTCGGTATTGGACGGGACTGCCCGGAACCCCCGAGTGCAGGTTCAACTCCCAGCCATCCCATGCAAAGCGGCCACAAACACCGGCCGGCCTAGGCGGGGGAGCGCAGGCCTAATCGCTAGAAGTGGAGAGAACCCGCGCCGAGTGAAGTTTCTACTTCGCTCCAGCGCGTTTTTAAGTTGCTCGTTTTTTGGAGGGCAAATGAGGCCTTTTCGCCCGCTCGCAGTCTTTGTCGGGTTAGCCGTTGCCGGATGCGCGGGTACGAACGGAACCCCTGCGCTTTCTCTCGCAAATCAGGCATCGCAATCCGTGGCGGCCCGGGCGGGAAGTACGGGCCTGATACGTGTGAAACACGACAACGCATCGTACAAGAGGGCGCTCTACGTCCTAAACTCGGCCTCAAATGAAGTGCAAATTCTCACCAACACCTATTACCGCCAGCTCGGCACTATAACTGATGGAATTTCGAATCCGCAGGCTGAAACGGTAGACAACCGTGGCAACCTTTACGTTGCGAATCAAACGGGTTCGAATGGCGACGTCGCCGAATACGCGACCGGAGCGACTTCGCCGTCGTTTACTTACAGCGCCACTGCTCCGCTAGGTGTGGCCGTGGACCGCCACGGCAATGTTTTTGCGGCTGCCGGTTACCCCTCGGACACGGTGAATCAGTACCGTCAAGGGGTCAATCGGGTAGTCGCGTCTTGCCAAATCAGCCGCCCGAAGGCGGTGGCCGTCGACGCCAATGGCAACGTGTTTGTGGAAGGCATCACCGATGCTGGAATCACGCTCTTTGAATTTGTCGGTGGTCTCGGCAATTGTAGCCCCACGCTATTGCTCGGCATCGGATACAATTATAGTACTTTTGGTCTTACGCTCGACGCGAATGGTGACCTGATCGCGCCCTATGGGCCAAACGTCTACGTCATCGATCCACCGTATTCGACCATAACGAAAACAATCGGCTCCGGCTTTTCGAACGTCAGCGGCGTATCCCTCAACAAGAAGAACAAATTCCTTTTCGTGTCCGATTCAGGTACGAACACGGTCACGGTTATCAACTATCAGACGGGCGCAACTGTCCAACAACTTGGCGTGCCATACGGTATCACCCAAGCCAGTGGGGTCGTCGACGCGCCCAATGCGGTGTATTAGCTTAACGGAGTTCTAGGGACACCCTAGAGCTTCGGGGCACTCCGAGGGACCAAAATGAGTTTCGCGTTCTACGTCCTCAAAAATAACAGGCCTGTAATCCGAGGGATCGCGAACTTACCGTAGCACTAGTAGCATCGACGGTGAGCCGGCGTTTTTGGCTACCGCGATCGTTCTAACATTTTCTAACGGAGCGGTCGGGAACGCACGGTATCGGCCGGGAACTTGGGAGCGGAAACGCCATACAAGCTAACGCTATTCGGTAGCGGACGGGACTGCCCGGAACCCCGGCGCGTAGGTTCGACTCCCGGTCATCCCATGAAAACTAGCGTTAGTCTGCAAGGGCTTTTCGGCACCGCAACTCGGCCCGATAGCGTCCTGCTTCAAACATTGGTCTAACGGATTCCGCGGTCGTGGCGGCGAGCGGGTCCAAACACGCCAAGATCCCGTGCGCGTGCCGATCGGGGGCCGGACGACCATTTGACGACCGTTCTGAGGCTTTTCGCGGTTTCCGGGCTTTTTTTGTGGAACGGCGTGTGCCGCCGGAATCATTTCGCATGTAAAGCGACATTGTCGTCACATTTTGCTGGCATCGCACGCTACGTTGGTCGTGTTTATGCCTATCTTGCTTGCGGTGGCGGCCGCGGCAGTTAGCATTCCGTCAGGACCTTCCGGCGACGCATTCTATACGCCGCCGCGCCCATTACCATCGGGGATCGAGGGATCGATCGTGTGGGCGCAGCCGTTTAGCGACGGCGCGGCGTTGCCCTCGGCCTCGAAGAATTATCGAATGCTCTACGAGACGCTTTCGCCACGCGGCGTCCTGATAGCGATCTCGGGTACGCTTGCGATTCCCGAGGGGGTTCCGCCGCCGCACGGGTGGCCGCTAATTAGTTGGGCGCACGGCACGGCCGGCAACGCGCCGGAGTGCGCACCGTCGCGATGGACCAAGCTGGGCCTCGAACACCGCCTGCTGGATACGTTCGTGCGGCGCGGCTACGCGGTCGCGGAGACCGATTACGAAGGGAACGGCACCCCCGGGATCCATCCGTACATGGTCGCCGCAACGCTTGCCCGCGACGTGAGCGACATCGCGGTTGCATCGCACGAACTCGATCCGCAGATCGGTCGCGACTGGATCGTCATGGGGCACTCCGAAGGAGGCTTCGTTGCACTTGCTACTGCCGCGTTCGGTCAGCAGCTGGCCCCGAACCTGAACCTGCTCGGCGCCGTTGCGTACGCACCTGCTGCGCATCCCGCAGCGACTCTGGTCAACGAACTTCACAATCACTCGCCCAACGGCGGTCTCGTGGCCCTGGCGCTCATGATTGAAGGCTTCGCCGCCGCCGATCCCCAGGTTGTACCGTCGCAAATCTTGGAGCCGCAGTTTCTCCCGCTCTTGGCAGAACTGCAACAGCACTGCGTTTACGATCTCCTTGAGCACTCCAGCTGGTCGACTGCGATTCCCGCCACGATCTTTCGCCCGCAGGGGCAAGACTCGCTAGAAGCGCTGTACGCAGATCTACGGCAAAACGAGGTCGCCGATTACCCGATTTCGGTGCCGACCCTCATCTTAAACGGCCTCTCCGATACGATGGTCAGCTCAGAGGGCTCGATGGCTATCGCCGATCGCCTTCGGCGCAACGGCACGCCGGTAACCTTCAAGGCCTATCTCGGAACGACACACGCTTCGGTTCTGGCCATCAGCGTCAATGATGTCGCGCCCTGGCTCGCGCAGCGATTCGCCGACGCCGGAACGCACTAGCCGAGGCGAGCCTTTGGCCGGAGCGAAAGCCCAAACCACGGCGTGTACGACGGTAGAAACGGTAATAGAATCGTCAGCAAGATCCTCCGTAATGAGTGCAGCGGGTTTGCGTGTCATGTTTGCGTCAGGTGATGTCAAAGGCGGCCGTTGCACGACCGTAGGAGGTCAGTCGAATGAAAACTTCACGACTGGCCCTGATCGCGGCCTTTGCTGCGATGCTCTCGGCATGTTCGAATGCAACGCAATCGTTTCAGCCGTCCGAAAGCGCCGTGAATGCTTCCGTAGCGACCGTTCGATCTATCGATTCCTGGCGTCTTGCGCTGGCGCAAAACCAATTACCGTCTCCGGGATGTTTTAAAGCGGCGTATCCGTCCACGCAGTGGGATCGCGTCGATTGCATTGCTCCACGGTCTCACTGGCATTCACTCCCCTCTTCGGTCGGCGGAAAGTTGGCGCAAACCGTGGGACGTGGTGTCGATTTTACGGCTGATACCGCGCCAAATGTCATCTCCAGGGCGATCGGCGCATTTCCTAAAGTCGAAGGCGTAAAGAGGGTGCGTAGTGCAGGCTGCTGTGGCGTGGAAGGCCGAGACAGCTACACGCTGCAACTGAATTCCAACTTTTTTCCGACGTCCACCTGCGGCAGCATTCCGTACTGTGGCGGCTGGGAACAGTTCGTTTTCGAAAACCCGTCGCATGGAAGACAGGGCTATCTCTTCATCGAAGATTGGCTCGTTCCGATGCCGATCGGACGCGGCAGCTTGAGCGGCTGTCCTCCGAATAAGGGCTGGATCTATGTCGGAATAGGATGCTACCAAAACAGCCAGGCAATCAGAACTCCAAACGTTTCCATCAAAGATCTGAGCCAGGTGATCGAAACGGGTAAAGCGTCAGCGGGCGGCGACAGCATTTACCTTTCCGTGGGTCGCACGGAATATGGCGTGCGAAAGATCCAGGACGACGGAATCGTCGACCTTGCTGCCAACTGGGAAGGAGCAGAGTTCAACGTGTTCGGTGATGGCGGCGGCGACGTCGCCGATTTCAATTCCGGGTCGGAAATCACCGTCAGTCTGCAGACGGACATCGGCTCGAAAACAAAACCGACGTGCCTGCCGAACAGTGGGACGACCGGTGAGACGAACAACCTCTTCTTCGTAACGGCGCCGAAGCACGCGCCGGAGCTACGGTATCCCTCTATTGAGTTTACTATGAGCAGCAGCGCCACCGGCGATGCGTCTTGCGACGCGGTGAAGGGCCACTAGGAGCTGAAGCGGCAGAGGGCGCGGACGGCGCTGCCCTAGCCCAAATGGCACTTTCTAGGCCGCGCCTGGAGCGGTACCATAGCCAAATGACCGTGCGAAACCGTTACTTGCTCTTAGCGCTGCCCCTGTTTGCGCTCGCGCTCGCGGCATGTTCGTGGCAGGGCGTCACGCCCGCAGCGGCGCATAATGGCGCGCCCTCGCCGGTCGGCTATCCGGCTAAGCACGACGGACGCTACAAAGTCATTTACAAATTTCCAGGCGGTGCCGGCGGCTCGTACCCGGTCGCCGCGCTTACTTTTGTAAACGGCGTGATGTACGGAACGACATGGAGCGGCGGCGATGCGTCGACGTGCGATTGTGGAACCGTTTTTGCCGGAACGAAAGTGATCTACAGCTTCAAAGGCAGCGCAGGACACGACGGTTTGGGACCCAGCAGTAGTCTGCTTCAGGTAGGTAACAAATTTTACGGAGAAACGGGCGGCGGCGGCAACTATGGCGGCACGTGCTCGTTCTATCATGCACAAGGGTGCGGAACGGTCTACGAGGTAGACGCCGGCGGCAACGAACGCGTGGTCTACCGCTTCAAAGGCGGCAAGGACGGCCAATATCCTATTGGCGGTTTGGTCTCCATGAACGGCACACTCTATGGGGTGACAAATTTTGGCGGCGGGGTCAAGGGCTGCTCTTACTTCTACAGCAGCTTGCCTCCCGGATGCGGAGTCATATTTTCGCTTAACTCGTCCGGTCGCGAAAAGGTGATTTACCGGTTCAAAGGCGTGCCGGATGGCATATATCCGCGTACCGCGCTTCTCCCGTTAGACGGCAAACTCTATGGCATGACCGAGCACGGTGGCCGCTGCTATCGCACCAATGGATGTGGAACGGTCTTTGCGGTTACGACATCCGGTAAAGAATCGGTGATTTATTCATTCAAGGGCGGCTACGATGGTGACACCCCACACTCTTCACTTCTATGGTTCGACGGCTCTCTATGGGGCACGACCCTTAACGGCGGTTGTGTAGGTTCGTGCCGGTCAACTTTCGGAACTATTTTTAAAATGAGCACTTCAGGAAAGGAGACGGTCGTTCACCGCTTTACCGATGTTCCGGATGGCGCGTATCCCGGAACCCCTTTGGCAGTTGCCGGCAACACGATCTACGGTACGACGTTTAGCGGCGGTACGGGAAGCCCCGTGGGTGGGACGATCTTCAGCGTAACTTCGAAAGGAGTGAAGATTCTTCACAGCCTGGACGGAGTGACGTTGCAAATTCAGCCGGGCCTCCAAGGGCTGGTGTTCGACAAATCTACCAACGCGCTCTATGGCGAAACGTACCAAGGGGGTAGCCAGTACCTGGGAACTATTTTTCGATATGGACCGCGCTAACATATCGTGGCCTTAGTGGGCCGCGACGTCAGCGGTCCTGCAGGTTACTCCAACGTTAGTACGCACGGCTCGTTACCGGTAAGCCACGGTGCGCCAGCGGCGAGCTTACCGGCCGTCACCGTAAGTACCGCTCGGCTCGGCACGGCGGAATGCATTTTCCGGCCGTCGCGCGGCAGGTAGCGCAACCCGAGCGTCTAGGCGTCTACGCCATCGAATGCCGCATAGCGCGCGTCGAACGCAATATATGGGACGTAGCGGAAATCGCAAATGAGCGCAATGCGGCCCGCGCCGACCTCAAGTACCACGAAGTACGCGGGCTCTGGGCTCGCCGGCGGACTGAAGATGGCGATCACTGGAACGCCGCCGACAACGCCCGCTTCCGCGCGCAGGTCTTCGGTCTTAGTATACGCGGCGTAGCGATCGTAATATCCGGCGTCGACCGCACGTGGATGTTGCACGCGCGAAACGACCTCAAGGCGCGACTCTGCTGCGAGCAGCGCGCGCAACCCTTCCCAGTTGTGGGCGTTAAAGAGGTCGGCGTACCGCCGCAGCGTTATCAGCGTGTCGCCGGCAACGGGTTGGGCCGGTTCCGCACAATGCGCGCGTGACGCCCGAGCGATGTTCGTGCGCGCCCTCGATAACGCAGCCTTGACCGCGCCGACGGTCGTTCCCATCGTCTGCGCGGTCTCCTCGAGCGATTGTCCGAGCACGTCCTTGAGGACCGCGGCGCTGCGCTGCGTCGGCGGTAGCTCGGCGAAAACGGTCAGCGCCGCCTCCACGAGTGCGGGATCGGCGCCGGACTCTTCGGGCTCCGCGCGATCCGGAACGTCGGCCACGGGCTTCACGTGTTGTCGTTCGTAGCGCTTGATAAAATCCATAGCCGTGTTATGTGCGATCCGAAAGAGCCAGGGTCTGAGGTTTGGTGGGTGCACCATCTGGCCCAGCGCGTAATAAGCTTTTGCTAAAGTCTCTTGAACGACGTCTTCGCCGTCAAAGACCGACCCGGTCATGCGCGCGCAGTACCGATGAAGCTCGGGGCGGATTTTCTCGACCAGCTCCATGAATTGGTCGCGTGCTTCCATCATGGCCGGCAATAGAGCGCGCGTCTGATCCTCCATCTTCACTCCAACGGTTCGACGCCTTCAGCGGTCACCCCGATTGCGGCGACGCCGTCGACGAGATCTCCTCGCAGGGCACCGACGATTGCCGCGCCGACTTTATCGGCGTCCAGCGGCACCTTCCAGCGACGCTTGAGAAACTCCGCCGCCGATAAGCCTTGCACCGCGCCGTAATTGGCGGCTGCCGTGTTTCCGATTTCCGTGCCTTCAATTAGCTGACGCGGCAGCACGGCTAAAAAGCGGATGCCTAACTTCTTCGCGTCCGATAATTCTTGTGCGTACTCGGTCATAAGCCATTGCATGCGCTTTGCGCCGGCGTAGCCGCCCGAGAGCGGCGAGCCGGCCACTGCCGCTCCACTGGAAACAATGGCGACCATACTACCCGGAGCGAGCGGAACCGTCAGGGCCGCCTTGAGTAGGTGAAACGCGGCTTGCGTATCGGCGTTCCACGGAATGGAAAATGCCTCCCAACTGAACTCGTCGAGCGTTCCCATCTGCGGCCGGACGCCGGCGGCAAGCACAACGAGTCGCGGCTCGTAATCGCGTAGTAGCCGCTGGGCGGTCGACGCATCCGTCGCATCGGCCTGAACCGTTCGCACGGCACCGTCGAACTCTGCAGCGAGTGCGTCGAGCCCATCGCGTCCACGCGCAACGGCGACGACTGAGGCTCCTTCGGAAACCAACCGTTTCACGGTTGCCAATCCCACGCCGGAGCTCGCTCCGATCACGACGGCTGGCATATCTTTCAGCGACTTCATCGTAGCGCTCTCCTCAATAGAGCGGCGAGCCATATCACCGTTCCGGCGCCGACCCCGCTCGCAACCGGGACCAACAGTTCTTCCACCGGCATCGCCATGATGTGCGCGAGGACAATCATGTCAGTATCTTCTGCGCAGCATCGACGACGTCGCCCCACTTGCCGCCCTGCTCGACTCCGTACGAATCGTGCCAGTTCCACCATTTGTAAGGCTCGGACTGCGGGTAGCCTTCGGGTGAATCTTCCCAGTTCTCTTGACGCCCGAGCGGCGTGATGTCGAGGTAGCTCCACGTGCTTCCCAGCGCCTCGTCACCGCGATTGTTGATAAAGTACGTGCGGTACACGTTATCGCCGTCGCGGAAGAATACGTTGGTGCCGTGCCATTCGTCGACGCCGAAGTCGGCATCGAAACCGTCGGTAATCGTATACCACGGCATCGTCCAGCCCATCCGCGCCTTCAGGCGCTCGATGTCGGGCTGCGGAGCGCGCGAGACGTTCGCGAAGGTCGTGTCGCGTGCGTGGAGGTGTGCAACGTGCGCGACCTGATCGGCCATCATCGAGCAGCCACGACAGGCATGCTCTGGCCAGCCGTACACGCCGGGCTCGAAGAACGCGCGATAGATCACCAACTGGCTACGCCCTTCGAACAGGTCGAGGAGGCTGACCTTGCCCTCGGGTGAGTCGAACGTGTAGGTTTTTTCGACCTTCATCCGCGGCATGCGGCGCCGCTCGGCGGCAAGAACGTCGCGTGCGCGGGTCGACGCTTTTTCTTTTGCGAGCAGCTGCAGGCGGGCGGTTTCCCACTCCTGCGGTGACACAACGAGTGGTGCGTTCGGTAGGCGGTCGGTCATTTGTTATCCCCTTCAAAAACTGGTTACTGTTTATGAAGACGATTGTACAGGCCCAAAAAATACGGCTAGCGATCGACCTTTCGGTGTGCCGGCCTAGAACGCCGCCGCCGGCGAGGCTTACAGCTCAGTGCCCGGGAAACTCTACTCGTAGTCTGGAGCTTGCTCTTCGCCGCCCTGTTGCATGAAGAACCTCGGGGGATACGGTGCCTTGATCTTTACGAACGGGCGCGGCGCACCTGAGAAGTCGAAACAATCTGCTGCGGGCGACGTCGCGCGCTTGTCGGCGGCTGCAAGCCGATCGAGACCGTAAAGATCCTCGGCGAACCGAAGCACGCTTGCCGTCTCATACTGCACGTGGGAGACGTAGTGCCCCTTCGCGTAGGGTGAAATGATGAGCAAAGGAACGCGGAAGCCCAAGCTGTCGCGGTCGAGGTACGGCGGGGGGACGTGGTCGTAGAGACCGCCCCAATCATCCCACTGCACGAAAATGGCGGTTGAGCCCCAGAACTTGCTCTTGCCTACGGTGTTTACTAACGCGGCGACCCAGGAAGGCCCGTAACCGCCGTTGAGGCAGGCGACGTGATCGGAGTCGCTGCAGACCGGCGTGATCCAGGTGAAGTTCGCAAGCTTGCCAGCCCGTACATCGGTGATGAATCTCCAGTTCGGCGAGATGACGTTTCTCTTCCAATCCGGACCATAACGAATGTGACGTACGGCCTGGTAACCGGACCACGCTGCTCCTTGACCGCTTGACGCGCTACCGTACGTGCTGGCATAGAAGCGCCATGAAAGTTTGGCCTTGTCGAGCTCATCTCCCAGCGTGCGGTAGTCATAGCACGGATGAATGCCCGGGCCGTTAAAGCGGCGGTCGCCATCGATCGTTTTTATCTTGTCGCTTCTTCCACCGCCGCAACCCCACCCGGTGGTCGGCAGATTCACGCTCCAAGCCGACTGCGCGGCGATCATGTATTGGTGCGCCGTAAAACTCTCGTCGAGCTGTGACTGAAACATTCGGTCCGCCAACACTCCCTCGTTTGCCATGTCAAAATACGGCCGCGACTCGCTGTGCGGAACGTAAACATACTCGGGATTAGGGGGGCCGCCCGCTGAGTACTCGTTATTAAATCCGTCCATGCGGCAGTCCGTGCCGGGTAACTTGCCGGTCCCGTCGCATGCAGAGAACATCGCCTTCGCCGAATGGTCGATGATATATTGCTGCGAAAGAGACACCGGCTGAAGCCTAATCGTTTGACCGTACGAGGTTTTGCCCCTCGACACCGTGTCGGCGCCGGAATAACCCTGGAACAGGTTATCGACGCTGCGATTCTCCTGCACGATGTAGACGACGTGCGTAATCTTCCCGGCACCGGTCGAATTGAGCGCCCGCAGGGCACTGCCGCTTTGCATGTACGGCAACGAAGAGTGCGCACCGGCCGAGCAGCCCGCTAACGTACAGACGAGTGACAGCGATTTAAAACGATTATTCATAATCCGGCGCTTGGTACTCGCCGTCTTTTTGCATGAAAAATTTCGGCGGTAGCGGTGCTTCGATTTTCACGAAGGGGCGCGGTTTTTGTGAGAAGTCGAAGCAATCGGCTGCGGGCGATGCCGCGCGCTTGTCGGCCGCCGCAAGCCGACCGAGACCGTAAAGATCCTCGGCAAAGCGCAGCACGCTCGCCGTCTCGTACTGTACGTGCGAAACGTGGTTTCGTTTGGCATAAGGTGAAATTACTAGTAGCGGAACGCGGAACCCCAGCCCGTCGTAATCCTCGAAGGGCGGCGGTACGTGGTCGTAGGTCCCGCCCCAGTCATCCCACTGCACGAAAATAGCGGTCGAGTCCCAGAACTTGCTCTGGCCGACCGTATTGACGAGCGCTGCGACCCACGACGGCCCGAAGCCGCCGCCACAGTTGACGTGATCGGAGTCATCGCAGACCGGCGTGATCCACGTGACGTTTGCGAGCTTCCCGGCACGAACGTCGGTAATGAACTTCCAATTGGGCGTAATGACGTTTTTCTTCCAATCAGGCCCGTAGCGAATGTGCTTGACGGCCTGATAGCCCGACCATTCGCCACCGTCGCCCTCCGAACGGTTTCCGTAGGAGCCGGCGTAGAAGCGCCACGAGAGGCCCGCGTCATCGAGTTCGTCACCCAAGGTTCGGTAGTCAAAACACGGTGCGATAGCGCGGCCAAGCGTTCTGTCCTGTTTGATCGTCTGGACGACATCGCTGCCGTCTCCTTGGCAACCCCACGGCCCGAATGGCACATTTACGCTCGAGTGTGCCTGGGCGGCGATGACGTACTGATGCGCGGCAAAGCTTTCGTCGAGCTGCGACTGGAAGGTTTTGTCCGCTAGCACCCATTCGTGCGCCATGTCGAAGTAGGGCTTCGAGTCGCCGTGCGGCACGTATACGAACATCGGATACGCGAGCCCCTTTGGAGCGTTTGCGTAGATCTCTCTTTCAAAGCCGTTCATGCGGCACGCCATCCCGGGAAGCTTCCCGGTTCCATTGCAATCGGTGAACATTGCAGACGCCGAGTGATCGAGGACGTACTGCACCGAAAGATGTACCGGCTGCAGCGCAATGGCCTTGCCGCGCGAATCCTTTCCGCTGGAGACGGTATCCGCGCCGGGGTAGCCCTGGAAAAGATTATCGAAACTGCGGTTCTCTTGGACGATGTAGACGATGTGCGTGATCTTACCGGCGCCTGTGGCGTTGAGCGCTCGTAGCTCCGCACCGTTTTCCATATACGGCAACGAGGTTCTTAGAGGGGACGCGCATGCCGCGACAGAGACGGCAAGAACCCAGGCCCCTAGAAGCTTCATTGCCCGTTTGAGCGAGGCGGCCAAGCGTTCAGTCTCCAATTCTCGGCCTCCACGGGAAGTAAGGCGACCCAAGCAAAAGTAAGTCTTCCCTTCTGCCAATCGAACCATGGGTATTCAAAGAACGTGCGTTTTTGTGAACGGACAATGAAGCCTGCAAAGAATCAGCGGTGACGCCTAATCGGATGGTCGCACTTGTTGCCGCCTGTACGATCGCGGCCTGTTCGGCCGGCATTTCTTCGAGCGTGCCCAGGACGGCACGGAGCGCGGCTCGTGCGGCATCCGGAAGTCCGATTCGCCACGTCGTTTTTATCATTCAGGAGAACCGCTCCTTCAATGACCTCTTTATGGGTTATCCGGGAGCCACAACGCAGAACTATGGTTACGACACAAACGGACGAAAGATACATTTGCGCTCGCGGGGACTGGAGTCGACTTGGGACATCGCGCACACGTCAACAGCCTTTTTCGCGGCATGCGATGGACGCGGAAAGCTTCCCGGCACCGACTGCAAGATGGACGGCTGGAACAACGAACGCGCCGCACCGAATCCACCGCCAAACGCACCTTACGCCTTCGTGCCGCAAACGGAAACCAAGCCGTATTGGACGATGGCTCGCGAATATGTTTTGGGCGACCAGACGTTCGCATCGAATCTCGACGGCAGCTTCGTCGCGCACCAATACGTCGTCGCGGGTTACGCAAGCCGAGCGGTAGACTTTCCATATAATCAGTGGGGCTGCCAAGGAGGGAAAAGCGATACGGTTGGGACGCTCACGAAGCAGCGCGGGAACGGCCCGTCCATCGGCGTTTGTTTCGACAATCCAACCATAGCCTCTGAGGCCGACGCGGCAGGCGTGACCTGGCGCTTCTACGCAGGGTTGACGTACGGAAACGGTGGCCTCTGGTCGTCCTACCAGGCGGATCGAAAGATCTATCGCGGACCCGATTGGGCGGCCGACGTCATCAGTCCGCCTGCGCAATTTCTCACCGACGTCGCCAACGGCCAGCTCGCCGATATCACGTGGATCACTCCAACATGGGAGACATCCGATCACCCGGGACTGAGCGCAACGCAAGGACCAGCTTGGGTTGCAAGCGTCGTAAATGCTATCGGGCAGAGTGCGTACTGGAAATCGACCGCGATCTTCATCATGTGGGACGACTGGGGCGGCTGGTTCGATCCAGTGCAGCCCCCCTACGAAGATTACGACGGTCTGGGCTTCCGCGTGCCGCTGCTCATCGTCTCGCCCTACGCAAAACGGGGCTATGTTACGCACGTTCAATACGAGACCGCCAGCGTTTTGCGCTTTATCGAAGACAACTTCGGGCTAGCCCAACTAGCCCCGAGCGACCGTCGCGCCGCCGATCCCGCTGCCGACGCCTTAGACTACTACCAGCCGCCGCGCAAGTTCAAAAAAATTGGCGGCGCAAAGTCATCGTCCTATTGGATGCGCCTCGAGCGAGCGTTGCAGGCGCGCCCGAAGCCTAAGAGCATCATGGGTGACGATTAAAAAGGAGGCCCGGCAAAATGCCGAGCCTCCCGACCTAACCAACCAACTAGATAGCTAAGCTACTGCGGAATTAGCCCGACTGCGCCTGATAGGCAGCTGCTCGGGTCAGTCACTTCACAGGCCGTGACGTTGGCCACGTATTTGACCGAACCGTTCTTGCTGGGCTTGACCTTCTTGGCTTCCGTGAAGGTGTTCGTGCTGGGATTACCCGGGTTCGGATCCCACGAGTTGTGGATCTTCTTTTTAGCGGACTTGCCTTTGAGGTTCGTGACCGTTGTGGCCCACGTCCAGTCGCCGATTAGCCCCGACGAGCAATTGCCCGAAGTGCTGATGCAGAGGCCGAAACTGCCGCCGCTGGCCTTGGTGATGTCGATGCAAAGTATGTACTTGCTGCTGGGGCAACCAGAGCTCGGGTTGCCGGCGGTCACGGCGACGATGTGCGGAGCGTGATGCCCCATCGGCGCTGCGGACCCTGAGCCCCCGGGGATTGCCTGCGAACTGCCGCCGCTGGAACATGCCGATAGCAGCAAGCTCGCGGCGAGCGCTGCGCTGGCATAAAGAAAGGTTGAACGCACGTATAACTCCTTACCTAGCTTTGGGCTAAAGCACTTCGCCAACCGGGCGGCTGGCGCGTGTAAAAGCGGTGCAGCTAAACGAAGACGTTTCCCTGCCAGGGAAGCGTAACTGCGGTCGACGCTGCGAGCCGAGGGAGCGGGTTTCGGGTGTTCTAGCCTTATGAACTAGTCGCCCTAGTCCTTATTTACTACGTCCCCCTACCGACACTTGGGCAACCCAGTCGCGGTCGAGACTCCGTTTGCGACCATATCTCCCAGCGGAGAATGTTCGGCTATTCCAAGATCGTAGGAATTTTAGGTCAGCCTCGACGATCTTTTTCGGTACTCTGCGAAAGCGCCGCACCTTGCGGCAGTTGATCGCTCGGACGAACCAACTGACTCGATCAGATCGCTCTCAGCTGCGACGAGAACCAGACCGAGTCCCATATTGACAAAGCGCGGGAGAAGAGGCATCTTGGCGTACAGAGGCGCTCTCGCTGATGCGTTCTCCCTTATAAGAATTCAACGCGAGCTTGCCCGCGGAACACTATGAAAGGAGTCTGCGATCGATGCGACACCACATGGCGCTACTTGCCGCCGGCGCTCTCACCGCGATTTCCGTGCTTTCCGCCTGCTCGAATAGCGCTCAGGGCTCGAACACAACGCTGCCGAGTGCCGGCACGAGCATGACGGTCGCTCGAGGCGGCGTGCTAGCCGATGCCGCAGCCGCCGAATTTGCCTACGTATCTAATGAGGGATCAACCAATATCTCCGGCTATAAGATCGCAAGCAACGGCGCGCTCACGGAGATTGCGGGATCGCCGTTTAACGCGGGAAGCGGCCCCTCCGGCATCGCCGTAGATCCTACCGGCTCATTCGCGCAAGCCTCTAACGCTGCGTCCGGCGACGTTTCCGCCTATTCCATTGACGCGAGCAGCGGCGCGCTCAAGCAAGTGAAGGGATCTCCATTCGGCGCGGGCACCCAACCCGCGGGCGTCGCAATCGATCCGAGCAGTAAGTTCGCCTACGTAGCAAACTACGGTGTTAGCGCTAGTAGCAGCGTCTCCGCGTTCTCGATCAAAAGCAATGGCGCGCTAACGCCCGTGAAAGGCTCCCCGTTTGCGGCGGGCGCAGGCGCACAATACATAGCGGCGGACCCGACCGGTAAGTTTGTGTACGTGCCAAACGCAAAGTCGGCGAACGTCTCGGGCTATAAGATTGCAAGCAACGGCGCGCTGACGCCGGTTCCGGGGTCGCCATTTGGCGCGGGGACGCAGGCATTTGGCGTGGCCGTTGACCCGTCGGGCAAGTTCGCTTATGTATCCAACTATGGGTCCGATAACGTCTCTGCCTATACGATCGATGCGTCCAGCGGCGCACTGAAACAGGTAAAAGGCTCGCCGTTTGGCGCCGCGGCCGGACCGTGCAGCGTCGTCGCCGACCCGGCCGGTAAGTTTATCTACGTACCAAACAACGGCTCAGGCAACGTTTCTGCCTATCAGATAAAGAGCGGCGGTATATTGACCGAAATCAAGGGCTCGCCGTTTGGCGCCGGTTATGGAGCCTGCTATGGGGCCTTCGATTCAACCGGCAAGTTCCTTTACGTCGTCAATAACGGCGCCAACTCGATTTCAGGCTATACGGTCCAAAGCAGCGGCGCGCTGAAGCCCCTTAAAGGATCTCCGTTTCCGGCAGGAACCGGCCCGGCGGTGATGGCCACGTGCCGCGTAAAAGGCAGCAAATGCCTCCCAGCGGCACTGTAACCGCGTCACGCGTTGCGCGGTGGCCCTACGTAAGGGAACTCGGCAAGCAGATCGGTATGAGGATGAAGTCCATCTCGCGTTACTTTCCAGTTCGTTAGCACCGCAAGGAAGTAGGCGACGGCATCGTCCGTGAGCGCTCGGCCATTGGCCGGGTACGGCTAGTATACGCACGTTTCTCGTCAGCCGCGCGGCGTTTCCGGCGACCATAAAGGTCGGTGCGCTGGTCAGACCGGTGAACACCGTAGCTTGAATAGTCGCTCGCGTTATCAAAACGATGGTGCTATACTTCTGCCTTCCTTAAGGAGATTGGCAATGGAAGGCTCTTCAGGATCAAGGATCAAAACGGTCGTTCTTGTTCACGGCGGTTTCGTCGACGGCTCGGGCTGGCGGGGCGTCTATGACATCCTCAGCGAGGATGGGTTCAAGGTAAGCGTCGTTCAAAATCCCACGGCGTCGCTCCAAGGTGACGCCTCCATCACGAAGCTCGCGCTAGACGACCTTGAGGGTCCCGCCGTGTTAGTCGGGCACTCGTATGGTGGCGCTGTAATAACTGAGGCTGGTAACCATCCGAAAGTCGAAAGGCTCGTTTATATTACGGCGTTCGCCCCGGACAAGGGTGAGTCGGTAAACACTTTAATCGCTAATCCCCCGCCTGGCGCTCCGGTCCCACCCATCCTCCCGCCCAAAGGCGAGTATCTTTTTCTCGACAGATCGAAGTTTGCGGCCTCGTTCGCAGCCGACGTGGACCCGAAGACAGCGGAGTTTATGGCAATTTCACAAGCGCCGTGGGGCATCGATGCACTTGGCGGGCAGATTTCCGAAGCCGCCTGGAAGACGAAGCCGAGTTGGTACTTGCGCGTCACGGATGACAGGATGATTCCTATCGCCGCCCAGCGATTCATGAGCGAACGCGCGGGTTCGAAAACGATGGAAGTGCCGGGCAGTCACGCAATCTACGTCTCCAACCCGCGCGCAGCTGCAACCATTATCCAAGCAGCCGCGAGCGGGTAGCCGACTCCGGGTTGGAAGGCTGAAATGAGCGACTCGTACAAAAAACTTATTGCTGTGGTCGGCGCGACCGGGCATCAGGGCGGCTCGGTAGTGCGCGCCTTGAAAACCCGCGGGGAATTCAGGGTGCGCGCGCTAACTCGCAACCCGGAGAAACATCGCGAACTCGCCGACGAAGTCGTCAAAGCCGACCTACATCAGCCGGAAACCCTCAAGGCTGCATTCGAAGGGGCACATGGCGCCTTTTTGGTGACGAATTTTTGGGAAGCCGGCACCGATGAGCTCAGTCAGGCGATCGCGGCAGTAGATGCCGCCAAGCATGCCGGCGTCAAGCATCTTATCTGGTCCACGCTTCCGGATGTAGAAGCGATCAGTGGCGGAAAGCACCATGTTCCGCACTTTACCGGTAAGGCAAAGGTCGATCGGGTAGTCGGCGAAGCCGGCTTTGCGAATCACACGTTCGTCATCCCGCCATTCTACTATCAGAATCTGGCCGGGCCGATGGCGCCGCAGAGACAGCCCGACGGATCCATAGGATGGGCGCTCCCCCTCGATCCAAGTGCGACGTGCATCCACATGGGTGACGTTACAGAAATCGGTAGCGTAGTCGCAGGTGCGTTCGGGCATCCCGATGAGGCAGGTCACGGCGAACGTTTAGCATTCGTCGGAGATTTCATGAGCTTTAGCGAGATCGTGGATACGTTAAATAAACAAGGCCATGAGCTGACATTTACGCGGGTGCCAAAGGATATTTTCAGTGGCCTCTTCCCTGGGGCATCAGAGATAGCTGAGATGTTCGCCTACTTCCAGGATCATACGTACCTAGGATCACCTTCGGAACGCGAGATCGCGCTCGCCAACAAAATCGCGGGCCGGCTTCCGACCGAGTTTTCGGCATGGGCTCGACTAAATTTTCCCGTGCCGGGCAAAAACTAAGTTTCCGCTCTCTCAGGACGGCCCAAGAAAGTCTCACTTACAATCCCGGCATGAATAAAAGCTTCTTCTCGCTGGCCCTTGCGGTCAGCATGCTACCGGCTACAGCACTTGCCCAAAATACCAACGCCCCGCCCGCAATGACCGACCAGCAGAAGCAGGCGATGCATGCCACTTTCGAGCGTTATGGCGCGCAGGAGCAGCAGCTCCACCAGCAGATGCGCTATCAAATCCTGTCGGTCCTCACCCCCGTTCACCGGCGGGAACTAGCGTCCCTGATTGGGAGTCTTGCCATTGATCCCAATCCTGACCTACAGGCCGCGGCAACGCGGATCGATCGAGCCCTGTCATCCTCCGAGCGGCAGCGAATCCTAAGCGCACATCAGTCGTTTATGACGCAGAGCCTTGCACTTCACCAGCAGATGCGCACCGAGATGGAAAGCGAACTGCCGGCCGGGCACCCGAACTGGAGCAACGGGTCCCACAATAGCCCGGAACACCAACAGCAGCGCCAGCTCGACGCCGGCACGATCGTGCTGATGACGCTCAGCCCACATCCGTCGATGGGGCCGGGCTGGCACGGCGGTCCGGGAATGATGCACCCCTAAACGCCGCCGTCTTCGCGTACATGCAGGCTCCGGCCGACGGTAAACTCGGCCGGAGCCTGACGCTTTACGAGAGCGGCACTCGGATGACGCACCTCGCGCCCCCGCCTTTGAGGTTAAACAGTTCGATGACGCCTCTCGCTCGAGCGATGACTTTTGCCGCGATGGACAACCCCAATCCCGTACCAACGGTCCCTTCCGAGGCGGCGCCCCGGTAGAAGCGATCGAACGCAGACTCTAAATCCTGGCTCGAGAAGCCCGGGCCACCATCACGTACCACGACCTCGCACTGGTCGCCCGAACGGCCGACGCTAATCGTCACCGCACCGTCGCCGCCATACTTTACCGCGTTCTCGGTAAGCGCAACGAGCGCTTCGCGAAACTCCGAATCGGCAGCGTGTACGATTAGCGGAGAGGAGCTGAGCTCGACGTGAAGCCGCCGTTGATCTTCGAGCGAAAACGCCTGCGGCAGATCGCTCACCACGTCGTTGACATCAAACGCCCTTTCTCTGAGCGGTGCCACATGTTCGAGGCGTGCAAGCACGATCAGATCATCGATCAATGTCTTCATCCGCCGGCTCTGAGCAAGCATCTTGGCAACCTGCGACGGGTCCGTCTCAGAAGTGTTGCGCGCAGCCATCGAACTGAGATAGCCGATGACGACCGTAAGCGGCGTGCGGAGCTGATGGCCCGCGTCGGCAACGAACTGCCGCATTTCGGCGCTCGCCTGCGATCGTTCATCGAGTGCGCGCGTGATTTGCCGGACGGCACGATTGTATGCCTTCGCAAGCTCTCCGACTTCGCTGGTATCATCGGTTGAGACGATTGCCGGCGTGAAGTCACCGTCGCCGAAGCGGTTCAGCGCCGCTGTAGTTCGCAACAGCGGATCGAGAGAGCTCGCAGCAACGAGCATGGCGATGCGCCAAGAAGCAGCGATGATGATTATCGCCACGATCAGCATAGCGAGGAAGTAATATTCCACCGACCGTTCGTAAAACGACGGCGCGACAAAAATCGTCGTATGAGTTCCTTGGTACGTCACGTCCATGGGATGCATTTGCTCCATGAGCATTCTGACGGCGACGTTTTGATGGGGCCAACCGTGCCGCCCAACGCGATGCGGCATGAACTCCGGCTCGGTGTGGGTCAGCACGGGCAGCGGCGCCAACCGTTGTGCGAGGTACGCATCAAAGCCATCCATGCTACCGCCTTGTGAGCGGTATGACGCCGCGAGTGTTGGAATCTGCCGCGCCGCCGATAGCATAGCTTCGCGTCCCTGGTATGCGAGGACTCCGCCCGTCAGGACGGCCATGAGAACGGCCAAGCACACCACGACCAGTGCGCCGGTCATGATATACCACGTGATGAGGCGGCTACGGAGCGATACCAGACGCATGCGCTATGCGCGCAACGCGTAACCGGCGCCGCGAATGGTGACGATCAGCGGTTCGCTTTGCTCTGCCCCATTGAGCTTCGCTCTCAGGTATGAGATGAACGTTTCGACGCAGTTGGGGGAGACTTCGGACTCATGACCCCAGACCCGGTCTATCAACTCGTCTTTACTGAAGACACGCCGAGGTCTACGCATAAATGCTTCAAGCAGCGAAAATTCGCGCGCGGTTAGAGCCAGTTGGCGCGCTCCCCGTCGAACGACACGCCGCTCCCGGTCCATCTGGAGATCGCCATCCGTGAGTATCTGCGGCTCGTCGAGCTGGGACCGGCGAAGCGCCGAACGGATCCGGGCGATAAGTTCGGGGGTCTCAAACGGCTTGGCCAGGTACTGATCGGCCCCGCGTTCGAGGCCGAGCACTTTGTCGCCCGTTTCTCCCTTCGCGCTCAGAATGAAGATCGGCGCCTGAGTCAGCGCCCGAAAGCGGGGAAGAATACTAATTCCGTCGATTTTGGGCATCATCACGTCAAGCAAAATTAGCGATGGCTCCCAGTCGCGGATCGCTTCCAGTCCGGCCGGCCCGTCTCGAGCGGCGCGTACCTCGAAGCCTGCCGCCTCCAGTTCAGTGACGAGCAGGCATCTAATATCTTCCTCATCATCAACTACGGCGATGCGCGCCCCGCTACGCTCCATCCCATCATAGTAGAGCGGGTCGCTGAGATGAGCCTTGGGTTTTGACCGGGCCCCTAGAGACGGCCTATCTCGGTCGTGCGCCCAGCCAGCGGGCTATATTGCGGACGTAGTCCTTAAAGATTTCGAATCGTGCCGGATCGCGCTTAATTTCGTCGCCTGGCTTATCGGTGACGAAGCTCGGCGCGCCTCGCTCGGTGTCCCAGTTGAGATCGGCGAAATGATGGAAGGTCGAAACCGCGACTGCACGGCCCATGACTCCGCCATCGAACGGTTCATCCTCAACGGCAACGGCGAGGTTAAAGCGCCGGCCGGACACGGTGCTCGTACCTGTCGCAATCACGCGAGCGAACGGGATGCCGTCGGGCACGCCAACCGCGCCTTCATGCGGATGAGCGGGAAAATATTCGATCACACCACCATCCGCTTTCGCGCTTTTTAGGAGTGGATGGACCGGGCCAACCGGCGAGATCTTCTGATAGTTGCCGTTCGCACCGGAGTGGTAGTTGGGATAGGAGATATTTGGATTATCCTGGTCGTCGTTCTCGGTACGGCCGGGCTCGCGGTTGTAGGTGTGAAAGTGATTGAACTGAGCGAGTGAGCCCAGATGACAGAGGCAGAGACCGAGGTCCTGGTGGTCGCGGGCGGTTACGACGCCGCCGCCGCGTTTGCGAAACTCAATAATCGCGTTGCTTTCTGCTTCAGTGAGGCCGTCGCCGGTATCGACGGCCATCAGCCACAGTTGATCGAAGTCGGAGTCCGCCAGTTCCAAGATCACGCGATCGTTGCGGTCCGTGCCCAGCTCTTCATTTCGCGCCATCACCTGGTGGCCGTCGGCGACCAACGCCTCGCGGAGAAGGGAAAAGCGGGAAACATTCCAGTCGTCCTCGGTAAGCGGAATGGTCGTCTGCAACAAAATCTTCGCCATAACATGATCCTCACTCGCTGAATCCATAATGTACGAGCTTGGCCGAGTGGTTGCACGATCCGAGGCTTCGGCCGCCGGTACAGCCGGGACACCTAGCGCAACTTCGGCGTTTTAACGACGGTCTTGGGCACATATACGCCCCGAGCAGCCCCGATGAGATAGAGGAATCGCCACATCATGAAAACCGCTAAACTCCCGAGTTCGCAGCATCCGATTAGCGTCAGGGGCAACAGTTCGCGCGTTCGGGTCACGGTCGCCGGGCGCGTCGTTGCCGACACGATACGGGCTTTGACGCTGCGCGAGAGCGACTATGCGCCCGTCCACTATGTCCCGCGCGAGGACGTGGATATGTCACTGCTGGAGCGAAGCGAAAACCAAAGCTACTGCCCCTACAAAGGCGACGCCGCATACTATAGCATCGTGCTCGGTGGCAGTCGCGGCAAGAATGCGGTGTGGACGTACGAGACGCCATATGACGCCGTAGCCGAGATTAAAGAGTACCTGGCTTTTTATCCGGACCGAGTGGACTCGCTCGAGGAATTAAGTCCCGACGTAGCCGTTCGGGCAACAGCCGCCATCCACCCGAGCGACTAGTTTTCCGACGGTATGGCGGCGGCGGCGGTCAAGCCTTCGGATCGTAGATCCGACCAGAACGCACGCGGAACTTGCGTCTCGACCTCCCGGTCGTTGCGATATCCCCCGAGGAAGCCGCCGATCACTTCGGCTGGTTCGCACACTTTGCATCGGCCGACGTCCCGGCGTCGAGCACGCTAACGCGGCAGCGTCTGGGATGGCACCCAACTCATACCGGGCTTCTTGCCGATCTCGAGCAAGGGCATTACTTCGCGCGGACGGCAATTGCTTAGCATGACGAGACTGCCTGGCGGAACGTTCACTATGGCCGAAGACTTAACGGTAACCCGCATGGGGTACGGCGCAATGCAACTGGCCGGCCCGCACGTCTTCGGCCCACCCCGCGACCGCAGCGCGGCCGTAGCGGTCTTACGCGCGGCGATCGATCTGGGCATCACCCATATCGATACGAGCGACTACTACGGCCCGCATTATACCAACGAAATAATCAAAGAAGCCCTGCACCCATACCCCAACGACCTGCGCATCGTCACCAAGGTCGGCGCACGGCGAGATGCACAGGGCGGCTGGCCGCCGGCATTGTCGCCAAAAGAGTTGCGCCAAGCCGTCCATGACAACCTCAAAAATCTCGGCCTCGACTCGTTGGACGCGGTGAACCTTCGCGTCGGCGGGTTCTCCGCCGCGGAGCCGGGCTCGATCGCCGAGTCATTCAGCACCCTTGCGCAGCTGCAGCAGGAAGGTTTGATCCGGCATCTTGGCGTCAGCACGGTCTCGGCGGAGCAGATTACCGAAGCTCAATCGATCGCGCCAGTCGTCTGCGTGCAGAACCTCTACAACATCGCGCATCGAGATGACGAAGACTTAATAGATGCGCTGGCGGCGCAAGGCATTGCGTACGTCCCGTACTTCCCTCTCGGAGGCTTCACGCCGCTACAGTCCAAGACGCTGCACTCGGTGGCGGCACGCCTAGGCGCAACCGCGATGGGTGTTGCGCTGGCGTGGCTGCTGCAGCGCTCGCCGAACATTCTGCTCATCCCCGGGACGTCGTCGGTCGAGCACCTGCGTGAGAACGTGACCGCCGCGTCGCTGAGCCTGCCGGACGATGCACTCGCCGAACTCGATAGCATTGGTTCAGAAGCCTGAGGGAGGAGAAATCAAGTTCGGCTGCCACCACTCACCAGAATGGATTTTTTACTGGAAGGAACGGAACAATGCTGAAGGTTGGCGACCACGTACGTATTGATGGCAGTGCGGAAGAGGGCACCGTCAAAGAGGTTCATCCTCATGAGATCCTCGTGCGAGTCAAGGTTTCCGGGGGGCATGAGGATCGCAAATACGCCCACGAAGACCTCAAGCTCGACCCTACGTTAGGCGAAGTCTCAAACTTTGTAGATCATTAGCGCCGGTCGACGTTCACTCGCTCGGGCCCTGTTCTACCCAGCGCGCAAAAACATCCACGCGTTCCTTCGGCCACGCTTCATCGCACGGCATTGCTCTGCTCTTAACCTGTTCCAGAATCGCTTGGGCGTTCTTGGCGACGTCGGCGTATTTCCAAAGATCAAACATAAACAGCATCGATTGACGGTCGCGGCTACGAAAGAGCGGCTTTATGTGGGCCTCAAAATGCAATGGTTCTTCGGCGTTGGGTAACGCGACTTCGGTCTCTACTTTTTCTTGCGGAGCAAGAGCGGACACCCGAGCGGCCGGAGGCCCGGCGCTCGTTTCCCATCCCCAGTGCGGCATCGGCATATGTTGCGGTGGATGAGACTGCGTCTGCGAATTCTCCACGGCGAGGCGCGAGCCCCACTGGATGTACGCTTCGAACACCGAGGCGAACTCCGGATCGTTGGGCAGACCGGCGTCGTGGGCCGATAACTGCAATAGGCTTACCCAGCGCTGACGCATCTCCTCGGTTAGCGCTTTGCCGACGTGTTGTGACAGCATCCGGGAATAACCGCCGTATTCTTCGCTGTAATAGTTAGGCCCACAGAAAACCTCCGCTAACCATTTTGCCACCCGCTCGGGATGGTCGGGAGCCATGTTGGCAAACAATGGCGCTAGCAGATCGTCGTTCGGCACGTATTTCTCGTAAAAGATGCGCGTCATTCGCGTAAGCGCCGGCAAGCCGCCCGCCCAATCGAACACGGTAGGGGTACCATCAGAAGTCGCAACCGGATCTTTGAACTCGACGTACCAGTGCATTCCCGAGCAAAACGGCTTGTTCTGCGAATGGCCGCATCGGCATAACGCACAATGCTCGAGTGAGGCGCCTTCGTCCCGAGCAACTGCTGATCCGTCGGCTTCCATAAGCGGTATACTTCCGACGATTCGGTAGGGGCCGTCCTTGCTTACCTCGATTCCCGGCTGCCGAGTACCGTGCCAGTCCGTCGAGTCGCGCTGCTCGACGCCGTCGATCGCATAGCCGAGGGCACCCGACGGGCAGTCCCGCACGGCACGAATAATTTCGTCCATGCGACCACCGCTCGGAGCCACGAAAGGCTCTAGTTTGACGCGGAAAACTGTCGGCAAACGGTCGGAACAGAAGCCCGAGTGCTGACAAAGACCGCGGTTATCGAAAATCGTTACCTGCTCGCCGGCGTACGTGTCACGTCGATCGGGCACGCGGGCCGCGTCCTTCCCATCCTTAAAGCCGATCGTCGCATGGGTTCCATCACAGAACGGCTTCGATGCGGAGGCTCCGCATCGACATAGTGCCATGACGGGATTTGCCGGCAGCACCTCTCCGAGCCAACTGGTCAAGCGATCGACATTGGTGACAAGTAGAGGTCCGTTTGGGGACAGGCGAATTCCGCGACCCGCATCGCGACTCTGTTCTTGTAACCATGCCCGGCGCTGCTGTGCCGCGGTATCGGAGCCAGCAAGGCGACACGCCAGATCTTGGAGCGCCGCCGTAGCCTCCACGAGTTCGACCGGCGCGGAGTCCGAACACAAAGTCGTGGCGCGCTGCGCGACATCCCAAAGGTCGGCCTGGGCCGTGCCCTCCGAAGCATTGTCTGCAGGTTTAGCGGTGGCCGGAAAGCGTGCATCGAGCGCCTTCAGAGGCCGCGTGACCGAACGAGCCAGCCGATCCTCGACATCGGAAGGCTGTTCCCGGCCGGCGGCGGCCACCAGCGCAAGCATCAGTCTAACGTCGCTTTGACTAACCACGATTATCTCCGTACAGCTCGCTTAAAAAACTCGCCGGCGATGATACCGATGACGGAACGAGTCTCTGTGACGTCATCTGGGCCTCGACCCTATTCGCGAAGGTCTCCGAGCCACCGTAACGCACTGAGACTTGGAAGAAAGCAGTACTCGCCTCCTCGCGTGACAACGAACCGCGACAATCCCTTGAGCTGTCTCCGTACTGGCCGGCGAGGGATGTTAAACGATCCCTCCCCGTCGGCGGTGCCGGAGATCGGATCGCGCTCCTTGCCATCGCCGAAAAATCCGCCGTCGTTCATCCATTCCGCTTGAACGAATTCAAATTGACGGGCGATGTTTGCTCCGACGAAGGCAAACATCAAACCTCGATCCGCACCGTCATCCTCGAGAAGGCCCTCGGGAAGCGCCGGACCGTAACCGCTGCCACGCCGAATCATGCGATGGATCCGCATGACGCCCGCGATTTCTGCATCGCGTGGGTTCATCCGGCGTATGTGCGAGCCAAGCGGCGTCTTATACCCGATCGCATCGTCGGCTTTAAACAGGAAATTGTTGTTGAGCGCTGGGTCGGCGCCGATCTCCGGGTGGTCTCCGTCGGGTGATACGGCCAGCGGCGCGCCGCTACGCCAACGGCCCATCATTTTCGCGGCAACCAATTCTTCGTCGGCGGCATCGGTAGCATTGGCCCGTACGTACTGACGAAACGCCGCGACGCGCTGATGGAGTTTGCGGTAGACGACGAAACTGCCGTTTCGGCCGAGAATCTCGGGTTGCGGGATGTTCGGCGCGTCGCTCATCTCGTCCGGATAACCGAGCACGAACTCACCAGGCTTAAGCGGTACTTCTTTGGGGTTGGTACCGGGAGTGCCGCTGCCCTCGATTGCCGGATGGCTGATGCCGTCCTTGAATCCGAACGGCTCTTTTTCGTCCTTGAGGACGTGGCAGTCTTGACGCCATATTGCTTCGACACCAGAGAGTTGCTGCAGCGCGCCTTGCGCGCGTTCGAGCGCAGTCGCAAGCGTTGCCTCGTCATTGGATACCGCGGTGATCACGACGTGAACGTCTGACGTCCCTAGGGGCTTCTCCCAGTTTTCCGGGCCGCTCTCACCGATGTCGCCCAAAGCGACCGCGCGCGCCGCCATGCCTTGCGAAAATGCCGCCGGGAATGTTTCGAGCGAAGCCGCAGGAACGCCGAGCGCTCGGAGTCCTTGAAATGTCAGTGCCGCGCTAACCCAGGTATCCCGCGCCGGACTCTCCGGATGGGCCGCCGATGCAACAACGTCGCTAAGACGGCGCATGAGTTCGCGGCCGGCCGCACGGTCGTCAATGCGTAGGATGATGTACGTCGCGGCAAACGGAACTGGACGTGGCCGGAGCACACCGCTTTGAATATCGGCTAAGTCCAGCCTCGACGCCTCACTCATTTGGTCGCAAGGTTTCTCCAAAATCGTTCCAGGCTTTCATCGCCGCCGAAGAGCGTCGTAAAGATGGTCGAATCGGCGAGGAGAATATCACCCGCGCGATCGCTTGCCGGCGGCATCCACAGGAACATGTTGAACTCGCGGTTCCCCGCGTCTGTAAACGGATGCGGCTTGGACGTGTCGATCGACTGCCGCGCCAGCACGTGAATCGCATTCGGATCGTCGCTGGTCACGGCATAGTGCGGCAAATGCATGTGAAAGACGAAGGTGCTAACACCTTCGAGCCAGCCGCGGCGATCTAAATCGCCGTTGGTCGAAAGCGGGAGCGTTTTGGTCGTGCCGGGATGCGTTGCCGGCCGCAACCCCCACTGGTTATGGACGGGTACGCCCAGCCCGCTCATTAGCGACCGGGTATATTTGCCGAATCGCTGCTGGCGCGGCACCAAAGGATCGCCATGGTGAAAGTATTCCATGTTGCGTTCTCTTAGGTCGTTGGATGCCCCGACGTCGTGGTGCGGTCCAAGGATTAAGCAGGTCCCCTCGCGAGCGAGAAAGGCGCGAAGGGCCTCGATCTCTTCGGGCGCAGCTTCTTGCTCCGTGACCAGGTGGTCGAGCCCGAAGATCATCAGCGTATCCGTATCGGCGAGAATCCGTTGGTCGATAGGCTGTTTCTGCCCGGCCTGATCGACGCGCTGGTAGACAGCCACGGGCCGGTCCGTTACTTCGCCGACGGCACGTTGAAAGCTCAGAAGCGACAGATGAAACAGCTCTAGCGTTCCCTCGATGCCCTGAAGGAACATCTGTTGCGAGTATGCTTCCGTCTCGTAGGCCGGCCATGCGACGCGACGCACTTCCGTCATCGTCGAAAAGCGATTATCGAGCTCTCTGACGTCACGATTCGATTCCCAGGGATAGCTCCAGGTCCAATAGACGCTGAACCGTCGATTTGCTTTAGAGTATTTTCGCGGTAGGTGAAGCTGGTTGTAGGTTCGGCCGGTCGTACTCATTGCATTTGGTCAAGCATGTCGCTCAGCGATTGCTTCACGTGCAGAGCCTTCTTGATCTCGTCGGCGGAAACGAATGGATACTCGCCATATTCCATGAAGCTCGGCCGATGATGGTCGCGCACGAACTTGACGAATGCGGGCACGTTGGTCTTCCAGTCTTCGGGGAACCCTTCCAGATTTTCAAAAGCGGTGTCGAGCCCAGCCTGGGTAAAAAGCGCGACCGCGTCGTCGGTGTACTTGTCGAAGTCGGTATCGAAGATGCCCTGATACATGAAATATTTCTCGTTGTTGATATCGAAGAGCACCCACTTGAGATAGTGCAGTTTGAGCGGTGCCAAATAATTGGGATCGGCTTTTAAAGCTTTTTCAACGGTGTCGGCGTACGAACGCATCGCGGCCTCGCGGCCCGGTTTTAGCTTTGCGATGATCGTAAATCCGTAACACGCTGGGGTCCTGGGAAAGACCGGACCGGAAAGGCCTTCTTTATACTCGAAGTATCCGCCCTCCGGGATCGCCATCGCCTGTGGCTTGGACCAATCGCCGTCTTGCGTCGCCATCGCGTTCTCCTTCTTGTCGTGGGACGATGCAGCTTCGTGTCTGCGCGGGGCCTCACCTAGGTGCTATAATCGCTGAATGCTGCCTGCACCGACACCGGCCCCGGTCGCTTCGCAGCCCCCCGTGCGTTCCGATCCCTGCGGCGGTTATCAGGAGCTGCTAAAGAAGTACTTATCCGCGTCACCGTGCGTTTTCGTCGCCGGTCAGGTGGCGATACAGATGACCTACGCCGGCACCAACGTTCCCGAGGTTCTCTCGCACACTGCCGGCGGAAAAACCACAACGTTCACCATCTCCAGCCATGCGTTCGGGTATCCCGGAGCGTTACTGCACGTGGGTGTGTCGCCGACCTCGCAAATCACAATCGTCCTGCCGTCATTCTCACAAATCAGCAGCACACAGAGCGGGACCGCCGCCGGGACCGACGACATGGAGTTCCGCTACAAACAGCTCGTGTATTCGAATCCGAAGGGCGGCATCTTAGGCGGCGTGCTAGCCTCGTACCAAGCCCCCACGGGCTCCTCGGCGTTCACGGCGGGAGCTCCCTCGTACGAAATTAATCCCTTACTCAATATCGCGCTGAACAAGCAGCGGTCGATCGGCGAAAACCTATCATTCCCCGTTACCAACGCGCCGGCGGCACAGGCCGGCGAGGCGCGGGTTTGGAGCTTTTCCCCGCAAGCCGTTACCTTCTGGCGTTCACCGAGCGGGACGCTGCTGGCGGCCATCGCGCAGTACGGCTTTTCGTCCAATAGGCTTTATCTCACGTTGAATAGCGCGCAGTTGATCTCGCGGAACTTTCAAATCCAGGGAACGTACGGCGGCAACAACGCACCGGTCGACTACGTGAATCCGGTGGAGGACGTTCCCCACGCCACAGGCACGGCCTACAGCCGGTCGTTCACAATCGGCTTCAGTTATCTCATGGGTTACAGCGAGTCGCCGGCCCGATGACCTCGGCGCGCGAATTCGACGTCGTCGTGATCGGAGCCGGACCGGCCGGTACTGCGGCAGCCTTACGCGCCGGCGACTTCGGCGCTAAGACCGCGTTGATCACGCGCGCCGCCTTCGGCGGGATGTCCGCAAACGAAGGACCGATCCCCGTTCGCGTCTTGGCGCACGCCGCGCGCCTAGCGCGCGAGGCGCGCCAATTGGCGCAGTACGGCATCGAAGTAGAACGCCCCTCACTGGACTACGCACGGTTAGTGGAGCGCGCGCGAGCGGTCGTCGGCGAGGCGCGCCGCAACTCTACCTTGCTCGAACAAATTAAAAATGCGGGCGTCGAACTCTTCGAACATGCTGGAGCGGTGGCGTTCGAAGATTCAAAAACAATCCGCAGCGCGTCGGCGCCGATGTTACGCGGCAAGCAATTCGTCATCTGCTCAGGCGGCGTCAGCCGTGCGCTCGACGTCCCCGGCGCGGAGCTGACGGTCACTCCAGCCGATGCGTTCTCCCTGACCGCAGTTCCAAAATCCATGATCGTCATCGGTGCAGGCGCGACGGGCGCGCAGGTTGCGTCGATCTTCAATGCGCTCGGCTCGTCGGTTACGATTTGTCAAGCCGGCCCTCGGATCGTCGCGAGTGAAGATGTCGAAATTTCCGACGCCGTTGCGGCGGCCTTTCGCGAAGACGGAATGACGATCCATCAAGGCTTCGGCAGGATCGAGCGAATTGACCCCGCGACGAGCGGCGTTAGCGTAACCCTGGCCGGCGCCGAACAGTCTCCTCTTGAAGCGGAGCTGGTCGTCTGCGCCGTCGGGTGGAGAGCCGATACCGATGTGCTGAACTTACAATGGGTGGGCGTCGACCTGAATGAGCGCGGGTTCATTGGGGTTGACGACTCGCTTCGCACGAGCGCATCGCACGTCTATGCCGCGGGCGACGTCCTCGGCCGCTCGATGCTCGTTCCGCCCGCCGTTCGCGACGGATTCATCGCCGGAAACAATGCCGCCGGGGCGGAGCGCCTTACGATGCCCGCCGGCGTTGAGCCGATCGGCAGCTTCACCGATCCCGAGTATGCAAAGGTTGGATTAACCGAGGAACAGGCCCGTCAACAATACGATACGGTCGTGTCGCGCGCATCGTACGCGGAAACAACCCGACCGATCATCGACGGGCGCACTCGCGGATTCTGCAAGCTCGTTATCGATCGGGGTTCGCGCCAAATCCTAGGCTGCCACATCGTTGGAGAGCGGGCCGTCGAAGTGGCCCAAATGGCGGCAATTGCCATGACCGCCGAAATGACCGTCGACACCCTGGCGCGCATTCCGCTATCGTTTCCTACGTACGCGAACGTCTTCGGACGCGCGGCATTGCGCGCAATCCGAGAACTCGGCTTTACTGCCGGGCCAGAATCATATTGAGGACCTGCTCGCGATTCAGCAGGTGATCGACGCTCTCACCGCTGGTTTCGATAGCGACTACCTGCACCGTACCATTGAAGGCGCTCTGCGTCGGTGGCATGTCCGGCGTCATCGGAGAGCCCCGCTTGACCCCGACGTCGGACGTCTCGTCGGCTGAGAACACCATCGGAACAGTCTCGTTTAAGCGGCCGCTGCCAACGGCCGTGCCGTCAATATAGAGCGTCACGGTTCCACCCTTCGCAAGGCCGCCGCCATCGTACGCAAACTCCATTCTGACCTGATGCGTCCCAGCGGTTAGCACCTGTGTCGAGTCAATCGCGGTTTGGCGAAGCCCGACGAAATTATAGTGATATTTCAGCGTTCCATCTTTGACGTAGAACATCCAACCGCCGCCGATGCCGCCCTGCGCTAAAATGACTCCGTTTGCCGGCTTCCCTTCAGGAACAACGAGTTGAGCCGTAATCGAGTGGCTCTTATTCTTGACGTTGATGACGCCGTTTTCGTTCAGCGCACCCATACCGCTAGCAAGGACCTGAGAATCGCCCCGCACCAGCACCGGACGGCCCGCCACGTCGGAATTAAAGCGTTCGGCAGTACGGTCGTCCATCGGCAGCACGTTGTTCCGTGTGGCCTCGATCAGCCAAAGGCGCTGAAGCTCGTGCAGCTTGTCCGGCATCTCACTCGCGAGATCGTGCGCTTGCGACCAGTCTTTGTTGGTATCGTAGAGTTCCCAGACGTCATCGCTGAACGGCGGTCGGGCCGTCAAGAGCCAGGGCGTACTGTGCCGCGTTACGGCGGTCCATCCTTTGTGATAGATTCCCCGATTGCCGAACATTTCGAAGTACTGTGTTTCGCGGCGTTCGGCGGCCATAGCGTCGTCGAAGCTGTAGAGCATGCTGACGCCCTGCATTGGAACCTGTCCGACACTGTTGACCATGTAGGGTTCTGGAAGCTGGGCGGCCTCGAGCACCGTCGGGGCCACGTCGATGACATGGTGGAATTGATGTCGCACTTCGCCTTTCGCCTTGATTCCCTTCGGCCAGCGAACGATCGTGCCGTTCCGCGTGCCTCCCCAGTGAGAAGCAACCTGCTTGGTCCACTGATACGGCGTGTCCATGGCATGAGCCCAGCCGACCGCATAATGGTTGTACGACTCCGGGCCGCCGAGCAGGTCCATGCGTTGCGTTAAAAAGTCGACCGTTTCGAGATCGTTCATTCCGTTGAAAGGGATGCACTCGTTGAACGTCCCTTGGGGCGTGCCTTCGGCGGAGGCGCCGTTGTCGCCGATAATATAGTAGATCAGTGTGTCGTCGAGGGCCTTGATTTGATCGAGCGCGTCGATGAGGCGGCCGATGTGATAATCGGCAAATGAAAAGAAGCCGGCGTAGACTTCCATCTCGCGTGCGAGTACGCGCTGGAACTCGGGCGTTTGAGAATCCCAGGATGGAATCTCCTTCGGTCGCGCCGTGAGCTCGCAATCCTTCGGAACAACTCCTAGCTGCTTTTGACGCGCAAAAGTCTCTTCACGTAGCTTGTCCCACCCTTGATCGAATTTGCCGCTATATTTGTCGGCCCATTCTTTGGGCACGTGATGAGGTGCGTGAGTCGCACCGGGCGCGAAATACATGAAAAACGGCTTATCGCCCGCCAGTAATCGCTGCTGTCGCACCCACGCAATCGCGCGATCCGTCATGTCTTCCATGAAATGATAGCCCTCTTCGGGCGTCTTGGGCGGCTCCACGGCTTTCGTTCCCTCGTGAATCGAGGGATACCATTGATTGGTCTCGCCCGCAACGAAACCGTAGAAGTATTCGAAGCCGGAGCCGGTCGGCCAGCGATCAAACGGCCCGACGGGGCTGGCTTCCCAGACCGGTACCTCATGACACTTGCCGAACTGCGCGGTCGAATAGCCATTGAGCCGAAGAATCTCGGGCAGCGGCGCCATCGAGTTGGGTCGCATCGACGTATAGCCGGGTGCCGAAGTCGCGATCTCCGTGATGCCGCCCATGCCAACGGTGTGGTGATTTCTTCCGCTCAAGAGTGCCGCACGTGTCGGAGAACAAAGTGCCGTGGTGTGAAACCGCGTGTAGCGTAGGCCATCCTTAGCAATTCGTTCCGCGGTGGGCGCGTGACACGGCCCTCCGAACACGCTCGATGCACCAAACCCGACATCGTCGATCAGAACGACTAGGACGTTAGGGGCTCCCTTGGGCGGACGCAGCGGTTCGATCGGCGCAAACTTTGAGTCTGGATCCTTAGCATCGTAAGCGACGAAGCCGGCATAAGGCCGGTCCGGAATCGGCAGCACCTCCCGTTGAATGCTTTTTGGGGATTCTGCTTTTGCGTTTGAAGTGGGCACGGTGCACCTCCATAATGGCATCATCTTGAATTGTCATCGGGCTGAGCGAGCCTCGAACATACGGTAAAACATGAAGCGCCCCTTCTTAGAAACGGGGGCGTCCTGCGAAGTTCGCCGGCGTTGTGAAAACGTGATGTTGTTCTTAAATATGAACACCACGCCGCGTGTTAGGTTGATGACTGGAATTGGCGCTCCAGAGCCAGGCCGACGGCGATGTAGTCTTCGTCACCAACGTTCGCCTTCTCAACCGCGTCCTCGAATTCGGCAAATGCGCTATCCATCAGCGGCGCGCTCACGCCCAAGCTTTCTCTCGCGGCACGAGCCAATAGAAGATCCTTGAGTAAAGCGTTCGCCGAAAAGCGCGGCTGCGTGTCGCGATCGATCAACTGCTGACGCTTTGTGGCAACGCGTCCGAGGGCTTGCACCAGCGCATCGATGGTGAGAGCGCGATCGACGCCGGCCTTTCCGGTGATACCTAGCAACTCTCCGATCGAATCGGCAAGCACGGCTAGCATGGAATTAAATGCGAGTTTGAGATGCCCGCTGGCTCCCGGTGAGCCGGTAAAGGTAACGGTAGACCCCATCGAGTTCAAGAGCTCCCGCCCTCGATCGAACGCGCGGGCGCTGCCTCCTGGAAGGAGGGTTAGCGTCCCGGTGCGCGCGCCGTCGACGCTGCCAAAGACCGGACAGGCGAGAAAGTCCACGTCGCGCTGCTCTGCCGCGTGCGCGAGCGACTCATACATTTGCGGCGACAGCGTCGTCGTCTCAATGATGAGCTGGCCCGCGCGTGCGGCCGGGATGAGCCGGCCGAGAGAAATCTCGCGTGCCACGTTGTCGTCCCAGAGCATCGCGATTACCGCGTCGACGCCTGCTACCAACGCTTCGAGACTTTCGAACGGCGTCGCGCCCGCAGCAACCAGCGCATCCATCATGCCGCCATCGATATTCCAAGCGGAAACCCTATAGCCGCGATTCAGCAGGTTGAGCCCGATTGCGGTTCCCATCTTTCCCGTACCGGCAATTCCAACGTGCATCGTCATCGACGGGTCTTTCCTCACAAACCCGGGATGGCGCCGGGAGCCAGCAGCGCAACGACGGCGAGTGCGCCGAAGGCCGCGCCGACCGGCCCGACGACTCGATTACCCGCCGGCATCGCTTTTTCGAGCAACATAATCGCGGCGAGCACGCCCATCCAAGCCAAATGCGCGACGCCCGCGGCAAACATCACCAGCATGAGCGCCCAGCAACAGCCGAGGCAGTAGAGCGCGTGACCGAAACCGAGGCGTAACCCGTTGAGTGCGCCGCGCCGATAGTGGCGCTTCAGATAGATGCCTGGATGCCGGCACGCCTTCAGGCAAGCATCCTTCAAAGGCGTGAACTGATAGACTGCCGCTAGACCGAGCGTGGCCGCCGGTATCAGGGTGGCGTGCGCCGCGAGCCACGGCCACGCATCGACGAGGCGATGTACCTGCATGTCGCCGGTAAATGCCGCCAGCGCAAACGCCGTCCAAACCGCGAAGTAGCCGCCTAAGAAAAGGGCCAATGCTAACGGGAAGTCAGGCATGCGCCCCGCGGTCGCCGCATACAGGCGGATCAAACCCAGCGAGGACGGCAGCATCATTGCTGCGGTCATGAACTGCCAGGCGACGAGCACGACGAGCGCGGCGAGCCAATACGGCCGCCCGCTTTGATAGAGCGCGTCGTGGTGAAGCGGCGCAGCAATACCGCTAACCTCGGCCCAGATGCAGACTACCCAAGCGACGGCGATCGCACAGGCGAGGATGCCGATCGTGCTTGTGCGCGCGTATCGGGATGCAGCGATCGCCGCCATCGTACTTTATGCCTCTAGCAGAAAGTCGCCCTGAATTGCGTTGCGGTCCTTAAACGTCCAAACCATTCCGTGTTCGGGGATATTGACGACGTGTTCGGAAGCCTTGGCAATATATGCTGGGGCGCCCGGTATGGTGCTAAAGATGCTATCGCGCAGCGTCGTGATTGCCCCGTACCCGCTGCGATAAGGTGCCATCGTGGCGCGAATCTTGTCGCCGACGACGATCGTTCCTTCGCCGCCCTTGAGGTTGTGTTCGATCGGCATCGTCTCAATTGCAACATCTTCGCCGACCAAAGCATTAAGGTCCGCGAGCGGTCCACCCAAGCGGCCGTGCCACGCGTCGAGAATGGCCGTCCGCTGTTCGTCGGTTGCATCCGCGTCCACATAGCTTACCCGTTTCCAGCTGTGCTGCGTCAGAACGTTTCCGGGAATCTTGACGACTTCCACGTAGGTTAGCCCGCTTACGTCGACTCCGTTGATCTCGCCCTTTTCGATATTATATGCGAGGAACGAGTCGCAGGCACCGCCGTCGGGATCTTCGCCAATCCAGCAGCGGCAGAGCGTCCGGCACGAGCACGCTTCAAGCAGCGTGCCTTGCACGGTATAGGTCATAGTTAATCCCTCCTCGGACGCGTAGACTTCCAGGGGTCGCGACCCGCGCCTCCGCCTACTCGGGGAGCGGCCCCAGGTCGAGCACGATTGCGTACCACGTGTTTATGCCGACGATGCCGTCGACGACGACGGGTTCGTCAACCCACACGGCTTGATTGTCGCGCACGTACGTTTGAAAGGCGCGAACCGCAGCGTAGGTCAAAGGGCCGAAATCACCATCAACTGTTAGGTTCTTGCACTCGGGCAGATCCCGGTATCTCAGTTGATCCTGGGCGGCGCGAACGGCATCGCTTTGGTCGCCTTGGGAAACGTCGACGATGAGAGCCGGCCACGTCTGATTGCCGACAATTCCGTCGGAAGTAAGGCCGCGGAAGGTTTGAAACGCTTTGATCGCCGCGGTCGTATCGGGCCCGACTTGCTCGTCAACGGTAACGCTATAGCCGTGAACGCGAAGAAGATATTGGACGGTGCCGGCGAGTGGCCCGATCCTCCCGGTTTCGACTTGTATCCAATCCTTGGCCATGGCTCTCAACCTCTCGCTTTCAAGGTCTATTAATCCTACCAGATTTCCAGGTTAGACGGTTCTCACTGATCGGAACGTCGCACGAACGTCTTCACAAAAGAGCTGCGGCTGTTCCCACGCTGCGAAGTGGCCGCCAACGTCGTGCTGCTTGTAATAAACAAGCTTCGGATAGGCTTTCTCCGACCAGCTGCGTGGCGCGCAATATAGCTCGTGCGGAAAGGCGCTCACGCCGGTCGGAATCGTGATGCCCTTGACGTCGAAGAAGTCCAGCTTATTCTCCCAGTATAGGCGCGCGGACGAAATCGCCGTACCGGTCAACCAATACAGCGTGATATTATCGAGCACGTCGTCGCGCGAGAGGCCGCCTGGTTTTCCGGCAAAGGCCGGCGCGATCATCTCGTAGCTGTCTTTGTCGTGATCGAGAATCCAGGCCGCGAGGCCCACCGGCGAATCCATCAATGCATAGAGCGTCTGTGGGCGATTGCTCATCTCGACCGCGTAGCCGAGATGATGCGCATAGAAGTCCTTGAGCTGTTCGAAGGCCCGCAGCTCGTCGCCGGAAAGGCCGGCCGGCGCAGCCTGCCCCGCTTTGGCGGCCGCTAAAATATCGGCCGGCACGGTACCCGGCATGTTGCTGTGAATGGCGACCACGTTTGCCGGCGCCACAAGCGCGAGTTCTTGCGTGACGGCGGCTCCCCAATCGCCGCCTTGCGCCGCGAACTTCGGATAGCCCAGCCGCTGCATCAGCACGACCCACGCTTTTGCTATTCGCACCGGATCCCACCCTAGCGTCGCGGGCTCGGGTGAATAGCCATATCCCGGCATCGACGGAATCACCAGATGGAACGCGTCGGACGCGCTCGCACCGTGCGCCGTAGGATTGGTGAGCGGATCGATGATCTTCGTCTGCTCGATGATGGAGCCGGGCCACCCATGCGTGACGATCAGCGGCAAGGCGTTTTCGTGCTTGGAACGCACGTGCATGAACTGGATGTCCTGTCCGTCGATCTCGGTCACGAACTGCGGTATGGCTTTGAGCTTCGTTTCGCACTTGCGCCAGTCATAGTCGCTCGCCCAATAGGTCGCCAGCGCCTGAGTGGTCGCGAGCTGTATGCCTTGCGACTGGTCCGAAACCAGTTCGCGCGTCGGCCATCGAGTTGCCTTGATGCGCCGGCGCAGTTCGGCAAGCTCCTCGTCCGAAACCTTCGGCATTTTAAAGGGGCGAATCGCGGTCGTTCCGCTCGCCGGCGGTTCTTGCACTTGAGTCATTTCTCCATTCCTTTCGGAAGCAGTTTTGCTTGAGTTGGAGCGCGCACAGCTCACCAGTCCCAGCTGCGCGGCAGTAAGACTTATGGTTGCAGCGTTAACGAAATGCCGGCGGTCCATGCGTCTACTTCCGCAGCGATCTGAAGCCGGCACGAACCTCTTGCGCAAAGAGCTGCGGCTGTTCCCAGGCCGCGAAGTGACCGCCTTTGTCGACGCGGTTGTAGTAGATCAGTTTGTGGAATGCTCGCTCCGTCCAACTCCGAGGGGCTTGATAAATTTCGCCGGGAAAGATCGTAACGGCGGCGGGAATCGAAACGTTGACGGCATTTAACGGAGGTATTCCGCCACGGGCATTTTCCCAGTAGGAGCGCGCGGCGGAGACCCCGGTATTCGTCAACCAGTAGAGGGTGATATTGTCGAGGACGTCGTCTCGCGTAACGGCACCGGACGGATGTCCGTCGACCGTCTGCCCCAGTATCGCCGAAAGGATCGGCGGTGCGGGCTGGCCCCAACCATCGCCGTGGTCGATAAGCCAAGCGGCGAGCGCCACGGGTGAATCGGCAAGTCCGTAGAGCGTCTGCGGCCGCGTCGCCATTTCTGCCGCATATGCGAAGTGTTTTGTTCTGAGATCTTGCGCTTGCAGGTACGCCGTTTTTTCTTCGGGTGAGAGCCCTGCGGGCGGGGGATCGCCGCACGAGAGCGCCTTGATGATGTCGGGCGGTATCGTTCCGGGGAGGTTGGTGTGCATTGCCAACAACTCCGGCGGTGCCTGCTCGGCCATCACTTCCGTGATTACCGCACCCAAGTCGCCGCCTTGCGCCAGGAACTGCGAGTAACCAAGACGCTTCATCAACACGACCCAAGCCCGCGCAATGCGGGCGGGTCCCCAGCCGGTCGTCGTCGGCCTGCCTGAGAATCCATAACCCGGTATCGACGGAATCACCACGTGAAAGGCGTCGGACGAACTCCCACCGTACGCCGTTGGATTGGTTAGTGGTTCGATGATCTTGAGCTGCTCGATGATCGAACCAGGCCAACCGTGGGTGACGATGAGCGGCAGCGCGTTCTCGTGTTTCGACCGAACGTGGATGCAGTGGATCGCAAGTCCGTCGATCTCGGTCATGATTTGCGGCAGCGCGTTCAGCTTTGCCTCGAACCTTCGCCAGTCGTATTGCGTGCCCCAATAGCTTGTGAGGTCCTGCAGTGTAGAGCGCTGCACGCCTTGTGATGAATCGGGCACCGTCTCGCGATCCGGCCAACGCGTCGCCACGACTCGCCGGCGCAGTTCGGCAAGGTCGGCTTCGGGAACGTTGACTGTAAAGGTGTTGACGGCGCCACTCTCGGCCGCGGCGAGGGGCGTACTAAGTAACGCGACGGTACCGAGAGCCGCGGATGTTGAAATAAAAGTGCGGCGAGTGAGCGATGACCCATACCACAACGTCATTCTCCTTCGTGTCCGTATCAGAGCGTCGGTTGGTGCCGTATTAACGAAATGACGGGAGGGGAATCTGCCTTGGTAGGAGTGTGCAAGAATGCCCTCGCTTCGGTCAACGGGCGACCGCCTGGCAGCCGTGGGGCGCCGGCGGTTCGAAATAAAATAAAGGCGGCGCGCCAACCCGGCACGCGGCACGCCGCCTTTATTTTCCAGTGGTCGCCGCGTTATGCGCTTACGGTCAGATCGAAGCGATCGAGGTTCATGACCTTCTCCCACGCGGCCACAAAGTCGCCTACGAAGTGATTTCCCTCGATGGCGTAGACCTCGGCAATGGCACGCAGTTGCGAGTTCGAGCCGAAGATCAGGTCGAAGTTCGTCGCCGTCCAGGCTACGTCGCCGGTGCGCCGGTCGCGAGCTTCGTACGTGAAATCGGCGCCCGCCGGCTGCCACTTCCTCGTCATGTCGAGAAGGTTCACGAAGAAGTCATTGGTTAGCGTACCCGGCCGTGTCGTGAAGACGCCGTGCTTCGAACCTCCAGCGTTCGCGCCGAGGACGCGCAGGCCGCCGGCCAGCGCCGTCATTTCCGGAGCCGTCAGCGTCAGCAGCAGCGCTCTGTCGAGCAGCTGCTGCTCGGGCGAACGCGAGTGTCCGCTGCCGAGGTAGTTACGGAAACCGTCCGAGGCCGGTTCTAGTACTGCGAAGGAGTGCGCGTCGGTATTTTCTTGCGACGCGTCGGTACGCCCCGGTGCGAAGTCCACTTTCACGTCGTGGCCCGCGCTTTTCGCAGCCTGCTCGATCGCCGCACAACCGCCGAGCACGATGACGTCGGCCAACGATACCTTCTTCCCGCCTGCGAGCGATGCGTTGAAGTCCATTTGAACCTTCTCGAGAACCGGCAGCACCTTTGCCAGCTCGGCGGGCTGATTCACGGCCCAGTCTTTTTGCGGCGCGAGACGTATGCGCGCACCGTTGGCCCCGCCACGCATATCGGTGCCACGGAACGTCGATGCGGACGCCCATGCCGTCGTCACAAGCTGCGATACGGTGAGCCCCGAATCGAGGATGCGGCTCTTGAGAGCGGCGACATCCCGATCGTCGATCAATGGATGATCGACTGCGGGCAACGGGTCTTGCCAGATCTGCGGTTCCGCCGGCACTTCGGGGCCGAGATAGCGAGAGATGGGACCCATGTCGCGATGCGTCAGCTTATACCACGCCTTGGCAAAAGCATCGGCAAACTCTTGCGGGTTGTCGTGGAAGCGCTTTGAGATCGGAGCGTAGACCGGATCGACCTTTAACGCGAGATCCGTCGTAAACATCATCGGCGCGTGCTTCTTAGATGAATCGTGCGCGTCGGGAACGGTGTTTGCGGCCGCTCCGTCTTTCGGCGTCCACTGCCAACCGCCGGCGGGACTCTTGGTCAGCTCCCACTCGTAGTTGAAGAGATTGAAGAAATATTCACCATTCCAGCGCGTCGGCGTAGACGTCCACGCGCCCTCGAGTCCGCTGGTGATCGCATCGACACCGTGCCCGCTGCCGAACGAGTTGCGCCAGCCGAGATTCTGCTCGTCGATGCCGGCGCCGGCCGGCGCAAAGCCGACGTATTGTGCCGGATCTGCGGCGCCGTGCGCTTTGCCGAAGGTGTGGCCGCCGGCGATGAGCGCGACCGTTTCTTCGTCGTTCATTGCCATGCGCCCGAATGTCTCGCGAATATCGACGGCTGCCGCCAGCGGGTCGGGCTTACCGTTCGGCCCCTCGGGATTCACGTAAATCAAGCCCATCTGCACGGCCGCCAGTGGATTTTCGAGATCGTGTTCGCCACTGTAACGCTTGTCGTCGAGCCACGAGTCTTCCGGGCCCCAATAAATGTTCTCGTCGGGTTCCCATGCGTCGACGCGCCCGCCGGCAAAGCCGAACGTCTTGAATCCCATCGACTCCAGCGCGCAATTTCCGGCCAGCACCATGAGATCGGCCCACGAGATCTTACGCCCGTACTTCTGCTTGATCGGCCACAGCAGTAAGCGCGCCTTGTCGAGGTTGGCATTGTCGGGCCAGCTATTAAGCGGCGCGAAGCGTTGCTCGCCCGAGCCCGCACCGCCACGGCCATCGCCGATGCGATACGTCCCTGCGCTATGCCAGGCCATGCGGATAAAAAGCGGTCCGTAGTGACCGTAATCGGCCGGCCACCAATCTTGCGACGTGGTCATTAAGGAGAAAATGTCTGCCTTGACCGCCGTGAGGTCGAGGCTGTTGAACTCGCGAGCATAGTTGAAGCCGGCGCCCATCGGGTCGGAGAGCGCCGACGGGCGGTGAAGCACCGATAGGTTCAGCAATTCGGGGAACCAATCGATGTTGACTCTCGGCCGCAGGGGTACGTGTTTTACCGGACAACCTTGGTCGGCGTCCGACAGTTCTACGATCGTGTTTTCCATTCGTGCTACTTCTCCGATCCGGTTAAAATGCAAGCGCTTCGTCGCAGACGGCCACGACGCCGGACGGCCGAGCTGGCAGTCGGGCGCGCGGCGCAAGCGGAGCGCGGGGTCTCAATACCGAAAATGTGTGAAAGTGATTTTCACTCTCACATGGAGAATATCCCTGCCTATGAGCGGCGGCAATAGGGATAAGACCGGTTAATATGGCCTCGCCCAAGCAACCGCCGCTTCCGAAAAACTATCGGCTAATTTACGACATCGTGGAAGCCAGCGGGGCCGGCCGCCACCTTACGTCCTCGGATATCTTTGCCAAGGCCCGCAAGCGCCGGCCGGGCATCGGCTTTTCGACCGTCTATCGCGGGCTCGAGCGCCTGCGTAATCTCGGACTGGTTTCCGAACTTCACGTACCGGGCGTCGACTCGGCGACCTACGAGCCGGCCGGGCCACGGCACGCTCACTTTCGCTGCAGCAAGTGCGGCGAGATCGAAGATGTCGCGTACGCGATCCCGGCGCGTACGATCAGAGCGCTAGCCTCACAGCATGGTTTTGAAATCGCAAGCGAACGTGTAACGTTCGAAGGACGCTGTGGCGCATGCGGCGCGTCCTGAGTCACGCTCCTCGGGCGGAATAGACGACAATCGGCCGAGCGTGCCCGAAGTGCGGGCGGATTTTTCGTCGGATCAATCAGCGCCACGCATGCGGCATCGGCTCCGCAGAAACATTGCTCAAGGAGCGGCCGGAATCGCTCGTCCGGGTTTACCGTAAACTCGAGAGCACCGTCCGCGGCTTCGGCGAGGTGGAGGTAGTCACGCGCGACCGGTATGCGCTCTTTCGAACCACGCGCATCTTTGCCGATTTATCGGTCACGCGCGACGCGCTGCGCGTGGTCGTCCACCTCTCACGAAGAGCGAACGACCCATGCTTTGTTAAGGCTGGGCCGGCAGGTAAGCGCGTCTCACACGTCGCGTTCGTCGCGACGCTCCGAGATCTGCAAGCAATCGCGCCATACCTGCGCGAAGCCTACGATCTCGCCGCCGGCGAAGCGTGATCAATTCGCCGTCGCGATGAAACCGTGCTGGACACCGCTTGCATCGAAGTAGTACCCGCAGATGCTATCGTCATCGTTGATTCCGGTGACGACCGTGCCGTGCGCGGCGCTGGGCTCGTCGATCGTCTGCCACTTCTTTCCCGATTTGGGGTTCGTCAGAATAAAACCGTGCTTCGTCTCGCTCGAGTCGACGTAGTATCCCACGACCTGATCGGCCGAGTTGATGCCCAGCGCAAACGTCTCCTTCGCTTTCGGGAAGGCGAACGTGTAGTAGACGGCGAGCCTTTCGAAAAAGCCAATCGTGGTAGTCGATGTGGTTTCCCAGCCGACGATGTCGCCGAAGGCATTGATGCCGGTGGCCTCGGCACTCACGTATCCCGGGGGTCTGAGCGCGGTGAAGTTTTCCGTTGGAATGTTGATGATGACGGGCACGTTATTGCCGCTGGTGTTCCTGAAATAGCCGACACCGAATCCCGCGTTGTTGAGGCCAAGTACCTCGGTCGCCGTGTCGGGTCCCCGGCCGCCCTTTAGGTTGCGGAAAATCGACCACACGCCGTTGATTTGGACGAACGCCCAGATCCCTGGTAGCGGGTTGAGGACCCAACCGCCCACGATCGTCTGACCCGGGACGCTGACAAGACTCGTTGCCATCGTGCCATCCGCGCCGGGATACGTTTCGTCTTGAAATGTGGTATACGGCGCCTTCGCAAGGTAACTCTTGTACGGATCGCTCGCATTCCCGTCCCCGGTCGTGCCGACGATGTCGCCGCTTTGGTCGATGCCGTTGACCCTATTTACCGTCGAAGACGGGTCGTCGATGCTTTGATACTTGAAGGAAATCGATCCCGACGTCCTCGCCTGAGTAGGAGACTTGCCGAGCGCCGAAACCGAATCGCCTCCGCTGCAAGCCGAGAGTAAACTAATGGCGATCAGCGCGGTGATAAGGACTCTCATCGTTATTGAACGGGTACCGCGACGAAACCGTGCTGGATTCCGCTCGCGTCGATATAGAAGCCGCAAATGTCGTGATGGTTATTGATCCCCGTAACGACCGTTCCGACGGCGCCGGGCGCGTCGATCGTTTGCCAGTCTTGTGCTCCGCCCCCCCTCGTGGGACCAATCAAGAGAAATCCGTGCGGCATATGGCTTGCGTCGACGTAGTAGCCGACGACCTGTTCGGACCAGTTGAGGCTAAGCGCGTAGGTCGCTAGCGCGCCGGTATAATAGAACGGATAGTAAGTGCCGGCTTGGAGGAAGAAACCTTTGACCCCGGCCGAAGTTTTTTCATACCCCGTAATGTCGCCCTTACCGTTTATCCCTGTCGCCGCCGCGTCGCCGATCGCCTCGGGCGGGCTGAGGTCGGTGTAGGTTGTGCTCTGAACGTTTAGCTCGAATGGAACTTCCGTGTTGCCGGAGCCGGCGCTTTTGTAGAATCCCACGGCCAACCCGGTATCGTTGATGCCCAAGATCTCCGTCACCGCATGTTTCCCCTTGGCTCCGTTGGGATCGCGAAACAGCGTCCACTTCAAGTTGTTTTCGACGAAGCCATACACTCCGTGAAGGTGCTTAGGGTCCAGCACGTAGCCGGCAATGCTCTTGTTGCTCGTGAGGCTCGTGGCAAACGTCCCTTGAGAGTTCGGAAAGTTCATGTTGCGAAGGTTCGTGTACGGCGGCCGCGCGCTATAGCTCTGCCAAACCGTACTGCCCGACCCGCCGCCCCAGACGCCGACGACCTTCCTGAGCTGGTTGATCGCGGTTACCTCATTGTAGTTTGATCTTGGGTCGTCGACCGTTTGGAACTTGAAGGGGATCGGCGTTGGCGTGGCCGTTGCCGGCCGCAGCGCCGGCCCAAATTGCCCGGACAACGCGCTGGGAGTTGCCGATGACGCGCACGCCGCTAAAGCAAGGCTCGATATGCCAAGCCCAATCGCGGCTGATGCGTAGAGCGGCGACCTTATAAGCAAGGTCACCTTTCGAAGTAGAGGCCGCAAGGAAGTATCCTCCGTAGCTTTAGAGATTCATCATGGCATCGGACGGGGCCGCTTTCAATACATGGGGGCCGCTTGAGGCGCGACTCTAACCAAACGTGGATTAACCGTTAACGCGTCAACGGTTTACGACGCCTCCCGGCGGCCCCGGTCCTGCCGGTTTCGTTAAGATTTAGGCATCCCAACGAACCCGTGGGTGCGACCGCCCGTGTCCAGATACGAACCGGATATCCATTGGTGGGTGCTGATACCGGTAAGCTTGGTAGAGACGGCATTCGGTACGTCGACCGACTGCCAGACGCGGCCGGCCGAGCCCGCGTTCGGATAGGTAAGGATAAAGCCGTGGAGGTTGCCGCTGGCGTCCTCGTACTGACCGACGATCTGGTCGTTAGGGTTAATGCCTAAAGCCCACGTATTGATCGCGCCCGCGTACTTGAACGTATAGTACGTGCCTTTCTCCAGATAGAAACCCTCGCTACTCCCATCGCCGAGCACCTCGGTGCCGCAAATATTTCCCCTGCCGCTGATGCCGGTCGCCTCCGCGCTCTTCGCATCCGGCGGCTGAAGATTGACGAAGTTCTCCGTAACGAGGTTGACCTCGAAAGGAATCTCCACGCCGGAGCTGTTCGTGTAGTAGCCGACGGCGTACTCCGCGTTGTTGACTCCCAGAAGCTTGGTGACCGCGTTATCGCCATCGCCTTGTTTGCGATCTTTGAGCAGCGACCAGATGCCGTTGGTTCTGATAAAAGCCCAGACGCCGTTGAGCGAGCTGGGATTGGTGACGTAGCCGGCGATGAGGCGTTTGGTGCTCAGGCTCGTCGCGTTGGTTCCCTCGGCGCCCGGATAGTTCATTTTGCGGAACTTCGTGTACGGCGGATCCGCACTGTAGCTCTGAGAAATATTGCTGGCGGAGCCCGCCCCGTACGTCCCAACAATCTTACCGCGCTGATTGATTCCCGTTACTTCGTTCGTGTTCGAGTTCGGATCGTCGACCGTTTGGAATTTGAAGGGAATCGGCGACGGCGTTGTTCTTGCGCGCGTCACTTGCGGGGATCCCCCGGGCACGGCACTCAACGGCGATCCTAGGGATCCGTTACACGCCGACAAGACGAGTACGGAAAGCCCGAACGCTGACGCACCCGAAGCGAAGCGGAGGGAAAATTTATTGAAATAAGACGTGGCTTTCATGAAGCTCTCCCTGGTCGAGTAATAAAAAGTCCGCTAGATATGAGATAAGAACGCCCCTGGAAAGAAATCCAGGACTGTTGGCTCCTATCATCGCGCTATGCCCGGCTGGGTGCAAGAAGAGCGGTGCGTCCGCGGCGCGATTCTAACTCAACGTAGCGCCTTCGTTAACGCATTAACGCCGGGATTACTCTTCGTCTACGGGCTCGTACGACGGCCGCTGCGCTTGGAAATACCGGCGGGAATATGGGGCCGGGATCGGCTTGAACGCCCGCGGCTTCTGCAGGAAGTCGAAGCAATCGGCGATGCTATTCGCGCGCACGTCGGTGGTGCCCAACCTGCCCAAACCGAAATTATCCTCGACGAACTTGAGGATGCTGCCGAATTCGTATTGCGTGTGCGAGATATAACCGCCTTGGCTCGACTGCCCTTGCTTATCGTAAGGCGAAACGACGAGCATCGGCACGCGAAAACCAAGGCCGCCCCATTTGTCTTGGAACGGCGGCGGCACGTGATCGTAGAAGCCGCCCCAGTCGTCCCAGACGACGACGATCGCCGTCGACGGCCAGTACGAGCTCTGTCCCACGGCGTTAACGATGCCGGCAACCCACGACGGTCCGGTGTCGGAGCCGGCGCCGGGATGATCGGAGTTTTTACGGTCGGGAACGATCCACGACACGGCGGGCAGGGCGTTGTTCGAAATGTCGGTGAAGAACTGCGTGTTGGTGTTGGTTACGTTGACGCCCCATTCGGGTCCGTAACGTACCGCTTGGATCGCGTCGAACGCGTTCCAGATGGCGCCTTCGTCACCGACGACCGGCGGGGAGTAATACTTCCACGAAACATCTTGCGCGTCGAGCAGATCGCGCATCGTCTGATAGGTTAGACAGGGAAACGGTCCCTTATGGTATTCGAAGACGAGCTTACCCGAGGTGTATTGCAGCAACGAAGTCACCGTTTTCGGCCGCGCGTCGCATCCCCACGGCGTATGATCGGGATTTTCGACAATGCTCGTCGTCTTATTCTGATCGATGATGGTCGCGCCGGCGATCAGATCCTGGTGTGCTGTAAAGCTCCCGCTGCCCTGCGTCTGGAACGTTTGATCGGCCAGAACGTAGCGGCTCGCGATATTCCAGTATGGCTTGATCTGGGATGGGTTGACGTACTGATACGGCGCCGTTTCCTTGCCGGGGCAGTGGCCGCTGCCGCCCTCGGAGTTAAAGCCGTCCATCTTGCCGCCGTCGTAGTCGCTCATATAGCGGTTATACGAGTGGCGCAGGTCGCAGCGTACTCTGAGCGCAGATTCCTTAAGAGGAATGTAACCATAGCCAGTGCCGTTTTTCGCACGCCCCATGGTGGTTCCATCGGCGCCGGGAAAGGTGGCGAAAAGATCGTCGAAGCTGCGATTCTCTTGGATGACGATGACGACGTGAGAGATCGGGCTCGACCCGCTTCCGGCAAGCGGCGTGAAACGCTGCGGCGCGGCGAGATTTTGCGAACCGCCGGAACACGAGGCGGCCAAGAGGACGAGCGATAATGCCGCGGTCCGGCGAATCAAAGCGGTACTCATCGACCCGACCTCCGTTTTGCCGGAAAACTCAGATTTCATCGTAACCGACGACAATAAATGTATCGTTGACGCCGAAGATCCCGGTGAATAGCATAAGTTCCTGGCGATATCCGCCGCTAACGCTGTACTAACCTCCGCTAAGGGCGAGAGATGAAAATGTTGAGGAAAGTATATTTTGCCGCACTTGGCGTACTGGCGCTCGCGGCCTGCGAGCAGTTCCGGAATGTCGCGCCGGTTGCGCCACCGGACGCAATCGAGCAACGCGGGGCCTTAACCTCGGGTTTCCAGCCGGAGCAGCGCTGGGGCGCCCTGCGATATACGCGCTGGGAACCAGTCGTCGCTGCCGACCCTTCCTCCCGATGGGTTTACCAGATGACGACCGAGCAACACCCCGACCGTCTGCTCTTTCGCAGATCGAATGACGGAGGCCGTACCTGGAGGGGGTCGCGGCGCATCTGCCGGCACGCTGCGCGCGTGCCCTTCCAATACGATCCCCAACTGGCCGTCGCCGGCGATGGGACGGTCGACGCCGTTTGCCTCGACGGTTTCCGGCCCGGCGTCGTCTTCTCGCAATCGCACGATCGCGGACGGAGTTGGAGCCTCCCTGTCCGCCTCGACGGTTCGCTGCGCTACAGCGATAAGCCGACGTTGGCGCTGGCGCCATCCGGCCGGGACGTCTACGTCGCCTTCAACGTGCGCTACGCCCTCTATGTGGCGGCGTCGCACGACGGCGGAGCGACCTGGCAAGCAGCGGTGCGAGCGACGACCCGCCGGCTCTGGTATTACTCGCTCGGTGGCACGATCGCGCCCGACGGTTCGGTATGGTTTGCCGTCGATGGCGAAGCGGGGTACGATCAAACCGGCGATGGGCACGTCGAACTCGTGACGTCCGCCGACGGCGGAGGTTCTTGGCGCGCGATTCCATTCGTCGTCAGCCGCGAAGGCGCGCCGTGCAACGGGAAAAACTGCTATCCCGATTTCTTCACCGCGCAGGATGCCGTTGCTGCCGATTCGGCCGGAACGTACGTCTTCGTCTACGCGCAGAATCGCGTACCCCAAGGCGCCAACCAACTCTTCGTCACGCATTCGCGCGACGGGAAAACGTGGAGCGCACCACAGACAATCGCAAGCAAAGGTAACAGCACCAGTCCGGCGATCGTAGCGGGGCCGCAAGCCGGCGACTTCCGCCTGGTTTGGCAAGACAATCGCTTCGGACCGAAGTCGTGGAACACGTGGTACGTGCAGAGCAGCGACGGCGGTGCCACGTGGAGCGCGCCGGTGCGCCTCTCCGATGCCGTCTCAGGTGCGCCCTACAAAAATGCTTGGGGGTACGCCTTCCCCTTTGGCGATTATCTCGGCCTCTCGGTCGATTCGCAGGGTTGTAACCACGTGATTTGGGGTGAAGGTGCAGGCGTCTATTATCCCGGCGGCACTTGGTGGACGCGCGGACCGGATTGTAAGTGACGCCCCGCGAATCCCCGGCGGGTGCAGCTCCTCGACGGGCGGTTCGTTTACGCCGCGAGCGATCTCAACGACTATCTCGAGTGCCGGCGTCTTACCGAACTGGAGGCACTCGTTGCGCGCCGCTTGCTCGTCGAGCCCGAAGCCGTAGACGACCAAGCGGCACTCGTTCGGCGTAAGGGTGAGGAGCACGAACGCAGCCACCTGGACCGGCTCAAACGCGAATATCAGGACGAGTTGGTGGAGTTCGGACGCTCGGATGCTGGTATGGAGAGCTACCACGAAGCGGAGGCCGCAACGCTCGCGGCGATGCGCCGCGGCGCCCGCGTCATCTATCAGGCGACCTTCTTCGACGGAACGTTCATAGGTCGCGCCGACTTTCTGCGGCGCGTTCCCATTCCGTCGCCGGTGCTGGGCGACTACAGCTATGAAGTCGTCGACACTAAGCTCGCGCTCGCGGCAAAGGGCTACTTCTTAGTTCAGCTCTGCAACTACAGCGAGCATCTCGAGCGGCTGCAAGGCGTTTTGCCGCGCTACGGTTACGTCATCTTGGGAACGGGCGAGGAAGAGCACTTCCGCCTTAACGATTACATGGCGTACTATCAGCATCTTAAACGCGCCTTTCTTCGCTACGTTTCCGAGGCCGCGCTGGACGGCATCGAGCAAGCCCGTCAATATCCGCTCAAGGTCTCGCACTGCAAGTACTGCGCCTGGGATCCGGCCTGCGAATCGCAACGGCGCGCCGACGATCATCTCAGTTTCGTCGCGTGGATGCGCAACGATCAGATCGCCAAACTGCAAACGGCAGGCATTACGCGTCTCGGCGAACTCGCGCAAGCAGGGGACGAGCAGCGGCCGCTCGGCATGAGCGTAGAGACCTATGCCAAGCTGCGACGACAGGCCTCGCTGCAAGCCCGCGCCCGCCAAGAGCCCGAGCCTAGCTACATGCTGCTGCCGAACGAACCCGCGTTGGGATTCGAACTCCTTCCCGCGCCGTCGACGGGCGACGTCTTTTTCGACATCGAAGGCGACCCGCTGTTCCAGCCGGGTCGCGGACTTGAGTATCTTTTCGGCTGCTGGATGCCCGACGATGCTGAGCCCTATCGTGCGTTCTGGGGCCTCGATCGCCCCGGTGAGAAGCTGGCGTTCGAGCAGCTCGTCGACTTCATCACCGAACGCCGGCGAAAGTTTCCCGCAATGCACGTCTACCACTATGCAAGCTACGAAAAGTCGGCGTTGCGTCGACTCGCGCAAGAGCACGGCACGCGCGAGGAGGAGGTCGACGATATCTTGCGCGCCGAGGTGCTCGTCGATCTCTTTACCGTCGTGCGCCAAGCACTGGCGGTCTCGGAAGAGCGATACGGTCTTAAGAACCTCGAGCGTTTCTACCAGCTAAAGCGCCAAACCGAAACGAAAAAAGGCGACGAATCGATCTTGATGTTCGAGCGTTGGATAATCGAAGGCGATCGAAAGCTCCTCGACGACATCGAAGCCTATAATCGCGACGATTGCCGCTCGACCCATTTGCTGCGCGAGTGGCTGCTGGCGCGGCGCGCAGAAGCGGCTGCGAAGTTTGGGGTCGAACTCCCATGGCGTCCGCTCAAAGCGCCGCACGAGCCCTGCCACCCCGAATTCGTCGAATCGTGCAAGACGTGCAAGAGTCGACGCGATAACGAACGCGAAGAGGAGCGCCGCAGCGACCTGGAGCGAGCGCTGTTGCCGGCGATCCTCCCGCAAACCGAACAAGAGTACGCGATGATGCAGCCGGCGGCGCGGATGCGTTACCTCATGGGCGTGTTGCTGGCTTACCACCGGCGCGAAGAACGGCCGGATTGGTGGGAGTATTTCGATCGCTGTGAAAACGTCGACGACCTGCTCGAGTTCGATAAGGCGGCGTTAGCCGGACTGACGCTGCTCGAAAACGTGCCGGCCGAGGACGCCGGGCGCAAGAGCTTTATTTACACATATTACTTCCCGGACCAGCAGCACAAGATGCAGCCCGGCGAGGCTCACGATCCCCGCGAGGTGCACTCCGCCGGAACGATCGTCAGCATCGACGACGACAAGAACCTGTTGAGACTAAAGACCAAAGCACCGATAGAGCGGGCTCGCAAGATAAACGAACTGATTCCGCCGGGACCGCCCCGCACCGCGGTCCAGCGAAATGCGCTTAAGCGCATCGCCACGGTTCTTTGCGCCGAGCGTCTGCGCGAGCAGAATCCCGCCACGTTCGATTTGCTTTCCAATTCCAATCCGCGTGTCCCCGGAATGTCCGTGCTCCAGCCCGAGACGGTGAACGCGGCCGGCGTTTCCAGCGTCGTGTCGGAATTGGATGATAGTTATCTCTTCATTCAGGGACCGCCCGGAAGCGGAAAGAGCACGGTCGGCTCGCAGGTCATTAGCGACCTGCTGGAAAGCGGCGCACGCGTTGCGGTGGCCAGCACGAGCCACGCGGCGATCCACCACCTCTTACGCAAAGTCGAAGCGTGCATGGTGGAGCGCGGACGGCGTTTTGTGGGCTTGTACAAACACAGCAAGAATAACCCAGGGTCAGAGTACCGCTCCCTCTTGCCGTCGCCGTGCATACTCTCGGTGGCCGACAACGATCCGTTTGAGCAAGGGGAGTACGAGCTTGCCGGTGGTACCGTATGGCTCTTCGCAAGAGAGCAGCTCGCAGGTGCTTTCGACTACCTCTTCATCGATGAGGCCGGACAGGTGGCGCTCGGCGATGCGCTGGCGATGTCCCTCTGCGCGCGCAACATCGTACTTCTGGGCGACCCATCGCAGCTGGCACAGGTTAGTCAAGGGCGGCAGCCGCTCCACGCCGGTGACTCGGTGCTCCAGCACCTGCTCGGCGACGATCAGACGGTAAGGCGCGATCGTGGGATCTTCCTCGACGTGTCGCATCGCATGCAGCCGGAGATATGCACCTTCGTCTCCGACGCTATGTACGACGGCCGGCTACGGCCCGCGATCGGCACTGAGTTGCATCGCGTTCGTCACGGAGACGACGAACGCGCCGGTCTTTACTTCCACCCCATGGAGCACGGCGGTAACGGCGCCAGCTCTGAGGAGGAAGCCCAGTACGTCGTCTCGCAGCTCGTTGCTCTGCTGCCCGGTGGCTGCGTGACCGATTCGTGGCCGCGCAACTTGGCGGGCATCGAGCGACCGCTTGAGGATAGCGACGTTATCGTCGTAACCCCCTACAACGCGCAGCGCCGGTTGATTAATCGAAGGCTTATTGAAGCCGGACTCTCCTCGGTGCGAGTCGGTACAGTGGATAAGTTTCAAGGCCAAGAGGCGGCCATCGTTTTCTATTCGATGGCGACCTCGAGCGGCGAAGACCTACCACGTAATATGGGCTTTCTATTCGATCGCAACCGATTCAACGTGGCCATCTCTCGAGCGCGTGCGGTTAGCGTGCTCGTCTGCAGCCCACGACTCCTCGATATTCGCTGCCACACCGCCGAACAGATGGCTTTGGTAAATCTGCTGTGTGCGTTCGACGAACGGGCCCTCAGATGGAGCGACTTGCAAGAATCTCCCGCGCCGCCCGCTCTCCGCTCTGTACCGCGCCATTGATATAGCCCTGCCAGTTGTAAGACGTCTGCTCGCCGCAAAAATGCACGTTGCCTTCGGGACGGCTCTCAATACCAGCCAGCGTGGTGTACTGCCCTAACTTATAGTAAGAGTATGCGCCGCGTGTAAACCGGCTGCCGATCCAGAAATCCTGATACGCACGGCCGTTGAAGGCACGCTGCGCGCCGGGCAGCACCGGCTCGAGCGACGCCAAATACTCTCGCGCGGTTGCGAGCGGCGCGGCGCCGTGAACTTCGCCACGATAATGCGCGCCTTGCGATCCACCGGGAAAGCAGACCAGCATGCCGGCCTTTCCGCGCTGACCGATGCTGATGTCCCAAGCATCCTGGAAGGCCGCGTCGGCGTAGGCCGTTCCACTATATCGCTCTTCGAACCAATAGCTCTTGTCGAACTGAAGATGGACTTTGGCGTTCGATCCGAGATCGAGATCGGCAATCGCCCGCCGTTTGCGTTGCGAAAAGCCGGCCCGTCTGCAGTCCACGAGCCGTAACACCGTAAACGGAATCGAGAGCACGACGACGTCCGCCCGCACCGCTTTGGTCGTTCCGCTTGCCTCAAAAGTGCATTCGTACGAGCCGTCGGTGCGGCGCCCCAGTGCTTCCAACGACGTTCCCAAACTCACCGTTTCCTTCGGAAGGCGCGCGATCATCCGTTCGACCAATTGATCGTTTCCACCGTCGATGGTGTAACGATCGTCTTCGCCGGTTCCCGAAAGATTTAGGACGGCGCGGCGCATTCCCGACAGCAGAAAAATTAAGTTGAGGGAGCTCTGCTCGCTCGTCTCGCCACCGTATTCGCTCAGACAGGCCAACCGCAGCAACGTTCCGATCTTCGAGTGCGAACCGCCGCGCACGTTCTTATCGAGCCAAGCGTCGACGCTCGTGCGATCCAGCTCGGCGCCTTGCGACGTGTGGCGGAAAAACGTCGTCGGGTAGCCGGCGGCGCGCGCCGCGCGCCGCAGCGGCCCGTAGACCCAGCGGTCGTAATCGTCGACGGCCTCACGTACGCTGTAACGCTCTCCGGAAATCATATACGTATCACGCGCGTCTTTCGGATAGAGCGCGTTAAGATCGGTCAAATGTAAGCCGAGTTCGGCGGCGAGACGGCGAACGTGACGGTGCGTCGAGGCAATCAGTTGGCCGCCGTGCTCGCTAATCTGATCGTCGTCGAAAAATCCGCGAAGCGTCCAAGTTCTACCGCCGGCGCGCCCGTTGGCCTCGTAAATGCTACAGTCAAGACCGGCCTGGTGCAGCCGGTAGGCACACGTCACTCCCGCGACGCCGGCGCCGATAACGACGATGCGCGATCGTCCTCGAGGCCGGCTTGCCCGCGCTAACAGCGGTGGGATCGACTCTGCAGGAGCCGCGCACCCGGCCAGCGCGAGCGAAGCCGCAAGTCCGGCCAGAAAATCGCGGCGCGCCGGGTCGTCGCGGTTCGCTCTGCGTTCGCCGGCCTGTGCGGCGACGCGTTGCGCAAAGATTCCAATCGGACTGCGGGCCATATCAACAAACCACCAGGGCGTGCTCTTTGACGAACTTCCTCCAGGACTTCCTCCCACTCGTAGCCGCAAAGCGGCTGCGGCAGGCGATGAGGATATGCGCGCTTACCAGCGCGTCGCCTAGCGCTCGATGAGCGGGAAACCATTCACCGGTTCGACCGTCGATGTCGAGGAACTGCCG
>Ga0265313_10000296_pt1 | contig 54068 bp, 52 predicted proteins | sample 4123metaG_FD_203122 | JGI IMG/M metagenome (GOLD analysis project Ga0265313, IMG submission 203122) | Rhizosphere microbial communities from Carex aquatilis grown in University of Washington, Seatle, WA, United States - 4-1-23 metaG | ecosystem: Host-associated > Plants > Roots > Rhizosphere >... | reverse complement strand
ACCGCCGACCAGCAAGGCGGCGGCGGTCAGGCGCCTGTCGCCAAGGCTCCGGCAGCGCAATAATCAGAACAGCGACTCGCCGCCCCCCATGGAGAGGGCAGGAATGACCAGGCAGGAATTGCCATCCCGGTCTTTTTTGCCGGGCTGGTCGCCCGCCGCCGGGGTGGTTGGCTGTGCTTCCTGATTCTGGGCCGCCTGGGCGGTGATGGTCACCTCCTTGCTCTGGCGGGCCGGCGGTCCTCCCCCCGCATTGCCGGCCTGATCTGTCTTGTCGCCGGTGGTGGTGGCGGAATCCTTGGGGGCCTCGCGCATGGCCTCCATCCGCTTCTCGATCTCCTGCTTGATCTTCTCCTCCAGGATCATGCGCATGGCCGAGCTCATCTTGGCCATGTCGGCTTCGGTCAGGCCCATATCGGCCATGACCTTCTTGCGCAACTCCTCCTTCAGTTTCTCGATGCTGGTGTCACGCACCCAGGTGCGGAAGCCCTTTTCGCGGATGGACTTGAGTTCGGCGTCGCGTGCGGTCTTCGCTGTCTTGGCACGCAGGGCGGCGGCCTGGGCGGGATCGATGCCGTCGCTGGCGGGGTCGTCCAGGGCGGAGGCCAGCGCCGTGTTGAAGGCGTCGGTGGAGTCGGTTGAAGCCGAGGCGGAGGACCCGGTAGCCGCCGAGGGGCCAAGGGCCGAGTTAACGGAATCGATCATGCTTTCCCCCAACGGAATTCATGGGTTAGGCTCCTGCGCGGCGGCGCCATCCGTGCTAGGAATAGGCGCGAGGCGGGACCATGACGTGAGTTCAGCAATTCCCGTGCCGGGAGAGTCGGAGAATTCCATGAGGGCTTTTGTTGTCACCATCGTCATCCTTGCCGCTGTTCTGGCGTCCGGCTCTTCGGGGTTCGCCCAGGGGCAGGGGCTGTCCTCCGGGCCGGAGTTGTCTTTCGACACCGCGGTGCTGCAGGGCCTGGATAAGGTGACGGCGCGGGTGGTCGATATCGAAGCCCCGGTGGGAGTGCCGGTCCATCTCGGCAATCTCGAGATTATCGCCCGGGCCTGCAAGAAGCGTCGGCCCGAGGATCAGCCGGAAAGTGCAGCTTTCCTCGATATCTGGGAACTGCGGCCGGGCGAGCCGGCGGCGGAACTCTTCCGGGGGTGGATGTTCGCCTCCAGCCCGGCGCTGTCGGCCATGGAGCATCCGGTCTACGACCTTTGGGTGCTGGACTGCCGTAACAGCCAGGGCCGGTAGCTTTACCCCAACGCTTCTTGCCAGGGGATATCCGCCTCGCGTGGGAAGGTCGCATGCTCGTCCAGGGCGGCTGCCAAGCGGTCCTGGTAGTCCTGGCGGGGAATCTCCATGGCGCCGAACTGCGTCAGGTGCTCGGTGACGAACTGGGTGTCGAGCAGGTGATAGCCGCCACGCTTCAGCCGCGCCACCAGATGGACCAGGGCGATCTTGGAGGCATTGGTCTCGCGCGAGAACATGCTTTCTCCGAAAAAGGCGGCGCCGAGGCCAAGTCCGTAAAGCCCCCCCATCAGCCGTCCGTCACGCCAGGTTTCCACCGAATGGGCAAGGCCATAGCGGAACAATTCGACGAAAAGGCTGATGATCTCCTCGTTGATCCAGGTCTCCGGGCGGTCTTCCGCGCTGTCAGCGCATCCGCGCATCACCGCCTCGAAGGCGGTGTCGCAGCGAATTTCCAATGTGCTGTGGCGCAGGGCTTTGCCCAAGCTCTTGGAGATGTGGAAGCTGTCAAGCGGCAGGATGCCCCGCTGGTCCGGATCGATCCAATAAATCCGGGGGTCGTCCCGGGTGCGCGCCATGGGGAAAATTCCCGAGGCATAGGCGCGCAACAGAATGTCGGAGGTCAGGGGGCGCATGGGCTGGTCCGCTAATCCGACCCGCGAGCGGGTTCGCCCTTGCGGGTATCTGAGCAGCATACCCCAAAGGGCTGGGGTGGTGAAACCGCTTTCCCTGGCCGCCCCAACCTTGCGGCCCACCGAGGCTGCCCATATAGTGGGCGCATGATGGATTTGGGTGTTTGATGGGCAAGCGGGATGAAGCCTGAAAAACTGCAATGGGAATTCTGGCGCGACGATCTCGGCGTGGGCCATGCTGCCATCGACGACGACCACAAGCGAATCCTTCAATTCATCGCCCGCCTTCAGGCGGCGTTCGAGGATGGCGAGGACCAGCAGGTGGTGGCCGAGGGCATCAAGGTCATCGCCGATTATTCCGCCAGCCATTTCGTGCGCGAGGAAGGGATGCTGGCGGCGGTGGGTTATCCCCACCTCGTCCAGCACCGGGCGCGCCATGACAGTTTCCGCAGCTATGTCGCCCATGCCCTGGAGTCGGACGAGAGCATCGACCAGGGGGAATTGCTGTCCTATCTGGTCGACTGGTGGGTGGGCCATATCGCCGCCGAGGACAAGCTTTACCGTCCGGCGCTGGTCGGCAGGGACGAGGATATCCGGGCCGCCTTCGGGGCGGATGCCGGCGAGCGGGGGGCGGCATGATCATTGGCGGTAATCCCATTCTGGCCGCGGACAGCTACAAGGCCAGCCACAAATGGCAATACCCAGAGGGTACCGAATACGTGTCGTCCTATGTGGAGGCACGGGCCGACAATTCCGGTCTGGCGCTGCCCGGTTCGGTGTTCTTCGGCCTGCAGCCCTATCTGCGGCAATTAGCGGAGAATCCGGTGACGGATGCGGGTATCGCCAAAGCCCTGGCGGTGTTCACCGCCCATGGCGTGCCGTTTTTCGAGGAGGGTTGGCGCCAGATCCTGGAGCGTCACGCGGGCCGGCTGCCGGTGGAAATCCGCGCGGTGGCCGAGGGGAGCGTGGTGCCCTTCTCCAACGCGGTGGTCCAGGTGGTCAATACCGATCCCGATGCCTACTGGCTTACCTCTTACCTGGAGACGGCCTTGCAGCGCGCGGTGTGGTATCCCTCCACCGTGGCCACCATCTCCTGGGCGGTGAAGGCGATCTTGCGTGAGTTCTGGGCGCGGACCTCCGACGCCCCGCTGGAAAGTCTGGACTTCAAGCTGCACGATTTCGGTGCCCGTGGTGCGTCATCGGGCGAAAGCGCAGCCCTGGGCGGCATGGCCCATCTGGTTAATTTCAAGGGAACCGATACCATTGAGGCGCTGCTGGCTGCCGACGAGTTCTATGGCGAGGCCATGGCCGGCTTCTCCATCCCGGCGGCGGAGCACTCCACCATCACCTCCTGGGGCCGCGACGGCGAGGTCGCCGCTTATGCAAACATGCTGCGGCAATTCGGCGGGCCGGGCCGGCTGGTGGCGGTGGTGTCGGATTCCTACGATGTCTTCAACGCGGTGGAGAAGCTGTGGGGCGGCGAGCTGCGTCAGCAGGTGCTCGATATGGGCGGGACCCTGGTGATCCGCCCCGATTCCGGCGATCCGGTCGAAGTGGTGGCTCAGGTCCTGAAGCTGACCGCTCAGGCTTTCGGTGCCAGCCGCAATGCCAAGGGCTATCACGTCCTGAATCCGGCGGTGCGGGTGATCCAGGGGGATGGCGTCAATCCCCGCTCGATTCGCGCCATTCTGGAGCGCATGACCGCCGATGGCTTCGCCATCGACAATATCGCCTTCGGCATGGGCGGCGCCCTTTTGCAGAAGGTGGACCGCGACACCTTCTCCTGGGCGATGAAGGCCTCGGCCATCCGGGTGGGCGGCCAATGGCGGGACGTCTACAAGGAACCGGTGACCGACATGGGCAAAGGCTCCAAGCGCGGCCGTCTGGCGCTCACCCGCCAGGACGGCAGGTGGCAGACCGTGCAGCAGGACTCCTGTCCCGATTCGGACAACCTGTTGCGTCCGGTGTTTCGCGATGGCGAGGTGTTGGCCACCACCACCTTCGCCGAAGTGCGGGCCCTGGCCGAAGCACTCTAACGCGGGCGGTAGAACCGCCCCGACAGCCCCACCCGGTCGAGGCGGTAGGAGCGATCCAACTCGTCGAAAACCGGGTCGCCCATATTGACGAAGCGCGGCGGCATGGCCTGTGCTCCGGGGGCCTGATCGACGGGGTGCTCTCGGGTGCTGCTGACCTGGACCACGGCGACGGCATGGTCGCGCAGTAGCCCCAGCACCTGATCGGGGTCCAGCCGGCCGGTCAGGGTGGCTTGTAGAGTGTTGTAGGGGTCGAACCACACAGGTCGCCCCGATTTCAGGCAGAGCAGCATGGATTCACAAATAGCCGGGCCGGGGATGCCTTTCAGATAGGCTAAGTCCTCGCGAAACAGCGCCTGCCGTTGATCCAGCTCACCCAGCGCATCGACGCCGAAACGCCCTAAGGCCTCGGGCGAAAACAGGATCACACCCGCGTTCGCCACCAGGGCCAACAGCGTCGGGGCGCCTGCGGGCAAGCCCGTCTGTTGGCGTAGTCGCTTGGCCGCCAGGCCGGTGCCCATGGCCAAGGCGATCATGGTGTCGAAGAAGATGTTGATGTCGACTCCGGCTCCACCGGCCAGAAGGCAGCCCAAGACCAGGCTGCCAAGCAGATAGGCGGCGACCAGAGTGGTGACGGTATCTTCCTTGCGCGCCAGCAACAGGAACAGCCCCACCGCCGCCAGTGCCGATTGAAGGTGGCCGAAAACCTCCATGGCCATCAGGAAGCCGCGCCCGACATCATAGGTCCGGGGCGCCAGCAGCAGACGGAAGAAGTCGGGGCCGTAAAGCAGATGAATGGCCAGGCCGGCCAAAGCCGCCAGGGCGATTCCGGTGGCGAAGTAGGTTATCCGCGCCGCTCCCCGGGCTCGCCACAGGGCGTGCAGGGACACCACCAGCGGCAGCACCAGCACGTTGTGCTTGGTGAGGAGGCCGAGGGCGAACAGGGCGGCGACCATGCCGAGACGGACGGGGGTGGCAGGGGTGCCCACATAAATGGCGAAGCCGAGGCAGAGAAAGGCTTGGGCCAGCAATTGCGGATCATTGACGCCGACATAATCGGTGGCGAAGGCCGAGAACAGGCCGAGGCAGGTGGCTGCGCCCAGAGCGGCGTCGGTCCGGCCGCCGCCGGCCGCGCGCGTCACCATGGCGCTGCTGGCGGTGATGGCCGCCACCGCCAGCAGCGACAGCAGGCGGCCGGCGGTGGTCGGGTCGTCGATCACCGCGCCCAACAGGCCAACCAGATAGAAGGAAAGTGGCGGGTAATTGTTGAAAAACATCGGGAAGTCGCGGGAGTAGGGCGAAGCGCCGCCCATGGCCCGCAGCTGCATGAAGCTGTTCCAGCCCTCGTTATAGTCGATCTCGGTCTCGAACCCGATCCGGTAGCACGGATAGGCGAACATCAGGATGGCCAGCCCCGCCAGCACGGCGACGGTGATGCGGTAGGGCTTGGGCATGCTCGTTCCTAAATGAGGCTGAGGAATGACAGGTTTAACGGTCCGCCTTTAGCCTGTCAAAAATCATCGCGGAGGAGCCGTGATCGCATAGGCGTTGCAACCTTTCATCATGTATGGGAGGGTCAGATCGGGGACACCCTTCCCGCCAGGGCCTCCGGCTGTGGCGAATCAGAAAAGCGATGGCGATCCACATGCAAAAGCACAAGGAACGGCGGCGCGTCATTCGTCAAGTCGGCCAGGATTTGGCCATTGTCATCGGCAACCACGCCTTTCCCGTGGTGGATATTTCCACGGTAGGGGTGAGCTTTCAGGGGTGTCATGGCAAAATCGGGGACACCCTGACCGTGGCCATCGTGCGGATCAGTGTCCCGGATGACCGGGTCGAGGCCCAGTTGACCCTTCGGGACGTCAGCGTCACCATGAGCAGGGCCGAGTTTCACCCCACCATGGCGGTGATGCGCTATGTGGTCCAACATATCGGCGAGGCGACGGGGGCATCCCCTGCCTATTTCAAGCCGACACCGCCCGGCTGAAGCCGTCACCAATCGAAACGGTGGCGGGTTCCCCCCCCCCCTTGCGCCACCGTTTCGATGCGGACGTCCGTGACGTCCTCCGCCTTATCAACCCAGCCTTTCACTTTACCCTAGAGTCGCATTGGGAACCGCCGGCCGGGGGGTCAGGCGGTGCGAATGCGCTGGATGAAGTTCCTCACCTCCACTTCGAGGGTATCGGCCTGGCCGGACAAGTCCCGCGAGGCGCGCAGCACGTCCTGGGCCATGTCTCCAGCTTCGCCCGAGGCCCGTGTGACCTCGGTGATATTGCCGGACACGTCGCGGGTCTTGTCGGCGGCCATCTGAAGGTTGCGGGAAATCTCGGAGGTGGCAGCCCCCTGCTGCACCGCCGCCGAGGCGACGGAGTTGATGCTTTCATTGATGGACGAGATCATGCCGCCCACTTCGCGGATGGCCGAGGCGACTTCGCCCGTGGTGCTCTGCATCTGCTGGATCTGATTGCGGATATCGTCGGTGGCTTGGGCGGTCTGGTGAGCGAGAGTCTTGACCTCGCCCGCAACCACAGCGAAGCCCTTGCCGGCTTCCCCGGCCCGTGCCGCCTCGATGGTGGCGTTCAGCGCCAGAAGATTGGTGAGGTTGGCAATCTGCTGGATGAAGCCGGTGACGTCGCCGATGCGCTGGGCCGCCTCCTCCAGGCTGACCATGGTGGTGTTGGTATGGGCCACCCTGTCCACCGCGTCGCGGGCGACATCGGCCGATTGCTGAATCTGGCGGGAGATTTCCTCGACCGACGCCACCAGTTCTTCCACCGCCGAGGCGACGGACTGAACATTACCGGTGGCCTGGGTGGAGGCCGAGGCCACGGTCTGAGCCTGAGTGCTGGTGGTCTCGGCGATGCTGGTCAGGGACGAGGCGTTAGATTGCAACTGGTCTGCGCCATCGGACACCGCAGAGGCGATGCCCGACAAGGCGGCTTCGAATGCGTCGGCCAACTGCTCCATTTCTGCATGGCGAGCTGCGGCAGCCTGCTCTTCCGCCTGCCGGCGTTCCTGCTCCATCCGGTTGACCAGCAGCAGGTTCTTCTGGAAGATCTGGAGGGCGCGGTTGACCTGACCGATCTCATCCTTGCGCCCGGTGGCGCCGATCTCGACATCGTAGTCTCCTTGAGCCAGACGATCGATCACGGCGATGGTCTGGGCCAGCGGCCGGCGGACGATCACCACGCCGGCGATGGCCAGGGTCAAGGTCAGGATGATCAGGGCAAGGAGCTTGGCGCCGATCACCAGATTGCGGATGGCGGCCGCCGGCTCAAAGACCTTGGCCTGCGGAATGGTGACCAGCAGGCCCCATGGGCTCTTGGTCGCGCCGATGGTGATGGGGATCAGGTAGTTCTGGTTGTCCTGCCCGTTTTCCAGGGATTTATCGGTGAAATCGAGAAACTGGCCGGATTTGAGTGAATCGAGAATGCTGCTTAACTGGGCATTGCTGGCGGTGATGGGATTGCCCAAGGCGGCGGAATCAGCCACCGCCGCCCAGTTGCCCTGGTTGGTGATCAGCGAGACCGTTCCGGAATCGAGGGGGCGGACCTTGCCCAGCTCATCGGCGAACTGTTGCAGTGGCACGCTGATGCCGATGGCGCCGATGAAGCGGCGGTCGACAATGATGGGGGCGACCAGGGAAACCATTACCACCGTCCGTTGGCCGACCTTGAAGCGGTAGGGCTCGGTGATGAGGGATTTCCGGGTCTGGGCGACGCGGCGATAGAATTCGGCGGCCGCCCCCTTGTCGCTGAGATCGGTGATGGCGTCCACCTTGAGCTGGCCGTCCTCCCGGTACCAGATCGGCGTGAAACGCCCTTCGGAATTGGAGCCGACATCATCGGGATGGTCGGCATCGGTGTCGATGGCACCCGGTTCAAAGACGGTCCATAGGGAGAAGATATCCTTATCATCCTCGATCATCGACCGCATGATGCCGTTATAGGCACTGCGGTCAGTGACCCAACTGCGTCGCATCATGCCAAAGGAGCGCGAGATCGCCTCGACACTGGCCATACGGCGGTTCAGCTGGTTCTCGGTGTTGGAGGCGTAGTGCTCGCCCACTTCGCGGCTGTGCTTGAGCGCCAGGGCGCTGATGACGGAGCCGCTCTTGGTGGAGATGGCCACAATCTCGATCAGGAATATCGCGGCCAGCAAGGCGATGGCGCAGAGAATGAACTTTCCGGTCAGACTCCGCGCGCCTCTGGAAATCTTTTCCAACATAATTCCCCACTCCATCCCCAATATGCTCTCGCCGCTCGATCCCCAATGGATGTCACGACGGGGAAGTTCCATGGCCCGGGGGGCTTTTCGGAGCCCCCGGGCCATGGTGGTCATTCGGTCAGGAAAACCCGCGTCAGCCCGGCCGCTTCATATGGCAGCTGGCCTGGACGGGATAGCTGAATTGTCCGGCGGGAAAGGCCTTGATCGGCTTGAAGCCGATATCGGTGCCGTCCACCGGATATTTGGCGCCCTTCTCTGCGCGCGAGACCACCACCGGGGCGAACACCTGATGGTCTTCCTTGCGGATGGTGGTCGGACCGAGATCAGTCTCAAGCGTGGTTCCTTCCAGGGCCAGGACAACCTTGGTCGCGTCGAACCCGCCCTTGAGATTGGCCGCCGAGAGCCCCTTCAGCAGGAGTTCCATGGTCCGCACCGTCGGCGGCTCCACATAGACCGGGAAGCGGCTGGTGACCTTTTCGTAATCCTTGGCAAAGGCTCCGTCGGTCAGGGCGGCGTTATAGGGGTGGGCCACGTAATTGCCGATGGCCAGCGGCCCGGCATTGCTGATATTGCCGTCCTGGTCCAGGAAGATGGTTCCGAAGCGCACCTTCACATTGGCGTCGCCCACCGCCTTCATCATCAGCAGCAGGTCATTGGACCAGTTGCCGGTTATGACGGTATCGACCTTGGCGGCATCAATCTTGGCAACGAAGGGCGAGAAATCTTGGATACGGTTGACCTCGTGCAGAACGCTGTCAACGACCTGATATCCGCCGTCGGCCGCCGAAGCCTTGATGGCCGCGTCCATGTCCTGGCCCCAGGAATAGTTCTGGTTGATGGCATAGACCCGCTTGCCGAGGGCGTTGTCATCCTTCATGGCCTTGACCAGGGCCGCCACCAGGATCGGCGCTGTCGGCATGTAGCGGAAATTATAAAATCCGCACTTCTCGCCGGTGATGCTCATGGCAGTGGCGCCGGAACTGAAGAAGATCACTTCCTTGCCCGGATTTGCGGCGTTGTACTCGTTGACCACGTCTTCAATAGCGGCGGCCACTGCCGAAGACGAGCCCTGAACGATGACCCGGACCCCCTCCGCGATGGACTGCTTGGCCTTGGCGGCGGCATTCGCCGGGTTCCCGCTGTTGTCGTAAATCTTCAGCACGACCTTTTCGCCATTCAGGCCGCCGGCATTATTGAATTTATCGAGAGCGTAGCGCACCGCCGTCAGATAGGGATGGCCGGTGGCGTTGTTGGCGCCCGAAAGAGCCTCGTTGAGCGCGATGCTCAGCGGCTCGGCCTGCGCGGCCGACGCCAGTGAAAACAGCAGCGAGGCCGCTGCAAGAATGGTCCGCACGTTCGACATCGATACCCCCTTGATTATGATGTCACCTGGGAAGCCTGTCCTGGCATTTGACGGGGTATGTTAGCGCAACCGATAGGAGTCTAAAAGTGGCATTTAAATGTAGCGTTAGGCGGTTGTGGCCGCCGGACGATTCCCAGATCGTTCAGCGTGACGAATTGTTGCAAGCGGTATTGGCGTTGCGTATGGGGTAATGGTGGTGGTGACGGCGCGCAGCAGTCCTCTACCCGCGAGCGCTTGGGCGCTCGAAGGTCTGGATGCGGTGGGCGCGGTGTAGAAAAAGGGGGGAGGGAGAGCCGGCTTGCCGGAGGGGAAAGTGGTCTCCGCTCATTTCAGAATGCGGAAACCACTCCCAGCCAAGGGGCGAAAAACCTTAGGTATTTCGCTCGACGAATTTTTCCAGCCAATGAATGTCGTAGTCGCCGTTGACGAAATCAGAATCGTTAACCAGCCGGTTGTGCAGCGGCAACGTGGTCTTGACCCCTTCGATGACATATTCGCCCAGCGCTCGCCGGAGGCGCATCAGCGCCTCGTTGCGGGTGTTGCCGAACACGATCAGCTTGGCGATCATGCTGTCGTAATGGGGCGGGATGCGATAGCCGGAATAAAGACCCGAATCCACCCGCACACCCAGCCCGCCGGGGGAGTGATAGCCGGTTACACGGCCGGGGCAGGGGGTGAAGGTCTGCGGGTCCTCCGCGTTGACCCGGCATTCAATGGCATGGCCGGCGAAGCGAATCTCGCCCTGAGTATAGCCCAGGGGGGCGCCCGCTGCGATACGGATTTGCTCGCGCACCAGATCGATGCCGGTGATGGCTTCGGTGATCGGATGCTCCACCTGAAGGCGGGTGTTCATCTCGATGAAGTAGAACTCACCGTTCTCAAACAGGAATTCGATGGTGCCGGCATTGCGATAGCCCAACTTGGCGATGGCATCGCAGGCGATCTTGCCGATACGCTCGCGCTGGTCGGCGTTGAGGGCCGGCGAGGGCGCTTCTTCCAGCACCTTCTGATGCTTGCGCTGGAGCGAGCAATCGCGTTCGCCGAGATGGACCACGGCACCGTAATTATCGGCCAGGATCTGCATCTCGATATGGCGGGGCTTGCCGAGATATTTTTCCATATAGACGTCGGCATTGCCGAAGGCGGCTTTGGCCTCGTTGCGGGCCATCTTCCACGATTCGACCAGTTCCTCGGGATTGCGCGCCACCTTCATGCCCTTGCCGCCACCGCCGGCGGTGGCCTTGATCAGCACGGGATAGCCGATGGCCTCGGCACTGGACAGGGCCTGTTCCGCGGTCTCAACCGCACCGTCCGAACCGGGTACAACCGGGATGCCTGCATCCTTGACCGCCTGCTTGGCGGTGATCTTGTCGCCCATCATCCGGATATGGTCCGGGGTCGGGCCGATGAAGACGAAGCCGTGCTCCTCGACCATCTGGGCGAAGTCGGCGTTCTCCGAGAGGAAGCCATAGCCGGGATGGATGGCGTCGGCACCGGTGATGGTTGCCGCCGACAGGATCGCCGCCTTGTTGAGGTAGGAATCCCGCGCAGCCGGCGGGCCGATACAAACGGCTTCGTCGGCCAGGCGCACATGCATGGCGTCGTTGTCGGCGGTGGAATGCACCGCCACGGTGCGGATGCCCATCTCGCGGCAGGCGCGGTGGATGCGCAGTGCGATCTCGCCCCGATTGGCGATGAGGACCTTTTCGAACATCATTCGATGATCATCAGCGGCTCGCCGAATTCCACCGGCTGGCCGTCGGTCACCAGGATGCGGGTGACCTTGCCGCCGCGGGGCGCCCGGATCGGGTTGAAGGTCTTCATGGCCTCGATCAGCATCACGGTCTGGCCCTCAGCCACCACGTCGCCGGGATTGATGAACTTTGCGGCGCCGGGCTCGGGGGCCATGTAGGCCACGCCAACCATGGGCGACGTCAGCGCGCCGGGATGGTCGACCTCGGCTGCCGAACCGGCCTGACCGGGCTGCGCCACCGGAAGGCCGGCCGGGGCCGGCGCGTGGGCGTAGGCCACGGGCGCCGCAGCGCGGGCGACTCGGATGCGCGTTTCACCGACGCCGTATTCGATCTCGGTGAGGTTGGTCTCGTCGAGCAGGGCGGCCAGCGTCCGCACCATTTCGCTGTCGATGGGAGTTTTGTTGCCCATTATGCCTCTTGAATTCCCTTGATCAGGCGGGCCAACGCATCGAGCGCGAGGGTGTATCCGTGGCTTCCCAGCCCGCAGATCATTCCCTTGGCCGCCTTGGCCACGTAAGAGTGATGGCGGAACGAATCCCGCTGATGGATGTTGGACAGGTGAACCTCGATGGCCGGAACCTCGGCTGCCAGCAAGGCGTCGAGAATGGCCACGGAGGTATGGGTATAGGCCCCGGCATTGATGACAATGCCCGCCGCCCGTCCTCGGCAATTCTGAATCCAGGTGACGAGGTCACCCTCGGCATTGCTCTGGCGGAACTCCACCTCGAGCCCCAGCGTCGCCCCATGAGTCCGGCACAGCGTCTCGATGTCGGCCAGCGTCTCGCGACCGTACACCTCGGGCTGTCTCGCCCCCAACATGTTGAGGTTGGGGCCGTTCAGGATGCTGATGATGGGGGGGGGGGTCATGACTCCTCCCCCTTCTTCCGCTGATTCACCATGACGGGGTTATAGCACGGGCGGAGGCCGGCGCAATCCCGGAAGCGTGTCAGGCCGACAGGGACTTAGGCCGGGGCAGCCTCGGCGGGCGGCTCGCTGGTCTCGGCGGGCGGCTGGCTGGTGAACAATTCTCGTTCGGGCATGTGCAGCCAGGTCGCAATCAGCCGTTGCTGAAGCGGCGCCACCGGCTGGGTTTCCTCCAGCCAGCCGCGCACTTCGGCGGGAGTGGCGCCAAGGCCAAGGGCGAGATCCTCGGCGGTGGTGCCCCTGGCGTCCAGCGCCGCCCGAAGCTTGAACGCCCAACGGGCATTCTCCTCCTCGGTCTTGATGATGCCGGCGCCGGCCTTCTTGATCATACGGTAGGCCTCCTCCGCAAGCAGGCCGGAGGCGATCCCGGAAAACGAGACGAAAAAAATGTTCAGGTTGTCGGAATCGCCGGCAGAGATGGTCAGCTGCCCGGCCTTGAGCAGCACGAAGACCACCAGGGCGGTGACCATGCCCTGGAACGGCCGGATCAAGTAATAGGACGGCGCCCGTTGGTCGGTCCCTTCCAGCAGCATCCGGGTGATGTGCAAGGTACTGCCCAGCGCGCCCATGGACAGAGCCAGCAGCAGGGTGAGGATTTCAGAGGGCAAGGCGAACATTCGGCCATAGCCCAGGCGTTGAAGCGCTTCGGCCGTGCTGGCGGCCAGATCGATATCGACGGTGTTGAGATCGGCGCGCTTGGCCTCCTCCAGGATTGCGGGATGGGCGGACCAACTGGCGCGCAGGATGGCGTGGCTGTCGTCGATGCGGGCTTGTAGCCTCTTGATGTCGAGCTGCAGGGCCATGACCCTGGCCATGCGATCCGCCCAGGTGGCCTCGGTGGCCGCGTCCACCGCCCGCTTCGACAGATCGGAAAGCTTGGGTGCCAGGGCGTAGGTATCGATGATGGGCTGAATGTCTTGCAGCGCCAGTCCGTTGGCGATGCCGAAGTCGCGCAGGTCCCGCACGGCGGTCTCCAGACTGGCGTCCATTTGCCGCAGTTGCGTCTCCGCGAGTTGGAGGCGGGCTCTCTCGCCTTCGCGGATATCCTTGGCCACCGAGACGATGTGGACGATGTTGGCCGCCCTGCCGCCAAGGCGGCTGGTCAGGTCGCTGACCCCCAACGATCCCACGGCCACGTAGAGCAGGCCGCCATAGAGCAGGATCAGCCAAATCATGGAGCCGGCGGTGCGTCCGGCAATCTTGACCTCGCTCGAAACCATGGTGCCCCCCCTTGCTGAACGCTGTCTATTGAAGCGATATAAATACGATTACGCAACACCCATAAGAGGTGTTTATTAAGTGTGCTGCGCAAAACATCGCATCATTCAATTCAAATGTAACCAATGAGTGCTGACGGGGGCTTCCTCCCCGTGGCCCCTGCTCGGGGATTGCCTCGGCGCCGGGGCGGTGCCATCTTTCAGACCTCCATCTTCGGACAAACCGGGACATCCTTCATGAAGCTGATGATCAATGGCGAGGAGCGGAGTTTTGCCGTCTCCATGAGCGTCGAGGCCCTGCTGGGCGAATTGGGCGTTGATCCCCGCAAGGTGGCGGTGGAGCGCAATCTGGAGATCGTGCCGAAATCGGCCTATGCCAGTGTGGCGGTCAACGACGGTGACCGGTTGGAGATCGTCGCCTTCATCGGTGGCGGTTCGGATGCCGCCGACGGCTTCACGGTGGCGGGGAAGACCTTCACCTCGCGGCTGCTGGTGGGCACAGGCAAGTACAAGGACTTCGAGGAAACCGCCCTGGCCATCGAGGCCTCGGGCGCCGAGATCGTCACGGTTGCGGTGCGCCGGGTCAATCTGTCCGATCCCAGCAAACCCATGCTGGTGGATTATGTCAGTCCGAAGAAGTACACCTTCCTGCCCAACACCGCCGGTTGTTACACCGCGGAGGAGGCGGTGCGGACCCTGCGGCTGGCTCGCGAGGCCGGGGGATGGAATCTGGTCAAGCTGGAGGTGCTGGGCGATCAGACCACCCTCTACCCCAACATGCCCGAGACGCTGCGTGCCGCCGAGGCTCTGATCAAGGACGGGTTCGAGGTCATGGTCTACTGTTCCGACGATCCCATCCAGGCCAAGATGCTGGAAGACATGGGCTGTGTCGCCATCATGCCGCTGGGCTCGCTGATCGGCTCGGGGTTGGGCATTCTCAATCCCATCACCATCCGCCTGATCAAGGAACTGGTGAAGGTCCCGGTCCTGGTCGATGCCGGCGTCGGGACCGCCTCGGACGCGGCGGTGGCCATGGAGCTGGGCTGCGACGGCGTGCTGATGAACACCGCCATCGCTCACGCCAAGGACCCCGTCCGCATGGCCCGGGCCATGAAGCTGGCCATCGAGGCCGGGCGGCTGTCCTATCTTGCCGGCCGCATGCCCAGGAAGAGCTATGCCGATCCCAGCTCGCCGCTGGCAGGGCTGATCTGAGGCCCCAAAGCCCCTGCGGCCCGAAAGCGGGCCGCAGGGCTTTCTATGGTGCGTGGTTTGATGGAAACCACGCTATCAATGGCGTCCCTGGGGGGCTCGACACCCCTTGATCCCCGGGTTAGACCATTGGTTCCCTTGGGGCTTTTTCTCCGGGAACATTAATAATTATTGATCTGGGTATTTTTCTCTTTTCATCCTCGGAAAACGGCGTATATAGCGGCTTCAGGTGAGACGTACAGCGCACGTGCCTTAAAGACCGGTCCGGTCTGGCAACGACGTCAAAGGCGTCTTCTGGGTGCAAAGGGGGTGAAAGCCTCCGGTGCTTGGAGGAAATCTTATGAACGCGATTGCTCGGCACGCTTCGGCGGCGTCCGCATTTTCTTTCCCTAAATCTCCGGAACCGGTGCTTGAACTGGGTTGGGCCCTGCTGTGGTCCGATGTTCGAAGTACCGCCAAACGGGCCTGACGGCATCCCGGTATTGCCGTCGACGTTGGGTCCAGAACCCGCCTTCATGGTAGAGGCGGGGACGGGGCCAACGGGTGTTCCTGCCCTGTTTGAGGACCGAACGGTCCTGCCCGGAGATTTTTGTCATGACCGCCAAGATTGCCCGTTTCCTGGAGAATGTCCGTCCGGTCACCCCCTGCGTGGTGGTTGACCTGGACGTTGTCCGAGAGAACTACCTCGGCCTGCGCCACTGGTTGCCCCTGGCCGAGGTGTATTACGCGGTGAAGGCCAATCCGGCTCCGGAAATCGTGCGCATGCTGTCCGAGATGGGCTCGCGCTTTGACGTCGCCTCGCGGGGTGAGATCGACCTATGCTTGGCCAGTGGCGCCCAGGCGGACCGCATTTCCTTCGGCAATACCATCAAGAAGCAGCGCGATATCGCCTATGCCTATGAGAAGGGCGTACGCCTGTTTGCCTTCGACTCCGAGGGCGAGTTGGAAAAGCTGGCCGAGTCCGCTCCCGGTGCCCGGGTGTTCTGCCGCATCCTGATGACCTGCGACGGAGCCGAATGGCCGCTGTCGCGCAAGTTCGGCTGCGAGATCGATATGGCCAAGGACCTGTTGGTCCGCGCCCGCGACCTGGGCCTCGAGCCCTATGGCGTGTCCTTTCACGTGGGCAGCCAGCAGACCGACCTGTCCCAGTGGGATATTGCCGTGGGCAAGGCCGCCATGCTGTTCACCGCGCTGGACGGCTGCGGCATCGAATTGAAGATGGTCAATCTGGGCGGCGGCTTTCCCGCCAAGTATCGCACCGACATTCCGGTGGTGGAACGCTATGCTGGCGCGGTGATGGATGCCATGACCAAGCATTTCGGCAATTCCATCCCCGCCATGATCATTGAACCCGGCCGGTCCCTGGTGGGCGACGCCGGTATCCTTGAGACCGAGGTGGTGCTGATCAGCCGCAAGGGCTATGACGACGACACCCGTTGGGTCTATCTCGACGTGGGCAAGTTCGGCGGCTTGGCCGAGACCATGGACGAGGCCATCAAGTACCGTATCCAGACCACGCGCGACGGCGAGGAGACTGCCCCGGTCGTGCTGGCTGGTCCCACCTGCGATTCCGCCGACATCCTTTATGAGAAGGCCGGCTATGAGATGCCGGTCAACCTCAAGGTCGGCGACAAGGTCCGCATCCTGTCGACCGGAGCTTACACCACCTCCTATTCGGCGGTGAATTTCAATGGCTTCGAGCCGTTGAAGGCCTACTTCATCTAACCCGGCCCAATGCCCGAAGACGAGCCCTTCCCGTAAGGCGGGAGGGGCTCGTCGTATTTCCGGCGAAGGGATGCAAATGATTCGCAGTCCTTCCCAAGGCGACGTGAACGGCGTATATTGGACATTGGATTATTGTAGGCTAGGTCTAACTAGGTCTGACCATGGCACTGAGCACGAAACAGATCGGGTCGGCAGCGGCCTCCAGCGTAGCGGCGGCAACAAGCCGTGTCGGCGGTGGTGGTCGCAATGTCGCGTCTTCGACGCGGCCCGATGTTGAACGCCCGGATTTCGCGCATCAGACCAGCTTCAATCAGGAAGCCCTGCTGCGCTTCGAGCAGGATGGGGCGCTCAATCCCGATGGTCAGCGCCGGCGCGATCCGCGCGACAGCAACGCCTCGGTCTGGAACCAGGGCAATATCGCGTTTTCCTTTGACGTCGGGACGGACACCAATTCCGACGCTACGCCCCGGGTATTCCTCACCGACGTCATGCGCGGCGTCGGTTCCTACGAGGAGAATATGCGGGTTACCTCTCCCAGCTCGGTCAAGCCGGGCAGCGTCATGAACTATCTGTTCTAGGTTTTCCTGAGTTCTGACGCGAAAAAAGGCCGGGTTTCCCCGGCCTTTCGCTTTTGCGACGTCCCTCCTACAGGAGGGGCTTGCCCACCGGGACCACGTCACGGCCGAACAGATCGCCCAGCACCAGATGGGCCATCATGTACCAGGCCAGAGCCGCGCAGACCATCAGATCGACGCCAGCATAGAAGGTCAGCTCCGGGAAGCCGAAATGGGCGAGATCGAGCAGGACGAAGCCGATCATCAAGGTGGTGAAACAGGCGAACATGGCCTTGCTGATGCGCAGCGAGCCCACCCAGAGAATGGCCGAGAATGCGGTCCAGGCCACCAGGAACCAACCAAGGTCGGTGGTCGAGGTCTTGAACACGTCGTACTTGTTGCCGAGCAGGATGCCGCACAGCGAAATCCAGAAACAGCCGTAGGAGGTGAAGGCGGTGTAGCCGAAATTGTTGCCGCACTTCTGCTCCTGCAGGCCGGCGAACATCTGGGCCAGGCCGCCGAAGATCAGGCCGGAATAAACCACCGGCCCCACGCCGGCGAGACCGACGTTATGAAACTGCAACAGCATGGTCGTCATACCGAACCCGGCCAGACCGACCACCGCCGGATTGCCGAGCTTGGGGCGGGCCGGAGCTACGGTATCGAGGGTAATCTGGGACACTTGCGACATTTCCTACTTCCTTGGCAAGGACCCTTCTTGCGAGGGCCGTGGGGCTACCCTGTGCCATGAAGCTCCCCCTGAGTAGATGCACCTTGATGGCGCCTTTCGTTGCGTTTCGCATAACCGAGCTCTGCGAAAAATGCAATTGCCACGTTTGCATGGCCGCTCGGATAGCTGTCGGTCCAGACCGATCTCGGCGTCGCTCAGATAGCCGCCGAGGTCCTCGCTCCAGGGATTTCCGGTCAGGCGCTCGGCCCGCACCCGGGTGTTGCCGTTGCAGATGGCGAGGAGGCGGCAGGCGCCGCAGCGGCCTTCCACCGGGCGGGGATAGCGCTTCAGGCCGGCCATCAATGGGTCGGAGCGGTCCGGCGTGTTCCGAAGCGTTGGCCGGGCGGCGGTAGGCCCCTACTCCCGCGAGCGGGAATAGGGGCGCTTGCTTCGTTCAGCCTTTGTTGGGAGTGCCCTTGCGGGCCACATCGATCAACTGCTTGAGAGTGGGCTGGTCGAGCGCGCTGGAAATAACCCGGTCGCCGATGATGAAGGTGGGGGTGCCGCCGATATCGAGGGAATGGGCCAGTTCGAAATTCTTCTTGAGCTGGCGCTCGATGTCGGGATTGGCGATGTCCTTCTTCAGTTGTTCGACGTTGAAGCCCACATCGCCCGCGATCTTGAAGATCGCCTTCTCGTCAAGGCGGCCGCGGAACTTCATCAGGGCGCGGTGAAGCTCGTCATACTTGGCCTGGCTCTGGGCCTTGGCCACCAGGGCGACGCGGGCCGCCACGACCGAATCCGGCCCGAGGATAGGGTATTCCTTGTATACCACCTTGACCTTGCCGTCGGCCTTGATCGCATCCCACATGGAGTCGAAGGTCTGCTTGCAGAAGCCGCAATTGTAGTCGAAGAACTCGACCAGGGTGACGTCGCCCTTCAGGTTGCCGCTGGCCGGATCGTCGGGGTCCTTGAAGATTTCGTCCTTGCGGGCCTCGAGCATCTTGTGGGCATCGGCTTCGGCCTGGACCCGCATCTTTTCCCGCAGAGCCTCCAGCGCTTCGCTTAGCACTTCGGGATGGGTCATCAGGTAATCGCGGACGATCAGCTTGATCGCGTCGCTCTGCTTGGCATTGAAGACGGAGCCGTCCTGGGCCCGGGCCTGGGGCGCCGCGAGGGCGAGGCCCGAGGCCAGAAGCAGGGTGGCGAGCGGCTTGACGAAACGAGATGCGGACATGGAGGGGGCTGACCTTCGCGAGGCGTTAAAAGGCCTAGGCATATTGGCCCAAGGAATCGGCCGGGGCAAGAGCGGTTACCACCACTTGCGGTTCTTATCCCGCTCGGCCCTGGCTTGGGACGCCTGCTCCTTGATGTCCTGGATCCGCAGCCAGATCGGCCCCTGCTTGCCCAGCAATTGCTCGGCCCGGTTGGCATGGAAGTTGGCCTCGGACAGCTTTCCCGCCAGCAGGAAGTGTTCGGCCAGGGCGTAGGAGGCCATGCCTTCCTTGCCGTCGCGGCCGAAGGCGATGGCCAGTTGCTGCCAGGCGAAGGAATCCTCGGGCTCGCGATGCACGGCGGCGGTGAGGTTGGTTTCGGCATCCTTGAGCAAGTCAGGATCGTCCGCCTCTATCTCGGCCTGACCGAGGCCGATGCGCAGCAGGGGGTTATCGGGGAGGTAGCTCACCGCCTTCTTGTAAGGGTCGATGGCCTCCTTGCCCCGGCCATTTTCGAACAGCATCTGGCCTTTCAATTCCCAGAAATAGGGGTCCTTGGGCCGCTCCCGCAGCAGGCCGTCGATCAGGGTCAGCGCCCCCTCGATGTCGGGCTTGCGGTAGAGCGCCACGGCGCGGGCGTAACGCGCCTCGATGCTGGTGTCGGTCTCCTTGTAGCGTTGCAGCGTACGCACCGGCGGTTCGATGAAGGCGAACAGCTTGGCCTTGATGCGGTGATGCATCTCGATCCATTCCGCCGGCCAGGGTCGGTTGGAGTAGGCTGACTTCTCCACATGGTCGCGCACGAAGGCGACGCGGTCGCGGGTCAGCGGGTGGGTGCGCACATAGGGGTCCTGGCGAGCGGAGACCAGCAATTCCTGGTCGCCCAGGATTTCGAAGAATTCCAGGAGACCCTTGGCCGATTCCTGGTTGTCGTCGAGGAAGCGCAGTCCCATCTGGTCGGCCTGCTGCTCCTGGCTGCGCGAGAAGGCCAGCAGATTGCGCATGGCGATGTCCTGGCCGCCCATCATGACGCCAGCGGCGGCGTCGGCCTTTCCGGTGGCGGCGCCGGCCGCGGCTCCCAGCAGCATGGCAAGGATGGCCTCGGTGGAGGCGTTGCTCATGGCGTCGGAGTTGCGGATCAGGTGGCCTCCGGCAATGTGGCCGGTTTCGTGGGCCATGACCCCGATCAGTTGGCCGGGATTTTCCGTGCGGATGATCAGTCCGGTGTGGAAGAAGATGTTTTGACCGCCGGCGACGAAGGCATTCAGGGTCGGGTCGTTGATCAGCAGAATCCGAATCGCTTCGGGATCGAGTCCGGCGGCCCTAAAGATTGGCGTCCCAAACAGACGGATGGTATTTTCCACCTCCGCATCGCGGATGAACGAGCGCTTGGGCTGCTGTTGGGCATGCGCGGGCGCGGCGGACAGGGCGAACAGCAACGTCACCAGAAGGAAAATGCGCGTGAGCAAGGATCACTCCTCATCGGTCGAAATGTTGCGCCCCCGCTTTACACGCGGCGGCATGGTCGCCCTTGTGGCCGCCACTTCGCTTGCCATGTCGGCCTGCGAAAGCCTGGACACCAAGCACCCCGTCGGCACGATCGGCCATGTCAAGGGGTTCGCCGGTGCCGTCGCCGCCGATGAGCCCCGGGCGGTGCTGGCCGGCCGGGATGTGCTGTCCGCCGGCGGAACCGCTGTCGACGCGGCGGTCGCCATGTACTTTGTCATGGCCGTCACCTATCCGTCGGGGGCCAGCCTGGGTGGCGGCGGATCATGCATAGTACATGATAACGGCAAAAAGAAGACGGAAGTCTTGGATTTTCCGGCCATCGCCTCGGTGGCCGCGTCGCCGCTGCCAAGTGCGGTTCCGGCCAATCCGCGCGGATTCTTCGCTCTTCACGCCAAATACGGTTCTTTGCGCTTCGAAAGCCTGCTGGCCGAGGCTGAAAAGCTGGCGAGGGGTGGTTTCCCGGTCTCGCGTGCCCTGGCTGCCGATCTGTCCCGCTCGGTCGCGGTGCTGGGTCGCGATCCGGTCGCGCGCTCCATCTTCTTCCGGCCCGATGGCGCCGTGCTGCGCGAGGGGGAGACGCTGAACCAATCGCAGCTGGCGGCGACCATCTCCAATATCCGGCGCAGCACCGGCGACTTCTACCAGGGAGTGGGCGCACGCAATCTGGTCGGGGCCTATCAGGCTGCCGCCGGCTCGCTGACCTTGGAGGATATGCGGGAAATCCGGCCGCAATGGCGCCCCACCCTGACGGTCCGGGTGGGCGACGAGACCGCCCATTTCGCGCCGCCACCGGCGGTGGGCAGCACGAATGCCGGAGAGCTGATCGGCATGCTGTGGTCGCGCTGGGACGACGCTTCCGCTGAGGAACGGCCGCATCTGCTGGCGGAGGCCTCGGCTCGGGCCTTCGCCGACCGTGCCCGCTGGATGCAGCCCAATGGCTGGACCACCCAGGAGTCGGCGGGGCTGCTGGCGCCGGAAAAGCTCAAGGGCTTGATGGCCGATTACAATCCTGACCGCCACGTGCCGGTCTCTGGTGTTTCGGCGTCGCCGACGGAACAGGCCGCTGGAGCCGCTCTGGTGGCCATGGACGGCAAAGGCATGGCCGTGGCCTGCGGCGTGACCGCCTATGGCGCCTTCGGCAGCGGGCGGATGGCGCCCGGGACCGGCATCTTCATCGCCGGGGTTCCGGGGCCAAACGGACCGCCGGCGGTGACCATCATGCTCTCCGTCAACCATAACACCAACGAGCCGCATTTCGCTGGAGCCGCCACCGGCGGCGGCACTGCGCCGGCCGCCCTGGTGGAAACCTTCCTGGCCGCGACCATCGAGCACAAGTCGTTGGAGGAGGCTTTGGCGGCCCCTCGGCTGGTTCAGCCCGGTCAGCCCGATGCCGCCTTTATCGAGTCGGCGCCGCAGGCTCTCGATCCGGCTCCGCTGCAGCGGCGGGGACACCAGACCAACGCGGTAACCATGCCAAGCCGGGTTCAGGCTCTGCATTGCCGGGATGGCTACAAGAATTCCGAGACCTGCGAGGTCGGGACTGATCCGCGCGGCTTCGGTATGGCCGTTTCGGCCGGCAAGTCCTGATGGCTTTCAAGGTTGCCGAGCGGGGCGCCATCGCGCCCTTCATCGTCATGGATGTGATGCGCGCGGCGGCCCTGCGCCAAAGAGAGGGGGGCGACGTACTGCATCTGGAGGTGGGGCAGCCCTCGGGCCAGGCTCCGGCCAAAGTGCGGGAGGCGGCGCGGCGCGCGCTGGAGACCGAGCCGCTGGGCTATACTCTGGCGTTGGGCACCGATGGCCTGCGGGAGTGCATCGCCCGGCATTATACCACGGCCTATGGCCGCCCGGTGGCTGCCGAGCGCATCGCGGTCACCACCGGGTCCTCCGCCGGCTTCCTGCTGGCCTTTCTCGCTGCTTTCGCCCCGGGTGACCGGGTGGCGGTGGCTGCGCCGGGCTATCCCGCCTACCGCAATATTCTGAAGGCACTGGGAATCGAATGCGTCCTGGTCCCGGTGGGGCTGGCCAGCCGTTGGCAGCTCACCGCCGAGGTGCTGGCCAAGGTGGAGGGGCGTCTGGACGGGGCCGTGGTCGCCAGCCCATCCAACCCTACCGGCAGCATGCTCTCGGCCCAGGAGGTGACCGATCTCGCCCTGTGGTGCGAATCCAACGGTATCCGCCTGATTTCCGACGAGATTTACCACGGAATCACGTTTGCCGGCCCCGCCGCCACAGTGGCCGGGATGGAGGCTGCGCCGCATGCGGTCGTCGTCAACAGCTTTTCCAAGTACTACGCCATGACCGGCTGGCGCCTGGGCTGGATGGTGCTGCCGGACGATCTGGCCCGCGCGGTGGAATGCCTCCAGCAGAACCTGTTCATTTCGCCGCCCACCCTGTCGCAGGTCGCCGCCGAGGCGGTGTTCGACTGCATTGATGAACTGGATGCGCGGGTGGAGGGGTATCGGCGCAATCGCGATATCCTGCTCTCCGAGCTGCCGGCGGCGGGATTTGGGCGGCTGGCGCCGTCGGACGGGGCGTTCTACCTCTATGCCGACGTGTCGGAGATGACCAATGACAGCAGGGACTTCGCGGCGCGAATGCTGGCAGAGACCGGGGTAGCGGCGACGCCTGGGGTGGATTTCGACCCTCAGGAGGGCGTGCGGACGCTGCGCTTCTCCTATGCCGGATTCGAGGCCGACATGGTGGAGGCCGCCGGCCGGCTGAAGGCCTGGCGGCGGTAGGTCAGGGGGTCTTGTCTGCCAGCCAGTCGAGGATGGAGTCAGCCACCGGTTCCCACCACACCGTATCGAGCATCAATCCGTGCGGGGCTCCCTTGAGCACGCGCAATTCCGCGTCGAAATAGGCGGCGGTCTCGTAGAGCGCGAAGCTGGGGACAAGAAGGTCGCAGTCGCCACCCATCACCAGTACCGGCGGCTTTCCGGGAGGCTTGGGCAGGCGCGGCCGGATGGGGTTCATCAATTCGATGCAGATGCGGTGCGACTCCTGCTGGAAGCGGGGCAGGAGGTGGGCGACGGTCTCGGCCGGGGTCTCGGGGGAGAACATGGCCTTGCGGATGACTTCGCCCTTGACAGCCGAGGGGCCCAGGCTTTGCAGCAGGGCGAGCTGGCTCCAGACATCGGGGGAGAACATGGAGAGATACATTGCCGATGACGCGACGCCCGAGGGCGGCACGCTGGACAGCAGCACCGCCGCCGCGACGCCGTCCTGGTCGGCCAGACAGTGCTGGGCCACCAGACCGCCCATGGAATGACCGATCAGGATGCAGCGTCCGCCGATATGGGCGATGGCGGTCCTGACATCTGAGACGTAATCGTCTAGCGAGGCGAAGTCGAAGCCGCCCTGGCTGCCGCCATGGCCCCGCAGCGACACGGCATAACAGGCGTAGCCGGCACGGGCGAAATGGGGCATGAACAGCTCCGCCCAGACCCAGGCGCCGCAATAGGAGCCGTGCACGAACAGAATCGGGGGACGTCCGGCGTTAGGCGGGGGCTCCGGCTGGCAATTGAGCAATTCAAGCTTCACGACAGCCCTATCTTCCGTTTTAGCCGGGCCAACAGGCCGGGCGGAGGTGGCGGCTTCTTCTTCGGCGCCGGCTTCTTCTTGCCCCGGAGGGCGTCGGTCCCGACCGGCGGGGCCTTGGGGGCCGGCTTGCAGTCGGGGTTGGTGTAGGAATAGAACATGCGGAACTCGCCGTCCGCGGCCACTTTATAGTAGGCCACCTTCTTGATGGTGCGGTCCAGCTTACAACGGCGCTTGGCGTCGGTTTCGGCGCTTTCCCGATGGTCGATATCGTCGGAATATTCCAGCTTGCCCTGCTTTAGCTCCTGGCCATCCCGGCAAATGTAGATCTCGGTGGTCATGGCCTCTTGCCGTCTGGATCCTGCGCCGGGCGGATCATAGCGGGCCGGCGTGGGTGGGGCAATCCTTGCCGGGGCATTTCAATCAATCGTCGTCGGCGCGCCATGGGTAACAAGATGTTCAGATTTGGCGTCTATGGTGTAGGCTGCGATGCCCCGACTATCATGGGCCAACCGGACGAGGTCACATGGCCGACAGCGACGACGCGATCAACGCAGCCCTGGGTTTGGGCGAGAACCGTGAGGCGGTCTACGACGTTTCGGTGGAGCTGTCGGCGGTGCTGGGGACCGCAACCCTGCCCATCGCCCAGCTGCTGAAGCTTGGCCGTGGCGCCGTGGTCGAGCTGGACCGCAAGGTCAACGATCCCGTAGACCTTTATGTCAACCGCAAGAAGGTCTGCCGCGCCGAAGTGGTGGTGGTCGAGGACCATCTGGCCGTGACTATCACCGAGGTGCTGAAGCGCGCAGCCGATTGAGGTTGACCGAGGCGCCGCCGCCGCTAGTCTGAGGCCCCTTTCTTCATATCGGGGCCAGCCATGAAGTTCTTTATCGATACCGCCGAAGTCCAGGAAATCCGAGAGCTTGCCGCCACCGGCCTGGTGGACGGCGTCACCACCAACCCGTCTCTGATCGCCAAAAGCGGCCGCAAGATTCTCGATGTCATCGCCGAGATTTGCGACATCGTTCCCGGCCCGATTTCGGCCGAGGTGGCGGCGACCGATTTCGACACCATGCTGGCCGAGGGCCGCAAGCTGGCCAAGCTCCGTCCCAATGTGGCGGTCAAGGTGCCGCTGACTCCCGCCGGCCTCAAGACCTGCAAGGCACTGGCCGATGATGGGGTCAAGGTCAATGTCACCCTGTGCTTTTCCTCCAATCAGGCCATCCTGGCGGCCAAGGCCGGCGCGTCCTTCATTTCGCCCTTCGTCGGTCGTCTGGACGATATCGGCCAGGACGGCATGGAACTGATCGCCGACATCGTGGCCATCTACCGGGAGTATCCGCTCTTCCGCACCGAAGTGCTGGCGGCCTCCATCCGTCATCCCATGCATGTGACCGAGGCTGCCCGCCTCGGCGCTCATGTGGTGACCATGCCGCCGTCGGTACTGCGCCAGATGTATCAGCACCCGCTGACCGATAAGGGGCTGGCCACCTTCATGGCCGACTGGCAGAAGACCGGCCAGTCGATTCTGTAACCGGCCCGGGAAAGACCAGGGCGAAGACGGCGCCGCCACCAGGGGCATCGGCAATGGTGACCCGGCCACCATGGGCTTCCATGGTGCGCTTGACGATGGCCAGGCCCAGGCCGGCGCCGCTCTTTTGCCGCTCGGCCCTCCAGAAGCGCTGGAAGACGCGGTCGCGCAGATCCACCGGCACCCCCGGCCCTTTGTCCTCCACCTCGATGGTGGCGGGCGCCAGGACCCGGACGGTGATGGTGGTTCCTGCCGGCGTCTGGGTCAGCGCGTTTTCCACCAGATTGCGCAGGGCGTTGAAGATCGCCTCGGTGTTGCCGTGCACGACCGGCGCGTTCCCCGCCTCGATCACTTCGAGCATACGGTCGCGTTCCAGCGTCATGGGGGCGAGGAAGGTGCAGACATCCACCGCGATCAGGTTGAGATCGGCGGATTCCGTGGTGGCGAGGGTCAGCCCTTCCACCTGTGCGACGTTCAGCAATTGGCAGATCAGGCGGGTCATGGCGTCCATGTCGCGGGCCAGTGACGTCCGGGTCTCGGCATCGGTGGTCAGGGTGTCGATATGGGCGCGCAGCACCGCCAGCGGCGTTCTCAACTCGTGGGCGGCGTCGGCGGTGAACTCGCGCTGGATGCGAAAGCCGTTGTCGAGCCGATCCAGGGCACTGTTGACGGCGCGGACCAGCGGCAGAATCTCGCGGGGGACCTCTGCCTCGGGCAGGCGAACCTCGGTGGAGGTGGGGCCGATGGCGGCCGCTTGCTCCGAAAGCTGGCGCAACGGAGCCAGGGAGGAGCGGACGGTGTACAGGCTGACCAGCAGCATGGCCAGCAGGAAGGGCGCACCCAGCCAACCGCCCTCCTCGGCGAAGTCCTCCAGCAGCTCCAGGGTAAAGGCCTCGAACTCCCGCCCGCTTTGTTCCACCAGGATCACCAGATGGCGGTTGGCGATGGCAATGGGCACCGCGGCGCCGAACATGATGCTTGGCCCCGGCCCGTCGGGGTTATGGGTGTAGAACGGGTTTTCTTCCAGGTCGGTGTCTTTCGGCGGCTCTCCGATCTGCCCGCCGGCTCCGGCCAGCAGGGCCCCGGTGGCGTGGTCGCGGACGCCGAACCGGTGGTCGCCGGATTCTTGGTCATAGGCTGACCGGAACTCGTCCGGGAGGTGCAGTTGGATGGTTCCCTCGGGCGTGATCGACAGACTCTTGCCGATCTCCTGTGCCTGGTCCAGCAGCGCGCGATCGCGAAGGAAGTGGGAGGCGGAGTCATAACGCCACCACAGCCAGGAATAGGCCATCAGAATAGCGATCAAGGTGGTCAGCGAAAGGCGGACGACGATCCGCCACAGAATGGCGGGGGGGGGGGTCACAGCTTGGTTTCCGCCAGCATGTAGCCGATGCCGCGCAAGGTATGGATGGTCACCGCCGCCTCGGCCTGCTGCAGGCGTTTGCGCAAGCGCGATACCAGCACCTCGACGGTGTTGGATGAAATCTCGTCCTCGAAGCCGTAAAGGCTTTCCTCCAGCGCCCGCTTGGGCACCACCTTGCCGGAGCGGCGCAACAGGTGTTCGAGCATTTCCATCTCGCGCCGGGGCATGGGGACCAACTCGCCGCGTACCCGGACCTCGCGGCCGATCGTGTCGAATTCCAGGTCGCCGGAAGACAGCAATACCGAAAGGGCCGCGCCGGGCCGGCGCAGAATGGCGCGCAACCGGGCGATCAGTTCCTCCATGGCGAAGGGCTTGAGCAGATAATCGTCGGCGCCGTCGTTGAGACCGCGCACCCGGTCCTGCACCCCGTCGCGGGCGGTCAGCAGCATGATCGGCACCGACGACCCTCGGGCGCGCAGGGTTTTCAACAGATCGAGGCCATTGCCATCGGGCATGCCGAGATCAAGGATCACGGCGTGATAGGGCGCCGATTCGAAGGCGGCTTCGCCATCGGCCAGCGTGCCGAAGATATCCGTGACGAACCCGGCACTCTTGAGACCGGCTACGATGAATTCCGCCAGTCTCTCATTGTCTTCGATCAGCAGAATTCGCACGAGCCACCTGTGTCAGCTTATTTCAGCACATAATAGACGTTCGAGCCGTCATCTCCCTTGATCAAAACCTGGACCAGGGTGTCGAAGGCATCGAACCATAAGTCCCGCTTTAATTCACCATCCCAGGCCCAGTGCCGGACCGAGGTGAGTTTGCCCTTCACCGGAATGGATTCTTCGCCCAGGTCCAGGACATCCACCCGGAACGGCTTGCCGTCGACGGGATCGAGCAGGAGCCCGGAATGCTGAGGAACGGCGCGCCACAAAGTGGCCAGCGGCATGTCGGGCTGCTCCGAGGCTTGGCCGTTGACCCGCAGGCGCAGGCGTCCATGGGCCGCTTCCGCCGTGACATGATAGGTTTCGCCATCGTCGTTGGTGCTGAGCGACAGCATCTTGAAGCGGTCGCCTTCCCAGGTTTCGACGCCATGTTGCTCGAAGACATAGACCGGAACGGACAGCGCCGTGACCTTGACGCTGATATCGATCTTGACCTCGGTGGTGCCATGGTCGGTGTGAAAAGCCAGGGAATGCCGTCCAATGACCTCGCCGTTGCGGATGATGGCGTAGTCCAGGCTCTTGCTGGTGGCGCCGTCGAGGAAAGCCGGTGACGCAGCGGCCTGACCGGCCGGGAAGGGGGCGGACAGAAGAAGAAGAAGGGCGGCGGCGGTAAAGCCTGTGCGCAGGGGCATGGCGGGGAGAATTCATGGTCAGACAGGGTGGATGTCCGACCTTACCACAGCATGACAGCGAAAATATATGTTGCACTGCGGCATGAAAAATCCCCCCGGCTTGTAACCGGGGGGATTGTCATCGGGCCAAAAGAGGCTAGGACAGCAACCGGTTCCACCAGCCCTTGCGCGGCGGCGAGGCCGGTAGCAGCGCTTCCTCGGTCACCGTGGCGGGGGCCGATTCAGCGACAGAGGCTTCCGGCTCCGGCGCGGCTGCCTCGGGGGCGGTCGTTACCGTCTCCACTATCGGCTCGGGCTGGGGCTCGGGAATAGCCTCCGGTTCCTGCGCGACGGCGGCTTCCACCTCGGGCGCAGCCTCGGCGGCGGGTTCAGCCTTTTTGCGTGGAGCCCGCTTGCGCTTGGGCTTCTCTTCGGCCGTGGCTTCCGTGGCCACGGCTTCGGTGGGTTCGCCTTCGGCGGCGGGTTCGGCCTTCTTGCGCGGAGCCCGCTTGCGCTTGGGCTTTTCCTCGACCACGGCTTCGGTCACCACCGGCTCGACTTCGGCCTGGGCCTCGCCTTCGGTCACGACGGAAACAGCGTCGGCTTCCGCTTCGGGCTGAGCCTCCGGCCTGTCACCAACATCGGAGATTTCGGCCCCTTCGGCGTCCCCGGTCCCCTCGGTGGCCAGTTCCTCGCCGGTACCGGTCTCGTCGCGCCGACGCCGACGGCGACCACCGCGGCGGCCGCGGCGACGCTTGCGGGTCTGCTCGCCATCGGCACCCTCGGCGCCCTCGGCGTGGTTCTCTTCGCCCTCACCCTCGGCTTCGACTTCGACTTCTTCCCCGGCGTCGTCCTCTTCGCCGTGACCCTCGGCCGCATGGGCGGCTTCGGAGCCGGCCACGGCGAGGTCGAGCTGATCGGGGGCACCATCTTCGGGACGCCGCTTCCGGCGACGCCGACGGCGTCGCCGGCGGCTGGCTTCGGCCTCGGTCTCGGTCTCGGTCTCTGCTTCGCCGCTACGCGGCTCGGCCGGACGTTCGGTCAGAGCCTCTTCCTCTTCCTCCTCGTCTTCCTCGTCCTCGTCGTTGTCGGCCTCGATGGAAACGGGGGCCTCCTGGGTGATGACGGCGCGGACGGGTTCGTCGGGACGGGCTTCGGCCTTGACCCGGTCCATGCGGAACGCCGGCGGGATCAGGCTGTCATCGCCGGCCAGCAGCACCCGGAAATCATAGCGCTCCTCGATGGAGGCCAGGGCGTCGCGCTTCTGATTGAGGATGTAGAGCGCGATGGTGGTGGGCACATGTACGGTGACTTCCGAGGAGCGGCGGCGGATGCCTTCCTCCTCGATGGCGCGCAGGACATGCACGGCGGCGGATTCAACCGAGCGGACCAATCCGGTGCCGGCGCAGTGCGGGCAGGGGCTGAAGGTGGTTTCCTGCAAGGACGGGCGCAGGCGCTGACGTGACAGTTCCAGCAGGCCGAAGGCGCTGATCTTGCCGACCTGGATGCGGGCGCGATCATTCTTCAGCGCCTCCTTGAGGCGCCGCTCGACCGAAGCGTTGTTGCGGTTCTCCTCCATGTCGATGAAGTCGATGACGATCAGGCCGGCGAGATCGCGCAGACGCAACTGGCGGGCCACTTCGTCGGAGGCCTCCAGGTTGGTCTTGAGCGCAGTCTCCTCGATGTGGCGCTCCTTGGTGGAGCGGCCGGAATTGACGTCGATGGCGACCAGCGCCTCGGTCTGGTTGATGACGATATAGCCGCCCGACTTCAGCTGAACCACCGGGCTGTGCATGGCGTCCAGCTGCGCTTCCACCTGATAGCGGTGGAACATGGGCATGACCGGATCCCGGAACGGCTGGACCTTCTTGGCATGCGACGGGGTCAGCATGCGCATGTAGTCCTTGGCCAGCCGGTACCCTTCGTCGCCGTCCACCAGCACTTCGTCGATGTCGCGCGAATAAAGGTCGCGGATCGAGCGCTTGATCAGGCTGGCTTCCTCGTAGACCAGGGCCGGCGCGCTCGACTTCAAGGTCAGCTCGCGCACGCTGTCCCACATGCGCAGGAGGTATTCGTAGTCGCGCCGGATCTCGGTCTTGGAGCGCTCCGACCCGGCGGTGCGGATGATGACCGCCATGTTGTCGGGGATGTCCATCTCATTGGCGATGGCCTTCAGCCGGCGACGGTCGGTGGTGTTGATGATCTTGCGCGACACCCCGCCGCCACGGGCGGTGTTGGGCATCAGGACACAGTAGCGGCCAGCCAGCGACAGATAGGTGGTGAGAGCGGCGCCTTTGTTGCCGCGCTCCTCCTTGACCACCTGGACCAGCATGATCTGGCGCCGCTTGATCACTTCCTGGATCTTGTAGTTGCGCAGCAGGCGGGCGCGACGGCGTTCGGAATCGGCCTCGTCGTCGCCGCCGAGAACCTCGACATTACGGCGGCGGCCGGAGCGGCTCTCGGCCGGAGCGGCCTCGCCTTCCCCCTCGGCGCGCTCGACCGGGGCTTCGTCGCCATTGCCGGATTCCGTGGCTTCCGTCGCCTCGGAGGTTTCCGTGACGTCGTGGCCTTCGGTGACCTCGTGGCCTTCGGCGTGTTCGCCTTCGGAAGCCGGGGTGTCGCCGGACTCCCGTTCGGGGGCATCGTCGCGGTCGTTATTGTTCTCGCGCAGCACTTCGGCGCGCTGGGCGGCCAACAGAGCCTGCCGATCGGCGACCGGAATCTGGAAATAGTCTGGGTGAATCTCGCTGAAAGCGAGGAAGCCGTGGCGATTGCCACCATATTCGACGAAGGCCGCCTGGAGCGACGGCTCCACGCGAACGACCTTGGCGAGATAAATGTTACCCTTCAGCTGCCTTCTGGCGGATGTCTCAACATCCAACTCTTCCAGGCGGGTGCCATTGACCACGACGACCCGGGTCTCTTCCGGGTGCGTGGCATCGATCAACATACGCTTGACCATTAAATCCATATCTCCGTGGCGCCGCTCGCGACGCGACGAGCGCATGCGAGCAGGTATCTGATCCAGCGAAGCCGGCGCGCGTGAGCGCGCGATCAGTCGGTCTGCCGGCAAGGCCGGCGGCGCCTGCGCTAGAGTCCACGATCCAGAATTTTGGGGCGGGCATCATTACGGCGGAAACCTGATCACGGGCATGGTGCCCGGCTTCGAATTCGGGTCTGGCATGGCAGGCCGAGACGTGGCGTATCGCCAGGGTCGCACGGGGTGCGAGAGGGCGCGAGGCCACCGCCCCCGGAGGGGCATTCGGAAATTGCATGCTCATGGGCAGTCAAAATAGACCCAGCGCACCGTTTCGACAACGATCTTGTTGCAATGGGACGACAATGGTTGAAAAGGTCAGGGTGGTGTCGTGGAAGAGTCTTCTGAATCAATGACTTTTGAGTTGAGCCTGAGTCCGTGCATGCGCTATAGCTGTGAGCAGTGAGGTGCCATTCCAGCGGCGATGACGGGGGCATATGGTTTCGAGGCGCGTTTCAGCTTGGCCGATGATGGCCCTGGCCGTGGTCCTGGCGGTGTCGGTTCCCGATTCCGCTTGGCCCGCCACGGGTTCGGGGCCGCGCCTTGGCCTGCATGGCGAGGGTGTCACCCGCTTCGTCATCGATCTTTCCGAATCGGTGCCGTTTTCCGTCACCACCGCCACCGATCCCGCTCGGGTGCTCATCGAGATTCCCGGTATCGAGGTCGTCGGCACCGTTCCCAAGCCTTGGGGGGCGGTGAACGGCATGCGCATGGAAGACGGCCGTATCGTCCTCGACCTGCGCAAGCCGGTGAGTGTGCGCAACTCCTTCCTCATCGCCCCGCGTGACGGGCTGGGGTGGCGTCTGGTGGTCGACCTGGGTGACATCGCCGAGGGCAAGAGCGCCGAGGCGGCACCGGTCCTGCACCCGCCGCGTTCGGTCAAACCGATGCCGGCCAAGGCCCTGCCGCCGGTCAAGCTGGTGCCTCCGCCCCAACCCCCGGCGGCGCAGCCACCGGCAGAGGAAGCACGCTCGTTACAGACGCCGCTCTCGGCCAATCGGATCGTTGTCACCAGTCCCAATGCCCCCGCTACCGTGGCTTCTGCGCCTCCAGTTGTGGCGCAGCCCGAGCCGGTCGCCGTCGCTCCGGCCCCCGTTGTCCTTGCTCCACCACCTGCTCCCCAGCCTGTCACCATCGCTCCGACGGTGGAAAAGGCTGTGCGCGGTCCTAACGGCCTGCCCATTCTGTCGGCGCCCATGCCGCCGCCGCCCGAGCGTCCCGTCGCGCCGGCTCCGGCGATTCAGCCACCTCCGCAACCGGCGGTCGCCAGTGTTCAACCCGCGCCTCCTCCACCCGCAGAGAGCGTCGCCAAGGCTCGCGACGGGGTGCCGGTCATCGTCATCGATCCCGGCCATGGCGGCGTCGATCCCGGCGCCACCGGCGTGTCGGGTGTCTACGAGAAGCATATCACCCTGGCCATGGCCCGCGACCTCAAGGCGGCGTTGGAGAAGAGTGGCCGCTACCGGGTTCACCTGACCCGTGATCGCGATGTCTTCATCCGTTTGCGTGATCGCGTTGCCATCGCCCGGCAATATGGTGCAGATCTCTTCATCTCTCTGCACGCCGACGCCGTGCAGAATCCTCAAATCCGCGGCCTGTCGGTCTATACGCTTTCCCAGAACGCCTCCGACTCCGAGGCGCAGGCGCTGGCGGAAAAGGAAAACAAGGCCGATCTCATCGCCGGCATCGACCTGTCCCATGAATCCGCCGATGTTGCCGGCATTCTGATCGATCTGGCCCAGCGCGAAACCATGAACCGTTCCGCCGGCTTCGCCGGGGAAGTGGTGGACGAGGTCGGGCAGGAAATGGATTTGCTGGGCAATACCCATCGCTTTGCCGGCTTTGCCGTGCTCAAGGCGCCGGATGTGCCGGCGATTCTGGTGGAGATGGGCTATCTGTCCAATGAGTACGAGGAAAAGCAACTGCGCCAGCCGGCCTATCGCGGCCGGCTGGCCAAGTCCATCGCCAAGGCGGTGGAACGCTTCTTCCCGCCCAGCCTCAAGGCCAAGCGGCCCTGAACGGCCGGCACCTTCTGATGGCGGCGGTCCTGGTGCTGACCTGGGCGCCGGGGCCGGGGCGGGCCGCCGATCCGCCGCCCCTGGTGCCTTGCCTTACCTGTCCGCAGCCGGTTCCCGCCTGCTGGATGCTGGTCTACCGTTGGCAGGACTACAATCTGCGGGCTGGCCTCGGCACCCACCTCATCGTAACCAACGGGCCGCCGCCCGGTGAAAACCAGATGGAACAGGCGCGGCAATCCGTGTTGAAATCGCTGCCGCCCCATCATACCGCCACCTTCAAAGGCACCAACCGGGTCGGCTGTCCCGATCCGGGGCCGTCGAAGACCGGGCGTTGAGCCTGGGCACTTGACGCCGACGGTCCCAAAGCGGTACGACCGGGCATTCCTTGAAAGCGTCGGCCACCATGTTTCGTTTTTTCATCGGCCTGATCAGTCTGCTCCTCCTGCTTGCCATCGCGGGCGCCGGCGGGACCGTGTTCCTGTTCTGGCATTTCGGCCGTGGCCTGCCCGACTATCACCAGTTGGCTCATTACGAGCCGCCGATCACCACCCGGGTCTATGGCGGTGACGGGCGGCTGGTGGCGGAATACGCGGTGGAGAAGCGGGTGTTCGTGCCGCTGGCGGTGGTGCCGCAGCGGGTGAAGGACGCCTTCCTTTCCGCCGAGGACAAGAATTTCTATACCCATGCCGGCGTCGATCCCATCGGCGTCGCCCGCGCTATCGCCATCAATCTGCGGAATCGCGGCATGGGGGGCGACCGCCGGCCGGTGGGCGCCTCGACCATCACTCAGCAGGTGGCCAAGAACTTCCTGCTGACCAACGAGGTCTCCATCGAGCGCAAGGTCAAGGAAGCGATCCTGGCCTTCCGCATCGAGCGCACCTTCGCCAAGGACCATATCCTCGAACTGTACCTGAACGAGATTTATCTCGGTGTCGGTTCCTATGGCGTGGCGGCGGCGGCGCTGAACTATTTCGACAAGGGCCTCGACGAGCTGACCGTGGCCGATGCCGCCTTCCTGGCGGCGCTGCCCAAGGCGCCCAACAACTACAATCCCTATCGCCATATCCAGGCGGCCAAGGAGCGTCGCGACTGGGTGATCGGCCGGCTGTTCGAGGACGGCAAGATCACCCAGGCGGAATATCAGGAGGCGCTTGCCCAGCCGCTGGAGGTGCGCTCGCGCAAGGAAATCCAGGCGACCCAGGGCGGCGACTACTTCGCCGAGGATATCCGCCGCGAGTTGCAGGCCAAATATGGCGAGGATGCGCTGTACAAGGGCGGGCTGGTGGTTCGGGCGTCCATGGATGCCAATCTCCAGGCAACCGGCTCCAAAGTGCTGCGCCAGGGGTTGTACAGCTATGACCGCCGCCACGGCTATCGTGGTCCGGTCACCCGCATTTCCGCCGGTCCGACCTGGCCGCAGCTGCTGGCGGCGGTGCCCCGTCCCGGTGGGGCCGAGGGGTGGGAGACAGCGGTAGTTCTCGGTCTCAACGACCATGAGGCCACCCTGGGGCTGACCGGAAATCGCGGCGGCAAGCTGCCCTTCGCCGAGATGAAATGGGCGCGTACCGCCTTGGAGAAGCAGGCCCTTGGTCCGCTGCCTCATCACCCCGGCGATGCCCTGGCCATGGGCGACGTCATCCTGGTGGAGCAAGTGGCCAAGTCCGAGGATGGCCACGCTTATCCCGCCGGGATCTACGCCCTGCGTCAGGTACCCAAGGTCGAGGGCGCGCTGGTGGCCATCGATCCCCACACCGGGCGTGTGCTGGCCATGGTCGGCGGCTGGTCCTATTCCAAGAGCCAGTTCAACCGTGCTTCCCAGGCGTTGCGTCAGCCGGGGTCGTCGTTCAAGCCCTTCATCTATCTGGCCGCGCTGGAAAGCGGGTATACTCCGTCCTCTCTGGTGCTTGACGCGCCCATCGCCCTGCCGCAGGGGCCGGGTCTTCCGCTGTGGCGGCCGAAGAACTATCACGACGACTATCTCGGCCCCACGACCCTGCGGGTCGGCATCGAGAAGTCGCGCAATCTGATGACGGTGCGCCTCGCCCAGGCCTTGGGCATGGAGAAGGTGGCCGATTATTCCCAGCGCTTCGGCATCTACGACAACCTGCCACGCCAGCTTTCCATGGCGCTCGGCGCCGGCGAGACCACGCCGCTTCGGCTGACCGCCGCCTATGCCATGCTGGTCAATGGCGGCAAGAAGGTGCGTCCGACCCTGATCGACCGCATCCAGGATCGCAATGGCAAAACCATCTTCAGCCATGACCTGCGGTTCTGCGACGGCTGCTCGGCGCCGCGCTTTTCCGGCCAGGACATGCCGGTACTGCCCGATATCCGCGAGCAGCTGGTCGATCCGGTCTCCGCCTATCAGATGGTCAACATCCTGGAAGGCGTGATCCAGCGCGGCACCGGCACCTCGGTCCGGGTGGTGGGCAAGCCCCTGGCAGGCAAGACCGGCACCTCCAATGATTCCAACGATGTCTGGTTCGTCGGCTTTTCGCCCGATCTGGCGGTGGGAGTTTTCGTCGGCTTCGACGACCCCGCCAGTCTGGGCGGCAAGGAGACCGGCGGTTCGGTTGCCGCCCCCATCTTCCGCGACTTCATGTTGGAGGCGCTGAAAGACAAGCCGCCGACGCCGTTCCGGGTGCCGCCGGGGGTCCGTCTGGTCCGTGTCGATGCCCGTACCGGCAAGCCGGCCATGCCCGGCGATGCCAAGGCCATCTACGAGGCCTTCAAGGATACCGACCGCATGCCGGGCGACGAGGAAGACGTGCTGGAGGGAACCGGCCCCGAAGCCGGCTTCAGCTTTGCTCCCTTCGTCAGCGCCGAGGAAGGCGCGGCTCCGGCCGGAGAGCTGATCCCGGCTCCCGGGCAGCCGACGGTGGCCGGTCAGGCGGCGACCGCCGCCCCTGTTCCTGCCGGTCCGGCGCCTTCTGCCGGCGGGCTGTATTAGCGGGTTAATCTCGTCCGGTCATGGCCTCGGCCATCGCCAACGCTGCGGGCTCTCCCGAATCCCGCAGCCCCGCGATCACCCCGGCGCGATCCTCCGGCGTGCGGTTCTGGCTAAGCTTGGCCTTGCCTTCCAGCCGCTGGATGGGCAGGGCGAAGCCGACGATCCCCGCCATCTGGGCCGCCAGATAATCGGCCGGCGCATCGGTGATGGCCCAGGGGTGCGGGCGGGCGGCCTCGTGGCGGGTGGTCAGCCGAGCCAGCAGGCTCTTCAGCCGCTCCGGCTCCTCGATCACCTCCAGCCGGCCGTGGGCATGCACCGCCACGTAGTTCCAGGTGGGGACCGCTTTGCCGGTTGTGGCCTTGCTGGGATACCACGATGGCGAGACATAGGCGTCGGGGCCCTGGAAGAGGGCCAGGACGTCGCCGCCATGGCGCCATAGCGGATTGCCCCGTGCCACGTGACCGTAGAGGGTGCCGTGGGGGCCGGCGGCGGGATCGAGCACCAGCGGCAGGTGGTTGGCTTCCAACCCTTCCGCCCCAAGGGTGACCAGGGTGGCCAGGCCGGTGCTGGACATGACCGCGTGCAGCCGGTCGAGGCGATCTTCGGTGAAGAGGGGCGGGCGGTACATGGGGGCTCCGCGGCGGGGTCGGCATGATAGGCGTTGCCATGATCGACCGACTTCCCTAAAAAGTCTGCTCCTATTCACCGGAGGAATCGCCATGCGGGCCGAGATCGAGGCACTCGCCCAGGACATCCAGCGCTCGGTCGCGCTGCTCAAGCGCCATCTCAACTGGGATGAGGCGCTGATGCGGCTCGACGAGCTGAATGCCTCGGCCGAGAATCCGGACCTGTGGAACGACGCCACCGAAGCGCAGAAGATCATGCGCGAACGCACCGAGCTTGATAACGCCATCCAGAACTGCCGCACGGTGGAGCGCGAGCTGGCCGATCTGCTGGAACTGATCGAGCTGGGCGAAATGGAAGGCGACCAGGGGGTCATCGACGACGCCGAGTCCCAGGTTCGCGACCTTAGGGAGCGCGCAGCGAAGGCCGAGCTGGAGACCCTGCTGTCGGGCGAGGCCGACCGTAACGACTGCTACATGGAAATCAATGCCGGCGCTGGCGGCACCGAGTCCCAGGATTGGGCAGAGATGCTGTTGCGCATGTACACCCGCTGGGCCGAGAAGCACGGCTACAAGGTGGACTGGCTGGAGGAAAGCTCGGGCGAGACCGCCGGCATCAAGTCGGCTACCATCCGCGTCGCCGGTCACAATGCCTATGGTTGGCTCAAGACTGAAAGCGGTGTCCACCGGCTGGTGCGTATTTCGCCCTATGACAGCGCGGCACGCCGCCACACCAGCTTCTCCTCGGTCTGGGTCTATCCGGTGATCGACGACACCATCGACATCCAGATCAATGAGAGTGAGTGCCGCATTGACACCTACCGCGCCTCGGGTGCCGGTGGCCAGCACATCAACAAGACCGATTCGGCGGTGCGTATCACCCATATTCCCACCGGCATCGTCGCCGCCTGCCAGATGGAGCGGTCGCAGCACCAGAACCGGGCCAGGGCCTGGGACATGCTGCGGGCCCGCATGTACGAGGCCGAACTGCAAAAGCGCGAAGCCGCCGCCCAGGCGCTGGAAGACCAGAAGACCGATATCGGCTGGGGCCACCAGATCCGCTCCTACGTGCTGCAGCCGTATCAGATGGTCAAGGACCTGCGGACCAATGTGGAGACCTCGGACACCCAAGGTGTGCTCGACGGCGATCTTGACCAGTTCATGGCCGCCTCGCTGGCCAGCCGGATCCAGGGCGACGTCTCGGGCGGTTAGGCTTCGGAAGATTAAATTTCCGCAGGCGATTTGCATTCGCCGGTCATGGCCTTATTTTGAGGCCGCGACTCACCGCCATTGAAGGTCGGACATGAAGAAGATACTTGTCACCCTGCTGGTTGCGTTGGCCCTGGCCGCATTCGGGACCGGCGAGGCACTGGCCAAGGCCGGCAGCACCTCCAAGTCCAGCGGCGGCAGTTTCGGCTCCAAGGGCTCGCGCACCTATGACGCCCCCATGGAGCGGACCCTGACCCCCCCGCCGACACTGATGACCCCGCCGACGACTCCGTCGCGTCCGGCCGGGCCGCCGCCGGTGCCTCAGGCGGCCCCCCGTGGCGGCAATGTGGATGCGGCGCCGCTGGCTCCCGGCGCCATGGCGGCGCAGCAGCCTGGATTCGCCCAGCGCAATCCGTTCATGGCCGGTCTGGCCGGTGGCGTGATCGGCGCCGGCATCGGGTCCATGCTGTTCGGTCATTCGCCGGCCATGGCATCGGCCTCGGAGGCGGCGCCCTTTGCCAGCATGCTGGGCCTGCTGTTGCAAGTCGCCGTCATCGGCGGGCTGATCTGGCTGGGTATCCGTCTGTTCCGGGGCGGCAGCCGCGCCGAGATGGCCAATCCCTATTCCCACGCCCGCCGCCATGTGGAGCCTGACCTGACCGGTGGCTATGCCGCGCCGCTGGGCCAGCCGCAGCAACTGCGGATATCCAAGGAGTATGATCCCACCGCCGCCGACCAGCAGGCCTTCACTGAAATCCTGCAAGGGGTGCAACAGGCCTGGAGCGAAGGCAACTTGGCGGCCATGCGCCGCTGGGCCACGCCCGAGGTGGTGTCCTTCCTGTCGGAGGACCTCAGCCGCAACGCCAGCGAAGGGCTGCTCAACAAGGTGGAGAACGTGGCGCTGCTCAAGGGCGATGTCAGCGAGGCGTGGAGCGAGAACGGCTTCGACTACCTGACCGCCGTCCTGTCCTTCCAGTGTGTCGATTACATGGTGCGGGCCGATAGCGGCGCGGTGGCCAAGGGCAGCCCGGCGGTGCCGGTCACTCATACCGAGGCCTGGACCTTCGTCCGCTCGGCCGGCGGCGGACGATGGCTGTTGTCGGCGGTGGAGCAGGTGCAGTAATCAGGCAAGGGCCCCGTTCGGGGCCCTTGTCATGTCAGCGGGAGTAATAGCCGTCGAAATAGCCGGCGTGACCGCAGCTGAAGGCCGCGACCTCGGGGGTGAGCAGGCCACAGCGGAACGGGGTCCAGCTCTGCCCCATCAGAGCCTTGACGTCCATGCCGGAACGCTGGCACTGGCGCTGGGCGATGGCACGCACCTCGGCGGCTTCCGAGGTCCAGGTGCTGTAGCAGACATAGCTGGCGGGTCCCTCGGCGGTGTCGGGGACCAGCGGGCGGGGATCGCTGGAGCAAGCACCCAGGCCACCAATCACCATCATTGCCAGGATTGCCTTGCGCATACCTTTATCCCCCTTGACGACACTGATCGACTGGTAACGTTCGGGGGGAGGATTGGCAAGTGCTTTCGCGAGGTCCGGTGCTTTAGCTCCGTCCATCCGAGGCGGCGCAACGGCGGAAGGCCTCGGGCATACCGGCGATATAGGCGCGGACCAGTTCGCCGATGGCGGTCTCGATGTCGTCAGGGGTTTGGGTCTGGTAGACCCAGCGCCGCAGGCCGACATAGCCGATGGCGCCATGCAGGCCGGCCGCCAGTTCCACTTCCAGGGCCGACAGCGGCGGCTCGGCGCTCAGACCGGCCTCGGCCCGCAATTCGTGGCACAGCGGCACGAACAGCTTCTCGCGCAGATGGACCATATAGCGGTTGGCCATGGATTGATCCTTGAGGCCGGCGAACATGAACAGCCTGATCCGCTCAAAGCTGAAATTGGCGTGGGTATAGACGCGGTAGAACGCGACCATCCGTTCCATCAGCGGCCGTGACCGGTCGCGGAGCAACTGGTCCCATTCCGTTTCCCAGGAATCGACGAAGACTTCGCGGTAGACCCGGTCGATCAGCGATTCCTTATCGGGGAAATAGCGGTACAGCAGGGGCTGGGTGACCCCGAGGCGTTCGGCCAGGGCGCGGGTCTGGCCCTCCAGCCCGACCTCGGCGAAGAAGCGAATCGCCTCCGAGACGATGAGGCCCTCGCGCTCCCGGCGCGGAAGGCGCTTGCGTATCCTTTCATGACGAACGCCAGGAGCCACGGCAGTCGGGTCCAATATGGCGGTCTGCCCAGGATATTGATGTGCGGTATCGTCCACGATTGCCAGCCCACCCACTCTTTTGGAAATCATTTGTGACGTAATGTTGTAATTAGCGCCCGCAAGTAAGTATTTCAATCGGGTTGAGACCCGAGAGTTCGGCTGAACCGCAAAAAAAACTCCTGGGCGGTCTTGGTGGCGAAGCCGTGGAGCAGGCGTCCACCGACCGAGGCCAGTCGGCCGCCGATCTGACCCGCGGCGGTCCACCGTAGCAGGGTGGCCGTCCCGCCGTCCACATCGGTCAGGGTGACGCGGGCGGAACCGCTGACGAAGCCGGCGACGCCGCCCTGGCCCTGGCCCTTCAGGGTATAGGCCTCGGCCTCGATCACATCCTCCAGGGTCAGGCTGCCGGCGAAGCGGGCGGCCAGGACACCAACCCGGATTGCAACGGTGGCGCCATAGGTCCGGGGCGCGGTCATATCCAGGCGTTCGCAGCCGGGAATGCAGGCAGCCAGCAGCGCCGGGTCGTTCAGGGCCAGCCATACCGCAGGGCGGGGAGCCTCGATCCGGTGTTCGCCATCGAAATCCATGCTGGGGTCCCTCCTCGTTCCCATGAACTGGTGGATCATGCCACCGCGGCGTGGCAATGTCCCTGCCCGCCATTGGTGATGAGGAGCCCCGTCTTGAACCTGCGTGCCGTGGTCCTGCTTGCCCTGCTGGTGGTGATCTGGGGCGCCAACTGGCCAATCATGAAGATCGGGCTGGGGCATATCCAGCCGCTGTGGTTCGCTGCGATCCGTCTCGGCCTCGGCTTCCTGACCATGGTGATTGTGTTGCTGCCGTTGGGCCGGCTTCGTCTGCCGCCCCGGGGCGACTGGCCGGTGGTGGTTTCGCTTGGCCTGCTCAACATGGGCCTGTTCATGGTGCTGGTGAATCTGGCGCTGATGGTGGTGCCGGCGGGCCGCTCGGCCATCCTGGCCTACACCACACCGCTGTGGGTGGCGCCCGGCGCCGCCCTGTTCCTGGGCGAAAGGATGAGCCCGGGGCGCTGGATGGGGGTCCTTCTCGGCCTTGGTGGCGTCGTCGTGCTGTTCAATCCCCTGGGTTTCGACTGGAGCGATGATAGGGCGGTAACCGGCAATGGCCTGCTCCTGCTGTCGGCGGTGCTGTGGGCCGCTGCCATCGTCCATGTGCGTGGCCATCGCTGGCAGGCCTCGCCGTTGGAATTGGCGCCCTGGCAATTGCTGGTCGCCCTGGTGCCGGTGACTGGACTGGCGGTGCTGCTGGAAGGCGCCCCCCGGTCCGATGGCAGTGCCGAACTGATTTGGGCCATGCTCTATAATGGCACCTTGGCGACCGCCTTTGCGTTCTGGGCCTCTGTGACGGTGAATCGCCTGTTGCCGGCCTTGACTGTGTCGCTGAGTTTCTTGTGCGTGCCAGCCGGCGGGCTGGTGTTTTCAGCCATGATGCTGGGCGAGGGGCTGTCGGCCACCAATGTGGCGGGGCTGGCGCTGATCGTTGCCGGAATCGGCACCGTGGCGGTGGTCGGCGCGCGGAAAGCCCTCCCCTAGAAACCATCCACCCCGCCCTGGTTGTCAAGCCGGGGCGGGGTCGGGACGCCCCGGCCAATAAAATTGAGGGTGGCCGGGGGGACTGCTCTGTTCGTTCAACCCTCGAGCGCAGGAGGAACCGAGGGAGTAAGGAAATGATGCGCCAATTCTGAAGAATTGGATTCGCAAGGAGGGAATGGCAGATATGCAGCCTGATCCGCCTTGCCACGAAATCGCCATGATCCGGGCTCTAAGTAAATTCCGCCCCCGCCATTTCCGCGCGGAGTCTTGATTTTGCCGCCCATGGTTTGCATAATGTTCGTATCAGGTGAAGCCGGGGCCACTCTTGGACCGGCGGAGCCCCGGATCGGGATGCTGTCCGTTGTGACGGGTCCCGGGTCATGTTGCTCGATGGAGGATATGACGATGCGTTTGGCTATTCAGAGCTTCGGCTAGCCACCTCTCCGGCTTTCAGGTCAGGCCCGCTTCTGCGGGACGGTCATACCAACCGAGGAGATGGATCATGTCGGTTGCAGCTCTTCCCGTCGTCGATAGCGATGACGGCCTCGCCAAGTACCTCAGGGATATTCGTGCCTTCCCGCTGCTCGAAGCGGAGGAGGAATTCATGCTGGCCAAGCGGCTGATCGATTACGGCGACACCGAAGCCGCTCATCGGCTGGTCACCAGCCATCTGCGTCTGGTGGCCAAGATCGCCATCGGCTATCGCCATTACGGCCTGCCGGTCGCCGATCTGGTGGCCGAGGGCAATATCGGCCTGATGCGCGCGGTCAAGAAGTTCGATCCCGATCGCGGTTTCCGTCTGGCCACCTACGCCATGTGGTGGATCAAGGCCTCGCTTAACGAGTTCGTGCTGAACTCCTGGTCCATGGTCAAGATCGGCACCCTGGCGGCGCAGAAGAAGCTGTTCTTCAACCTGCGCCGGATCAAGTCGCGGCTGCGGCTGCTGGAATCGGGCGATCTTGCCCCCGAACATGTCGCGGCTATCGCGCGTGAACTGGATGTGGACGAGGGCGAAGTGGTGGCCATGAACCGCCGCATGGCCGGCCGCGATTCCTCGCTCAACATGCCGGTGGGCGAAGGCGGGACCGAAATCCAGGACCTGATGCCGGATGATTCCGATAATCAGGAAGCGGCCTTCGGCCGGCGCGAGGAACTGGGCAAGGGGCGCCAGCTCATCGCCCAGGCACTCGATCACCTCTCCGAGCGTGAAAGGGAGATTTTCGTCGAACGCCGCCTGCGTGACGAGCCCCTGACCCTGGAGGAATTGGGCAACCGCTACGGTGTCTCACGCGAACGTATCCGCCAGATCGAGGTCAAGGCCTTCGAGAAGGTCCGCTCTCTGGTCCAGGCCGGCTTCCAGCCCCAGGCTTTATTGGCGGCAGGGGCCTGAGCAAACCTTCCCCCCGGGCTTCGCCCGGGGGAACTCCTCTTCATTCCGTATCCGTGGATGGACGGCGCCGTCGCGCCGTCCCCTTCCGTGCGCCATACTTGATAAAGGGAGATCATCGTGTGAGCATGTCATCCATTGGATGTTTACGGCATCAATGGAGCAACCTGAAATGTCAATGACCATCATGATCATCCGCCACGCCGAGAAGCCGACGGGTGCTATTCAGGGCGTCACCGCGACCGGCACCGGCTCCGACAAGGAGAACAAGGATTCGCTCATCGTTCAGGGCTGGCAGCGGGCCGGCGGGCTGGCGAGCCTGTTCGATGCCAAGGGCCCCCTGGCGCAGATAACCCTGCCACGGCCCAAGGTGATCTATGCCTCCGATCCCGAGAAATCCACCGATGGCAGCGGCAGCCACAGCCAGCGGCCGCTGCAGACGGTGACGCCGGCGGCGGCCAAGCTCGGCCTCACGGTCAACCTGTCTTTCGCCAAGGGCCAGGAATCCGCCCTGGCGGCCGCCCTGGCGCAGCAGACCGGGCCGGTGCTGGTGGCCTGGCAGCACGAAAGCATTCTCGACATCGCGGTGCCGCTGATGGGCGGGTCGTCCAAGGGATTGCCCAAGCAATGGCCGGGGGACCGGTTCGATGTGGTCTGGGTGTTCGAGCGTAAGAATCCCGGTGATCCCTTCGTCTTCAGCCAAGTCTGCCAGAACCTGCTGGCCGGCGACAGCGATCAGCCGATTTCGTAGGGGGAAGGCGGGAGGGGCCGAGCCCTATTCCTTCGCCTTCTGGGCCCTCAGCTTGTCCCAGTACTCCAGCCGCTTCCTCACTTCCCGTTCGAAGCCGCGTTCCACCGGATTGTAGAGGCGGCGGCGTTCCATGCCGTCGGGGAAGTAGTTCTGGCCGGAAAAACCGTCGGCGGTGTCGTGGTCGTACTGGTAGCCCTTGGAGTAGCCCAGTTCCTTCATCATCTTGGTGGGCGCGTTGAGGATGTGCATGGGCGGCATCAGCGAGCCGGTTTCCTTGGCGGCGCGCTTGGCGGCTCCGAAAGCTTTATAGGCGGCGTTGGATTTCGGCGCGGTGCCGAGATAGATCACCAGCTGCGCCAGGGCCAGTTCACCCTCGGGGCTGCCCAGGCGTTCATAGACATCCCAGGCCGCCACCGCCTGGATCATGGCGCTGGGGTCGGCGAGGCCCACATCCTCGACGGCGAAGCGGGTCAGGCGCCGCGCGATGAACAGCGGATCCTCGCCGCCCTCCAGCATGCGCGCCATCCAGTACAGCGCCGCATCGGTGTCCGAGCCGCGCAGGCTCTTGTGCAGGGCGCTGATCAGGTTGTAATGGCCCTCGCGGTCCTTGTCGTAGGCGGGGGCGCGGCGCTGGAGCGCATTGGCCAGCTCCGCCGGCCCCAACCGCGGCTCGGGCGGCAACAGCGCCAGTTCCTCGGCGAGATTGAGCAGATAGCGGCCGTCGCCGTCGGCCATGGCGCGGGTGGCGGCGCGGGCGTCGTCGTCCAGGGGCAGGGGGCGCCCGAGCGCGGTCTCGGCCCGGACCAGCAATCCCTCCAGGGCGGCATCGTCGAGACGGTGCAGAACCAGGACCTGGCAGCGTGACAGCAGGGCGCCGTTCAGTTCGAAAGACGGGTTCTCGGTGGTAGCGCCCACCAGAACCACGGTGCCGTTTTCCACATAGGGCAGGAAGCCATCCTGCTGGGCGCGGTTGAAACGGTGGATTTCGTCCACGAACAGCAGGGTTCCCCGGCCGGCTTCCCGGCGTTTGGCGGCGGCGTCGAACACTTTGCGCAGGTCGGCGACGCCGGAGAACACCGCCGACAGCGGCTCGAAATGCAGGTCGGTGCGCTCGGCCAGCAGGCGGGCGATGGTGGTCTTGCCGCAGCCGGGTGGTCCCCACAGGATCACCGAGGCTAGCCGCCCCGCCGCGAGCATGCGGCCCAGCGGTGCCGTCGGCGCCAGCAAGTGCCCCTGGCCCACGACTTCGGCGAGGCTGCGAGGGCGCAGCCGCTCGGCCAGCGGCCGGTCCTCCTCGCGCTCGAAGAGGCTGCTCATCCCCCGATACTCAGACTCATGGTCTCGCCATTGCGGTTGACGGTGATGGTCCAGCGCGGGTGCTCGGCGCCCAACTGGGCGCGGGCGTCGGCGACGCTGGTCACCGGCTTGTCGTTGATGCGCAGCAGCAGATCACCGGGCTGGAAGCCCAGGCGCTGGGCGACCGAGCCGCGCCGGATGCCCAGGACCAGCACGCCCTGGATGGCGGAATCGATGCCGATCTCCTCGGCCAGCGCCGGGTTGACATTGACCAGGGTGGCGCCGGCAAAGGGGTTGCGTCCGGCGATCTCGGTCTGGTCGCGGGCGGGCACTTCGGGCGGTGCCACCAGCCGCACGGCGACTTGGCGCTCCACGCCGCCCCGCTGGATGGTCACCTGGGCGTCGCCGCCGATCCCGAGGGTGGCGAGGCGGAAGCGCAGGGCTTCCGGGTCGTCGACCTCACGCCCCTGGATGGCGACGATGACGTCGCCGCTGGCGATGCCGGCGCGGGCGGCGGGAGACTCCCGGTGGACGTTATTGACCAGTACCCCGAGCGGGCGGGGCAGCTTCAGCGCCTGGGCCAGATCGGCGGTGACCGCTTGACCGCTGGCACCCAGCCAAGGCCGCACCAGCTTGCCGGTCTTGGTGATGGCGCTGATGGCGGTGCGCACCAGCGAGGAGGGAATGGCGAAGCCGATGCCATTGGAGCCGCCATCCTTGGAGAAGATGGCGGTATTGATGCCAATCAGCTTACCGTCGATATCCACCAGGGCGCCGCCGGAATTGCCGGGATTAATGGCGGCATCGGTCTGGATGAAGGAGCGGAAGTCGCCGACATTGGTCCGTGCCAGGGCCGAGATGATGCCCTGGGTCACGGTCTGGCCGACGCCGAAGGGATTGCCCACCGCCAGAACCACGTCACCAACCTCGATCTTGTCGGAATCGCCCAGCGTCAGGGTGGGGAAGGTCTCGCCCTTGGACTCGATGCGGACCACCGCCAGATCGGTGCGCTCGTCGGCGCCGATGACCTTGGCTTCGAATTCACGGCGGTCGGCCAGCACCACCGTCACCTCGTCGGCATCCTTGATGACATGGTTGTTGGTGACGACGGTCCCGTCGGATCCCACCAGAACCCCGGAGCCCAGCGACCGCTGCACCCGCTCCTGGGTCTGGCCGGGCACCTCGCCAAAGAAGTGGCGGAAGAAGGGGTCGGCGAACAGCGGCGAGGCGGCGGCCTGGACCACTCGCTTGGTGTAGATATTGACCACGGCCGGTGCCACCTGCCGCACCACCGGGGCGAAGGTGAGCCGCACCTGATCGCGAGAGGCCGGAACCTGCTGGGTCTGGCTCCAGGCGGGGGCGGAGAGGGCGAGGGCGAGGGAAACGGCGAGTAGGGCGCTGCGCATCGGGGCCTGCGGGTTGATCACGGAAACTGTACCTGTCTTATAGCATCGCTTTCCGAGGCCTATGAAAAGGAAAAGGCCGGCGGAGCATTCCGCCCGGCCGGCCTTTCCAGACTGTTCCGCTCCGATCAGAACGGGAAGATGATGTCGAAGATTTCCTGGCCGTAGCGGGGCTGGGTGACGTCGCTGACCATGCCGCGGCCACCGTAGTAGATCCGGGCCTCGGCAATTTTTTCCGAGGTGACGCTGTTGGAGGAGGAAATATCCTCCGGCCGGATGATGCCCTGGACCGAAAGCTCGCGCATTTCGTAGTTCACCCGGAACTCCTGGCGGCCCGAGATCACCAGATTGCCGTTGGGCAGCACCTGGGTGATGACGGCGGCCATGGTGACGTTGATGGTTTCCGCCCGCTCCGTCTTACCGTTGTTCTGGGCGGTGGAGGTCGATCCGAGATCGGCCAGACTGGCCAGATTGAGGCCGCTGGGCAGAATCTTGGTCAGGGACTTCTCGTAGCCCAGCAGGCTGATGGGCGAGCCGGTGGTGTTGGATCCGGCCAGTTCCTTGGACGTGCGGCTGTTGTCCAGCTTGCTGGTCAGGCTGGCATTGTCGGCGATGGTGACGGCGACGGTGAGAATATCACCCACATCCTTGGCGCGCTGGTCCTTGAAGAAGGCCCGGGCACCCGGCCGCCACAGGGAATTGGCGTTCTGGGGCGGCGCCACCGGCTGAGGCATGGGCATGCTGACCGGCTGATAGCCTGCCTTCTGGGTCGGGTTCTCCACGGTGGAGAGCTGCGGCCCGGAGCCCACTTCCGACATGCGGCTGATCACGTTGCAGGCGGACAGTTCCGACATGGCGCAGAGCATGGCGATGGTGCGCAGAACCTTGGGGACGCTTTGGCGGCGGGACATGATGTCGTCTCCCTTCGTCTAATCAGTTGGCCAGGGCGCGCAGGCCGCCCGGTACCACGGATACCTGGCCGGGGCCGTCGACCTTGGCGTCGACCGTCTGCTTGCTCTGAAGATTGGTCACCCGGATGACGTCGCCGGTGCTGCCGTCCTCGACGGCGCGGCCCTGGGCGGTCAGCGTCATGAACTTGGTCCGCACGATTATGGTGACAGAGCTGTTCTTGGCCACCGCCACGGGCTTTTGTACTTCCAGACTCCGCACCGGCGTGCCGGCGCGCAGCTGGTAACGCGGCTCAAGGCCGATCAACTGGCGGGGATTGGTGACGATGTCGCGCCGGACGACTTCCTCGCGCACGTCCAGCCACTGGATATCGCCTTCGGTGATGAGGTCACCGCGGCCCATGGCGTGGGAGAGGACGGGGATACGGGTGGAGGCGAAGACACTGCCGGCAATCTTGACCCGGGCGGCGTTGGGGGCGCCGGCGGGGACCTCGACCACGGCGGTGAACCGGTTCATGCGCTGGTCATAGAACAGGTCGCGCACCGCCACGGTGGGAGCGGCGCCGGTGGGGATCATGATTTGCAGCGTCTGCCGGCTGCTCAGTTCGATGGAGGCATTGGCCGGGGCGCCTTCCAGCACCAGAGCTTCGCGCAACTCGGTCTCGACGGCCCTGATATCCACGGCCTGACCGGCCCGCTCGACCACGGCGCGCTCGAACATGGAGGCCGGGTGCCAGTCGAGGCCGTAGGACTGGGCCACGGCAGCGAGCCAGCGGGTTTCCAGGGTGATCCGCTTGCCCGGCAGTGGCGCATTGGCCAGGGGGGTGGCTGCCTTGTCGCCGATATTGTCCCACAGGTCGCCGAGACGGATGACGTCGCCGTCGACCATGACGGTAGGCTTGAGCATGGCCGGCAGCTCGGCGGCTCGGCCGACGGGCGCTCCGAGCAGGAGGGCCGAGGCCAGCACCAGGGCGGCGAGGGGGCGGCGGAGGGAGACAATGCGGGTCATGGCGACCTCACTACTTCATCTGGTTGATGGTCGAGAGCATTTCGTCGGAGGCCTGGATCACCTTGGAATTCATTTCATAGGCGCGCTGGGCGCCGATCAGGTTGGTGACCTCGGAGACCACGTTGACGTTGGAGGTTTCCAGGAAGCCCTGGAGCACGGTGCCGAAGCCGGGCTTGCCCGGGTTCTGCTCGATCGGCTGGCCGGAGGCCGGCGTTTCCATGAACAGGTTGTTGCCGGTGGCTTCGAGGCCGGCGTCGTTGGCGAAGGTCGCCAGCGTCAGCTGGCCCTTGGTCTGGCTTTGCACTTGGCCATCCTGCTTGACGATAACCTGCCCGGTGGAGTCGACGGTGACGCCGACCGCATCCTTGGGAATAGTGATCTGGGGCAGCACCAGATAGCCTTCGTGAGTGACGATATCGCCTTCCGGCGACAGCTGGAACGAGCCGTCGCGGGTATAGGCGGTCTCGCCCGAGGGGAGCTTGACCTTGAAGTAGCCCTTGCCCTGAATAGCCAGGTCCAGGGTGTTGTCGGTGCTCTGCACGCTGCCCTGCTCGGTGATGCGATAGACCGCCGTGGTCTTCACGCCCAGGCCCAACTGGACGCCGGTCGGAACGATAGTGCCGGTGTCGGAGGACTGCGAGCCGACGCGACGCAGGTTCTGGTAGAGCAGATCGGCGAATTCCGGCCGCCGGCGGGTGTAGGCGGTGGTGTTCATGTTGGCGATGTTATTGGAAATAACTTCGACGTTGGTCTGCTGGGCCAGCATGCCGGTGGCGGCGATGTTCAGCGAGCGCATGGCAATATTCCCCTATTTATCCGGTCAGGCCGACTTGGCGTTGGACAGGACCTGAATGGCCTTCAATTGACGTTCGTGTTCGTTGTCCAGCATCTTCTGGACGCCTTGGTATTCCCGCAGGATCTGAGTCATCTTGGTCATCTCGACCACCGGCTGGACGTTGGATTCCTCCATCATCCCCTGGGCCACCGTGGGACGGTCGACGGTCTGCGGGTCCTGGGTGGTTTCATACAGGCCGTCGCCGGCGTTGCGCAGCTCCTGGTCGTTGGCGAACTTCACCACCTTGAGCTTGGCGACACGGCCGTTCTCGGTCGAAATGCTGCCGTCGGACGCCACTTCGATGCGGGTCTCGTTGGGGGCGAAGACGATGGGTTGGTCGCGATCATCCATCACCGCGAAGCCCTGGCTGGTCACCAGCATGCCGGTCTGGTCGAGGCGAAAGTGGCCGTTGCGGGTGTAACGCATGCCCGATTCGGACTCGATCTGGAACATGCCGTCGCCGTGAAGGCCGAAATCCAACGTATTGTCGGTCTTGGTCAGCGGGCCTTCGCGGGTGTCGCGCAGCACGCCCACATCCTGGACGAAAGACAGCTTGCCGCCGACGGCGCGCTCGCTGGAGCGGGTGGGGACCAGATATTCGCGAAACATCATCTGCTCGCCCTTGAAGGCCGGCGTGTTGGAGTTGGCCATGTTATTGGCGACAACATCCAACTGGCGCGCTAGGGCGGCCTGGCGGGACAATGCGATGTAAGATGTGTTCTGCATGGTTTGGTTTCCGCTGGCAAAACTCTTCGCCGCTCTTCTACGCAACCACCGTGCCAGTTTCGTGAAGCCTAGGAAAACAGCCATTTCTCAGGAAAATGTGCGCTTTCCTTGCAGCCATTGCCGGGCAGTTATTGCCGGCTGCCCTTCGGCATTGCTATCGTGGCCCCGCGGCGGATGCGGTGAGAGCCGGTCCGGCATGCGCGGGGCGGAACCGACTTCTTTGTCGGGCTCAACCTTCTGTTAACCGCAGAGGTCTAATTTTCAAGATGCGCAAGACCCGGTCCCGCCGGGTCCGCGTGTCGATCGCCGGAAGAGGGCCATGGCAGAAGACCTGGAAGAAGATTTCGAAGAAGGCGAGGGCTCGGAAGATATATCCGAGGCGCCGTCAAAAAAGCTGCCGATCAAGAAGATTCTGATGGTCGTGCTGCCGATCCTGCTTTTGCTCGGCGGCGGCGCCGGGGTCTATTTCTCGGGTATCCTCGACAAGCTGATGGGTGGGCACAAGGAAGAGCATGCCGCGCCAGCCGCCGAGGAGACCGCCCACGCCCCGCCGCCCCCCAAGGCGGTGCAGGCGGCGGCGTTCATGGACCTGCCGGAGATGCTGGTCAATCTTCAGACCACCGGGCGCAAGCAGGCCTTCCTCAAGCTGAGGGTGGCGCTGGAGCTGGAGGCGGTAACCGATCAGCCGCGGGTTGAGCAGATGATGCCTCGCATCGTGGACAATTTTCAGGTCTACCTGCGCGAGTTGAGGATAGAGGACCTTCAGGGCGCTTCGGGCCTGCACCTGCTGCGCGAGGAGCTGCTGACCCGGGTCAATGCCGCGGTCAAGCCGGTGAAGGTCAACGACGTATTGTTCAAGGAAATGCTGGTCCAATAACGGACCGACAGAAACACTGGGATGGCAATGGAAGACCAAGGCGGTCAACCTAGAGGCGCCGAAGACGAAGAAGCCCTCATGAAGGAATGGGCTGCCATGGCCGAGGACGGCGATGGCGGCGGGGGCGGCGCAGCAGCCGGCGGCGAGGAAGGCAGCGATGCCATGGCCGCCGAATGGGAAGCCATGCTCGGTGCAGGCGACCCGGCCGGCGAGACCCAGGCGGCGGTGGCCAAGGATGCCACCCGAGTCCTCAACCAGGACGAAATCGATTCGCTGCTGGGTTTCGACGACGATGCCGGGGGAGCCGGCGACAAGTCGGGTATCCAGGCCATCCTCAACAGCGCTCTGGTGTCCTACGAACGCCTTCCCATGCTGGAAGTGGTGTTCGACCGGCTGGTGCGCATGATGTCCACCTCCATGCGCAATTTCACGTCGGACAACGTGGAAGTGTCGCTGGACAACATCCTCAGCTTGCGTTTCGGCGACTACCTGAACTCCATTCCCCTGCCGGCCATGCTGGCGGTGTTCAAGGCCGAGGAATGGGACAATTTCGGTCTGCTGACCGTTGATTCCTCACTGATCTACTCCATCGTCGACGTGTTGCTGGGCGGGCGTCGCGGCACGGCGGCCATGCGGATCGAAGGCCGCCCCTACACCACCATCGAACGCAATCTGGTCGAACGCATGGTCCACGTGGTTCTTTCGGATCTTTCGGCCGCCTTCGACCCGCTGTCGCCGGTGACTTTCCGCTTCGACCGGCTGGAGACCAATCCGCGCTTCGCCACCATCTCGCGCCCCAGCAACGCCGCCATCGTGGCCAAGCTGCGCATCGACATGGAGGATCGAGGCGGCCGCCTTGAACTGCTGTTGCCCTACGCCACCCTGGAGCCGGTCCGCGAGCTGCTGCTCCAGATGTTCATGGGTGAGAAGTTCGGTCGTGACTCCATCTGGGAAACTCACTTGGCCGAGGAGCTGTGGTTGACCGAGGTGGAGCTGGAGGCGGTGCTGGACGAGCAGGTGATGAATCTGCGCGAGGTGCTGAAATGGAAGCCGGGCTCCAAATACATGCTCAACGCCACGCCGGAGTCGCACATTGATATGCGCTGTGGCGATTTCAGCATGTTCAGGGGCCGCATGGGCCGTAAAGGCCAGCACATCGCCATTCAAGTGGACGAAACCACCAGAAAGGGCGGGTGAGCGACGTGGATTGGAAGGTTCTCCTCGATATCGTGGTGTCGCTGCTGCTGATCGCCACCATCAGCTACGCGGTGAGGCTCAACGCGCGCCTGTCGGCGCTGCGCAAGAATCGCGACGACCTGGCCAAGACCATCGTCAATTTCAACGAGGCGACGGTGCGGGCGGAATCCTCCATTCCCAAGCTGCGCAAGGCCGCCGAGGAGGCGGGGCAGGGGCTGCAGGAGCGGGTGGAAAAGGCCCAGTCGCTGCGCGATGATCTCGCTTTCATGATCGAACGCGCGGATACCATGGCCAATCGTCTGGAGAACGCCGTCCGTTCGGCACGGACCGACGGTGGTGGCCGGGCCGCCGCGCCGGCGGTGGGGACCGCCAGCCAGCCGACGGCTCCCCTGACCCGGGGGGGCAACAGCCGGGCGGCGCAGCAGGCGGCCATCGCCGCGGCGGCGGCTGGAGCCGATGCCGAGGGTGACGAACGTTCCGAAGCCGAGCGCGAATTGCTGCGCGCCCTGCAATCCATGAGGTGAGGGCAGCGCCATGGCAGCCAAGACCACCAAGAAAAGCGCGGCGGGCGGTAAGGCCAAGGGCACGGCCGGAGGCGTCCGGACGCCCGTGTTCCGCGTTCTGCCGGTGTTGATCTTTGCCGGCGTGCTGATGCTGTCCCTGCGAGTGACCGATATCTACAAGGGCGTCTTCGGCCTGGGTTCGCTGTCGGTGGCCGAGTTGCAGGCGCAGCAGCCCAGCAAGCCGGCGGCCGTTCCGGCTGCGCCTTCGCCGGTCCAGCCCGCCGCCGCCAAGGGCGAGGCCGCGCCTCCGGCCATGCCGGCCAATGCACCGGCAGCGACGTCGTCGGGTGATCCCGGCTCGGGCATGACCCAAACCGAAATGGATGTACTGCAAAAGTTGCAGGAACGCCGGGGAGGGCTGGACTCTCGCGAGAAGGATATCGAACGCCGCGAAGCCCTGCTGAAGGCCGCCGAGGATCAAATTGATCGCAAGGTCGCGGAAATGAAGACTCTGCAGAACACCATCGAGGGGTTGCTGCGGCAGTACAACGACCAGGAAGACAATAAGATGCGCTCCCTGGTCAAGATTTATGAGAACATGAAGCCCAAGGAGGCTGCGAAAATATTCGAGCAGCTGGATATGAGCATCATGCTTGAAGTCATCGAACGCATGAAGGAACAGCGCGTGGCTCCGATCATGGCCGAGATGGACCCGTCCAAGGCGAAGGCAGTTACTGCCGAATTGGCACAAAGACGCCAGATACCGATGCCCAAGGGCCCCCCAGGTGGGTAATTATAGGCATTGATCAAAAAATGACTTGCGCAAGTGTGGTCCTGTACATTAACTAGGAAAATTCGTGGGTTACCGGTTTATCGGTTTCCGGCGGCTAGTGTCTCGAAGGAGCGGTTGAATGGCTGTCGATAAGAATATGAACGTCCTTATCGTGGATGATTACAAGACGATGTTGCGAATCATCCGGAACCTGCTCAAACAGCTCGGTTTCAACAACGTCGATGAGGCAACGGACGGTGCGATGGCCCTGCAGATGCTGCGGGTGGGGACCTATGGTCTGGTGATTTCCGACTGGAACATGGAGCCCATGACCGGCCTGCAGCTTTTGCGCGAAGTCCGCGCCGACGCCAAGCTGAAGCCCGTTCCCTTCATCATGGTGACCGCCGAGTCCAAGTCGGAGAACGTCATCGCGGCCAAGGAAGCTGGCGTGTCCAACTACATCGTCAAGCCCTTCAACGCTGAAACGTTGAAGACCAAGATGGTGAGTGTCCTGGGCGAGTTCTAACGACCTTTGGGGGGTCTATTCATCATGTCGGCGAAGGGCGTTGACCGCGATCTCGAGCTTCGGTTGGACGCCATTCGCCGAGAGCATGGCGAGACCATCCATGTGGATCAAATCGGGGAAGTGGTTCGGGCTCTGCTCGAAACCATGACGGGGGATATCGGTGCCGGGGATCTGCGGCTCTATCGCGAGCTGGAATCCCTGGCCAGTTACATCCATGCCGCCAAGGAAGA
>Ga0265313_10000295_pt1 | contig 54290 bp, 59 predicted proteins | sample 4123metaG_FD_203122 | JGI IMG/M metagenome (GOLD analysis project Ga0265313, IMG submission 203122) | Rhizosphere microbial communities from Carex aquatilis grown in University of Washington, Seatle, WA, United States - 4-1-23 metaG | ecosystem: Host-associated > Plants > Roots > Rhizosphere >... | reverse complement strand
CCCAGGACCGCATCCATCGCGCGGCGCTGGCCCTTCTTGGCGCCGAGAGCTTCGAGCATCTGATCGAGATCGTCACTACGGACCTCGCGGTCCTGCTCGACGTGGACGTCGCCGGGCTTTGCGTCGAGGCGACGGCTCATGCCGCGCCGCGCACGGTCGAGGGCGTTCAGGTTCTGGCTCCCGGCGCGGTCGACCAGCTTCTAGGGCCCGATCGCGAGGTGTTGCTGCGCGACGACGCCGAGGGCGACTTGGCCGTGTTCGGTCCGGCGGCGGGACTGGTGCGATCCGACGCCTTGATCCGGCTCAGCGTCGGACAAAACGTGCCGCTCGGTCTGCTCGTCTTCGGGACGCGCCATCCCGGCTATTTCAATGCCGGCCAGGGAACCGAGCTGCTGATCTTCCTCGCCCGGGTCCTCGAGCATTGCCTCAGGCAATGGCTGGGCCTGAAACCCTGACGGCACCGGTCGCGGCGGGCGATCTCGCCGAGCAGTTCGGGGAATGGCTACGCTGGCTCGCCGAAGAACGGCGCGCTTCGCCGCACAGCCTTGCCGCCTACGAGCGCGATCTGGCCGCCTTCCTCGCCTTCCTCGCCCGTCACCAAGGCACGCTGCCGAGTCTCGCCAGCCTGAAGCGCCTCGATCGCGCCGACCTGCGCGCCTATCTGACCGACCGAGGCCGGCGCGGTCTCCAGGCCAGTTCCACGGCGCGCGCGCTCAGCGTGCTGCGCGGCTTCTTCCGCTTCCTCGCGCGGCGCGGCGCGGTCGAGAACGCCGCCGTGCTCGCGCTGCGCAATCCGAGGCTGCCGAAGCCGGTGCCCAAGGCCATGACCGAAGTCGAGGCCATCGACGCGATCGAGGGCGTGGCCGAACTCGCCCGCGAGCCCTGGATCGCCAAGCGCGACGTGGCGCTGGTGACCTTGCTCTACGGCTGCGGCCTGCGCCTGGGCGAGGCCCTCGCCCTCAAGCGCGCGGATCTGGCATCGGCCCGGTCCGGACGCCTCGTCGTCATGGGCAAGGGCCGCAAGCAGCGGGTCGTGCCGGTGCTGCCGGTGGTTGCGTCCGCTCTCGCCGACTACGCCGGTGCCTTGCCCTACGGCGGCGATCCGCTATTCCGGGGTGCCCGCGGCGGGCCGCTCAATCCCCGCCTCGTCCAGGGCCTGCTTCAGCGCCTGCGTCTGCTGCTTGGCCTGCCGGCCAGCGCCACGCCCCATGCGCTGCGTCACAGCTTCGCCACCCACCTGCTTGCCGCAGGCGGGGACCTGAGAGCGATCCAGGAGCTGCTGGGCCATGCCTCGCTCTCGACCACGCAACGTTATACCGATGTGGACGCGGCGGGACTTCTCGCCGTCTACGAGCGCGCCCACCCGCGGGCGAAGGCCTAGGCGTGAAGCCTAGATGTGAATCGCCCGGCCGGCCACGGCAAGCGCTGCTTCCTTGACGGCTTCGCTCAAGGTCGGATGGGCGTGGGAGGTGCGGGCGATATCTTCTGCCGCGGCGGAGAATTCCATGCCGAGCACGATCTCGGCGATCAGGTCGCCGGCATTGGCGCCCAGGATATGCGCGCCCAGCACGCGATCGGTGCTCGCGTCGGCCAGGATCTTGACCATGCCGTCGGTCGCTGCCATGGCCCGCGCCCGGCCGTTGGCGGTGAAGGGAAACTTGCCGGTCTTGTAGGCGATGCCGGCTTCCTTCAGCTGCTCCTCGGTACGGCCGACCGAAGCGACTTCGGGCCAGGTGTAGACCACGCCCGGGATCGCCTCGTAGTTCACATGGCCCGCCTGGCCGGCCAGGATCTCGGCCACGGCCACTCCCTCGTCCTCCGCCTTGTGGGCGAGCATCGGGCCGGCGATGGCGTCGCCGATGGCATAGATGCCGGGAACATTGGTGGCGAAATGCCCGTCGGTCGCCACGCGGCCACGCTCGTCGCGGGTCACTCCCAGGGCTTCCAGACCGAGCCGGTCGGTGAAGGCGCGCCGTCCGACGGCGACCAGCACCGTATCGAAGGTCACGGATTCGACCGGACCTCCCGCTGACGGTTCGATGCTCACGCTCACGCCCGCGTCGCCGGCCACCGCGCTCGTCACTTTCATGCCGAGGCGAAAGGAAATCCCCTGCTTCTGGAGCAGGCGCTGGGTCTGGCGCGAGATCTCGCCGTCCATGCCCGGCAGGATGCGATCGAGGAACTCCACCACGGTGACCTCGGCGCCCAGCCGGCGCCAGACTGAGCCGAGCTCGAGCCCGATATAGCCGCCGCCGATGACGAGCAGGCGCTTGGGCACCTCGCCGAGCGCGAGCGCGCCGGTCGAGGAGACGATCCTCTGTTCGTCGATTGCCACGCCTGCCAGCGGTGTCACCTCGGAGCCCGTGGCGATGACGATGTGGCGGGTCGTCAGGCTCTGGGTCCCGCCGGCATTGAGGGTGACGTCGACCGCGCCGGGCGCGGCGATCCGCGCCTCGCCCTTGATCCAATCGACCTTGTTCTTGCGGAAGAGGAAGGCCACGCCCGAGGTGTTGGCGGCCACCACCTTGTCCTTCTGCGCCATCATGGCGGCGAGGTCGAGCTCGACCGAGGCCACGCGCACGCCGTGGACGGCGAGCCCGTGGCGCGCTTCCTCGAAGCGCTCCGAGGAGAAGAGCAGCGCCTTGGACGGGATGCAGCCGATGTTGAGGCAGGTGCCGCCGAGGGTCTCGCGCTTCTCCACGCAGGCGGTCCTGAGGCCGAGCTGGGCCGCGCGGATGGCGGCGACATAACCGCCGGGACCGCTGCCGATGACGATCACATCGTAGGTTTCGCTCATGGCTTTCGCACCAGCACCACGGCCCGCTCCCGCTCGCTGCCATAGCAGGTCATCTTGTCGAAATCGCGGCGCGGGATCGGGACATCGGTCATGTCCCGCGCCGTCTTGCCCTTGGCCACGGAGACCCAAGGATCATTGATGCGGATCGTGTCCGCGTCGAAGCCGGTGACGACGATCCAGTGGGGGACGTTGTCGCCGTGGATATAGCGGGTGCTGCAGAGCACGATCGGGATGGCGCCGGCCTCGGCCGCGGCCTCGAGATCGCCGATCGAAAGCCGGTCGTAGCGCACGGGAATCCCCCGGGCTCTGGCCTCGGCCAGATCCCGCTCCTGGACCAGACCCATGGCCTCGCGCCGTTCGGCTAGGCGGCTGCGCTTGGCCAGGAGCACGCCGCGATGATTGACGTGAACCTCGGGCCGGAAGCCGCGCCGGTGCAAGGCCAGCGCCAGGCCCAGCGCGCCGCATCCGCCATGGCCGCCGGCCGGGCCCATGAAAATCGTCGTCGCCTCGCGCCAGATGGCGAGTTCCTCGCTCCGGCTCATGGGCTTGCGCCCGTCCAGCGCCTTCATCGCCATGAGGCAAGACGACGGCCCACAGGTGAAGTCGGTGGTCTGCCGGTAATGGGGCACGACGCGCCGCAGCCCGCTGGTGGGGGAACGCCTGGCCTCAGGCATCGAGGATCAGCCGCTCTGGTTCCTCGATGCACTCCTTGATGCGCACCAGGAAGGTGACCGCCTCGCGCCCGTCGACAATCCGGTGATCGTAGCTGAGGGCCAGATACATCATCGGCCGGATTTCGACCTTGTCGCCGATCGCCACGGGCCTCGGCATGGTCCGGTGCATGCCGAGAATGCCGGACTGCGGCGGGTTCAGGATCGGCATGGACATGAGCGAGCCGTAGACGCCGCCGTTGGAGATGGTGAAGCTGCCGCCGGTCAGCTCGTCGATGGTGAGCTTCCCGTCCCGGGCCCGCCGGCCGAAATCGGCGATCCGCTTCTCGATCTCGGCGAAGCTCAGCTGGTCGGCGTCGCGCAGCACCGGCACGACCAATCCCTGCTCGAGGCCCACGGCCACCCCGATGTCGTAGTAGTTCTTGTAGATGATGTCCTCGCCGTCGGTTTCGGCGTTGACGGCCGGGATCTCCTTCAGCGCGGCGATGGCCGCCTTCACGAAGAAGCTCATGAACCCGAGCCTGACGCCGTGCCTCTTCTCGAACGCCTCCTTGTGGGCGGCGCGCAGCGCGATCACCCGGCTCATGTCCGCCTCGTTGAAGGTCGTCAGCATGGCCGCGGTGTTCTGGGCCTGCTTCAGCCGCTCGGCGATGCGCCGGCGCAGGCGCGACATATGCACGCGCTCCTCGCGAGGACGCGCCGTCCGTGCTGCCGCCGGCGCCGGCTGGGCCGGCTTCACTTCGGCGGCCTTGCGGGTTTCCCGGGCGATCTCGGCCAGCGCGGCGGCATCGGCTTTGGTCAGGCGCCCATCCTTGCCGCTGCCCGCGGCCCCGGCAACGTCAAGGCCTGCTTCGGCGACGATCTTGCGCGCCGCGGGCGAGAGCACGGGGGGCACCGCTGGGGCTGCAGGCGCAGCCGGCACCGGTGCCGGCGCCAATAAAGGAGCTGTCACCGGGGCTGCAGCCGCCAGCGCGCCATCGGCCTCGGCAATCACGCCGACGATGGCACCCACCTCCACCGTCGCGCCGGCCGGCGCCCGGATTTCCCCCAGCCGCCCCGCCGTCGAGGCATAGACCTCCAAGGTCACCTTGTCCGTCTCCAGCTCGAGCAGCGCCTCGTCCCGCCCCACGGGGTCGCCGACTGCCTTCATCCATTTGGCGACAGTCGCCTCGGTGACGGATTCGCCGAGGGCGGGAACGACGATATTCGTGGTCATGGATGTCTCGCTCAGCTGCCGAGGGTGAGGGCCCCGTCAACCAGGGCGGCTTGTTCTTTGAGATGCCGGCGCAGGAGCCCGGTCGCCGGAGAGGCCGCGGGCGGGCGGCCGATATAGGCGACGCGCAGGCTCCGGGTGGTGCGCTGGTCGAGCACGGCGTCGATTTCCGGCGCCACGAAGGACCAGGCGCCCATGTTCTGCGGCTCTTCCTGGCACCAGACGACTTCGGCGTTCGCGAAGCGGGTAAGCTCGCGCCCGAGCGGTTTCTTGGGAAAGGGGTAGAGCTGCTCGAGGCGCATCAGATAGATGTTGTCGATGCCGCGCTTGGCCCGCTCCTCGAACAGATCGTAGTAGATCTTGCCGCTGCACAGCACGACCCGCTTGATCTCGCCGTCCGGCTTCAGCGTACCGGTGTCGTTGAGGATGCGATGGAAGGACGAGCCCGGCCCCATGGCCGAAAGCCGTGAGACGCAGAGCTTGTGGCGCAGCAGCGATTTCGGCGTCATGACGATGAGGGGCTTGCGGAAATTTCGGTGCATCTGCCGACGCAGGACGTGAAAATAACTGGCCGGCGTGGTGCAGTTCACCACTTGCATGTTGTCCTCGGCGCAGAGCTGCAGATAACGCTCGAGCCGGGCCGAGGAATGCTCGGGCCCCTGGCCTTCGAAGCCGTGGGGCAGCAGCATCACCAGGCCCGACATGCGCAGCCACTTGCTTTCGCCCGAAGAGATGAACTGGTCGATGATCACCTGGGCGCCATTGGCGAAATCGCCGAACTGCGCCTCCCAGATGACGAGCGCGTTGGGCTCGGCCAGGCTGAAGCCGTATTCGAACCCGAGCACGCCCGCTTCCGAAAGCGGGCTGTCGATGACTTCCAGCTCGGCCTGGCCGGATCGGATGGCGTTGAGGGGCAGGTACTGGCGCTCATTGTCCTGGTCGGTCAGCACCGCGTGGCGCTGGGAGAAGGTGCCGCGCCCGCAATCCTGCCCGGAAATCCTGACCGCATAGCCCTCGTCCAGCAGGGTGCCCCACGCGAGCGCCTCGCCGGTCGCCCAATCCACGCCCTCGCCCGTATCGAGCGCCTGGCGGCGCTGCTCCAGCAGGCGGACGATCTTGTGATTGGCGTTGAAGCCCTGGGGCAGCTGTGTCAGCGCCTTGCCGACCTTCTGGAGCGCCTCCAGCGTCACGTCGGTTTCGCCGCGCCGGTCGTCGCCCGAGGCGATCGCCAATCCGGTCCACGCACCCTCGAGCCAGTCGGCCTTGTTCGGCTTGTAGCCGGAAGCCGACTCATATTCCCGCTCGAGATGCTTGTAGAACGCCTGCACCATCTGCTCCCCCTCGCCGGCGCCGATGGTGCCTTCGTTCTCGAGCCTTTCGGCATAGATGGCGCGGGTCGTAGGATGCTTGGCAATGGTCTTGTACATCAGCGGCTGGGTGAAGGCCGGTTCGTCGATCTCGTTGTGGCCGAAGCGCCGGTAGCAGAACATGTCGATGATCACGTCCTTCTTGAACTGCTGGCGGAACTCGGTGGCGATCCGGGTGATGTGCACCGTCGCTTCGGGATCGTCGCCGTTCACGTGGAAAATCGGCGCCTGAACCATCTTGGCCACTTCCGAGCAATAGGGGCCGGAGCGCGACTGCACCGGGTTGGTGGTGAAGCCGATCTGGTTGTTGACGATGAAATGGATCGTGCCGCCGATGCGATAGCCCTTCAGCTCCGATAGATCGAGGGTCTCGGCGACCAGCCCCTGGCCGGCGAAGGCGGCGTCGCCGTGCATCAGCAGACAGATGATGCGGCTGCGTTCGGTGTCCTTTTTCTGGCGCTGCTTGGCCCGGGTCTTGCCAAGCACGACCGTATCGACCGCCTCCAGATGGGAAGGGTTGGCCGCCAGGGAGAGGTGCACGATCTTGCCGTCGAACTCGCGGTCGGCCGAGGTGCCGAGATGATACTTCACGTCGCCCGAGCCCTGGACGTCTTCGGGATTGGCGGCATTGCCCTGGAACTCCGAGAAGATGGCGGCAAACGGCTTGGCCATGAAATTGGCGAGCACGTTGAGGCGGCCGCGGTGAGCCGTGCCGACGACCACCTCCTCGACGCCCAGTTGGCTGCCCCGCTTCAGGATCTGCTCGAGAGCCGGGATCAGGGCCTCGGCGCCGTCGAGGCCGAAGCGCTTGGTGCCGGTGTATTTGCGGTCGAGGAAGCGCTCGAACACTTCCGCGGCCGTCAGCCGCTCCAGGATCGCGCGCTTGCCCTTGACCGTGAACTCCGTCTGGTTGCGGACCGTCTCGATGCGCTCCTGGATCCAGGCCTTCTGGGCCGGATCCTGGATATGCATGTATTCGACGCCGACCTTGCCGCAGTAGGTGTCCTTCACCTGGTTCACGATCTGGCGGAGCGTCGGCGTCTCCAACCCCATCAGGTTGCCGATATAGATCGGCCGATCCATGTCGGCTTCGCTGAATCCATATGTCCTGTAGTCGAGTTCCGGATGGGGCAGGATCGGCTTCAATCCCAGGGGATCGAGATCCGCCTCCAGATGGCCGCGCACGCGGTGATTGCGGATATAGGCGATGGCACGGATGGAATCGCTGGCCGCCGCGCGTAGCGCTGCCGGCGTCAGCGTGATTGCGCCTGGTTCGGCGGCACCGTTCGGGCCGGGTGGCGCCAGGCCAGGCGCCGCCACGCCATTGACCACCAGCTCCGCCTTGCGCGGGGCCCAGCTGGGGCCCTTGAGGTCGGCCAGCGCCGCGGCCGCCTCCTCGCCCAGGGAGGCGAAATAAGCCCGCCAATCGGAGTCGACCGATTGAGGGTCCTCCGCATAGCGCGCATAGAGTTCGACGACGAAGGCCGCGTTGGGCCCGGAAAGGAAAGTCTGTTCGCTCTCTTGCATCTCTCGTTTTCTAGCGGGGGCCTTTCGGGTTCGGCGCCCCGTCCTGCTTCAGCTGCCCGCCCGTGCGCCAGGCGCCGGCCGGGGGTTACGCCTTCAACACCCGCAACATGGTGCTTCCGAGGCTCGCCGGGGAGTCCGCCACGGTGATTCCGGCGCTTTTCATGGCCTCGATCTTGTCCTCGGCCCCGCCCCGCCCGCCGGAAATGATGGCACCGGCGTGGCCCATGCGCCGGCCGGGCGGTGCGGTACGGCCGGCGATGAACCCCACCACGGGCTTCTTCACCTTGGCCGATTTCAGGAAGGCTGCCGCCTCCTCTTCGGCCGAGCCGCCGATCTCCCCGATCATGATCGCGGCCTCGGTCTGCGGATCCGAGAGGAACATCTCGAGGCAGTCGACGAAGTTGGTGCCGTTGACCGGGTCTCCCCCGATGCCGATGCAGGTCGATTGGCCGAGCCCGGCCGCCGTGGTCTGGGCCACGGCCTCATAGGTCAAGGTCCCGGAGCGAGAGACGATGCCGATGCGCCCACGGCTGTGGATATGCCCCGGCATGATTCCGATCTTGCACTCGTCGGGCGTGATCACGCCCGGGCAATTGGGGCCGATGAGGCGGGAACCGCTGCCTGCCAGCACGCGCTTCACCCGAACCATGTCGAGGACCGGGATCCCCTCGGTGATGCACACGATGAGCGGCACACGAGCGTCGATCGCCTCCAGGATGGCATCGGCGGCGAAAGGCGGCGGCACATAGATCACGCTGGCCATGGCCTCCGTTGCCGCCATCGCCTGCTCGACCGTGTCGAAGACCGGGAGATTGAGGTGCCGGCTGCCGCCCTTTCCCGGCGTCACGCCGCCAACCATCTTGGTGCCGTAGGCGATCGCCTGTTCGGAATGGAAGGTGCCTTGGGCGCCGGTGAAGCCCTGGCAGATCACACGGGTGTTGCGATCGACGAGCACGGCCATCAGGCGGCCTCCGCCACGGCCTTGACGATCTTCTCGGCCGCGTCGGCAAGGTTGTCGGCCGAGAGGATGGGCAATCCCGATTCCCGGAGGATCTTCTTGCCCAGCTCGACATTGGTGCCTTCGAGGCGCACCACCAGAGGCACGCCGAGGCTGATTTCCTTCGCCGCCGCGACCACGCCCTCTGCGATCACGTCGCAACGCATGATGCCGCCGAAGATGTTGACCAGGATGCCTTCGACATGGGGGTCCGAGAGAATGAGCTTGAAGGCCGTGGTCACGCGCTCGCGCGTCGCCCCGCCGCCCACATCGAGGAAGTTGGCGGGCGAGCCGCCATAGAGCTTGATGATGTCCATGGTCGCCATGGCGAGGCCGGCGCCGTTGACCATGCAGCCGATGTTGCCGTCGAGCTTGATGTAGTTGAGGCTGTGGCGCGCCGCCTCGAGCTCGGCCGGGTCCTCCTCGGCCTCGTCGCGCAACTCCTCCACCTCCTTGTGGCGGAAGAGGGCGTTGTCGTCGAAGTTCATCTTGGCATCGAGCGCGATCACGTCGCCTGCCCTGGTGACCACCAGCGGATTGATCTCGATGACCGAGGCATCGAGCTCGATGAAAGCGCGGTACATGGCGGCGATGAACTTGGTCCCGGCGGCGATCTCGTCGCCCTCAAGGCCGAGGCCGAACACGATCCGCCGGGCGTGATGGCCCATGAGGCCGCTGGCCGGATCGACCGTCACCCGGATGATCTTCTCCGGGTTCTTGGCCGCGACTGTCTCGATCTCCACCCCACCTTCGCGCGAGGCCATGACGACGATGCGGCTGCTCGCCCGATCCACCAGCATGCCGAGATAAAGCTCGCGGGCGATGTCGCAGCCGGCCTCGACATAGACCCGCTTTACCTCGCGACCCTGAGGGCCGGTCTGATGGGTGACCAGGGTCTTGCCCAGCAGGGCCTGGGCCGCCGCCTTGGCCTCGGCCGGACTCCGCGCCAGCTTGATGCCGCCGGCCTTGCCCCGCCCGCCGGCATGGATCTGGGCCTTGACCGCCCAAAGCGACCCGCCGACAGAGCCGGCGGCCTCCTCCGCCTCGGTCGGCGTATAGGCAACGGCACCGCGGGGTACCGCGACGCCGAATTTCGCCATCAGGCTCTTCGCCTGATATTCATGGATGTTCATCGGGGCCAGTTCACCGGGGCGATCTCAGCGGGAGAAGGCTCATGCCGCATCGCAGCACGGGCGTAATCTAGTCCCCTTTGTCCGCGGGAACAATGATGCCGCTGTGAAATACGCAATATTTCGAATGAGCGAGGCGCGGGTGAACTTCGGGGGGCGGCAAACCCGCCGCCCCCCGAGCAGATAGCGCCCCGGGGCGGCCTGAGCCGCACCCGGGACAACTGGAAGAAACGGAAGGTTGGCCTACTTCTTGGCCTTTTTCTTTACCGCCGCCTTCTTCGCCTTCTTCGGCGCGGCCTTCTTGGCCGGCTTCTTGGCCGCCAACTTGGCGGACTTACGAGTCATGGTCTTCCTCATAACTTGTCTCCTCTCTGAATTTTCCTCACCTCTTCGGTGAGGCCCCGAACGGCCGAGACCGATTTGTCGAACAGCGCCTTCTCGGCTCCGTCCAACGCAATCTCGACCACCCTCTCCACGCCGGCTGCACCGATGACGACCGGCACCCCGACGTAGAGCCCCTTGACCCCGTACTGGCCGTCCAACCAGGCGGCACAGGGCAGCACGCGCTTCTTGTCCTTGAGATGGCTTTCGGCCATTTCAACGGCGGCGGCTGCCGGGGCGTAGAATGCGGACCCCGTCTTCAAGAGACCGACGATCTCCCCGCCGCCATCGCGCGTGCGCTGGATGATCTTGTCGATCCGCTCTTGCGTGGTCCAACCCATCTTGACCAGGTCCGGCAGCGGAATGCCGGCCACGGTCGAATAGCGTGCCAGCGGCACCATGGCATCGCCATGGCCGCCGAGCACGAATGCGCTCACGTCCTCCACCGAGACCTTGAATTCCTCGGCGAGGAAATACCGGAAGCGGGCGCTGTCGAGCACGCCCGCCATGCCGACGACGCGGGCATGGGGAAGCCCGCAGGCTTCGCGCATGACCCAGACCATCGCGTCGAGGGGATTGGTGATGACGATGACGAAGGCGTCGGGACAATGGCGCTTGATCGCCTCGCCCACGGTCGCGACCACCTTGGCATTCGCGCCGAGGAGATCGTCGCGACTCATGCCCGGCTTGCGCGGGAAACCTGCAGTGACGATGACGACGTCGGCGCCGGCGATGGCCGCGTAGTCGTTCGCGCCGAGAAACTTCGCATCGAAGCCCTCGATCGGCGCGCTTTCGGCAATGTCGAGGCCCTTGCCTTGCGGCACGCCCTCAATCACGTCGAACAGCACGACATCACCCAGTTCCTTCAGTCCGATCAGTAGCGCCAATGTGCCGCCGATATTGCCGGCGCCGACCAGGGCGATCCTCTTGCGAGCCATTAAGCTCCCTCAGCAAGCCGTTAGGCGACACTAGGTATTGTGTTATTACGCTTTTTGTTCTCCAAGAGCAAGTAGATACAGACAGGAAATTTCGCGACTCATGGCAGATGGGCAAGACTGAGATAGTCGGGCGACTGCATCTCCAGGAGGCGGGAAGCGATGCGACGGAACTCGAGCGCCCCGTCGCCGGCGGGGTAGAGCCGGTCGGGCTGATCGGCCGCGGCGCAGACCAGATGCACGCGATGCTCGTAGAGCGCCTCGATGAGCGAGAGAAATCGGCGTGCTTCGTTGCGCTCCTCCGGCGCCAGGCGCGGCACGCCGTCGATGAGGACGCTGTGGAAATGCATGGCGATGGCGAGATAATCCGCCGTTCCCAGGGGTTTCCGGCACAGTGCGTCGAATTCGAACCAGGCCACGCCCTTGGCTGCGCGCGGCACGTCGACGGCGCGGCCCTGGGCAGTGAGCTGCAGATGGAGCGGCGGCGCGTCGTCGGTCAGACGCGCGAAGGCCTGGCCCAGCGCGCGCGTCGCACATGGCCCGAGCGGCGTCAGATAGACGGCGACGTCGCGGATGCGCCGGCGCCGGTAATCGGTCTCGCCGTCGAGCGACAGAAGGTCCAGGCGCTGCTTGATGAGGTCGATGAAGGGGAGAAACCGATCTCGCTGCAACCCGCCTGCGTAGAGATCGTCGGGCGCGACGTTCGAGGTGGCGACGACGATGACCCCGGCATCGAACAGCGCGGCGAAGAGTCGGCTGAGCAGCATGGCGTCGGCGATGTTGGTGACCTGGAACTCGTCGAAGCAGAGCAGCCGGCTCGTCGCCGCGATTCGGCCGGCCAGGATCGCCATCGGGTCGCCGTCGGCCTTCCGGCGCAGACCGTGCAGGATTTCGTGAACCTCGAGCATGAAGGCGTCGAAATGCACCCGGCGCTTCTTCGCCTCGGGCGCGGTGGCGAAGAAAAGGTCCATGAGCATGGATTTGCCGCGGCCGACGGCGCCGAAGATGTAGAGGCCCTGGGGCGCCGGCTCGGGGCGGCGCCCGAGGCGCAGTGGCAGTCGCCAGCCATAGCGATTCTCCGTCTCCTGGCGCAGCAGCGCGTTGTGCAGCGCCTGGAGCTTTTCAGCCGCCAGAAGCTGGGCCGGATCGGGTTCGAGCTTTCCCTCCGACTGGCGCTGGCGATAGGCGAAAAGCGGACCCTCGCCTTCCTCGGTCTCGCCGGACACAGCCCCAGGGCTGGTCATCTTCCGCCGGTCATCGTCCGCCGGTAACCCTCAGGATTGCACCGGTGACGTAGGAGGCGGCGTCCGACAGCAGGAACAGCACCGTCTCGGCGATTTCCTCAGGCGTGCCGCAGCGCCCGATCGGGATCGTGGGAACGATGCGGGCCACCCGGCCCGGATCGCCGGAAGCCTTCTGCATATCTGTATCGATCATGCCGGGCTCGACCGCGTTGACGCGGATGCCCTCGCGGGCCACTTCCTTGGCAAGCCCGATGGTCATGGTGTTGATGGCGCCCTTCGAAGCGGCGTAGTGGACGAACTCCCCCGGGCTGCCCAGGATCGCGGCGGCCGAGGAAAGGTTGACGATGGCGCCGCCCTTCCCGCCCCTTGCGGTAGACATGCGTTTCACCGCCTCGCGGGCGCACAGGAAACTGCCGATGGTGTTCACGTCGAAGACGCGCTTCAGATCGGCGGCCTTGAGGTTCTCGAGTCGGCCGCTCTGGCTGATGATGCCGGCGTTGTTGACCAGGCCGTCGAGCCTGCCGAAGCGCTTGTCAACCGATTCGAAAAGCCGCAGCACGTCGCCCTCATCGGCGACATCGCCTGGAAGCGCGACCGCCTCGCCGCCTGCCGCTTCGATCTCGCCGACGACCGATTCCGCCGCCTGCCGGCTGGCGGAATAATTCACCACGACGCGATAGCCGCCGCGGGCGGCGAGCCGCGCAATCGCCGCGCCGATGCTCCTGGCGGCGCCGGTGACGACGAGGACCTTGTTCTGGTCAGCGTTCATGGCAGCCAAGTCATCGCATATTCCGGGCGCCGGATGCGAGAGGTTAGATGCGAAGGATTGGCGCCCCGATCATCCCGGCGGGCGCGGGACCTCAGCGTCTTGCGACCATCAGCTTTTTGATTTCGGCGATGGCCTTGGCGGGGTTGAGGCCCTTGGGGCAGGTGCGGGTGCAGTTGAGGATGGTGTGGCACCGGTAAAGACGGAAGGGATCCTCGAGATTGTCCAGCCGCTCGCCCGCCGCCTCGTCGCGGCTATCGGCAAGCCAGCGATAGGCCTGCAGCAGCACCGCGGGTCCGAGGTAGCGGTCGCCGTTCCACCAGTAGCTGGGGCAGGCGGTCGAGCAGCAGAAGCAGAGGATGCATTCCCACAACCCGTCCAGCTGCTCGCGTTCCCCGGGCGACTGGGGGCGCTCGCGGTCCGGCGGCGGCGTCGTGGTCTTGAGCCAGGGCTCGATCGATGCGTATTGCGCGTAGGCCTGGTTCAGATCCGGCACCAGGTCCTTCACCACCGGCATGTGAGGCAGCGGGTAGATCCGGACCTCGCCCTTCACGTCGCTGATATATTTGGTGCAGGCAAGCGTGTTGGTGCCGTCGATGTTCATGGCGCAGGAGCCGCAGACCCCTTCGCGACAGGAGCGGCGGAAGGTGAGCGTCGCGTCGACCTCGTTCTTGATCTTGATGAGGGCGTCCAAGACCATCGGCCCGCATTCGGCGAGATCGACGGCATAGCTGTCCAGCCGCGGGTTGGCGCCGCCATCGGGATCGAAGCGATAGATCTTGAAGGTCCTGGGATCCTTCGCCCCCGGCTTGGCCGAATGGGCCTTGCCGGGCTGGACCTTGGAGCGGGCGGGAAGCGTCAAGGCGGCCATGACCGATCCTGCCTCAATAGACCCGTTTCTTCGGCGGAAACGACTGCACGTCATTGCTGAGCGGTTGGAGATGGACGGGGCGATAGTCGATCCGCGTGCGTCCGTCCTCGCCCATCCAGGCGATGGTGTGCTTCAGCCAGTTCCTGTCGTCGCGCTCGGGGTAGTCCTCTCGCGCATGGGCCCCGCGGCTCTCGGTGCGATTGGCGGCGGATTCGATGGTGACCATGGCCTGGCCGAGAAGATTGTCGAGCTCCAGCGTTTCCACCAGATCGCTGTTCCAGATCAACGACCGGTCGCTGACTTTGAGGTGCGCGCGTTTGTCCCAGCAACCGCGGAGCTTCGCAACGCCTTGGGCCAGAGTCTCGCCAGTGCGGAACACGGCGCAGTCGGACTGCATGATCCGCTGCATCTCGAGCCTGAGGTCCGCCGTCGGCACCTCCCCGTCCGCATGGCGCAGGCGGTCGAAGCGGTCGAGCGCGGCGTCGCCGGCATTGGGCGCAAGAGCGGGCTGCCGTTCGCCGGGCTTCAGGAGTTCGGCGGCACGCAAGGCTGCCGAGCGCCCGAAGACGACGAGATCCAGCAGCGAGTTCGAGCCGAGACGGTTCGCGCCATGGACCGAGACGCAAGCGCCCTCCCCGATCGCCATCAAGCCCCGCACGGTGGCGTCGGGATCGCCGTTGCTGAGCGTCACCACCTCGGCATGATGATTGGTCGGGATGCCGCCCATGTTGTAGTGGCAGGTGGGCAGCACCGGGATCGGCTGCTTGGTCACATCGACGCCGGCGAAGATGCGCGCGGTGTCGGCGATGCCGGGCAGGCGCTGGTGGATCAGCTTGGGATCGAGATGCTCCAGATGGAGATCGATGCGGTCTTTCAGCGGGCCCACGCCGCGCCCCTCGCGGATTTCCAGCGTCATGGCGCGGCTGACCACGTCGCGCGAGGCGAGATCCTTGGCCGAAGGGGCATAGCGCTCCATGAAGCGCTCGCCTTCGGAATTGGTGAGATAACCGCCCTCGCCGCGCACCCCTTCGGTGATCAGGCAGCCGGCGCCATAGATTCCCGTCGGGTGGAACTGAACGAACTCCATGTCCTGGAGGGGAACCCCGGCGCGCAGCGCCATGCCGTTGCCGTCGCCGGTGCAGGTATGGGCCGAGGTGCAGGAGAAGTAGGTCCGCCCGTAGCCGCCCGTGGCGAGCACCGTGATCCCGGCGCGAAACCGGTGGATGGTGCCGTCCTCCAGCGACCAGGCAAGCACGCCGCGGCAGGCGCCGTCCTCGTCCATGAGCAGGTCGAGGGCGAAGTACTCGACGAAGAACTCGGCCCGATGCTTGAGGGCCTGCTGATAGAGCGTATGCAGGATGGCGTGGCCGGTGCGATCCGCCGCGGCGCAGGTGCGCTGCGCGATGCCTTCGCCGAAGCGCGTGGTCATGCCGCCAAAGGGCCGCTGGTAGATCTTGCCGTCTTCGGTCCGGCTGAAGGGGACGCCGTAATGCTCCAACTCGATGACCGCGGGCGCGGCCTCGCGCACCATGTACTCGATGGCGTCCTGGTCGCCCAACCAGTCAGAACCCTTGATCGTGTCATACATGTGCCAGCGCCAGTCGTCCTCGCCCATGTTGCCGAGCGCGGCGCTGATGCCGCCCTGGGCCGCGACCGTGTGGCTTCGGGTCGGGAAGACCTTGGTGATGCAGGCGGTGCGCAGGCCCTTTTCGGCCATGCCGAACGTCGCGCGCAGGCCGGCACCGCCGGCGCCGACGACGACCACGTCGTAGCTGTGATCGATGATTTCGTAAGCCTTGCCTGCGACCATCCCGTCAACCCGCGAATGCGATGATGGTGAGCGCCACGAACCCGGCGACGAAGAGGCCGAGGCAGGCCGTGTTGATCAGGAGGATCAGCGCCATCCTCCGGGCCGCGCTTGCGACATAGTCCTGGACCACATGATGAAGGCCGAGGGCCGCGTGCCAGAAAAGCGTGCCCAGCAGCACCAGCATGGCCCCGTAGGTGACGGGCGCGCCGAGCCAGAGCGTGACGCCCGCGTGATCGGTGCCGGTGTGGTAGACCAGCGCCGCCACGAACCAGATCACGAGCGGGATCAGCAGCAGCGCCGAGGCCCGCTGGGCCCACCAGTGCGCGACCCCTTCCTTGGCGGAGCCAAGGCCCCTCACCCGGGCGAGCGCGCTTCGTCCGCCGGCCGTTCGTCCCGCTGGCATCAGAACGCCCCCAGATACCAGTAGCCGGCGGTGAAGGCGGCCAAGGCCAGCACCACCGACAGGACCACCACGCTCCAACCGCTGATGTAGACGGATTTCAGATCGAGGCCCAATCCGGCGTCCCAGAACAGGTGCCGGATGCCGTTGGCGAGATGATAGAAAAGCGCGAAGGCCCAGGCGAACAGCAGCGCCCGGCCGTACCAGGCGCCGGCGAGACTCTGGGCCCGATCGAAGGCCGCCGGCCCGCTCGCGGCGGCGATCAGCCAGGCCACCAGCAGCACCGCACCCAGAGCCAGGGCGATCCCTGTGAAGCGATGCAGGATCGATAGCGTCGAAGTGAGCTGCATCCGATAGATCTGCAGATGCGGCGAGAGCGGGCGGGGTGCCGTCGACATGAGGCGATCCAGTTTCTCGCTGCGGTGCAGCGGTGCCGAATTGGGTGTAGCTTTCCCGAGGGTGTGAGTCAACGCCATGCGCTCTTGTGAATGAATCGGTGGATAAACCGACCACGAATTGTGTGTGACTCGGGAATTCATGCACAGGAATCTTGGCGCCACCGCCGGCCCTGCCATTGTTCCGGAATGCAAATGTCGTCAAACTTTCATCAGTACGCGAAAGCGTCGGATCCTGCCCCTATGGTGCCGCCCTGCTCGTCAGGCTGTCGCCGGAACGGCTTAGATCCGAGGGTGGTTGCGGCCCTTCCCAGGGCGGACCGCCCGGTGTCGATGACTTTGGGGGCTGTCGCGACAGTGCCCGGGGTCGTCGAGGTGGAAGGCCGGGTCGTTCTCATAAGACTTGCCTTCCGGCCGATGGGAGGCTGTACGGAGCCGGTGACGAGCCGCGCGCCGTCGGCGAGCCCGCAAGTACCGGCCCTGCCTCGCGGCGGGGTAGGCACAGCGGCCGGGGGTCGGTTGAGGATGGACAGGCGTCCGCCGGGTGGGGCTCCCCCCCAAGGGGAGCCCGCCGGTGCGGTGATGCTGGTCGTGATTGAAAGGTCCGTCCAGGCGCGCCGTCGGCAGGAAAGCCCCGCCGCTTTCTCGTGCAGGAGCCTGCAGGGCTCCGAAGGCGTCGGGGGCTTCCCTCTCGGGGGACGCACAGCGGAGGATGGCAACATCGGACCGCACCCGACGCCTTCACATTTATCACGGCCGAGTCCCGCCGCTCAACCAGATTTTGCGGGACGGTCGGTCCTAGCCACAAGCCCTAGCGGCGCGGCAGGATGGCCGTGTAGTCCAGCTCCAGAATCACATCGGGTCCCTCGGCCGGAAAATCGGCGCAGGGCCGGTTCTTGGTGGCCACCGTCCTCAGCCGAAGCGCCCCGGCATCCCGGCGCCCGGGCAGGGCGATTTTGTCGGCCACCTGGGTCCAGGCATAGACCGTGTCCCCGGCGAAGCAGGGATTGACATGCCGCCCGCCATTGATGGCGGCCACGCGGAAGGCGTTGGCGAGGCCGTTGAAGCTGAGGGCTCGGGCGAGGCTGATGACATGGCCGCCATAGACGATGCGCCGGCCGAACCGGCCGCCGGCCTCCGCATGCTGGTTGAAATGCACCCGGGCCGAGTTCTGGTAGAGCCGGGTCGCCGCCATATGACAGGACTCTTCGATCGTCATTCCGTCGACGTGGTCGATGGTCTCCCCCGGCCGATAGTCATCCCAGAGATAGGGGGCGCCGGCGAGCCCGGCGTCATAGCCCGAGAGATCGACGCCGGCCTGCAGGCAGAGATCTTCGGCCGCCACCGCCGCGGCGAACCCAGGGACGACGGTCTGCGTGACCGGCGCCAGGCGGTCGCGCTTGCGGACCATCACCCAGCGGATGAATTGCAGCACCGTCTCGCCGCGCTGATTGAGCCCCGTCGTGCGCACATAGACCACGCCGGTCTCGCGGCTGGAGTTTTCCTTCAGGCCCACGACCTCGGATGATGCCGTCAGCGTGTCGCCGTCATAGACGGCCGCGCCGAAGCGCGCCTCGGCATAGCCAAGATTGGCGACGGCATTGAGCGAAACGTCCGGGACGCTGCGCCCGAAGACCAGGTTGAAGACGAGAATATCGTCCAATGGCGCTGCCGGCAGGCCAAGCTGCCGGGCAAAACTGTCGGCGCTGGGCAAGGCAAAGCGGCTTCCGGTCAGCCCGATGTAGAGCGCGCGCTCGCCCGCCCCCACCGTGCGCGGCGTCGCGTGGCGGATCGTCTCGCCCAGGCGAAAATCTTCGAAAAAACGCCCCGGGTCAGTCTTCGAGGCGGATGTCACCCGCGACCTTCGAGTTCGGCGATGGCGCCGGCCATATCGACGATGCGCCGCGCGTTCAGCACATGCAGGTTCTCCACCAGCCGGCCGTCCACCACGACGATGCCCTTGCCTTCGGCGAGTGCCGCGGCGTGGGCGGCAATGATCCGTTCGGCCCAGTCGATCTGCGCGGAGCTGGGCGCGAAAATGCGATTGGCAAGTTCAATGGTCTTGGGATGGATGAGGGTCTTGCCGTCGAAGCCGAGTTCGTGGCCCTGACGGCAGGCATCCTCGAAGCCTGCCATGTCCTCGAGGTCGAGATGGACACCGTCGAGGATCGCCAGGCCATAGGCGCGGGCCGCCAGCATGCAGAGGCCGAGGCTGGTGAGCATGGGCAGGCGGTCGCGGGTGTGCTGGGCGTGCAGATCGTTGGCGAGGTCGGAAGTGCCCATGACGAAGCAGGCGACCCGCGGGCTGGCACCCGCGATTGCCTCGGCATGCAGCATCGCTCGCGGCGTCTCCATCATGCACCAGATGGCCAGATCGTCGGGCGCGTCGCTCGCCGCCATCACCGTCTGCGCCTGGCGCACGGATTCGACGTTCTCGGTCTTGGGCAGCAGGATCGCATCGGCTCCGCTGGTCGCGGCCGCCACCAGATCGGCATAACCCCAGGGCGTGTTGAGGCCGTTGACCCGGATCACCAGCTCGCGTTTGCCGTAGCCGCCGGCCTTGACCGCGTTCACCGCCTGGATCCTCGCGTCGCGTTTGGCGTCGGGCGCCACCGCGTCCTCGAGATCGAAGATGATCGCATCGGCGCCGAGCGTCTTCGCCTTCTCCATCGCCCGGAGATTGGCACCGGGAACGTAGAGCACGCTGCGCCGCGGTCGCGCGGTCTGGAACATGGGGCCGGCCTCCCGAGCCGTGGTCTCGAAAAAGCGCGGCGACTATAAAGCAGGCGGGAGCTGTGGCAAGTTGGCCGCGCCGCCATGGAGATTCTTTCCATCCAATCCCGCGTCGCCTTCGGCCACGTCGGCAATGCCGTCGCGGTGCCGGCCCTCCAGCGCCTGGGCCATCGGGTCTGGCCGGTGGAGACGACCCTGCTCTCCAACCATCTGGGCTATGCGACTCACGGCGGGCGCATCCTTCAGGCGGAAGAGGTCACAAGCGTGCTGGAGGGGCTCGCGAGGCTCAGCCTCTTCGGCCGGCTGGATGCGCTGCTGACCGGCTTCCTCGGCGCGGCGGCCGAGGCGGCAGCGGACGCGGCCCGATCCTTGCGGCAGGCAAATCCGAATGCCCTCTACTGTCTCGATCCCGTGATGGGCGAGCGCGAGAGCGGGCTCTATGTGCGGGCCGCGACGGCCGAGACGATCGCGCTACGCCTGGTGCCGGAAGCGGACATTCTGCTGCCCAATGCCTTCGAGCTCGACTGGCTGGCGGGCGAGCGCACGCGGAACCTCGCCGAGGCGTGCGACGCCGCGGAGCGTCTGCGCGGGCGCGCCCGGCCGAACGCCGTGGTCGTAGCGACCGGCCTCGATTGCAAGGATGGGCCGGCCGGCCAGGTGGTGGCGCTGGCCGTGGGGCCTTCGGGGCGATGGCTCGCGCAAGTGCCGCACCTCGACGTCCCGGCCCATGGCGGGGGCGATCTGTTTTCCGCGCTCTTTCTCGGCCACTACCTGAAGCGCCCGGAGCTGCCGGCGGCCCTCGCCCGCGCCATGGATTCGACCCACGCCGTCTTCTCCGCCTCCATCGGCCGCGAGGAGCTCGCCCTGGTCGAAAGCCTGGACCAGCTCGCAAGACCGCCCGTGGTGGCGCGGATCAAACGGCTCGACTGAGACTCCTCACGCCGCGAATTCGTGCTTCACCAGGTGTTCGGCGATCTGCACCGCGTTGAGGGCGGCGCCCTTGCGCAGGTTGTCCGAGACGACCCAGAGGGAGAGCCCGTGCTTGACCGTCGGGTCCTTGCGGATCCGGCTCACATAGACCGCGTCCTCGCCGACGCATTCCACCTGGGTGACATAGCCTTCGTCGGCCCGATGATCGATGACGCTGATTCCCGGCGCTGCGCGCAGGGCCGCGGTCGCCGCCGCCTCGTCGATCGGCCGCTCGAACTCGACGTTGACGGCTTCGGCATGGCCGATGAACACCGGCACGCGGACGCAAGTCGCCGTGACCGCGATGTTCGGATCGAGGATCTTGTGGGTCTCGGCCACCATCTTCCATTCCTCCTTGGTCGAGCCGTCGGGCATGAAGACGTCGATATGGGGAATGCAGTTGAAGGCGATCTGCTTGGTGAACTTCTGCCGTTCGACCGGCGCGTTCATGTAGATGGCGCGGGTCTGCTCGAACAGCTCCTCCATCGCCTCCTTGCCGGCGCCCGAGACGGACTGATAGGTGGCGACGACGACGCGCTTGACCTTGGCGAGATCGTGGAGCGGCTTTAAGGCCACCACCATCTGGATGGTCGAGCAGTTGGGGTTGGCGATGATATTCCGCTTGCGGAAGCCGGCGATGGCGTCCGGGTTCACTTCCGGGACCACGAGCGGGATCTCCGGGTCCATTCGGAAGTGGGAAGTGTTGTCGATGACGACGCAGCCGGCCGCGGCGGCGCGCGGCGCATGCACGGCCGAGACCTTGGCCCCGGGCGAGAACAGGGCGATGTCGAAGCCCTTGAAATCGAAATTGTCGAGGGCGCGAACCTTCAGCACCTTGTCTTCGCCGAAGGAAACCTCGCTCCCTGCCGAACGGGAGGAGGCAAGGGGCACCACTTCCTCGGCCGGGAAATCATGCTCGGCCAGGATCTGAAGCATTTCCCGGCCCACATTGCCGGTGCCGCCCACGACCGCAACTCTGTAGCTCATCGCTCGTTTCTCCTTTGCGGGGCAGCACTATCGTCGTCTGCCCTTATCGTCAATCCGCCGGCAGCCGCTGCACCGGCTCTCTTTCCGGGCCGGCCAAACGGAAAGGGCCGCCCCGGGGCGGCCCTGACGCCTCTTTGACCCTGGAAGCGCCGATCAGCCGCCGGTGTTGGACTCGGTCGATTTCGGGGTCGTTGCCGTGGTCGTGCCGCTGCCGGCGGCCGGGGGGACCGCCGCCGTGGCGACCGTCTGGCCATCGCCCGAGGCGGCCTGATGCATATCGCAGGCGAAAGCCGACGCGCTGAGAGCAAGCGCGGCAATGATGATAAAGGAACTTAGGAGCTTCCGCATGGGGCGCCTCATTCAGACCGGTCCATTTTATGCCGCTGGGCGGACGTTGTCGATTGAGGATTGTGGCCGGTCGCGGTTCCTTTCGCAGGCCGAAGAGCGAACGCCCTCCTATGCCCTGGCAAGGTCGGCGAAGCCGCAGAGACGGGCTCCGCAAGCCTTGGCAGCGGCCTCGACCGCCGGCGACGTCAGGGCCGCGAGCTCCTCGGCATGCCGATAGCCCGGCGCCGACCCCGGGAAGACATTGGCGGTCGCCGGGTGGAGATAGATTTCCGTGCTGCCGGTCGGCAGGTGGTTCAGCAGCGCCGCAAGGCGCCCGGCCGTCATGGCGCCGGACCAGGCGAGGCCGAAGACCCGATCGGGTACCACGAGACCTCGCCGGCGCAACCGCGCCCGAAGGAGTGCAGCCCAGGGCGCCACGAGTTCGGCCGCCGGCCGCCCATGTCCGGGCTCCAAGGCTCTCAGCAGGCGCGCCGGTTCGAATGGCGCCCGCATGGCCCGCATGCCGTAGCGCCGGCCGATCCGCAGGATCGACCCGGCGATCGTCGGATGGAGATGGAAATGCCTGTGGGCGTTCACGTGGTCGAGCGCGAGCCCGGTGGCGCGATAGGCCTGGAACTGCGCCTCGATTTCGGCGGCCAGCTGCCGGCGATGGCGGGGACCGAAGAAGAAACCGACGCCGGCCTTCGCCATGTTGTCGTGAAACCGGCCATTGGCATCCACCAGATCGGGAACTCGCTCGGGCGGCAGGACCGGGCGGCCGTCCACCAGAACCACATGCAGGCCTACGCGCAGGCCGGGCAGCTGCTTGGCCCGGGCGACGGCATCGCCCGCGGCCGCAGCCCCGACCATCAGGCTGGCCGCCGTCAGAATGCCGTGCCGGTGTGCCTGTTCGACCGCGAGATTGACTTCCGGCGCGAGGCCGAAGTCGTCCGCGGTGACGATCAGCGCCGTCAGCTCGCCGTCCTCCGCCGCTCCTTCAGGAACTGGAAGAACTCGACGCCCTCGCGCAGGCGGCGCTTCATCATCTGGGGACTCTTGACCATCTCGCCGACGATCGAGGCGATCTTGCCGGAGCGGAAGTAGAAACGCCGGTAGAGCAGCTCGACCGAATCGAAGATCTCGGCGTGGCTGAGATGGGGATAGTGGAGCGGCGCTATCTGCACGCCGTGATCGTCGACCAGCTCCGCATTCGCGTCGTCGAGCCAGCCGTTTTCGAGGGCCTGGCGATGGAGGAACGTGCCAGGATAGGGCGCGGCGAGGGAGACCTGGATCGTATGGGGATTGATCTCCGTGGCGAAACGGATGGTCTCCTCGATGGTTTCCTTGGACTCGCCCGGAAGACCGAGGATGAAGGTGCCGTGAATCGTGATGCCGAGCTCGTGACAGTCCTTGGTGAACCGGCGGGCCACGTCGATGCGCATGCCCTTCTTGATGTTGTGCAGGATCTGCTGATTGCCGGATTCATATCCCACCAGCAGCAGCCGGAGCCCGCCATCCTTGAGGATCTTCAAAGTATCCCGCGGCACATTGGCCTTGGCGTTGCAGGACCAGGTGACGCCGAGCTTGCCGAGTTCGCGCGCGATCGCCTCGGCGCGCCGGAGGTCGTCGGTGAAGGTGTCGTCGTCGAAGAAGAATTCCTTGACCTGGGGAAAGGCCTTCTGCGCCCAGGCGATCTCTTCCACCACATGGCCGACCGAGCGGGTCCGGTAGCGATGGCCGCCCACCGTCTGCGGCCAGAGGCAGAAGGTGCAGCGCGACTTGCAGCCTCGGCCGGTATAGAGGGAGAGATAGGGGTGCTTCAGATAGCCAATGAAGTAGTCCTCGATTCTGAGGTCGCGCTTGTAGACCGGCGTCACGAACGGCAGCGCATCCATGTTCTCCAGGACGGCCCGCTCCTCGTTGTGCTGAATGACGCCCTCGGCGTTGCGGTAGGAGAGGCCGGCGATCCCGCTCCAGACATGTCCGTCGGCGACTTCCTTGACGGTGAAGTCGAATTCATTGCGGGCGACGAAATCGACCGCGGTCGAGGCCTTCAGGCTGCCTTCGGGGTCGACTGCCACCTTGGCGCCGATCAGGCCGGCTTTCAGGTTCGGATTGGCTTGCTTCAGCCGCTCGATCGTCTTGACGTCGGACGAAAAGGATGGCGCCGAGGTGTGGAGGACGACCAGATCGAAATCCTTGGCCTGGCCGAGAACCTCGCCGAGCTTCGTGCCATGAGGAGGCCCATCGATCAGCCGGCTGTTCTCGACCAGCGCCGCGGGCTGGGCAAGCCAGGTCGGATACCAGAAGGAGCGGATTTCGCGCTTGGCCTGGTAGCGCGAGCCGGCCCCGCCATCGAAGCCGTCGAAGGAAGGGGCCTGGAGGAACAATGTGCGCATCATCCTGCCTATGACCTAACGTAGGAGAGGGTTCCGTCCGAATGAACCCGGTAGCGATGGCCGCGCCAACTGACGGCGGTGACGAAGAAACTGGCGACGAATACCACGAAGGACATCATGTCGCGCAGAAGGCTGAGGCGCCAGCGCGACGCGGTGGCTTCGATGGCAAGATCGACTTCCCGTTGGAGCACGAAACGACAAAGAAGGATTCCGCCGATTATTGCAATAGCAAAGCCGTCGAAGTCCCCGAGCAGGACCGCCAGCAGCGCGAATGGCAAGGGATGGGCCACCAGGGAACCGAAGAATCCGAGCGGATTGACCGACCTGATGGTCCTGGCCCAGCGCAATTCCTGGTGCAGCAGCTCGCCGACCTTCTTCTTCGGGCAAGCGTGGGCGACGATCAGCGAGGGAATGGCCACTTTGGCGCCGGCGCGGCGCACGGCTTCGCCGATGGCATGGTCGTCGGCGAGATGGTCGGCAAAGGCGAGGAATCCGCCGATCTTCTCCAGCATGTCGCGGCCGAGCGCCATGGTCGAACCGAAGCAGGGCCGGGCCAGGCCAAGGCCGAGCCCGACGAGGACGCTGGGAAGGAAGTGGTAGTCGATGGCCATCGCGGCGAGGCGCGCGCGCAATCCCGGGTCCGACGCGCCGCGATAGAGGCAGGTCGCAAGGCCGACTCCCGGTTCTTCCAACGCGCCAACGACGCGGCTCAGGTAGTCCGGCGGGACCATCATGTCACTGTCGGCGATGACCAGGGTGTCGTGGCGAATGACCGCAGACATGTTGACCAGGTTCGCGACCTTGCGATTGGCGCCATGCTGGCGGGGATCGATCAAGAGTTCGAGATCGGCGTCGGCAAAGTCGGCCATCAGCCGGCGCACGACGTTGACGGCCGGGTCCGCGGCGTCCTGAACGCCGAAGATTATCTGTACTGGCCCCGCATAGTCCTGTCGGCAAAACGACGACAGGTTCTCGTACAGGTGGGGTTCTGCCCCGTGCAACGGCTTCAGAATGGTGACGGCCGAGCAGCTCCTGGCCCTGGGAGAAGGGCGCTTGGCGAAGCGCCGGACGAAGAGGATCGCGGCAAGCGAATAGACCATGCCCGCCGCGGCGACCGCGAGGCAAACCCAGGCGGCAACGAACCCGATATGGCTCAAGCTCCCTACCATATGTCCAACATTCCCGTTGCGGAACGTCGAGCCTCTTCCCGCCGGCCCAAGATTCTATCCTCCATCGACAGGCAGCACGGTGGCCGCCGTTCCGGTCTTGGGCGCGAGGACCACTGCCGGCATCGGGTTCCGCCGCCACATGCGCCGGCTCTCGATCAGTTGCCAAACGACCAGGGACGGCAGGCCGAGCGAGAGGTCGCGGGCCCGCTTGAGCAGCGACAGTGCCAAGGCCGTCTCCGGCCCCAACCCGAAGATCCCGCCCAGCAGGACATACACGCCTTCCTGCACACCGACGGCACTGGGAACGGCGAAGGCCGCGCCGCGGGCGGCGTAGAGAATGCCCTCGATCGCGAGAACGGGACCCGGATCGAGCGGCACGCCCATCAGCCGCAGGGCGAACCAGATCTCCGCCGCACTCGCGATCCAGGTGAACAGATGCAGGCTGGAGCCGGCGACCAGCCTTCCGCGATGGCGGTATATTTCATCGATCGCTCCCTGGACGGCCGCCATGCCGGCGGCGGCGAAATCGGCCCATTGCCGCGTCACGGCATCGGTGATCCGCATCATCAAGGGAAGACCGCGGCGCTGCGCGACGACCAGCAGCACCCCCACAACCCCAGCGACCGCGAGGCCTTCTGCAATCGGGGCCGCGAGCCCGGATTGCGGACGCAAGGCGGCAAAGACGCCGAGGGCGAGGCCGGTGTAGGCCAGTTGGCTCAGCATCTCCATGGTCACGTCGACGACCATGGAAGCCGCCGCCATCCGGGCCGGCAGGCGCGCGAGCGTCAGGGCACGCGCGCCAAGGACGAATCCGCCGATCTGGGAGAACGGCAGAACGTCGCTTCCGGCGTCGCGAACCAGCCGCCCCCAGACGAATGCCCAGAGGGCCGGCTTGCCGGGCGGCGGCACGAGAGCGAACCAGGCGAGGCCGCAAAGGGCGATGATCGCGAGGTGGATCGCGACGATGGCGAGGAATCCGGTCCAGCCGATGCCGGTCAGGGCGTCGGAGACGGCACCAAAGCCATAATGCCCGACGAGAAGGAATGTGGCGATCAGGCCGAGGACAAACGCGGGAATGCCGATAACCTTCATCCCGGGCTGCCGCTCGCGGAAACGGACGTACGCTTGGACCTGAGGAAGGTTCGCCGGGCCAACTTGACAAGCCGCGGCATCGTCGTCGGCCGCAGCAGGCGGGAATCGTAGTCCCCCAGCCGGCGGTCGTTCTCGGCCAGGCAAAGATCCATGAAGGCGGCAGGCTCGAGATCGGTGCCGATGGACTTGCCGCCCGTCACGGTGAAATTGTTGTCGTCCCGGCTGCCGCCGATGTCGCGCGCCAGGCGGCTGCGCTCCCAGATGAGAAAGGCCCAGACGGCAAGCACCCTGAAAAAGAAGACGGGACGGCGCCACCAGGGCAGGTTCCGCTTGTGCCAGGCGACCCAGTTGACGAAGAACAGGATGTGGCGACCCTCTTCCTGGATCACCGGTTCGAAGGTGTCGACCAATTCCGGCGGGAAGTAGCCCGAGCGCTTGGCATGTTCGAACAGGCCGAAGGCGAAGAAGCTGTCGATGCATTCGCTGAAGCCCGTCACCAGGAACGCCCATTCCGCGTCGCGCGGACTCACATAGGCGGGTTCGGGGTTCAGGGTTATGCCATAGGCCTGGACCAGGTTCGAAAGAACGCGCTTGTGGCGGCCTTCTTCGAAGGCGTTGAGCGCGATCGCCTTGCGCAAGAGCGGATCCTGGATGCCGTCGGCATAGCTTTGGACGCGCAGCTGGGCCCGGCCTTCGGTCGCGACCGCGATGTCCCAGATCGGCAGGCCGGTCAAACGCAGCCGCGCATCGTCGTCGAGCCGCGGCCAATCGATGACCGATGGCTTGTAGGGGTTGAAGGTGTCGAGCAGCATTTCGCAAAAGAGGCGCTTGTGGCCTTCGCTGCCGATGCGGATCTGCCCGGGTTCGCCGCGCCAATTGCGCGAGAGCCGGTCGGCCGCTGCGATCAGGGCCGCATCCATCCAAGCTTCCTTTCGCGCTTTGTCTGGTTGAGAGTCACCGGGACCGCGCCCTTGTCGCAGGCGTTCCCGACCGTCCTAGTTCTCTACGCTGATCGCACTGGGCCCACGCAGGTTGCCCAGCCCAGGCTGACCATAGTCTGACTTGCCGATTATGAGAATGTGAACTTTCGGCAATGATCTGCCTCTGCTACCGATGTTTCGCGTCGACGCTGCCGCGCTTGATTGTCCCGGATAGGCTCTGGCTGTCAACTGCCATGAATTGCGCGCGCCGAATGTCCTCTCGGAATGGGTGCTCACATTGTTGCGTAATCGTGACACTCAATTGGCTGGATGGCCGGGCTCCGCCAGCCAACGTCGACCGACAGTGATCGTGGTCGGCGATAGGCGGAACTGGCTGGGAGTTCTAGCTTGCCTTCAGGTCGGGGCTCAGCGACTTCTCGCCCCGACAACAGGCCGCAAGCTCGGGCCCGTCGATCAGGTGGCCGTCACCGTCGGCAAGGGAGACCGATTCCACACCCCTTTCGATGAAGGCGCGGGCCTGGCGCAAGGCCTTGTCCAGCGTGTCGAAGCGCAGTGCTATCGGTCGAACCCCTTCGCTCACCGTGGCCCTCACCACATAGACCATCGCCACGTCCTTCAGCTTCCGGCCGGCATGGGAGCCCTCATTCAATCTTTGCCGAAACTTAGCAGCAAATCCGCCACCTGTTGCAGCCGGATCGGTTTGCTGAGCACGGCGGTGACGCCCCGACTTCCTGCCAGAGCGCCGGGCCCGGGGCCGCTGTCTCCGGAACAGAGGACCACCGGCAGGCGGGGCCATAGAGTGGAAATCCGCTCGGCGAGGCCGAGCCCGTCCATTCCGGCCATATGCAGATCGCTGAAGACCGCGACAAAGCGGTCCGCCTCGCTCTCGAGGCGCTTCAGTGCTGCTGCGGCGCTATTGACGTATTCCGGCTCGTAACCCGCCGCCCTGACCAGGCGCGACATGGTTGCACCGACGCTGGGGTCATCGTCCACGACCAGAACCTGTTGCTTCGCTGCCACGGTTGAGCTTCGCCTCTCCAACAACTGCGCCTGGCCGTGGCCCGAGATTGTCCCTTCGATCCGGCCGCCGGCGACAGGGTCCCTTTCCGGTCAGGCAAGATCGAATAGCAGAACTTCCGCAGCCGAGATTCCTGCAATGGCAATGCGCGCCTCGTCTTCGATGGCTGCACCGTCGCCCTCCTTCATTTCGGCGCCGTTCAATGCCACCGCGCCGCGGGCGACTTGAAGCCAGGCGCCTCGGCCGGGAGCCAGGTCAAAGGACAGCTTTGCGCCTGCATCGAGCCTAGCCACAAGCATTCGCGCATCCTGCTGGATCGAGACCGGCGCGCCGGATCCCTTCGGCCCCGCCGCGAGTTCCAGCATGCCGCGCTTGCCGTCCTGGCCCAGCATCTTCTGCTCATAGCCGGGCGGGATTCCGCGTTCGCTCGGGATCACCCAGATCTGAAGGAAATGGACGGCCTGCTCGGTCGAGGCATTGTATTCGCTGTGCGTGATCCCGGTGCCGGCACTCATCCGCTGCACCTCGCCCGGCGCGATGACCGAGCCGTTGCCCAGACTGTCCTTGTGCCGCAAGCCGCCTTCGAGGACGTAGGAGACGATCTCCATGTCCCTGTGGCCGTGGGCGGGGAAGCCGGCACCGGGGATCACCCGATCTTCGTTGATCACGCGCAGGCTGCGAAAACCCATTTGCTTCGGGTCGTGATAGCTGCCGAAGGAAAAGCTGTGACGGCTATCGAGCCACCCGGTGTTGGTGCGACCTCGGCTCATGCGGTCGCGCAACGTGATCATGGCCGATCTCCTTGGTCGTTAGGGCTGTCAAACTCAACCGGTCAGGCGGTCGAGTTCCTTCAGCAGGGCGTCGCCCATGGCCTCCGTCGAGACCTTGGTCGCGCCCTTGGTCATGATATCCGCCGTACGGATTCCGCCCGATAGCACATTGTCGACCGCTTTCTCGATCGCGGCCGCCTCCTCGCCCTGGTCGAAGCTGTAGCGCAGCATCATGGCGAGGCTGAGGATGCTGGCCAGCGGATTGGCCAGGCCCTTGCCGGCAATGTCGGGGGCGGAGCCGTGCACCGGCTCGTAGAGCGCCCGGCGCCGGCCGGTCGCGTCCGTGGCGCCAAGCGAGGCCGAAGGCAGCATACCGAGCGAGCCGGTCAGCATGGCCGCGCAGTCGGACAACAGGTCGCCGAACAGGTTGTCGGTGAGGATGACGTCGAACTGCTTGGGCTGGCGCACGAGCTGCATGGCGCAGTTGTCGGCGTACATGTGGCTCAAGCTGATGCCGGGATACTCGGCGTCGCGGAGCTTCTGAACCTCCTCGCGCCAGAGCAGGCCGCTTTCCATCACATTGGCCTTTTCCACCGAGCAGACCTTGCTTCCGCGCTTGGCCGCCAGCTCGAAGGCGACCCGCGCCACGCGTATGATCTCGGCCGTGGTGTAGACCTGGGTGTTGACGCCGCGTCGGCTGCCGTCGGGCAGGGTCTCGATGCCCCGCGGGCTGCCGAAATAGACCCCGCCCGTGAGCTCGCGCACGATCAGGATATCGAGTCCCCTGACCAGCTCGGTCTTGAGCGAGGAGGCCTCGGCGAGCGCGTCGAAGACGATGGCGGGCCTCAAGTTCGCGAACAGCGCCATGTCCTTACGCAGGCGCAACAGACCGCGCTCGGGCTTTTTCTCGAACGGCAGGCTGTCCCATTTGGGGCCGCCGACCGCGCCCAGCAGCACGGCGTCGGCGGCAAGCGCGTCCGCCATCGTCGCGTCGGTGACGGGCAGACCGTGCTTGTCTAGGGAAGCGCCGCCGACAAGCCCTTCCTTCACGTCGAAGGCGACGGCACGGCGCTTGGCCAGCCAGTCGAGGACACGGCGGACCTGACCCATCACCTCGGGCCCGATGCCGTCGCCGGGCAGCATAAGGAGACTCTTGTTGGCGGCCATTAATGTGACTCCGGACTATGGGATGGCGCGATCTGCCGTCGGCGCCCTCAGGCGTAGAGCCACGGCCGGGTCAGGCGGTCGCGCTGCTCGAATGAGTCGATGTCGCCGGCCTTTTCCAGGGTGAGACCGATGTCGTCGAGCCCGTTCAGCAGGCAATGCTTGCGAAAGGGTTCTATGTCGAAATGGATGAGACCGCCGTCCGGCCCGGTGATTTCCTGCTTTTCCAGGTCGACGGTGACGATCGCGTTGGACCCGCGCTTTGCGTCGTCCATGAGGAGGTCCACGTCCGACTGCGGCAGCCGTATGGGCAGAATGCCGTTCTTGAAGCAGTTGTTATAGAAGATGTCGGCGAAGCTGGTGGCGATGACGCAGCGGATGCCGAAGTCGAGCAGCGCCCAGGGCGCGTGCTCGCGCGAGGAGCCGCAGCCGAAATTCTCCCCCGCCACCAGGATCTGGGCCTTGCGGTATGCCGGCTGGTTGAGCACGAAGTCAGGCTTTTCCCGGCCGTCCGTCTCGTAGCGCAGCTCGTCGAACAGGTTCTTGCCGAGGCCGGTCCGCTTGATCGTCTTCAGGAACTGCTTGGGGATGATCATGTCGGTGTCGACGTTGATCATCGGCAGCGGTGCGGCGACGCCGCGAAGCGTGGTGAATTTCTGCATCGTCCGGATTCCTTGCCGGGGCCGGCGCCATGACGAAAAACCGGCCCTTCTCGGGCCGGTTTTATGTCACGGGGCGCCGGGACCGGCAAGGGTCGGGGATTTAGGCCTCCTCGGCCGTGCCCTGCCCATAGGGTGAGGAGACCTTCGCCGGCTTCCTGCCCGTGATCATGGCACGGACGAGGTTTTCGCCGTGGAGCATGCTGGAGACGATCACGCCCAGGACATGGCCGATGATGAGGAACATGAGCAGATTGCCCGAAGCGGCATGCAGATCCTCCACCCAGCCGATGCCGAAGAAGCGATCGGTCAGCGACATCCAGCCGCTGATCCCCGCCACCAGTATCAGGACAAGCATGGCAACGATCATGGCCCCGCCGGCAGGATTGTGGCCGAGATAGCGCCGGGCGCTGAGCCGGAACACATCCCGCAGATAGGCCAGCACCGTGCCTGGCGAGCGGACGAAATCGGTGAAGCGGGCATGGACCGGCCCGACGACGCCCCAGACGATCCGCAGACCCACGATGCCGAGGGCGACGTAGCCCGCGGCTTCGTGGAGGGTGCGGTCATCGCTCGAGACCAGCGCCACGGTGACTGCGGCGGCGAGGCCCCAATGGGCCAGGCGCAGGAGAGGATCCCACACCTTCACCCAGCCGCCGTCGGCCCTGGTCCGGCCCTGATCGCGAACGATTGCCATGATCCGATCAGCCTTCCTGGTTGTTGATCTTGCCGGTGAAGGAATTTATCTCCAGCTCGAAGCGCTTGCCGTTCGCGTCGAGGCCCTTGGCTTCGTAGCATCCACCGTGGCTTTTGATCTCCCGGATCTGGGTGTAGCCCTGGGCCTTGAGCTGGGTCTCGACGGCGGCCTTGGTCATGGGCGTGCCGCTGCCGGAACAGGATTCCTCGGCCAGCGCCGCCTGGGCGGCGAAGGCGAGGGTCGAGAAGGCGGCAAACGCCAGCATGGTCTTACGCATCATCACGTCTCCTTGGGTTGGCTGATCGCATCAGCATTGCGCGTCGGGCCGGGAGACTGCGGGCAGACGCTGATTTCAAACTGACGCCGCGGTTAAGAGCGGTTCACGCGACCGTCAGACAACCGTCAGCCGGAGCCTGCAGTTTCGAGGTACCGACCCGCACGCAGGGCTGGCCAATCGCCGGGCGAAAGGCTATTCAGGCATTGCAGCACTCTTCCGAGGGGGGATTTTGCCTGATCGTCACGCCGTGCGCGCCCAGGAGATATCTTGATAGACGGTCTTCTGGCCTGGCTGGCCGCGGCGATAGTGGCCGTGATCTCGGTAAGCGGGCTCCTGGGCATTGCCTTGCTGATGGCCATCGAGTCCGCCTGCATTCCGCTGCCCTCTGAGATCATCATGCCGTTTGCCGGCTATCTCGTTTCCACCGGTCGGCTGTCGCTGTTTCTGGTGGCGACCGCGGGGGCGCTGGGCTGCAACCTGGGCTCGACCGTCGCCTACTATGTGGGATATCGCGGTGGCCGGCCGCTAATCGAGCGCTGGGGCCGCTATATCCTCATGAGCCACGAGGATTTGGAGCGGGCCGAACGTTTCTTCGCCCGCTTCGGCAGCCTGGCGGTCTTCGTCGCCCGGCTTCTGCCGGTGGTGCGCACTTTCATCGCGCTTCCCGCCGGCATCGCGCGGATGCCCCAGCTGAAGTTCCAGATCTACACGTTCCTCGGTTCCTGGCCCTGGTGTTTCGTGCTCGCCTGGATCGGCTACAGCCTCGGCCAAGCCTGGGAAAGCGATCCCCTGCTGCGCAGCGTCATGCATCGGCTGGACCTGGTCATGGTCCTGGCCATTCTCCTCGCCGCCGCCTGGTATCTGCGCCGCCATTGGCGCCAAAGGGTCGGCCGTCGCAATGGGACGCCCGGGGCGCCGGCTTCGTTTTCGGCCGTGCCCAAACGGAAATAGCGAATTAGGATGGTTCGGGAACAGCCATGACCCTATCCCGCCAAGCCCGTCAACCGCGCATCGCCGAGCTCGCCAATCCGCCGATCGATCAGGCGGGAGAGGCCGGGTCCGCCCCTGAACGCGCGCCCCGCGACGGTGGCGTGGCCAACGGCCATGTATACGCCGCCTTCCCGTTCGCTCCCGTCAACCCAGGCCTCAGCGAGCGACCGCGCCACATCCAGTCCCTGTTCGAATTCTGGCCGCCATACCTGTTCTACGCCCCGGTGGTCGCCTATTGGATCTGGCAGGGAATGCGCCACCGGAGCCTTTCGCTTCCGACCATCGCCAATCCGCTCATGGAGCTGGGTGGGTTGGCCGGGGAATCGAAGACGCGCCAGTTCGCCAGCATGAGCCCTGAGGGCCGGCGCTGGCTTGCACCTTTCGTGAGCGGCCTGCGCGGTCCGGATGACCGGCTTGTGGAGACCGCGGCCGAACTCACCGGTGAGGCGACCGCGGTTGGGCTTAGCTTCCCGCTGGTCGCCAAGCCTGACATCGGCTGCCAGGGCGCCGGCGTGCGCATCGTGCGCAGCGAGAGCGAGCTTGCCAGCTATCTGCAAGGCTTCCCTGCCGGCGAGCGGCTGATGCTCCAGCGCCTCATCGACCACGAGGGCGAAGCCGGAATCTTCTACGTCCGCAAGCCCGGCGAGGCGACCGGGCGGATCTTCTCCATGACCTTCAAGTTCTTCCCCTATGTGATCGGCGACGGCGTAGCGACTCTCGAGCAGCTGATCCATCGCGACCCTCGGGCCGGCCGGGTTCCCCATCTCTACCTGCCGCGTCATCGCCATCGCCTCGGCTGGGTTCCGGCGGCGGGCGAAAAGGTGCGGCTGGTCTTCGCCGGCAATCATTGCAAGGGCGCGCTGTTTCGCGATGCCACCGGGCTGGTGACCCCGGCCCTGACCGAGCGCATGGACTGGCTCGCCCGCAGCATCCCGTCCTTCCATTTCGGCCGCTTCGACGTGCGCTTCGCCTCCCTCGAGAAACTTCTCGAGGGCGAGGATTTCACGGTCATCGAATTCAATGGCGGCGGCAGCGAGGCGATCCACATCTGGGATCCCGACGCCGGATTGCGCAGTGCCTATGGCGCGCTGTTCTCCCAGATCCGCATGCTGTTCGAGTTCGGCGCTGCCCATCGCGCGGAAGGCCATGTCCCCGGCGGATGGCGCGAACTCTTCCGCTCCTGGCGCCGCGAGTGGGCGCTGAAGCGCCGGTATCCCCTCACCGAATAGGCGTCATTCGCGAAAGGCGATGGTGAATCTGGCGCCGCCCCCTGCGGCGTCGTCCAGTGTCACCTGGGCGCCATGGGCAGCCGCGATGCGCTGGACAATGGCCAGGCCCAATCCCGCCCCCCGCCCGTTCGACCGGTCGGCGCGCCAGAAGCGCTGAAACAATTTGTCGCGGTCCACCGCGGCCACGCCGGGCCCGCGATCCCTGACCGAGAGCGCCGGCGGCCGGGCCTGGACCACGATGTCCACGGTTGTCCCCTCGACAGTGTGATTGAGGGCGTTTTCAACCAGGTTGCGCAGGGCCTGATGGAGCGAATCGTGGTTGCCGTGAACCAGGACCGGCGCCTCGGCGCCCACGACGGCGATATCGCGCCGGCGGGCCAGCGCCAGGGGGGCGAGCGCTTCCGCCACTTCGACGGCAAGCGCCGAAAGATCGGTCGTCTCCTCCGGCTTCAGGGTAAGGGCTTCCAGCTCCGCCACCTGCAGAAGCTGCTCCACCAGCCGGCTCATTCGGGCGACGTCATCGCGAAGTGCTGCGGCTTCGGCGCGGTTGCCCAGGGTATCGAGATGAGCGGTCAGGATGGCAAGCGGCGTGCGCAGCTGATGGGCGGCGTCGGCGGTGAAATCCCGCTGGGCGCGAAAGCCTTCGTCGAGCCGGTCGAGGGCGGCATTGATCGCCGCCACCAGGGCCGTCAGTTCGCGGGGCAGGTCGCTCGACGGCAACCGCCTTTCGCTGGCCGCAGGCGTGATCCCCGCAGCTGCCCGGGCGATCTGCAGCAGGGGCTTCAGCCCATCCTGCAGCGTGAGCGCGCCTATAACGAGTGCGGCCAGCAAGGTCGGCAGCAGCACCGGCAGCAGTTCCTCGTCGAACTCGCTGCCCAGCACGGAGAGCCAGCCATCCTGCCCATGGACATCGATGCCGGCGCTGAGTTCGACTTTGCCGGCGGCGCTGTCGACCTCGCGAAAGCCGACGGTCCGATCGCCCTGGCGCAGGAACCCCTCGTGCCAGCCAGCGGGCGCGGAAACCGGGGGGTGGGCCGAAGCGAAGAGCGGCGCGCCCGACGGCGTCTCCACCGCGTATTCGAACCCGGGGTCGGCGGGTAGATCGAGGCGCGGCTTGCCGTCCGTGCCAAGGCTGAGCCCGCCCGCCATCCGGTCGAGGGCCTCGCTCAGTTCGTCGCGCGGTATCTCGGCGTTGCCGCCATGACGATGCAGCAGAACGGCGAAGGAGGTCGCAAGAATGACGGCCGAAAAGACGAGGGCCAGACGCCAGGCCAGCCGGAACTGGAGCGATTGATTCATCCGGCCCTTTCGCCGGCGAGATATCCGATGCCCCGCAGCGTATGGATCTGAATGCCGGCGTCGGCGGCATCGAGTTTCTTTCGTAGGCGCGACACATGGGCCTCGAGCGAGTTCGGTCCGACCTCGTCGTCGAAGCCGTAGAGGCCTTCCTCCAGCAGGCGGCGCGCGACCACGCGGCCGGCCCGGCGCAGCAGGAGTTCCAGCAGGGTCAGCTCGCTGCGCGAGAGCGCGAGAGACCGGCCGGCGACCGAGGCCTCGCGGTGCACCGAATCGAAGCTGAGCTTGCCCAGCTCTAGGGTGAGGCCGAGCGCGCCGCCGGGCCGGCGCAGCAGCGCCTTCAGGCGCGCCACGAGTTCCGCCATCTCGAAGGGCTTGGCGAGATAATCGTCGGCGCCGCTGTTGAGTCCCTTCACCTTGTCGCTAGTCCCCGCCCGCGCGGTCAGCACCAGGACCGGAACCTTGTCGCCGGAGGCACGGCGATGCTTCAGCCATTCGCCGCCGTCGCCGTCGGGCATGCCGAGGTCGAGCACGATGGCATCGAAGGTGGCGGTGGCGACCGCCGCGCCCGCCTCCTCCAGCCGACCGACCCAGTCCACGGTAAATCCGGCGTCGCTCAGGCCCTTGACGACGAATTGGGCCAGGCGGTCGTTATCTTCGACAAGCAGCAGGCGCATCTTTCTATGCCCTCTTCCACGGCGCATAATCGGACCGGCGTCCTCCCCCGGTCAACCGAGGCCCCAAGATCCGAATCCCATGATCCGCAGCCTGGTTCGCTACGATATTTCGATCTGCGGCATCCAAGAACTGCCGCTCTTTCTCGAGGCGGGTGTGAGCGACGTGCTCTCGATCATCGATCCCGCCGAGCCCGAGCCCGGGGCCTTCGCGAGCTTCGCCCCCCATCGCCGGCGCACCCTCCGGTTCGACGACCTGCAGTTCGAGGCGCCCGGGATGCTGGCGCCCCGTGAAGCGGACGTGCTCGCCATCCTCGAATTCGGCGCCGAGTTGGAGCGCCGCAGCGACATCGCCCATGTTCTGGTCCACTGCCATGCCGGCGTCTCCCGCTCCTCGGCGGCCGCGGCCCTGCTCATGGCCCAGCATAACCCCGGGCGCGAGGAAGATGCCTTCATGGCCCTCCTGGAGATTCGGCCCCAGGCCTGGCCGAACACCCGGGTGGTCGAACTCGCCGACGCCCTGCTGCAACGCCGCGGCGCGCTCCCCGCCGGCCTTGCGGCCTATCGTCGCGCCCTGCTGCGCGTCCGGCCGCATCTGAGCGAAATGGTGGTCAGCGCCGGCCGCGGCCACGAGCTGCCGGAATAGGGCGCAGGTTTTTCTCCATATCGACGGCCGCAACGGTCAGGCCGCCGCGGGTCTGCCAGTCGCGGCGCCGTATCTCCCGGTATCCTCGCGCCACGTAGAAGCTGACGCTGTTGAGTGCCGCCACGAGATGGATTCGCTCATGGCCGGCGGCCTCGATCCGCCGCTCGGCGCGCCCGAGCAAGGCGGAACCGATGCCGCGGCCGGTCCATCCCGGCAGCATGTAAAGTGCCAAGACCTCGCCGGCGACATAGCAGCAGAATCCGATCACGCCGGTCCCCGGGACCTCAGCCACGAAATAGACAACACCGCCATGTGTAATTCCCCAGGCATAGCGGTCCGGCTGCAATCCGGCGGCCCAACTTTCCACTTCGGCTCGGCTGTAGGCCCTCGGGCCAAGCCCGCGGATTGATTGCTCGTGGACCCGGCAGATAAATGGCGCATCGCCGGTCGTCCCCGCCCGGATGGTGACGCCGGGCGGAAGTCTCATCGACGCCCCGCCTTCAGCCCAGCTCCCGCACGTCGGCCAGATGTCCGGCGACGGCGGCGGCGACAGCCATGGCCGGGCTCATCAGGTGCGTGCGCCCGCCGCGGCCTTGCCGGCCTTCGAAGTTGCGGTTCGAGGTCGAGGCACAGCGCTCGCCCGGCTCCAGCTTGTCGGCATTCATGGCGAGGCACATGGAGCAGCCGGGCTCCCGCCATTCGAAGCCGGCCTCACGGAAGATGCGGTCGAGACCCTCTTCCTCGGCCTGATGCTTCACCAGGCCCGAACCCGGCACCACCATGGCCTGGACACCCGCCGCGACCTTGCGGCCCTTGGCCACCTTGGCCGCGGCGCGCAGATCCTCGATCCGCCCATTGGTGCAGGAACCGATGAAGACCCGATCGACCTTCAGGTCCTTGAGCGGCGTGCCGGGCTTGAGGCCCATGTAGTCGAGCGAGCGCAGCATGGCCTGGCGCTTGCCGTCTTCGGCCACCAGTGCCGGGTCGGGCACGCGCCCGTCGATGGGCAGCACATCCTGGGGGCTGGTGCCCCAGGTCACCTGCGGGACGATCTGGCTGGCGACGAGATGCACTTCCTTGTCGTATTCGGCGCCGGGATCCGAAGGCAACGTCTTCCAATAGGCCAGGGCCAGCTCCCAGGCCCCCGCCTTGGGCGCCATGGGGCGGCCCTTCAGATAGGCGAAGGTGGTCTCGTCGGGGGCGATCAGCCCGGCCCTGGCGCCCGCCTCGATGGACATGTTGCAGATGGTCATCCGTCCTTCCATGGAGAGGTCGCGGATGGCCTGGCCGGCATATTCGATGACATGGCCGGTGCCGCCGGCGGTGCCGATCTTGCCGATCACGGCGAGGATCAGGTCCTTGGCGGTGACGCCCGGCGGCAGGTCGCCCTCCACCGTGATGCGCATGTTTTTCGCCGGCTGCTGGATCAGAGTCTGGGTCGCCAGCACATGCTCGACTTCCGAGGTGCCGATGCCGAACGCAAGCGCCCCGAAAGCGCCGTGGGTTGCCGTGTGGCTGTCGCCGCAGACGATGACCAGGCCCGGCTGGGTGGCACCCTGCTCCGGCCCGATGATGTGCACGATGCCCTGGCGGACGTCGTGCATGGAGAAATACGGCACGCCGAACTCGGCGCAGTTCTTCTCCAGGGTCTCCACCTGGTTGCGCGATTCCGGCTCCTCGATCCCCCGGCTCCGGTCGGTGGTCGGCACGTTGTGGTCGGCGACCGCGAGGGTTGCCTTCGGCCGGCGAACCTTGCGTCCGGCCTGGCGCAGGCCTTCGAAGGCCTGGGGGCTGGTCACCTCATGGACGAGATGCAGATCGACATAGAGCAGGCAGGTGCCGTCGTTCTGACGATGGGCCAGATGCCCGTCCCAGATCTTGTCGAACAGCGTGCGCGGCCGGCCAGCAGCCACGGGCGGCTACTCCTGTTCGGCCGGTGCCGCGGCCTCCGCTTCGGCGGTCGGGCCGCTGCGCTCGGTGATGCGCGCCGCCTTGCCGCGCCGGCCGCGCAGGTAATAGAGCTTGGCCCGGCGCACTTCGCCCCGGCGCACCAGCTCGATGGAGGCGATGCGGGGGCTGAACAACGGGAACACGCGCTCCACCCCTTCGCCGTAGGAGATCTTCCGCACGGTGAAGTTGGAATTGACGCCCGCGTTCTTGCGCGCGATGCAGACGCCCTCGAAGGCCTGGACGCGCTCGCGCGTGCCTTCGATCACCTTGACGTTGACCTTGAGGGTGTCGCCCGGGGCGAATTCGGGCACCTTGCTGCCGGTCTTGGCGATCTGTTCTTTGCCCAGGGTCTCGATGATCGTGGTCATTCTTCGCTTCCTTCCTTGATCCCGTTGCCGGCGGCGACGTAGCGCTGCCAGAGATCCGGCCTGCGCGCCCTCGTCACCGCCTCGGCCTGGCTCTGGCGCCAGGCCTTGACCTTTTCGTGGTGGCCGGAGATCAGCACCTCCGGCACCATGCAGCCCTGCCACTCGGCAGGCCGCGTGTAATGGGGATATTCCAGCAATCCCCGCTCGAAACTCTCCTCCGCCAGCGCCTCCTCCGCGCCGACCACCCCCGGCAGCAGGCGGACCACCGCGTCGATGAGAGCGATCGCCGCCGGCTCTCCGCCCGAAAGCACGAAGTCGCCGAGACTCACCTCCTCGACCTCGTGGGCCTCCAGGACCCTTTCGTCCACGCCCTCGAACCGGCCGCAGAGCAGCGTCAGCGATCGGCGCGCCGCGAAACCCTGCACCATCGCCTGATCCAGGCGCCGCCCCCGCGGGCTCAAGTATACCGGCGGCTGCGGCCCCTTATGGGCCAGCTTAAGTGCCCGATCGACGACATCGGGACGCATGACCATGCCGGGGCCACCGCCGAACGGGGCGTCGTCGACGGACCGGTGTTTATCGCTCGCGGAGTCCCGAATGTCCACCGTTTCCAGCGCCCAAATACCGTCCGCCAAGGCCTTGCCCGCCAGCGACAGGCCGAGCGGGCCCGGGAACATGGCCGAGAACAGGGTCAGCACCGATACCCTCCAGACCGGCTCTTGGACTCCCTCCGTCACTTGGCTTCACCTTCCTTGCCGTCCTCCATCAGGCCGGCCGGCGGATCCACCACCAGGCGACCGCCCGCCAAATCCACCACCGGCACGACCCGGTCGTTGAAAGGCAGGCTGACCGGCCCTCGGCCCGGCCGGTCGATGGCGAGGAGATCGCCGGCGCCGAAATTCTCCACCGCCCGCACCCGGCCCAGTGGCTTGCCGTCCACGAGCTCGACGATGAGGCCCACCAGGTCGGCGTGGTAGTACTCGCCCTCGGCCGCGGGCGGCAAAGCCTCGCGCTCCAGATAGAGCTCGACCCCGCGCAGCTTCTCGGCCGCCGTCCTGTCCTCCACGCCGGCAATCCTGGCGATGACGCCGCCTTTCATGCGGTTCTGCACGATGACCTCGAAGCGCCGGCGGCCCTGGGAATCGAGGAGCGGCCCGTAGGCGCCGATGGCCGCCGGGTCGGCGGTGAAGCTTTGCAGCTTCACCAGGCCCCTGACGCCATGAGCAGCGGCGATGCGCCCCACCAGGATGAGTCGCGGCAATGGCGCCTCGCCCCGGTCTGCCTATTGCGCAGGTGCTTCGCCGGCGGGCGTAGCGGCGTTCGCCTTCGCCCGCTCCTGGGCCTTGGCCTTGGGCAGATGCTGCTTGGTCTGGTCGCGCCGTTTGGGCGCGCTGCCCAGACCCGCCTTGGCGAGGAAGAAGGCGATGCGCTCACTGGGCTGCGCACCCATCTTCAGCCAATGCTTGATCCGCTCTTCGTCGAGCTTCACCCGGTCCGGGCTCTCTTGGGGCAGCATGGGATCGTAAATGCCCAGCTTCTCGATGAAGCGGCCGTCGCGGGGCATGCGCGATTCGGCGACGACGATGCGGTAATGGGGCCGCTTCTTGGTGCCGCCGCGGGCGAGGCGAATCTTGAGGGACATCCGGTTGTCTTCCTTTCGCTGTCGATTGTTGAGGTCGATTGGTTATTCGGGCTTGTGGCAGCAGGCTTCGATCGCATGACCCTCGGGGTCGAAGACGAAGGCGCCGTAGTAGTTTGCATGGTATTGGGGACGGAGGCCCGGCTTGCCGTTGTCCTTGCCGCCGGCCTTGATCGCCGCCTTGTAGAAGGCGTCGACGGCCTTGCGCGTCTCGGCCGTGAAGGCGACATGGCTGCCGGCTGAGGCCTTGGCCTTGCGCCGCTTGGCCAACGGCAGGCCGATCCAGAACTTCGGCGCATCTTTGGCGAGGCCATAGCCATAGCCATAGCCGGGGACCGCAAAGACCATCTTGATGCCGAGCGGCTTCAGGGCCTGGTCATAGAACTTGCGGGCTCTGGCGAGATTGGCGATGCCGAGCGAAATATGGTCGATCATTCTCCTTCTCCCCTCCGTCAACGGCGCAGCAGGGCGCCGACGCCGTGGCGCATCAGCCCCTTCTCGCCCAGGCGGCCCATCTGCTTCACGATCCGGGCCATTTCCATATGCTGCTTCAGGAGCTTGTTGACCTCCTGCACGGTTGCTCCCGACCCGGCGGCAATGCGCTGCTTGCGCGAGGCCTTGATGATCTCGGGCCGACGCCGTTCCTGGCGGGTCATGGAGGAAATGATCGCCTGCTGGCGGCGCAGCTGCCGCTCGTCGATCTTGGCGCTGTCGAGCTGTTTCTTCACCTTTTGCACGCCCGGCAGCATGCCCAGCACGCCGCCGAGGCCGCCCATCTTCTGGAGCTGACGCAGTTGCTCGGCCAAATCGTCGAGATCGAACTGGCCCTTCTGGAGCTTGGCCGCCATCTTCTCGGCCTGCTCGCGCTCCACGGTTTCGGCCGCGCGCTCCACCAGCCCGACGATGTCGCCCATGCCGAGGATGCGGCCCGCGATGCGCGCCGGGTGGAAATCCTCCAGCGCGTCCAGCTTTTCGCCGACGCCGATGAGCTTGATGGGGCAACCCGTGACCGCGCGCATGGATAGCGCGGCACCGCCCCTGGCATCGCCGTCAACCCGGGTCAGCACCACGCCCGTCAGCGTCAGCCGGTCGCGGAAGCTCGTTGCGACGTTGACCGCGTCCTGGCCGGTCATTGCATCGACCACCAGTAGAGTCTCGGTCGGCCCCGCCGCCGCATGCACCGCCGCAGCTTCGGCCATCAGCTCCTCGTCCACGTGGAGCCGGCCGGCGGTATCCAGCATGACCACGTCATAGCCTTCGAGCCGGCCGGTCTGGAGGGCGCGCCTGGCGATGGCGATCGGCGGCTCACCCGGAACGATGGGCAGGGTCGGCACCTCGGCCTGGCCGCCCAGCACGGCCAGCTGATGCTGGGCCGCGGGCCGGCGGGTATCGAGGCTTGCCATAAGTACGCGCTTGCGCTCGCGGTTCTTCAGGCGCAGCGCGAGCTTGGCCGTGGTGGTCGTCTTGCCCGAGCCCTGGAGCCCGACCATCATGATCACCACCGGCGCCGGCGCGTTGAGATCGAGACCGACGGCATTGGCGCCCAGGGCCTCGACCAGCGCATCGTGGACGATCTTCACCACCATCTGGCCGGGGGTGACGCTCTTCAGCACCGTCTCGCCCACGGCCTGGTCATGGACCTTGGCTAGGAAATCCCGGACCACCGGCAGGGCGACGTCGGCCTCGAGCAAGGCCACGCGCACTTCGCGCAGGGCGGCGTCCACATCGGCCGCGCTGAGGGCGCCCCGGCGCGTTAGCTGGCCGAAGACCTCACCCAGCCGTTCCGTCAACCGATCGAACATCGACACCGTCCAAACTGTTCTGCCGGGCCAAAGCGATTTACCGGGCAAAGCACAAACACGCCCGTGCGCGAAACTCGCGGACGGACGGGGCCCCTCGGGGCCAGCGGCCTTGCCAAAGCAGAAGCGGGGCGGAACTTAGTCGCGAGACGGCGGGGAGTCAACGTTCGGCGGCGGGCGACCGCATGCCCCTCGCCATTGCTCCCGCAATCAACAAATCGCAGGCGACTCCGAGGCCGCCTGGAGCGACGATCCGCTGGCTTTCAGTCAACCAGCGGCTGAGGCGACCTCAACCCCTGGTCAGGGCACGTGGGATACGAAATCGACCGGGAGTGCGAACAGATGGCTGCTTCCGTTGCAGGAGCCCGCGTTGCCGCAGCAGGCGGAGAGTACGAAGAGGCAGGCAACCAGGGCCAGGGAAGCCAAACGTCGGGGCATTGCTGTCTCCAATCGGTTGCGAATCGTCACGATTCGTATGGTGTCCGTGCGGCCGAGCGCCGTCAAGCGCCGGCCGTGCTTGGCCCTGGCTGAGAAGACCGCGTAAGACAGCGGGCAGCCCGACGGCACAAGGGACCGCGGCCGATCTCCCCTTGCCGGCCGACCGGCCGCGCGGTAGGCAACACGGGCCATGGCCCCCTCACGCCGCATCATCATCAGTGGTTCGAGCAGCAGCTATTTCGGCCTGCTGCAAGGATGCGTCGCCTCGATCCGCGACAAGCCGGAGGGCGCCGCGATTGCCCTTGGCATTCTCGACGTCGGCCTCGAGGAATCACAGCGCGCCTGGCTCACCGCGCGCGGTGCTGCGATCGTCGCGCCGGGCTGGGATTTCGATTTCCCCGGTCAGGCCGAGGCGCCGCGCCATCGCCAGGCCCTGTTCGCCAGGCCTTTCCTGCCCCGCCATTTCCCCGACCATGATCTCTATCTCTGGATCGACGCCGATGCCTGGGTCCAGGACTGGGGCGCAGTGGAGCTGTTCTTCCGCGCCGCGAGCGATGGCGCGATCGCGCTGGTGCCGGAGATCGACCGCAGCTATCGCAACTTCTTCCATGCCTGGGAGGAGTTCCACGCTGTCAACCATGAGGGCTATCGCGAGGCCTTCGATGGCGCCACGGCGGACCGGCTGATGCGTCATCCCCTGCTCAATGCCGGCGTCTTCGCAGCTGCCGCCGATGCGCCCCATTGGCGGGCCTGGGCGAAGATCCTGGCCGCGGCCCTGCAGCGCAGTCGCAACGCCCTCATCGACCAGACGACCCTCAACTACATGGTCTATGTCGAGGGCCTGAGGGCCAGCTTTCTGCCCGCCCGCTGCAACTGGATCTGCCATCACGCGCCGCCGATCCGCCTGGCGCCGGGCGGGCCGCTGCTGGAACCGGCGTTGCCCCATGAGCGGCTCGCCATCCTCCATCTGACCCTGTGGATGAAGGACCGCCTCGATTTGCGCTATCCTGGCAACACCGAAACCGAAGGAGATTGACGATGGCCAAGCCCGCAAAGCCGCTTGCTCTGATCGTGGGGGTGGGACCGGGCCTGGGCGCGGCCCTTGCCCGGCGCTTCGCCGCCGGCGGCATGACGGTCGCCCTCGCCGCCCGGCGCAAGGAAAAGCTGGAGGCGCTTGCCCGCGAGATCGCGGGCCAGGCCTATGCCTGCGACGGCACCAAGGAAACGGACGTCGAGGCTTTGTTCGCGGCGGCGACCAAGGCCGGCGGCCCGCCGCGCCTCGTCGTCTTCAATGCCGGCGGCTATGTCGCCAAACCCGTCGCCGAGCTCACGGCCGCCGAGGTCGAGGCCTGCTGGCGGAACAGCTGCCTCGGCGGTTTCCTGGTCGGCCGGGCCGCCGCCCGGGCCATGCTGCCCGAGGGCCAGGGCACGATCGTCTTCACCGGCGCCACGGCGTCGCTGCGCGGCAGCGCCCGCTTCGCCGCCTTCGCCATGGGCAAGTTCGGTCTTAGGGCGCTCGCCCAGAGCATGGCCCGCGAGCTGGGTCCGCGCGGCATCCATGTCGCCCACACCATCATCGACGGCGGCATCGGGGAGGCCGGCGACGAAAGCCGTCTGGCGCCGGCGGCGCTGGCGGATGCCTATTGGCATCTTCACAGCCAGGCCAAGAGCGCCTGGACGCTCGAAATGGATTTCCGGCCCTGGGTGGAGAAGTTCTGATGCTGCTGACCCTCGATCATGTGAACATCCGCACATCCGCGCTCGAGCCCATGCGCAAGTTCTACGCCGAGGCGCTCGGCCTCCACGATGGCGCCCGCCCGCCTTTCGGTTTCGGCGGTGCCTGGCTCTATTGCGGGGAGCAGGCCGCAGTCCATCTTGTGGAGGTGGCGAAGGCACCGGCCGGCGTCGGGCCGCGCATCGAGCATTTCGCCTTCCGGGCGTCGGGGCTCGCCGATTTCCTTGCGCGCCTGCGCCGGCTGGGTCACGCCTATTCGATCGCCCTGGTGCCCGGCAGCGGCAACCGTCAGGTCAACGTCTTCGACCCGGACGGCAATCACATCGAAGTGCAGTTCGAGGGCAAGGAGCAGGCCGACCTCTCGTCCTACGCGCCCTGAAGGGCGCCGAACGCGGCGCCTGACTATTCCGCCTTGGTCCGCTTGGCGCGCTGGGCTTCGCCACGGGGATTGCGCCCGACCAGATCGATCACCAGGAGCGCCGCCTTGCGCGCCGCGGCGCCGTCACCCCGCCGGATCGCCTTCAGCATGGTCTTGTGCAGCGGCAGCGAATGCTTGAAGGCGGCGGGATTGGCCATGGTCACCCGAAGCGCGATGGTGAGCGCCATCTCCACGATATTGCCGAGCGACCGGAACATCTCGTTGCCCGTCGCCTGCAGGATCGCCCGGTGGAAGGCTTGCTCCGGGCCGATGACCGCGGCGAGATTGCTGCCTGCGGCTTCCATCGCCTCGATCGCCTTGTCCATCCGCGCCACATCCTCGAGCGTCGCCCGTTCCGCGGCCAGTGCCGCGGCCGCGGGCTCGATCACCCGGCGCAGCTCGTAGATCGCGTCCACATACTGCTCGGGCGACGACGAGGCGCAGGCCCAGGACAACACGTCCGGATCGAGAAAATTCCAGCTCTCGCGCGGCCGCACCCGGGTGCCGGTCTTGGGCCGGGATTCGATCAGGCCCTTGCCCGCCAGCACCTTGATCGCTTCGCGCAAGGCCGTCCGGCTGACGCCCAGGCGTTGGCTCAGCTCCGTCTCGCTCGGCAACAGCTCGCCCGGCTTGACCAGGCCGCTCAGGATGCGCCGGCCGAGGTCATGGGCGACTTGGCCATGCAGGCTCCGGCGCGGGAAAGTCCGCGCCGCGTCGGCGGCGTAGCGCATGGCCGAAGCGTGTTGCAATTTGAGGCGTCCGATCAAAGTTGGTCTTTCCCGGCAGTATACGCCGCATCAACGCCCCCGTCTTCCCCGGCTAGAACCAGGGAAAGCCAAGTGCCATCGAAGTCAGCAGCCCTAGACAATCGCCATTGTAGTAGGACCGAGCCGGCGAAACAACCGAGGAGAAACCCGCCAAGAGGCCGGCCTTTTGGGCTTTCGCCTGCCTTACTCCGCCGCTTCGACCCTGAGGATGGCGCCCTCGACCCCGACGACCTTGACCGCCCGGCCGGCGGGCAGATCCGGGCCGCTTGCCCGCCAGACGCCGTCATCCACCTTGACGCTGCCCCGGCCGTTGACGATGGCGGTCTCCAGGTTGAAGCGCCGGCCCAAAAGCCGCTCGCCCCGCCGGTTCAGCGCCGGATCCTCGGTTTCGGTGGGATTGCGGTGCAGATAGGCCTTGGCAAAGGCGACCGAGGCCACCGCAAGACCGACGAAGAGCACCGCCTCCCATTGCCAGTCGATGCCGGGAACGACGAGGGCAACGAGGCCGACCAATGCGGCGGCGAGTCCGAACCAGATGAAGAACATCCCGGGCAGGACCGCCTCGATCCCGGCCAGCACGGCCGCCAGGATCCACCAATGCCAGAACTGTAGGTCGGCGAGGATCGCGGTCATGGCGCCTCAGCTCTGCGGGCGCTCCCAGGGTCCGGGGCTTTGCCCCCCACCCTGGGCTTGCGTCCCCTGCTGCTGTCTCATCGCCTCCTTGGCGAGTTCAGCCACGCCGCCGATGGCTCCGATCACGCCCGCGGCCTCGAGCGGCATGAAGATCAGCTTCTGATTCGGGGCCGAGGCCACGCGCTGAAGCGCATCGACATAGCGCTGGGCGATGAAATAGTTGAGGGCCTGCACATTGCCCTTGGCGATGGCCTCGGAAACCACGGTCGTCGCCTTGGCCTCGGCATCGGCCGAGCGTTCGCGCGCCTCGGCGTTGCGGAAAGCGGCTTCGCGCTGGCCTTCGGCCTGGAGGATCACGGCCTGCTTTTCGCCCTCGGCCTTCAGGATCGCCGCCTGGCGCAGGCCCTCGGCCTCCAGGATCGCGGCGCGCTTGTCGCGCTCGGCCTTCATCTGCCGGCCCATGGATTCGACCAGATCCTTGGGTGGCGCGATGTCCTTGATCTCGATGCGCGTCACCTTGATGCCCCAGGGCGCGGTCGCGTCGTCCACGACCTTCAGGAGCTGGTGGTTGATCTTGTCGCGTTGGGAAAGAAGTTCGTCGAGATCCATGGAGCCCATGACCGTGCGCACGTTGGTCATGGTGAGATTGCGCGTCGCGTTCTGCAGGTTGGTCACTTCATAGGCCGCCTTCGCAGCGTCCAGCACCTGGTAGAAGATCACGCCGTCCACCGTGACCATGGCGTTGTCTTTGGTGATGACCTCCTGGCGCGGAACCTCGAGCACCTGCTCCATCATGTTCATCTTGGCGCCGATGCGATCGAAGAACGGCAGGATCAGATTGAAGCCGGGACGAAGCGTGTGGGTGTAGCGCCCGAAGCGCTCGACCGTGTATTCCATGCCCTGGGGCACCGATCGCACGCTCATGGCGACCGCCAGGAACGCGACCGCGACCAGTGCGATCGCAACGTAGCTTGCCCCGCCCATCGTTTTCTCCCTATCGCATCCCGCGATCCCGGTTGGATATGGTCAATCTACCGTCGCTTGTGAAGTCCCCCCGCTGGCACGCGGCAGAAGCTCTGCCTTGCCGTCGCCGAGTTCGACCGCTCTGATCCTCTCGCCATGGCGCTGGATACCGTCGGTCGACCTGCGGATCTCATCGACATCCTCGCGCGCCTGGCCGAAATGCCGGCCGAGTTTTTCGACCCGCTCCGCCAGCCGACGCACGTCGTCCAGCATCTTGTCGACCTCGGTCTTGATGAGGCTCGCCTCCTTGCGCATCTCGACGTCGCGCAGCACCGCGCGCACCGTGTTGAGCAGGGCCATCATCGTGGTCGGCGATACGATCCAGACCCGGGCCCGGAAGCTCTCTTCCACGACATTGGGGAAATTGGCGTAGAGCTCGGCATAGACGGCCTCGCTCGGCAGGAACATCAGGGCCGATTCGGCCGTCTCGCCGGGAACGATGTACTTCTCCTTGATGTCCTTGACATGCTTGCGCAGCGCCTGGTCGAAGGCGCGCTGGGCGACTGTCCGCTCGCCGTCCGTCCCGGCAGCGCGCAGCGCCCGATAGCTCTCGAGGGGGAATTTGGCGTCGATGGCGATGGGCCCTGGCGGGTTTGGTAGCTTCAGCAGGCAGTCAACCTTGCCGGTGCCGACCTTGGCCTGGAATTCGTAGCTCCCGGGGGCCAGGAGTTCGCGCACCAGGTCATTGAGCTGGATCTCGCCGAATGCCCCGCGCCTGCTTGTTGGAGAGGATGTTCTGGAGGTCGACGACCTGGCTCGACAGCTCGATGATGCTGGCCTGGGCACGGTCGATGACGGCCAGGCGCTGGGCGAGGTCGGTCAGGGACTTGCCGGCCTTTTCCGAGGATTCCTGCAGCCGGTCGCCGACCCGCTTGTTGAGATCGGAAAGCCTCTCCTCCACCGTCCGGGCGAGGTTGCGTTCCTGGGCCTGAAGCCTGGCATCGAGGGCGGCCTGCTGGGCCGACTGGCTCTGAGCCATCTGGTCGAGACGTCCGGCGATGCCAGCGAACTCGCCGCCGCTCTGGCCCCCCGCCCCGCCCCGGCGCAGCAGCAGCACCAGAAGCAGGGCCGCGACCAGGGCCAGCACCGCGGAAACCGGCAGCAGCGGATTCATGCCCCATCCTATTGACGCGCCAAAGGGCAGGCCATAGGTAATCCGGGATCATGGCCAAGCTTCCCATCATCGTCGCACCCGATCCGCGCCTGAAGGTGAAATGCAGGCCCGTCGCCCGCGTCGATGCCAAGGTCGCCAAGCTGATGGACGACATGCTGGAGACCATGTATGCGGCGCCCGGCATAGGCCTCGCCGCACCCCAGGTGGGCGTCGCCCAGCGCGTCATCGTCCTCGATGTCGCCAGGGACAACGAGAAGCCCTCGCCGCTGCGCATGGCCAACCCCGAACTCGTCTGGGTCTCCGACGACGACGCGGTCTTCAGCGAGGGCTGCCTGTCCCTGCCCGAGCACTACGCCGACGTGACCCGGCCGGCCAGGATCCGGGTGCGCTATCTCGACCATGAGAACGAGATCAGGGAACTCGCGGCAGAAGGAACGCTCGCCACCTGCATCCAGCATGAAATGGACCATCTGGACGGCGTATTGTTCGTCGACCATCTGACGGCCCTCAAGCGCAACATCATCCTGCGCAAGCTGGTGAAGGCGAAGAAATCCGCCCTCGCCACCGTGTAACGACGGCGGCGCCCTTGAGCCGCCTGCGCCTTGCCTTCATGGGCACGCCGGACTTCGCCGCCGCGAGCCTCGCCGCGCTGATCGCCGCTGGTCATGACATCGCCGCGGTCTATAGCCAGCCGGCCCGCCCGACCGGCCGGGGTCATCGCACCCAACCGTCCCCGGTGCAGGCTCTCGCGGCAAGGCGTGGGCTCCAGGTTTCCACGCCTGTCACCCTCAAAGACGAAGCGGAGCACCGGCGCTTTGCAAGCCTCGGCCTGGATGCGGCCGTCGTCGTGGCCTATGGCCTCATTCTTCCCAAGGCGTTCTTGGAGGCACCCCGGCTCGGCTGCCTCAATGTCCATGCCTCGCTGCTCCCGCGCTGGCGCGGCGCTTCGCCGATCCAGCATGCGATCCTGGCAGGCGACCGGGAGACAGGGATCACCATCATGCGGATGGACGAGGGCCTCGACACCGGCCCCATCTTGCTCGCCGAATCCCTGGCCATCGGCCCCGCGGAGACCGGGGGGAGTCTTCACGACCGTCTGGCGAGCCTGGGCGCGAGGCTGATCGCGGAAGCGCTGGACAGCCTCGCAGCCGGTAAGCTTGTCCCACGGCCCCAATCCGACGAAGGCGCCTGCTACGCGCCGAAGCTCACCCGAGAAGACGGCCGCCTCGACTGGCGACGCCCGGCGGAGGAGCTCGCCCGGCGCGTGCGCGCGCTCAATCCGCGGCCGGGCGCGTGGTGCGAGGCGGGTCACGAACGCCTGCGGGTGCTGGCCGCCGAGGCCATTGCCGGAAACGGGCCGCCGGGCCGGTTGCTCGACGATCGCCTCACCATTGCCTGCGGAAATGGCGCCTTGCGCCTGGTGCAGATCCAGCGCCCGGGGCGAAGCGCGATGGGGGCGGAGGAATTCCTGCGCGGCTACCCCTTGGCCGAAGGAACGGTCCTGGCGTGACCCGCTTCCGCCTGCTGGTCGAATATGACGGCGGCCCCTTCGTCGGCTGGCAGCGCCAGGACAATGGCCCCTCGGTCCAACAGGCGATCGAGGATGCCGTCTTCGCCTTCTGCCAGGAACGCGTGGTGAGCGTGGCCGCCGGGCGAACCGATGCCGGCGTGCATGCCCTGGGGCAGGTCGTTCACCTCGACCTCGCGCGGGACTGCGCGGCCGAAACGCTTCGCGACGCCGTCAATTTCCATCTGAAACCCCAGCCGATCGCGATCCTGTCGGCGGAGTCCGTGGCGCCCGATTTCCATGCCCGCTTCTCCGCCACCGGCCGGCGCTATCTCTACCGGATCGTCAACCGCCGGGCGCCGCTGGTATTGGAGCGCGGCAGGGCCTGGTGGCTGCCGGGACCTCTCGACGCCGCTGCGATGGCCGCGGCGGCACAACGCCTTATCGGGCGCCATGATTTCACCAGCTTCCGATCCTCCATCTGCCAGGCGGCCTCGCCCGTGAAGACCCTGGATCGGCTCTCGGTCGAGCGCGTCGGCCAGGAGATCCGCATCGAGGCCGCGGCCCGCTCCTTCCTTCACCACCAGGTGCGCAACATGGTCGGGAGCCTGAAGCTTGTGGGCGAAGGACGCTGGACGGCCGAGAACTTGTCCGCGGCCCTCGAAGCGCGCGACCGGCGCGCCGCCGGACCGACCGCGCCGCCCGAAGGGCTCTATTTGGTGTCGGTCGATTATTAGCGAGGAAAACGAGGCCATGACCGATCTCCTGCCCGGCTTCGAATCGCGACGCGTGCCAGTCGTGGGTATCGAGGCCGCCTGCCGCATCGCCGGCAATGGCCCGCCGCTGCTGATGTTGCACGGCTATCCTCAGACCCATGTTTGCTGGCATCGCCTGGCGCCGGCGCTGGCGAGGTCTTTCACCGTCGTCCTGCCCGACCTGCCGGGCTATGGCGACAGCGGCTTTCTCGAGCCCGATCCCGGCAACCGGCACTATTCCAAGCGCCATCTGGGGGCCGTCATGGCGGCGCTCATGCAGGCGCTGGGCCATAGCCGCTTCGCCGTCGTCGGTCATGACCGGGGTGCGCGCGTCTCCTATCGTCTCGCCCTCGACCGGCCGGAGCAGGTGAGCCGGCTCGCCCTACTGGACATCATGCCGACCATCGAGACCTGGGAACTCTTCGACAAGGCCGAGTCCCTGGCAGTCTTTCACTGGCCATTCCTCGCCCAAACCGGCGGCCTGCCCGAGCGGCTCATCGCCGGCGCTCCCGACTTCTTCCTCGAGTATCTCGTGGCTCGCTGGGCCGGGGATGCGAGCCGCATCGATTCCCGGGCGATGGCGGAATACTTGCGCTGCTTCCGCAAGGAATCCGTGATCAGGGCGACTTGCGCCGACTACCGGGCCGGCGCCACCGTCGACGTCGAAGACGACGAGGCCGATCGCAAGTCCGGCCGGCGCATCGCCTCCCCGCTGCTGGTGCTGTGGGGCAAAGGCCATCCCGACATGATGCCGGTCTGGCGGCGCTGGGCCGTGGATGTCCGGGGGGAGCCTTTGCCTTGCGGGCATTTCCTGGCGGAGGAAGCGCCGGAAGACGTGCTGAAACGGCTGTTGCCGTTCCTGTCATCTCGCTAGCTCAATGGCCCCGGCCGGCAGATAGTCTCGCCGGCTTGAGCTGGGATCTATGCCATGAGCGATGGGAACTTTCGGATCCGCAAATTGTTGCCAGGCGACGCCCGTGCCTATCGGGAAATCCGGCTGGAAGCGCTCGCCAATAACCCGGAGGCGTTCGGCAGCAACTTCGATAGCGAGGCCGCGGAAGCTCTGGCTTGGTTCGCGAATCGCCTCTCCGAATCTGAAGTCTTCGGAGCAGTCGGCGAATTCGAGCTCTTGGGCGTCGCGGGTTTCTACGTCCACCAAGGATCGAAAAGGGCCCATAAGGCAACACTTTGGGGCATGTATGTGCGCCCGCGGGCAAGGAGAATAGCCGTAGGACGCCGGCTGGCCGAGGCCGTCATCGACGCCGCGTGCCAGCATGCGGAATTGATCCAGCTCTCCGTGGTGAGCGAGAACCATGCGGCAAGGCGACTCTATTCCAGCCTCGGCTTCGTGGAATATGGGCTTGAGAAGAATGCCCTGAAGCAGGAGGGGCGCTACTACGACGAAGTGCTGATGGCGTTGCCCTTGGCGCAAGACCGGCGGTAGCGCGATACAAGAAACAGCTCGCCTACTGGCGCTACGTCGCGTGCACCATCGCGTCGGCGAAGCCGTCGACGACCAGACTCAAGATCACGTCCAGCAGCACGATGCCTGCCGCGGCAAGCCCGGGCAGTTCGAGCGCCGTGCGGACGACGAACCATTCATAGACCAGGACCGCGCCCCAGGCCGCGAAGCTGAGCGCATCGGAAGTTCCGGGGGGGAGGATCTGGCTGGCGGCGAGCCCATAGGCGGGCAACAGAACCGCGAGCTGAATCAGCGAAGCCCAATTGTAGGCGACGATGAAGCCGAGATAGTGGTCTGCGCGATCGATCACAGGGGCGACGTAGAACATGGCGAGCGGGAAGGCGACCCAGCCGATGACGTAGAAGATGGTCTCGGCGGCAAGGATGCGCGGCGGTCCGGCATCGACCCTGAGCCCCGAGAGGTGAAGCCAGACCAGTAGGGCCGCCGGAATCGCCGCCAGGATGGCGACCCGGAAGGACCGCCAGAAGCCGTGCAGGCTCCGGTCGAAATAGCGCATGCCGCTGGGATCGAACAGGGCGAGCCGCCAGGCGCCGTATAACGCCGGGCCGATTTCCGCCAGAGTCAGCATGATCTAAGGGTCAGCATGGAAAATAGCCGTCGAGGATGCCCTCATAGACCCGGGACAGCCGATCGATGTCGGCCAGGCTCACATGCTCGTCCACCTTGTGCATGGTCTGGCCGACCATGCCGAATTCGGCGACCGGGCAATAATCCTTAATGAAGCGTGCGTCCGAGGTTCCGCCGGTGGTGCTGAGCTCAGGACGGCGGCCGGTCGCCGCCTCCACGGCACGGCAGACGAGGTCGCTGAAGGAGCCGGGTGGGGTCAGGAACGCCTCGCCGCTGACCCTGACATCGAGATCGTAGCGGGCCCCGTCCGCGGCCAAGCGCTCGTCGAGCCAGCGCCGGAGGCTTTGGCCCGTATGGACATCGTTGAAGCGGATATTGAAGAGGGCGCGGGCGGCGGCGGGAATCACATTGGATGCCGGATTGCCCACGTCGATGCTGGTGACCTGCAGGGTCGAGGGCTGGAAATGCGCCGTGCCCTGGTCCAGGGGCTCGCTGGTCAGTCTCCCCAGCATGGCAACCAGGCGATGGATGGGATTGTCGGCGAGCTGGGGATAGGCGCTGTGGCCCTGGATGCCATGGACGGTGAGGCGGCCGGTGAGGCTGCCGCGCCGGCCGATTTTCACCATCTGGCCGAGCTCTTCGGGATTGGTCGGCTCGCCGACGATGCAGGCGTCCAGCCTCTCGCCATGCTCCTTCATCCAGGCCAGCATGGGTTTGGTGCCGTTGACCGCGGGCCCTTCCTCGTCGCCGGTGATGAGGAGCGCGATCCGCCCGTCGAAGTTCGCACCGCGGCGGGCGAGGAAGCGCTCGGCCGCGCCGGCGAAGCAGGCGATCGCCGCCTTCATGTCCGCCGCACCCCGGCCCCAGAGCCGGCCATCGCGAATCTCGGCCGCAAACGGACTTCCCCGCCAGGCAGCCGTATCGCCGGCAGGCACCACGTCGCTATGACCGGCGAAGGCCAAGGCCTTGCCTGCGCCCTCGCCCCAGCGGGCGTAGAGGTTGTCCACTTTGTCGGTGCCCGGCGCCTGGAAGGGCAGCCGCCAGCAGCGGAAGCCGACGCGAGCGAGACTGTGTTCCAGAAGATCGAGAGCGCCCGCCTCGGCCGGCGTCACGCTCGGGCAACGGATCAAGGCCTGGGCGAGCGAGACGGGATCGATCGCGCCCAAGGATCAGTCTCGCAAGAGGTCGTTGATCGAGGTCTTGGACCGCGTCTTTTCGTCCACCCGTTTGACGATGACGGCGCAATAGAGGCCGGGTCCTGGCTCTCCGCCCGGAAGCGGCCTGCCGGGCAGCGTGCCCGAGACCACGACGGAATAGGCGGGCACGCGTCCGTAATAAATTTCGCCCGTGGCGCGGTCGACGATCTTGGTCGAGGCGCCCAGATAGACACCCATGGACAAGACCGAGCCTTCCTCGACCACGACTCCTTCGGCGACCTCGGCCCGGGCGCCAATGAAGCAGTTGTCCTCGATGACCACGGGGCCGGCCTGGATCGGCTCCAACACGCCGCCGATCCCGGCACCGCCGGAGATGTGGCAGTTCTTGCCGATCTG
>Ga0265313_10000292_pt1 | contig 54582 bp, 44 predicted proteins | sample 4123metaG_FD_203122 | JGI IMG/M metagenome (GOLD analysis project Ga0265313, IMG submission 203122) | Rhizosphere microbial communities from Carex aquatilis grown in University of Washington, Seatle, WA, United States - 4-1-23 metaG | ecosystem: Host-associated > Plants > Roots > Rhizosphere >... | reverse complement strand
GGAGGTCTACAAGGACACGCTGATCGAGCAATGCGAGCAGGGCGTCGACTATTTCACCATCCACGCCGGCGTCCGCCTCGCCTACGTGCCGCTGACCGCCAACCGCGTCACCGGCATCGTCTCCCGCGGCGGCTCGATCATGGCCAAGTGGTGCCTGTCGCGGCACAAGGAATCGTTCCTCTACGAGCGCTTCGACGAGATCTGCGACATCATGCGGCGCTACGACGTCTCCTTCTCGCTCGGCGACGGCTTGCGCCCCGGCTCGATTGCGGATGCCAACGACCGCGCGCAGTTCGCCGAGCTGGAAACCCTCGGCGAGCTGACGCAGATCGCGTGGGCGAAAGGCTGCCAGGTGATGATCGAAGGCCCCGGCCACGTGCCGATGCACAAGATCAAGATCAACATGGACAAGCAGCTCAAGGAATGCGGCGAGGCGCCGTTCTACACGCTCGGCCCGCTGACCACCGACATCGCGCCGGGCTACGACCACATCACCTCGGGCATCGGCGCCGCCATGATCGGCTGGTTCGGCTGCGCGATGCTCTGCTACGTGACGCCGAAGGAGCATCTCGGCCTGCCCGACCGCGACGACGTCAAGCAGGGCGTCATCACCTACAAGATCGCGGCGCACGCCGCCGACCTCGCCAAGGGCCACCCGGCGGCGCAATTGCGCGACGACGCCTTGAGCCGCGCGCGCTTCGACTTCCGCTGGCAGGACCAGTTCAACCTCGGGCTCGACCCCGACACCGCGCGCGACTACCACGACGAGACGCTGCCGAAGGAGGCGCACAAGGTCGCGCATTTCTGCTCGATGTGCGGGCCGAAATTCTGCTCGATGAAGATCACGCAGGATGTGCGCGATTATGCGGCGAGCCTGGGCGGCAACGAGAAGACGGCGTTGGGCCTCGACTCCCCTCCCCCTGGTGGGGAGGGGTCGGGGGTGGGGGGAGCCTCGCGCGCCGTGGCCGAGGCGGGCATGAAAGAAATGTCCGACAAGTTCAACGCGATGGGGCAGCAGGTTTATGTACCGGCGGACGCCGTGAAGGACAGCAACAAGGTGTTCTGAATCGGCGGGGTTGCGGCGGCTTGTCCGCCGTAGCTCGCATGCGAGCGAAGGCGGAAGAAGGTGAAGGAGTGTGACTAGGTATTGTGATTTAGACGCCGCCGGCGACTCAGCCGGCGGCATCGAAGCGGAGTCACAACATGAAGGATTTTTACGCCGCGTCGGGAGCCTGTTGCATCCGCCAGACCTCGTTGACAAACTTCACGACCGCCAAAGGCGCGTCTTTGCGCCTGCGATTTACCCTTATTGACCTATTCATGTCGGGGTAAGTAAATCTGATCTCACCAGTGCGGCGCACGGTCGTGACATCGATCCCCAATTCACGAGCTGCACTGATGCATTGATCAAGGTTCGCGCCACACGTGATGCGGCCCAGGCATTTTCCTGGCATGGCAAATTCTCCTTCTATTTTGGGCGAATGCCCGAAATGGACGTCCGCTATTTAAGTTGCATGAGTGCGCTCCTTGCAGGCTGAAGCCGCGTTGCCTCTCTTCCGAAAAGGCTTTCGCTAACGTCATCGAGATCCCAGAAGTCGATTCTACCCTCGCCGCCGCGGACAACCGGCAGCCACCGAGGATCGAGTTGTTGCCCGAAGAACGAGAGTACAATTTTGGTCGTACCGTAGGCGCTCGCCGCGAGCATTGGCTGCTCTACTGCGAACGAGTCGGTCACGACAACGATCGTCTGCCGACGATCGACCAAACGACCTAGGGCAAAGGCGATCGGTGCATCAAAACGAATGAACTCGCTGCGTCTGTCGCTCCGTTCCCAGGGAGCGTCCTTAGGCAACGGGTCAGCGTCCCAGACAGGCCGAGTTTCCGCCTGCCAGGAAAGCCGATTGCGCATGAAGGAGAGAAACTTCGCCTGCCCTTCGTTCTGGGCGTCATAGGTTGTAAAAAAAATCGCCGGGTCGAATTGGTTTACCCGACACTTCGATCGCAGGTGTTCGTCGAGGGCCTCGTAATCGAGGCGTTCGCCGTCAGACCGACCTTCTCTGCTGCGAAAATATAGGGCGGTACCATCAATGAGGACCGCCGCCGTGTTCGGCGACTTCAGCATAGCTAGCTCCATTCTGCCCGGAATCGGGCGATAATTTCGGCTTCTATCAAAATAAAACAGCCGTGTCTAGGCCTCACCCCGCTTTCAACTTCCTCGCCTTCCGCAAATCCGCATTGATCCGCGTCTGCCAGCCGTCGCCGGTCTTGCGATAGGCGGCGAGCACGTCGGCGTCGAGCCGCAGCTTCACCGCCTGCTTGGGGTTGTCGAGCGGCGGGCGGCCGCGGCGAATGATCTTGTCACCGTGGCGGATTTCAGCGCGGTCGAAGAACGCGTCGGTCAAGAGCGGCGCGTCGTCAGGATCGCTCCATACAGCGGAGCCAGACTTTTTCTTCTTTGGCATGACAGTACCTCATTGAAATGATGTGGCGAGCATCGCCGCGTTGCGTCCAGACCATCACGACCAGACGGCCATCGAGATGGCCGGCAGTGATCAAACGGCTTTCGCCGTAATCGAACCGGTCATCTGTGATCGTCGCTGCGCGTCCGGCAAAAATATCGCCTGCCCGCGCGAAATCGAGGCCACGATGTTTCAGTGTCAGATCGCGCTTTTCCGGATCGAAGGTGATCCGCATCTTATTTATTGTACCCCCAAATAATCTCAGGTGTCAATTTTATCATGCCCCGCCGGCCGGTGCGGTCCCCGCGCCTGTGCTTCGCACGCACGGCCCCGGGCGGCCCGGGACCCGCAACGCAGTCAAGCTTGCGCAGACTGCGTAAACTTGTCTGCGCGCGGCACTATGGCCGGTCTGCGAGGAGCTCGCTGGACTGGGACAGGGCGAAGGCCGCTAACGGCGTCCAGACCCACGTCCCAGGAAGCGCGGACCTAGGGTTGAGTGCGACGCCTTCGGGCCGCGCATGAGAGCCGCAAAATAACGCGCCGTCGTTGCGGCCGAAGCGGGCTTGCCCGCGAAAGCCATGGCGAAGGCGGGTGGAGCGCCACAGGGCGCCCCGCGTCCGCCGCAAGCGGGCGCGGCTCGGATCGCCGGTGCGCCTTGTGGTGCTCCGTCCCCTCGGTTTTGCGCCAGGGGAAAAGAAAGAAAAGGAAGAAGAGCGTACCCGGCGCCGGTCAAATAATACGGGCGCTGACGCGCGCCCGCAGGCGGGACAAATCCCGCGATCCCGGCATAAAATATCAGCCCACGCGAGAATCCCCCGTGCCGATCAGCGGCAACGTCGTCCACACCGTCAACTTCTTCCAGGGCGCCTTCACCATCATCCTGGCGCTGGCGCTCGGCGAGGCGCTGAAGACCTTCGTCAGCGACAACCACGAGGTGCCGCTGCGCTGGGAGCGCGTCCCGGCGCTGCTCGCCTTCCTGCTGGTCTTCTTCCCGTTCTTCCAGAGCATGAGCCAATACCTCTACATCACCTATCTCAACCCGCAGACGGCGCTGAAATTCTACCCCGGCTATCTCGTGTTCGACGGCCTGATCTTCACGCTGCAGTCGGGCTGCTTTTTCGTGATGTCGCGGGCGCTGCCGCCGAACGTGTGGCGGCGCTTCTATGCGGCCGTGCTGGTGCTGATGGCGTTCGACATCGTCTGGACCGGCGTCACGTCTCTCCGCGGCATCCACGTCGGCGATTGGCTGTGGATCGACGTCGCCATCGTCGTGTCGCTGCTGCTGGTGATGGCATACGAGCGCGGCCGGCCAGCCTCGATGCGGCCGGTCTATCTGGGCCTCCTCATCATCGCGGCGACGACCGCGCTGAGCTACTGGCTCGAACGTGATATCTATTTCCCCTAGGACAAAGGCACCTGAGGTGTGATGATGAAACCGTTCCACGCATCGTTACTCGCCGGCCTCGCAATGATGCTCGGCGCGCCGCTCGCAACGCCCGCCGCCGGCCAGACGCCGCCCGCCGTCGAGAAAATGAACGCCTATGTCGGCTGCATCAACCGGCTGTCGGCGCGGTCCTACGATTCCCGCGCGCGCTATTTCAGCTGGGCCGCGCCGTCAGGACCGACCGGCCGCGAACGCATCATCTATGGCACCTACACGATCTACGACACGTCGGACTGCAAGAAGAACGTCGAGAAGGCCAATGCGCTCGAGCCGCACGACGCCGCGCTCGAGGCCGCCGGCACCGCCTATGCGGAGGCGGTCGGCAAGCTCGAGCCGCTGCTCAAGGAGGCCGACGACTATTACACCGCGGAGAACTACAAGGACGACAAGATGGCGAAGGGCAAGGCCTTGCATCCCCGCCTGGTCGCGGCGTGGGACGCCTTCGCCGGCGCCGACAAGGCGCTGCGGCGCGAGGTCGAAGCCATCAACGACAGGCGCGCGCTGGAGAAGCTCGCCGCGATCGAGCAAAGCGAAGGCAAGCAGGCGCGCTATCACGTCGAGGCGCTGATGATCCAGGCCAAGCGCGTGCTGCGCGCGCAGGATTCGGCGAAACCCGACCTGCCGGCGCTGACGCAAGCGATCGCCGAGTACGAGGCGACGGTCAGCAGCGCCGAGCAATTCGCCGGCTCCGGGGCCGGCGGCGGCAAGATCGGCTCGTTCTTCATCAGTAATGCCAAATCGTACCTGGTCACGGCCAAGCAGTTGATGCGCCGCATCCGCGATCATGTGCCCTACAGCGCCGGCGACAAGATGATGCTCAACAACGCCATGAGCGGCTGGATGGTCGAGGGCTCGCCGCCGCGGCTGTTGCGCGACTACAATCAGCTGATCGACAGCTATAATCGCGGCGCCAATATCTAGCGCGGCGGCTGGGCGTAGCAGCCGTGCTCGATCTCGTCGATCAGCGAGCGCGCCGCGGGTTTCCAGCCGAGCTCCGCCCGTGCCCGCTTGGCGCGCACCCGGCTGTTCGAGCCCATGGTGTTGTCGGCGGCGCCCGCGCCCCATTCGGCCGCCGCTTCCGCAATGCTCATGCTTTGCGTCTTGCCGCCCTGCCCGAGCATGCGGCCGATCGCCTCGCACACCTCGCGCATCGAATTTTCGCCGTTCTCGGCGAAATAGAACGCGCCCGCCGGAGCCTTGTCGATCGCCATCAGATAAAGCGGCACCACGTCGTCAATGTGCACATTGGACCAGCGGTTTTCGCCGGGGCCGATGTGCTTGGGGATGCCGGCCTTCTTCGCCAGCGCGATCAGCCATGGCACCTGGATGCTGTTCGGATTGAGGCCGTGGCCGCGGCCGTAGATCAGGCTCGGCGCGATGACGACGCCGCGCATGCCGGGCGCGCCGCGCACCATCGTGTCGGTCTCGACGCGCGCTTGGCGGCCCGGCGGCGGCGTGAACGGCGTGTCCTCGTCGAACACCGCCTCGACCAGTTCGCCGCGCGCCGGACCGCCGACGATGCTCGAGCCGCTGGTGTGCAGATAGGTCTTGCCGGTGCCGGACAGCGCCGTGACGATCGCCCCGGCGGCGCCGCGATGGTCGGCGCTGGCGGCGCCGACCGTGACGTCGGCGGCCCGTGCGGCGGCCGCCAGCGCGGCGGCGGCGTCGAGCGTGCCGCGCACCGGCGCAATGCCGAGCTTTTGCAGCGCCGCGGCACTGTCGTCCGAGCGCGCGAGCCCGCTCACCGCGTGGCCCTGGCGGATGAGCGCCGCGGCGACCGAGCCGCCGATGTAACCGCTGGCGCCGACGATAAAGACCTTCATGGCTCCCGCGCTCCCGCTGCGTTATGCCAAGCAAGGCTCCTATGCGCGACGAAGAAAAGCAATCAGGCCGACGATCTCGCCCGTCGCCGCCGTCACGGGCGACAGCATCTGGCGTCCAAGGAGGTTTGCGCGGTAAGGTTCGGGCGGCGCGGCCACGCCCTGCCGCCGGCGGGCCCGCCGACGTTTTGGAGAACCCGATGAGCAACGACAAAAGTTCGGTTCCGCGCTCCGAGCTCGACGACCGCATCGCGATCGCGCGGGACAACATCCGGCAGCTGACCGAGCAGGCGGCGGCATCGTCGGGCGCCGGCGATGAAACCCGCAACGCCGACCGCATCGCGGCGCAGACCGCAGAGCTGGAACGGCTGATCAAGCAGCGCGACGCGCTGCCGAAGGCCTAGCAAGGTTCCGCAGCTCGAGGCTCCGGCGTTTCCGGCCCATCGCGGCGCGCTGTTCACCGCCTGTTAACGACGCCGCCAAGGCGGCCTAGGCCGTCTGCTGTTGCAAGGCGTTGCGTTAGGCCTACTCCATTACTGCATGGGCAGACCCCATCTTGTGATGCACCCATGAAAACGCCGATCCGAGTCATGCTCATGCGCCACCGCGTCACCATCCAGGATGCCGCCTTCGTGATCGGCATCATTCTGCTCGCCGGCTTTGGCGCCTATGAGTTCAGCTTCTCCGGCTCGGTCGATGCCGACAAGCGCATCGAGTACGAGGAGACCCTGATCCTTGGCGCGCTGATCGTCGTCCTGGTGCTGTATCTCGGCTGGCGGCGCGTGCGTGCACAGGAGCGCGAGATCGGCCTGCGCGTCGCCGCCGAGCGCCGCGCTCATGAGCTCGCCCATACCGATCCGCTGACCGGCCTGCCGAATCGGCGCGCCTTCGAGAGCGCGTTGCGTGCAACCGTCGCATTGCCGCGCGGCCCGAACGAGGTCCATGCCGTGCTGATGCTCGACCTCAACGGCTTCAAGAATGTCAACGACGTCTACGGCCACAGCGAGGGCGACGAGGTGCTTGCCGCCGTCGCCCGCCGGCTGCAGAAGGCGGGCCGCGACTACGACGTCGTGGCGCGGCTCGGCGGCGACGAGTTCGCCGTCGTCGCCCGTCATCTGGCCGGGCCGGAAAGCGCCACCAATATCGCGCTGCGCATCCTGAAGGATTTCGAGACGCCGATTCGCGTCGGCAAACTGCAACACCGCGTTGGCGCAGGCATCGGCGTCGCGCTGATTCCACGCGACGGCGAAGAACCCGACGATGTCCTGCGCAAGGCCGACATCGCGCTCTATCGCGCCAAGTCCGAAATCGGTTCGTCGGTGCGTTTCTTCGAGGAAGAGATGGACCGCCACGTGCGCGAGCGCGAGTCGATCGAGCGCGAGCTTGCCGCCTCGGTTGGCACCGAGGCCTTGCGACCATGGTATCAGCCGATCGTCGATCTTAAATCCGGCGAGACCGTCGCCTTCGAGGCGCTGGCGCGCTGGTCGCATTCGACGCTCGGCGAGGTGCCGCCCGAGCGCTTCATCCCGATCGCGGAAAGCTCCGGCCTGATCCGCGAGCTTAGCGACTGGCTGTTGCGCTGCGCGGCGAAGGACGCGATGGCCTGGCCGGAGCACGTGACCTTGTCGTTCAACATCTCGCCGGCGCAGCTGCGCGACCGCACCTTGGCGCTGCGCATCCTGTCGATCCTGGGCGAGGCCGGCCTGTCGCCGCACCGGCTCGAGATCGAGATCACGGAAAGCGCCATCGTCCATGACCTCGAAGCGGCGAAGGACGTGCTCACCGCGCTGCGCGACGCCGGCATCCGCATCGCCATTGACGACTTCGGCACCGGCTATTCGAGCCTCTATCACCTGCGGCATTTTCAGATCGACCGGATCAAGATCGACCGCAGCTTCGTCCACGCCATGAGCTCGGAAGTCGAGAGCGCGGCGATCGTGCGCGCGCTGGCCGGGCTCGCCCACGGCCTCGGCCTGGTCGTCACCGCGGAAGGCATCGAGGCCTCGGACGAGTTGGAGACGCTCAAGCTGCAGGGCTGCGAGCAGGGTCAGGGCTTTCTGTTCAGCCACGCGGTGCCGGCGGCGCAGGCGCGCGCCATGTTCGCCAAGGACGTGGCACCAGCCGAGCTCATGTCGGCATGAGGTTGCGTTTGGCACGGCGGCTTGCCGTGTCGCACCGTCTGATCCGGCGGCGTTAAAAAATATTTGTCGCCGGCCCATAGTACCGGTGGGCACGTCGGCGCCGATTGCCGCGTCCAATTGAGCCGAGGCGATGGGACTCGCGCGCCGGCGACAAGCGCGGCTCATCTAAAATATTTACAATCGGCGGCTTGTCTCGTTTGCACTTGAAGATTCTCCCGGCGACATCCGATCACCGGCAAGCCCTATTGCACTGCAAAGGCCTGCATTGCGCAGTTGCGAAAGCGAAGTTGGGCAACTGCGCTGGGCCGTCGCGGGCCGGCGCGTTTATTTGCGCGAAATGTACAGCCTTGCAAATCGTCGCCAGAATAATGGCGTTGCGGCCATCGTCCGGATGGCTGAACGATGGGAGGCGACCACAATGTGCCGACTGTGCATGCAGCGAATGCTGCAGACAAAATATTCTGCATCGAGGCGAAATTTCCTCAAGGGCGCGGCGGCGACCGGCCTTGCCGCGTCCGGGCTCAATCTGTTCGCGCCGCGGCCGGCACGCGCCGCCCGCAGTCAACCGCCGCAGGCCTCCGGCCAGACCGGCCGCAGCTATGTGATCCGCAACGGCTCGGTGATGTCGATGGATCCGGCGGTCGGCGACTTTGCCAAGGCCGACGTGCTGGTTCAGGGCAAGAAGATCGTCGCCGTCGGACCAAAGCTGCATACCAACGCCGACGAGATCGACGCCACCGGCCGCATCGTGATGCCGGGCTTCATCGATACGCATCACCATCAATTCGAGACGGCGCTGCGCAGTTTTCTCGCCGACGGCGTCCTGATCAATGACGGCAGCGGCTCGCCGAGCGGCAGCACCACTTATTACGAATACATCTTGTTGAAGTTCGCGCCGGTCTACCGGCCACGCGACGTCTACATCAACGAGCTATTCGGCGGCCTGTCCCAACTCGACGACGGCGTCACCACGGTGCTCGACGTCTCGCAGATCCATCACTCGCCGCAGCACTCCGACGCCGCCATCCAGGCCTTGATCGACACCGGACGCCGCGCCGCGTTCGGCTATTTCGAAAGCGCCGGCGGCGTTGCCGGCAACCAGTATCCGCAGGACGCAACGCGCATCAAGAACCAGTGGTTCTCCTCGACCAACCAGCTCACCACCATGATCATGGGTGGTGAGGTCTATCTCGGTGATGCCACCACCGAAGCGTCCTGGAAGCTCGGCCGCCAACTCGGCCTGCAGATCGCCGCGCATATCCTCTCGCCGTTCGGCATTCGGCCGATCCTGGATGCGCTTGCCAAGGGCCAGGGCGGCAGCAACCACGACATCGGCATCGGCCCCGATAACCTGTTCATCCATATGACCGGGATGTCGAATATGGCCTGGAACAAGGTGCACGACGCCGGCGCCCAGGTTTCGATCGCGTTCCCGATCGAGATGAACATGCGGCACGGCGAGCCGCCAATCATCAAATTGCAGAAGCTCGGCATGGAGCCGTCGCTGTCGGTCGACGTCGAATGCACGATGACGGCGGACTTCTTCACCCAGATGCGCGTCGCCATGAACCTGCAGCGCATGATCGTGAATCAGATGATTCTCGAGCAAGGCAACTTCTCGCCGCCTAATCAATGGCCGACGCCGAATCCGGACCTGCCGCCGCTGCTCACCACCCGCGACGTGCTGCGCTTCGCCACCATGAACGGAGCCAAGGCGCTGCGGCTCGACAGCAAGGTCGGTTCGCTCACGCCGGGCAAGGAAGCCGACATCATCATCCTCGACGCCACCAGGATCAACGTGGCGCCGCTCAACCAGGTGCCGGGCGCGGTGGTCTCGCTGATGGATCGCACCAATGTCGAGACCGTCATCGTCGCCGGCAAGATCCGTAAATGGCAAGGCGAATTGCAGGGCGTTGATCTGGTGAGTCTGCGCTCGCAACTCGAGAATTCGCGCGACTACATCTTCAACAAGGCGGGCATTGCAAAGAATCTGTTCGGCTCGCAATAGGCGGGGATTCTCACCCGCACGACTTAAGCGGCCCGCGAGGGCCGCTTTTGCTTTGGCGCGTGGTCATGTCGGCGACCGCGCTCTGGTCACCCCCAAATCAAAAAATCGGGACCTCAAAAAGTCTTGACCTTTCCGTTACTAGGACTATATTCCGTACACCCGATCTGCCGAGGGCGCTGTCATGAGGCGTCGTGAAAGCGGGATCGTTCGGGACGGCGTGGCGCCGACAATGCGCCGCGTCAGCCCGGAGCCGGTGCGGGGCAACTCGCGCCGGATGGTGCGGTCCCCGCGCGCGTGCCTCGCAAGCACGCCCCCGGGCGGCCCCGGGACCCGCCCGGCCGGCATTAGGACCGGTCTGCGAGGAGCTCGCTGGACTGGGACAGGGCGACGCGGCTAACCGCCGCCGAGCCCGCGTCCCAGGAAGCGCGGATCTGGGGTTGAGTGCGACGCCTTCGGGCCGCGCACGAGAGCCGCAAAATGAGCCCGCCGCAGCTCGCCGGTCGCGAGCCAAGGCGGGTGGAGCGCCGGGAGGCGCCGCGCTCTCTTCGCCGAGAGCGCGCAACTGACGACGGACGCGCCTGCCGGCGCTCCACTCCCTCGGATTCGTCCGGTGGGACGAGAAGCGGCCCCGGCCACCGGGGCAAAGCGGCGTACCCGGCGCCGGACAAAAAATACGGGTGATGATTCACGTCCTAAAGGAACAAGAGCGCAGAGGCATGAGTGTTTGGAAATTGGACCCGAGAAGCGGCGTCCACATAACCCTTTTATATCCCACCCTGCCATCGTCCGCGAAAGCGGACGATCCAGTAATCGCGGCGACTCATTGGGTACTGGGTCCCCGCTTTCGCGGGGACGACAATAGAGTATGCCTTTCCCGGGTCGGGAACGCGCAACGGTACCGCGCAGCTTGCGCCTCACGCCACATGGCCGTCGTCGATCGGCTGCGGCGTGTTCTCGCCCTGCTGGCGCACCATCGGCGCCGCACCGAGTTGCGGCGCGCCGCGCGGTCCGCCCGCTCGGGCCTGGGCGATGGCGTCCTCGGTCGGCCGCTCGCCGTCGACGGCAGCCGCCGCAAACACGGCCCGCGCCGGATCGGACGGGCTTCCCGGCACAAAATCCGGCTCAACCGCCAACGGCGAGACCGGCTGCAACCGGCGGCCAGACAGCAGATAGGCCAATGCCGCCAGCACTAACGCGGCAATCGCGATCCAAACTATCGTCATTGTGGCCATGGGCGGCTCCTGGCGGTCAACGGCGCGGCGCCGCTCCGGTTCCGCCGTATTCTGCCGTTATCGGCGTGCCGCAGATGCCCTTGCCCGAATCACGCCTCGAACAGAATGTGCCCCCGCATGACGATTGACCGACGCTCCCTGATTGCCGGCGTCGCCGCGCTGCCCGGCGCCGCGCTGGTTGTGCCAGCCGGCGCGCAAACCGCGGTGGCCCCGGGCACCGCAGGCCAAGGCCTCGACGCCGCGCAATTCGGCGTGCGCGCCGGCGCCGATGCCGATCAGAGCCGGGCGCTGCAAAAGGCGATCGATCAGGCGGCGGCGCGGCATGCGCCGTTGTGGCTCGCCCCCGGCCTCTACAAGGCCAGCGGCCTCACTCTGCCGCCCGGCGCGCAGCTCTCGGGCATACGCGGCCAGACCAGATTCGTCCTCGGCCAGGGCGCCGCGCTGTTCAGCGCCAGCCGCGCCGACGGCGTCACGTTGACCGGTCTCGTCCTCGACGGCGGCAACATCCAGGCGCCCGGCGACCGCCGGCTGGTCTATCTCGCCAACGGCAAGAGCGTGCTGGTCGGCGACTGCGAATTCCATAAGGCCGCCGGCATGGCGCTGATGCTGGAGGGATGCTCGGGACAGGTGACCGGAAACCTGATCGACGGCGCCGCCGTCACCGCTCTATTCACGCTCGACGCCCGCGGTCTCGTGATTTCCGGTAACACCATCCGCAACTCCGGCAATGGCGGCATCAGGGTCTGGCAGTCGGAGAAGCGCGACGACGGCACCATCGTCGCCGACAACCGGATCGACGACACCGCCGCCGGCGCCGGCGGCAGCGGGCAGAACGGCAACGCCATCAACGTCTATCGCGCCGGCAAGGTGATCGTGCGTGGCAACCAGATCCGCAACGCGGCGTTCAGCGCCGTGCGCGGCAATGCCAGCTCCGGTATCCAGATCGTCGGCAATAGCTGCACCGCCATTGGCGAGGTCGCGCTGTATTCCGAGTTCGATTTCGAGGGCGCCGCGATCACCGGCAACACTGTTGACGGCGCCGGCATCGGCGTCTCGGTGACCAACTTCAAGGAAGGCGGCCGGCTCGGCACCGTGCAGGGCAATATCCTGCGCAACATCACGACACCGCGGCCGATGAGCGATCCCGGCGAAGGCTACGGCATCGGCATCGGCGTCGAAGCCGACACCGCCGTCACCGGCAACGTCATCGAGAACGCCGCCAAGATCGGCATCGCCGCCGGCACCGGGCCCTATCTGCGCGACGTCACGGTGACGGGCAATGTGGTTCGCAATGTGCCGCTTGGCATCGCGGTCTCGGTCGCCAAGGGCGCCGGCGCCGCTGTGGTGTCGCACAATCTGATCACCGGCGCGCGGCGCGGCGCCGTCGTCGGCATGGAATGGGACAAGATCGTCACCGCCGATCTGGTTCTGGTCGCGCCGGGTGCCTATCCGCAGATCACGGTCAGCGGGAACCAGGTTCGGTAGATCGTGCGCCGCATCGACTCTTCACGCGTCGCCGCTTAGGCTCGCTTCAGGACGGCGTCATGAACCTGGTCATGAACCTGCAGCTGGTCGGCCGGTTGGCCGCGATCATCGTCGCGGCGGGGCTGCTGTACGGGCTGAATTACCGCTACGAGGTGGCTTTCTATGTGGCCTTCCCGGCTGCCCTGATCGCCTACACTTTGGTGCGCGCGGCGTTCGCCTATCTGGCGCCGCCCGCTGCTAAACCGGATATCAAGTAGGCTTTGGCATCCATGACCGACAGCCCGCCCGCTTTGCCCGACCATCTCTCGGTCAATCCGAACAGCCCGCATTACAACGAGGACGTGCTCAAGCGCGACATCGGCATCCGCTTCGACGGCAAGGAGCGCAAGGATGTCGAGGAATATTGCGTCAGCCAGGGCTGGATCCGCGTCGCCGTCGGCAAGACCATGGACCGCCACGGCAATCCGCTAACCATCAAGCTCAACGGCAAGGTCGAGCCGTATTTCAGGGACCAGGCGGCTGACTGACGGCAGCGAACAGTCCGGCGATATCGAATTGATCGAGCAGCGGATCGAGCAGCTATCGATCTCGATCGAGCGCTGCCGCAAGATCTCGCTCGGATCGAAATTTGCCATCGCCGGCGGGATTGGCTGGATCGCCCTGACGCTGATTCAGCTGGTGCGGTTTGACGCTGCCGCCACGTTGGGCGCATTGGCCGCGGTGATCGGTGGCATCGTGCTGCTCGGCTCCAACGCAACGACTTGGGGCCAGCTCGACGCCGAGCGGCGCAAGGCGCAAACACAGCGCGACGCGCTGATCGGCGGATTGCCGTTGCGCGTTATCGGCAACGAGCCTACCACTCGGCACTGATGCGACGCTATTCCGCCGCTTCGCGCTGCGGACCGGCCGCTTCGACCCGGGCCGCGCAATACTTGAATTCCGGAATCTTGCCGAACGGATCGAGCGCCGGATTGGTGAGCAGGTTCGCCGCCGCCTCGACATAGGCGAACGGAATGAACACGACGCCGTCCGGAATGGCGTCGTCCTGCCGCGCCGCAAGCTCGACCGTGCCGCGCCGGGTGGTGACGCGCATCATGTCGCCCGGCTTGATGCCGAGCTTCTCGATGGTGCCGCGCGACACCGCCGCGATTGCGCTCGGTTCGATGGCGTCGAGCACGGTGGCGCGCCGCGTCATCGAGCCGGTGTGCCAATGCTCGAGCTGGCGGCCGGTAGTCAGGATGAACGGATAGTCGTGATCCGGCGTCTCGTTCGGCGGCAGCAGCCTGGCGGCGACCAGTTTCGCCAGGCCGCCCGGACGCGGGAAGCCCTTGTCGAACACGATGTCGCGGCCCGGCACGTCCGGTCCGTCGACCGGATAAGTGACGGCATCCTCGCGCGCGACGCGCTCCCAGGTGATGTTGTCGAGCGCCGGCATCAGCCGTGCCATCTCCTCGAACACTTCGCCGACATGCTTGTAGTTCCAGTTCTCACCCAGGCGCTGGGCGAGGTCCTGGATGATCCAGATATCCTGCCTGGTCTCGCCGGGCAGCGGCAGCGCGTGGCGGCCCATCTGCACCTGCCGGTTGGTGTTGGTGACGGTGCCGTCCTTCTCCGGCCAGGCGGAGGCCGGCAGGATGACGTCGGCATAGGAGCAGGTCTCGGTGAGGAAGATGTCCTGCACCACAAGACATTCGAGATGCGCCAGCGCGCCGCGGGCATGGTTGAGGTCGGGGTCGGACATCGCAGGGTTTTCGCCCATGATGTACATGCCCTTGATCTCGTCGGCATGCACCGCGTCCATGATCTCGACCACGGTCTTGCCCTTCTTCGGATCGAGCTTCTTGCCCCAGGCCTTTTCGTATTTCGCGATCATCTCCGGGTTCTCGACCGACTTGTAGTCCGGGAAGAACATCGGGATCAGGCCGGCGTCGGAGGCGCCCTGCACGTTGTTCTGGCCGCGCAGTGGATGCAGCCCGGTGCCGGGCCGGCCGACCTGGCCGCAGATCAGCGACAGCGCAATCAAACAACGTGCATTGTCGGTGCCGTGGGTGTGCTGCGATACGCCCATGCCCCAGAAGATGATGGCGTTCTCGGCGCGGGCAAAGGTGCGCGCGACTTCGCGTAGCGTATCGGCCGGAATGCCGCAGATCGGCTCCATCTCCTCCGGCGTGAAATCCTTCACGGTATCGGCGAGCTGGTCGAAGCCTTCGACATAGGTCTGGACGTATTGCTGGTCGTAAAGTTTCTCGCTGATGATGACGTTGAGCATGCCGTTGAGCATGGCGACGTCGGTGCCGTTGGTGAACTGCATCATCTTCCAGGCGTGACGCTTGAGCGCCTGGCCGCGCGGATCCATCACGATCAGCTTGGCACCGCGCTTGGCGGCCTGCTTGAAGAAGGTTGCGGCGACCGGATGGTTCTCGGTCGGGTTGGCGCCGATCACGATGATGACGTCGGAATTCTTGCACTCGTTGAAGGTGGCGGTCACCGCGGCCGAGCCGACACCTTCCAACAGCGCCGCCACCGATGAGGCGTGACAGAGCCGCGTGCAGTGATCGACATTGTTGGAGCCGAAGCCGGTGCGCACCAGCTTCTGGAACAGATAAGCCTCCTCGTTCGAGCCCTTGGCCGAGCCAAAACCGGCGAGCGCGCGAGGGCCATCGCGGTCGCGGATCTTCTTCAGGCCCGACGCGGCTCGCTGCATCGCCTCGTCCCAGGTGGCCTCGCGGAAATGCGTCCATGGATTGGACGGATCGACCAGATCGTCGGCGGCCTTGCCGACCCCGTCCTTGCGCACCAGCGGCTTCATCAGGCGCTGCGGATTGCTGATGTAGTCGAAGCCGAAACGGCCTTTCACGCAGAGCCGATTCTCATTGGCCGGGCCGTTGCGGCCGACAACGGCGATCAGTCTGTCATTCTTAATCTGATAGGTGAGCTGGCAGCCGACGCCGCAATAGGGACAGACGCTGTTGACTTCCCGGTCGGGAAATTCGGTGCGCACGTTCTCGGCGTTGACCAGCGACGACGGCATCAGTGCGCCGGTCGGGCAGGCCTGCACGCATTCGCCGCAGGCGACGCAGGTCGAATTGCCCATCGGATCGTCGAAGTCGAACACGATCTTCTCGAGATGGCCGCGGCCGGCCATGCCGATGACGTCATTGACCTGCACTTCACGGCAGGCACGGACGCAGAGATTGCACTGGATGCAGGCGTCGAGATTGACCGCCATCGCCGGATGGCTGCGGTCGGGTGCCGGCACCGCGGCGGCTTCGCGCTTCGGGAAGCGCCCGGCCTCGACCTTCTGGCGCTTGGCGGTTTTCCAGAATTCGGACATCGGATCGTGCGCGACCTCGATCGCGGGCTGATCGGTCAGCAGCAATTCGGCGACCATCTTGCGCGCGGTCCTGGCGCGGTCGGTCTGGGTCTTGACCTTCATGCCGGGCGACGGCGTGCGGATACAGCTTGCCGCCAGCACGCGCTCGCCTTCGATCTCGACCATGCAGACGCGGCAATTGCCGTCGGCGCGGTAGCCGGGTTTCGGCGTGTAGCAGAGGTGCGGCAGCTTGATGTCGAGCCGGCGCGCGGCGCGGAAGATCGATTCGCCTTGGCGGATGTCGATTTCGCGGTCGTCGATGAAGAAGGTCTTCGCCGTCGTGGCCTGCCCTTCGCCCGCGACTTCGTCGGGCGATGCGGTGTGCGCGACGTGCGGCTTGCCTCCGGCGAGCGCGGGGCCGCCGGCGGCGCCTTTGTTGTCGTGGCCGTATCCGGCGGGTTTTTGTCCGTTGCTATCGGCCATGATTCACCATCGTCCCAGCGGTTTGCTGAGATCCTCGGGGAAATGCTTCAGAACGCTCAATAGCGGATTCGGCGCCGCCTGCCCGAGCCCGCAGATCGAGGCATCGCGCATCAGTGTGGACAATTCGGTCAGCAATTCGACGTTCCACGGGCCCTGCGCCATCAGTTTCACGGCCTTCTCGGTGCCGACGCGGCACGGCGTGCACTGGCCGCAGCTTTCGTCCTCGAAAAACTTCATCAGGTTCAGCGCCACCGCCTTCATGTCGTCCTTGTCCGACAGGATGACGACGGCGTGCGAGCCGACAAAGCCGCCATGCGGCTCGAGCGTGCCGAAATCGAGCGGCAGATCGGCCAGTTTCGGCGAGAAGATGCCGCCCGACGCGCCGCCGGGCAGAAAGCCCTTCAGCGTATGGCCGTCCTGCATGCCGCCAGAATACTCGTCGATCAGTTCGCGAATCGTGACGCCGGCCGGCGCCAGTTTGACGCCGGGATTTTTGACGCGGCCGGACACCGAGAAGCTCCTGAAGCCCTTGCGCTCACGGCGGCCCTGCGAGGTGAACCATTCGACGCCGCGCTCGACGATGTCGCGGATCCAGTACAGCGTCTCGACATTCTGTTCCAGCGTGGGGCGGCCGAACAGGCCGACCTGCGCCAGATAAGGCGGGCGGTGACGCGGCAGACCGCGCTTGCCCTCGATCGACTCGATCATCGCCGACTCTTCGCCGCAAATATAGGCGCCGGCGCCGCGGCGCAGATGCAGCTTGGTGTGCGGCGACAGACCGGCGGCCCCGATCTTCTCGATCTCCTCGGCCAGCATCAACCGCAGCTCGGGATATTCATCGCGAATGTAGAGATAGGTTTCGTGCGCCTCGACGACCCAGGCCGCGATCAGCATGCCTTCTATGAAGCGATGCGGATCGCGCTCGAGATAATGGCGGTCCTTGAACGTGCCGGGCTCGCCTTCATCGGCATTGACCGCGAACAGCCGCGGCGCTGGTTCCGCGCGCACCAGCGACCATTTGCGGCCGGTCGGAAATCCGGCGCCGCCGAGGCCGCGCAGGCCGGCATCGCCGACGATCTTGATCAGTTCGTCGCGGCTGCGCTTGCCGGACAGGCAATCCTTCAGCAGCGTGTAGCCGCCGGACTTTTGGTAAGCGGCGAGATCGGTCGCCGGACGCCATGGGTGCGGATGGGGATGCGCTCTGACGGCAGCGACAATCTTGTCGGGCGTCGCCTGGAAGGTCTGCATGTGGCCGACGGCGACGACCGGCGCTCGGTCGCAAGCTCCCATGCACGGCGCGCGCACGACGCGGACGTCGCGGCCGAGCTTGAGGCCTTCCAGAAGCCTTTCGGAGCCCGCCATGGCGCAGGACAACGAGTCGCAAACCCGCACCGTGATCGGCGGCGGCGCCGGCCCATCCTTCACGACGTCGAAATGCGCGTAGAAGGTCGCGACTTCATAAACCTCGGTCAGCGCCAATTTCATCTCGAAGGCGAGCGCGGTGAGATGCGCCGCCGACAGGTGGCCGTAATGGTCCTGAATGAGGTGGAGATGCTCGATCAGCAGGTCGCGCCGGCGCGACCGGTCGGTCAGCAGCGCGCGCACGTCCGACAGCGCGGCCGGATCGACCTGACGGCCTTTGGGTGTTCGCGGCCCCTTGCGGCGGCCACCGGACCTTGCTGAATTTCCTGGCTTGGCCGCTCCCGGCGGCAGCTCCGTCACGTTCATAATTTTGCCGCGTCTCCGAATAGGCGACTTAAAGCCTATCTAAACAGGGCCTCTCACCCATTAAGTCAATAGTTGTTTCCCTTGCCGAGGCCACCTGATAGCGCGACGAAATCAGCCGCGGTCTGCCCACCTGCGGCATCGCTCCGACTCGCATCAGCCGGATTGCATCTCGGCCCCGTCCCCATCCAGAGCGCAGCTTTGGTAAGATAGTCATTTTCTATGAAAATGAGATGTCTTGTTATCAAAATATTGGAATCCGAGTGCGGTTGCTTTAGTGTTACGGCGCGCGATCCGCGCAAAAAACGCTAATAAAAATAGGCATAATCTGCCAAAAAGGGGGAGATTCTCAATGGCGGCAGTTGATGGAACGATGGGTAATGGCAATCAATGGACCGGCATTCTTGATCGTGAAAGGATTATAGCCCAGGCGGGCTTTAACCGCTGGCTGGTGCCACCCGCTGCGCTCTGCATCCATCTCTGCATTGGCATGGCGTACGGCTTCAGTGTGTTCTGGCTGCCGTTGTCGCGTGCGATCGGGCTGACCAAAACCAACGCGTGTCCGGACATTTCTCTCTGGCAGGAGCTATTCACCACGACTTGCGACTGGCGCGTCGCGAGCATGGGCTGGATGTTCACGCTGTTCTTCGTGCTGCTCGGCGTATCGGCCGCGATTTGGGGTGGCTGGCTTGAGCGTGTTGGTCCACGCAAGGCCGGCGTCGTCGCCGCGCTGTGCTGGGCTGGGGGACTTTTAATCGGCGCGTTCGGCGTCCACGTGCATCAACTCTGGATCATGTGGCTCGGTGCCGGCGTGATCGGTGGCGTGGGGCTTGGACTTGGCTACATTTCCCCCGTTTCGACACTGATCAAATGGTTCCCCGATCACCGCGGCATGGCGACCGGATTTGCCATCGCCGGCTTCGGCGGCGGCGCCATGATTGGCGCACCGTTGGCGAACATCCTGATCAATTATTTCAAGACGCCCACTTCGGTTGGCGTCTGGGAGACCTTTGTCACCATGGGCGTGATCTATTTTGTGTTCATGATGATCGGCGCCTTCGCCTATCGCGTATCGCCGGCCGGCTGGCGTCCTGACGGTTGGACCCCGCCCGCCAAAGCCAATGCGATGATCACCGAGCATCAGGTCCACCTCAAAGACGCACACAAGACGCCGCAGTTCTGGCTGATCTGGTGGGTGCTGACACTGAACGTCTCGGCTGGCATCGGCGTGATCGGCATGGCGTCGCCGATGTTGCAGGAAATCTTCGCAGGTTCATTGATCGGCCTGCCGGGCGTCAAGTTCAACGCGCTCACCGCCGATCAGCGCGTCACCATCGCGGCGATCGCGGCCGGCTTCGCGGGGCTGCTGTCGCTGTTCAACATCGGCGGCCGGGTGTTCTGGGCATCGCTATCCGACTATATCGGTCGGAAGAACACTTATTACTGCTTCTTCCTGCTCGGCATTGCGCTCTATGCGCTGGCGCCAACATTCGCGGCGATGGGCTCGAAGCTGCTGTTCGTACTCAGCTTCGGTATCATTCTGTCGATGTATGGCGGCGGCTTCGCGACAGTGCCGGCCTATCTTGCCGACATGTTCGGAACACAGTTCGTCGGCGCGATTCACGGTCGGTTGCTGACGGCGTGGTCGACAGCCGGCATCATCGGCCCGGTGGTGGTCAACTACATCCGTGAGTTTCAGCTCTCCGCCGGCGTGCCGCGCGACCATCTCTACGACACCACCATGTACATCCTGTGCGCCATGTTGGTCGCGGGATTGATCTGCAACTACCTGGTCAAGCCGGTCGACAGAAAATGGTACATGAGCGCGGAAGAAGTCGCGAGACTGCAGGCCGCGAGCGCGAAGAGTGCGGCGACTACTCCGACCGGTTCCTTCGGCATCGGCAAGGGCGGGCTCGATCTGCAGGCCGCGCTGTTCTGGGCCTTCGTCGGCGTTCCGCTGGCTTGGGGCGTATACAAGACGCTGGAAAGCGCGGTCAAGATCTTCTGAGGTTGAAAATGCAAAGCGCGCCGTTTCTCGTTGATCCGAGAAATGGCGCGTTGCTTTTGCGCACCCCTCCATTGGCGCTGCCTTTACACCGGAGGTTCAATGAGACTAGGTTGCGTTTAATTTATACGCACAATCGGCGTATAGGCGGATGATATGCTCGAGAAACTCGAATTCATGATCGCGTTGGCGCGCGAACAGCATTTCGGCCGCGCTGCCGAAAGCTGCGGCGTCGCGCAGCCGACCTTATCGCTCGGCATCCAGAGCCTGGAGCAAATGCTCAACGTGCCGCTGGTCAGGCGGTCCTCGCGTTTTCAGGGCTTCACGCCGGAAGGCGAGCGCGTACTGGTGTGGGCACGGCGCCTGGTCGGTGACGCCCGCGCGATGCGTCAGGACATTCTTGGTTTCAAGACCGGCGTCGCCTCGCACCTGCGCCTCGCCGCCATTCCGACCTCGTTGTCGCTGGTCGCCAGGCTGATGATGCCATTTCAGACCCGGCATCCGAATGTCCGCCTCACGGTGCTCGGCCGCTCGTCGAACTCGCTGCTCGAATTGCTGCATCATCGCGAGATCGACGTCGGGGTCACTTACCTGAGTAACGAGCCGATCGGGGACGTGGTTTCCGTTCCGCTTTATCGCGAGCAGTTTCTGCTGCTGACGACGTCGGAGGGTCCGCTCGGCTATGCCGATCGCGTCACCTGGGAAGAAGCGAGCAGCGTTCCGCTCTGCCTGTTCGCGCGTGACCTGCAGAACCGCCGCATCATCGACAGCGTCCTACGGCAGGTTGGCTGCGAGCCGACGCCGATGATGGAGACCGATTCCATTGCCGCATTGGTTGCCTATGTGTGGCTCGGTCGCGCGGCCAGCATCGTGCCGAATTCAGCGATGGAGATGGTCGATCTCAGCAGCAAGATACGCGCGATCCCCATCGTCGAGCCCGAGGTCTCGCATACGATCGGATTGGTTGTATCCGATCGTTTCGCCATTCAGCCTGCAGTCTCGGCGCTGATGGACGAGGCCCGCGCCTTTTCATCGCAAGGTTTGCTGCCCGCGACCTGATCGCAATTGGGCTGCCCACTCTATTCAATAGCTTTTTGCTATTAAACCATTGCCTTTGCCGGCTTGATGCAATCGGACCTGCAATTTTCTCTCCTCATGTGCACAAATTCCGGCGCTTGTGAGCGCGCCAGGATAAAAACGGGGAGCAACGACCAAATGGCTTTTCTTTCATTCCTTGACCGCGAGCATACGGTCGCACCACCGGGGTTCAGCCGCTGGCTGGTGCCGCCGGCGGCGCTTTGCGTCCACCTGTGCATCGGCCAGGCCTATGCCTACAGCGTATTCAACCTGCCGATGACCAAACTGATCGGCGTGACACAATCGGCGCCGGGCGACTGGAAGCTCACAGAATTAGGCTGGATCTTTTCACTCGCTATCTTCTTCCTGGGCGTTTCTTCGGCGGTGTTCGGCCGGTGGGTCGAGGAAGGCGGGCCGCGCAAGGCGATGTTCACCGCCGCGCTGTGCTGGGCCGCCGCGTTCCTGATCTCGGCATTCGGCGTCTATATCCACACGCTCTGGGTCATCTATCTAGGTTATGGCGTGATCGGCGGCATCGCACTCGGCATCGGCTACATCTCGCCAGTCTCGACGCTGATCAAGTGGTTCCCCGACCGCCCCGGCATGGCGACGGGCATGGCCATTATGGGCTTCGGCGGCGGCGCCTTCATCGCCTCGCCGCTGTCGGTGTGGTTGATGAGCAAATTCCAAACCGCGACTCATGTCGGGGTTGCTGAGACCTTCATCGTCATGGGTATCGGCTACTTTGTCTTCATGATCGTGGGCTCGATCATCGTGCGGGTTCCGCCGCCGGGTTGGGCGCCGGCAGGCTATGTCGCACCGACGCAATCGCAAGGGCTCATCACCAGGAACGACGTCTTCGTTTACGACTCGCTCAAGACGCCACAGTTCTGGTTGATCTGGTGGATCCTCTGCCTCAACGTGACCGCCGGCATCGGGGTGCTCGGCCAGGCCTCCGCCATGAGCCAGGAAATGTTCCCCGGCCATATCACCCCGGTCGCGGCAGCGGGCTTCGTCGGTCTGATGAGCCTGTTCAACATGGGTGGTCGCTTCTTCTGGGCCTCCACGTCGGACTATATCGGCCGGCGCAACACCTACTTCGTATTCATGGTGCTGGGCTTCGCGCTGTATTGCACTGTGCCCTACACCGGCTCGATCGGCAGCGTGGTCGGATTCGTCTGCGCGTTCCTGATTATCATCAGCATGTATGGCGGCGGCTTCTCCACCGTGCCGGCGTACCTGCGTGACATGTTCGGGACCCGCTATGTCGGCGCCATCCACGGCCTGCTGCTCACGGCTTGGTCGATGGCCGGCATCTTCGGGCCGGTGCTGGTGAATTACATTCGCGAGTACAACGTCACGCACGGCGTGCCAAAGGCGCAGGCCTACAACACCACCATGTACATCATGGCGGGGCTGCTGATCATCGGCTTCATCTGCAACTTCTTCGTCAAGCCTGTCGACAAGCGCCACCACATGAAGTCGAGCGATGCGCGCGGACTCGAGGCCGGCGGCACTCAGCCAGCCGGCGCTCGGGCATAAGGGAGGAACGATCATGGCAAACGCAAACGAACAGCAAGGTACCACGACCCTTCAATTGGTGCTTGCTTGGGGCTTCGTCGGCATCCCGCTCGCGCTGGGCGTGATTCAGACACTGATCAACTCGATGAAGCTGTTCCAATAATCACGACGACAACAGGCGCCGCTCCGGCGACGGGAGCGGCGCCTTTTGTTGGCTGGCGCACATAGTGTGGAATGGAACGCCAAACCCGGTCCGCTCGTTATGCGACTGGAGGCTTTCATGCTGACTCAGCTCAATCCGCCGCTACCGCTCCACACCAGCAAAGGCGACGGCCTTGCGCATTTCGTCATCGATTACGGACCGGAGTCCGACCTGATCTGGGTGGTGTTTATGGATAAAGACGGCGCCTGCTGGTCGGTGCCAAATCCCGAAGTGCGCATGAAATTCAACTGGTCGATGGGCCGCCGTCCGGAACAGGACGATGCAGCTGCCGATAGACCCGACAATCAAGCCAAGCGCGGCGCACAAGTTCACCGCGTTTTCCCGCGCGTCAGCGAGACCTGAGTCGGCAAAGGCGCCGCGCGCCCAGATCCCAACGCGCGCCGCGCCACGAAACCTTAAGCGACCTTCTCGTGCAGGTGGCGGAACATCATCCTTTTCGCTTCATCGTCGAATTCCGTCTTGAAGGCGTGCTTGTGCTTGTCCTTGATCGCGGCGGCGCGGGCGGCGGCCGGGCGAGCGGAAATTTCGTCAATCAACCGCTTCAGGTTGGGGAATTTGGCCCAATGCTGCTCGCCGAGCGCGCTGGGAATGAGCCGCGCCCAACCCCAGAGATTCATGTCGACGATCGTATAGGCGTCACCCAGCATGTATTTCTGCCTGGCGAGCCGAGCCTCGACGATGCCGTAATGGCGCTGCGCCTCATACATGTAGCGGTTGATGGCGTATTCGATCTTCTCCGGCGCGTAATTGCGGAAGTGCATCGACTGGCCCGAATAGGGACCAACGCCCGATGAGATGAAGAACATCCACGATAGCAGCTCGGCGCGCGCCTTGTCGGTTTTCGCCGGCAGGAACTTGCCGGTCTTCTCGGCGAGATAGAGCAGGATCGCGCTCGAATCGAAGACCGTCACGTCGCCGTCGACGATCGCCGGCACCTTGCCATTCGGATTGATCGCGAGATATTCGGGCTTGTGCTGGTCGCCCTTGCGAGTGTCGACCGGAACCGGCTCGTACGGAAGCTCGGTCTCTTCGAGCATCAGCGCCACCTTCATTGGATTGGGGGCGCCGCTGTAATAGAACTTGATCATTGTATAGGCCTATGTTGATGAGAGCTAACAACTCGCATTATAGGACCGCAGCATGTTGCTTGTCCCGACCCGTATTGGCCAGAGCGGCATTCACGGCATCGGCATCTTCGCCATGTCGCTGATCGCCCGTGGAACGCCGATATGGCGTTTTACGCCACCTTACGACCAGGAGTTCGATCCGGCCGAAATCGAACGCATGGCCCCGCATGTGCGCGAATTTTTCGATCAATTCAGCTACCTCGACCGTTTCTCAAAGCGGCTGGTGCTGTGCTTCGACAATGCGCGCTTCACCAATCATAGCGACGATCCGAATGTCGGCATGGCGCCTGGGCAGGATGCCTTCGTGCTGGACATCGCGCTGCGCGACATCGCACCGGGTGAAGAAATCACCGCGAATTATGAAGACTTTGAGGAAGGCGGCCGGCACGCGGCGGTAGGATCAGGCACCCGCACTCCCCTGCCTGCCGCGGTCGGCTAGAAAAGCGCGAGTTGCCGCCCCGGCCCGCCGTGCGGCATCGTCAACGGACAAGGCCGCGAGCTCACGTGTCGGCGCCTCGACGCCGATCCTCAAGCCCGCCGGCAGGGCATCGAGCATGGCGTTCAACGGCAACGCGCCCTCACCCGGCAGCAGCCGATCGCCGCGCGCTTCGGCCATCAGCTCGGCCGGTGAACCCGGCGATGCCTGCCGGGCGTCGCAAATCTGCACATAAGCGACGAGACCTGGATCGAGCGCCGCGAGGGACGCAGCCGTCTCGCCGGCACGGACCATGTGCAGCGTGTCGATGATGATGCCGGCATTGCCCGCGCCGGCCTGTGCGAGAAGCTCGCATGCCTGATCCAGCCGGCGGAGCGCGCAAAATGACGTCGGCTCGATTCCGATTTTGAGGCCATATTCGGCGGCGAGGTCGGCGATCGCCGCGAAATTCGCAACCATCCGGTGCCATTCCGGATCGGTGCCGGCGACCAGCAGATAGCTGCCGCCGAGCGCGGAGCAGGCTTCGAGCGCCGGGCGGATCGCGGCCGGGTCGGTCGCCGGCGACAACCAACACGATTCGATGTCGAACAGCGTGACGCCACTGTCCTTCATCAGGCGGCCAAGGTCCTTGATCGCGGTCGCGTCGCCGACCAGCGGATGAACCGGGTCTCCCGGCCGTGGTGCGATCAACCTCAAGCCGACCGAGGCGAAGCCGCCGGCCGCGGCCGCGACCACCAGTTCACGGTGCGGCGCGCGGATGATTGTCAGCGGGCAAAGCGACAGTTCGGCCATTGACGGGCCCTTGCGGGCCTCCTTGCCTAGAACAGGCCCACGATCTTGCCGTCCTTGACGTCGATCGAATCGGCCGACGGCACTTTGGGAAGGCCCGGCATGGTCATGATCTCACCGCAGATCGCCACCACGAACTCGGCGCCGGCCGAGAGCCGCACTTCGCGGACCGGGATGCTGAAGCCGGTCGGCGCACCCTTGGCGTCCGGATTGGTCGAGAACGAATATTGCGTCTTGGCGATGCAGACCGGCAGCTTGCCGAAACCCATCTCTTCCCAGGTCTTGAGCTGGTCCTTGACCGACTTGTCGGCAGTGGCGTCGTCGGCGCGATAGATCTCCTTGGCGATGGTGCGCACTTTTTCGAACAGCGGCATGTCGTCGTTGTAGAGGAATTTCAGGTTGGCTTTGCCCTCCTCGATCGTCTTGACCACGGCCTTGGCGACATCGGCGGCGCCCTCGCCGCCCATGGCCCAGTGATCCGCCATCAACGCCTGCACGCCGAGCGCCTTGCACTTGTCCTCGACCAGCTTGATCTCGGCGTCGGTATCGGCCGAGAAACGGTTGATCGAGACCACCGCTGGAAGCCCGAATTTCTTCAGATTCTCGATGTGGCGCTGCAGGTTGGCCATGCCGGCTTCCAGCGCCTTGAGGTTTTCCTTCTTGAGATCCTCTTTCTTGACTCCGCCGTGCATTTTCAGCGCTCGGATGGTGGCGACCACCACCACGCAGTCGGGCTTCAGGCCCGCCTTGCGGCATTTGATGTCGAGGAATTTCTCGGCGCCGAGATCGGCGCCGAAGCCGGCCTCGGTGACGACGTAGTCGGCGAGCTTGAGCGCGGTCGTCGTCGCGACCACCGAATTGCAGCCATGGGCGATATTGGCGAACGGGCCGCCGTGGATGAAGGCCGGCGTTCCCTCCAGCGTCTGCACCAGGTTAGGCGCAATCGCCTCCTTGAGAAGCGCCGTCATCGCGCCATGCGCGTTGAGATCCTTGGCGCGCACCGGCTTACGCTCGCGGGTGTAGGCAACGATGATGTTGCCGAGGCGTTCCTTGAGATCGTCGAGATCCTTGGCGAGGCAGAAGATCGCCATCACTTCCGAGGCGACGGTGATGTCGAAGCCGGCCTCGCGCGGATAGCCGTTGGCGACGCCGCCGAGCGAACAGACGATTTCGCGTAAGGCGCGGTCGTTCATGTCCATGACACGGCGCCAAACCACGCGCCGCGAGTCGATGCCGAGCGCGTTGCCCCAATAAATGTGGTTGTCGATCAATGCCGAAAGCAGATTGTGCGCCGAGGTGATGGCATGGAAGTCGCCGGTGAAATGGAGGTTGATGTCCTCCATCGGGATGACTTGCGCATAACCGCCGCCGGCCGCGCCGCCCTTCATGCCGAACGAGGGCCCGAGCGATGGCTCGCGCAGGCACAGCATCGCCTTCTTGCCGATGTGGTTGAGCGCGTCGGTGAGGCCGACCGTCGTCGTGGTCTTGCCTTCGCCGGCCGGAGTCGGCGAGATCGCCGTCACCAGAATCAGCTTGCCGTTCTTCTTGTCCTTGAGCGACTTGACGTAGTCCATCGAGACCTTGGCCTTGTAATGGCCATAGGGCTCGAGATTTTCCGCCGCGATGCCAAGTTTCTCCTTGGCAAGTTCGACGATGCGCCGCTTGGTCGCGGCCTGCGAAATATCGATGTCGGATTTCGGATTCTGGTGCTGTGAGGCGGGCATTGATTCAATCCTGCTGATTTGAAACGTGTCTCTGTTTGTCATGCCCGGCCTTGTTCCGGGCATCCCGCTTCGGAAGGCACTGCGCCACTAAGCGGGGTGGCCGGGACAAGCCCGGCCACGACAGGTGATCATCCAAGTATTTTTCCTTTTGCGACGCTGGCCGATTTCGCCCATTCGCCAGCTTCGATCTTCTTGCCATCGGCGGGCTGCACCCGCGTAACCTTGAAGCGGCCGTCCACGCACACCACCGTGACGCCGTCGGCTTCGACCGCAACGACTTCGCCGAGCTTGCCGGCAATGCCTTTCGGGTCTTTGGCCGGCAGCGGCTTAGCGTCGAAGATTTTCAAGTTCTTGCCATCGATCGTGGTCCAGGCGCCGGGCGCCGGATTGCAGCCGCGAATAAGCCGGTCGATCTGCTCCCACGGTTTGCCCCAGTCGATCTTGGCATTGCCGGCACCGCAACGGCCTTCATAAGTCGCCTTCGACTCGTCCTGCTTGACGCGCGGCGCCTTGCCCGCCTTCACCAGATCGACGCCTTCGAGCATCGCCTCGACGCCCATCGGGAACAGCCGGTCGAAATAGACGGTGCCGAGCGTATCGGTGCCGGAGATCGGCGTCTTCTTCTGGACCAGGATGTCGCCAGTATCGAGACCATTATCGGGCCAAAAGATCGACAGGCCGGTTTCCGTCTCGCCCTTGATGATCGGCCAGTTGATCGCGCTGGCGCCGCGATAAGCCGGCAGCAGTGACGGGTGATACTGGATCGAGCCGTGGGTCGGCGCGTTGAGGAATTCCTCCGGCACGAACAGGGTGACGAACGCCATCACCTGGAGGTCGGGCTTGAGCGCCTTGAATTCCTCCAGCACTTTCGCGTCCTTGTAGGACGCCGGCTGATAGACCGGCAGCTTGGCGGCAAGCGCGGCGTCCTTGAGCGGATCGGCCTTGGCGCCCTCCTTCTCCGGTGCGACATAGACCGCGACAACATTGTCGCCGCGCTTGATCAGCGCCTCGAGCACAGCCTTGCCGAAGGCCTGCTGGCCGTGGACCACGATACGCATTCAATTCCTCCCAACGCCCGGCTTACGCCGCCTTCTCTTCCTTCTTCGGCGCGGACAGCGCGCCGGAGTTCTTGATCTCGCTGATCTCGGCAGACTTGAAGCCGAGCACGTCCTTTAGAATCTCGTCGGTATGCTCGCCCAGTAGCGGCGAACGCTTCACCTCGGTGATGGAGTCGGACATCTTGATCGGATTGCCGACCGAGAGATACTTGCCGCGTGTCGGGTGATCGACTTCGACCACGGTTCCGGTGTTGCGCAGCGATTGATCCTCTGCGAGCTCTTTCATCGACAGGATCGGCCCGACCGGGATGTCCTGCGCATTGCAGATTTCCATGACCTCGAATTTGGTCTTCGTCAGGGTCCATTGCTCGATACGCGCGAAGATCGCTTTCAGTTTAGGCAGCCGCGCCGGCGGGGTGGCATATTCCGGATCGGTCTTCCAGGTCGGCTCACCGATGATGTCGCAGATCGCGCCCCAGACCGGCGCTTGGGTGATGAAGTAGATGTAGGCGTCGGGATCATTCTCCCAGCCTTTGCACTTGAGAATCCAGCCGGGCTGGCCGCCGCCGGAATCGTTGCCGGCCCGCGGGGTAGCTTCGCCGAACGGGATGCCTTCACCGAATTGGCTATATTCTCTCAATGGACCGGATTTCAGCCGTTGCTGGTCGCGCAACTTGACGCGCGCGAGATTGAGGACGCCATCCTGCATGGCGCACAGCACCTTCTGCCCACGGCCGGTGCGCATGCGCTGGTAGAGCGCCGAAACGATGCCGAGCGCGAGATGGAGGCCGGTGCCGCTATCGCCGATCTGCGCGCCGGTAACCAGCGGCGGGCCATCGCGGAATCCTGTCGTCGAGGCCGAGCCGCCGGTGCATTGCGCGACGTTCTCGTAAACCTTGCAGTCTTCATACGGCCCCGGGCCGAATCCCTTGACCGAGGCGACGATCATGCGCGGATTAAGCTTGTGAATGTGGTCCCAGGTCAGGCCCATGCGGTCGAGCGCGCCCGGCGCGAAATTCTCCACCAGGACGTCGCAGCTCTTGATCAGCGCATCGAGCACGCGCTTGCCCTGTGGATGCTTGGAATCGATGGTGATCGAGCGCTTGTTGTGGTTGAGCATCGTGAAGTAGAGTGAATCCGCGCCCTTCACGTCGACCAACTGCCCGCGCGTGATGTCACCGACGCCGGGGCGTTCGACCTTGATGACATCAGCGCCGAACCAGGCCAGCAGCTGCGTGCAGGTCGGGCCGGACTGCACATGGGTGAAGTCGAGGATGCGCACGCCGGACAGCGCCTTGCCGTCCTGGCCATACGGCTTGGACGATGGCTTCGGCAGCCCGTTGGCTTTCGCGGCGGTCTTCTTCGACTTGAGCTTCACGACCTTTTTCGACGCCGCCTTGATTTTTGCTTTTGGCTTTTTGTTCTTTGCCATGATCGTCCTCCTCAAACCCTCCAAGCGCTAAAGTGATAGAAAAGCGAACCGCCGTTAGGCGGCTCGATGTGACCGATTTATTTCTTGCGAAGCTTGCTCTGCGGGTTGAGGTTGCCGATGCGGCCGCTCTCGCTGCCGGCGCCCGGATCGATCACCGCGTTGATGAGCGTCGGCTTGCCGCTATCCATCGCTTCGTTCACGGCGCGCTTGAGCTCGTCGGGACTTGTTGCGTTGATGCCGACGCCGCCGAACGCCTCCATCATCCTGTCGTAGCGCGCACCTTTGACGAACACGGTCGGTGCCGGGTCCGAGCTGACGGAGTTGGTATCGGTGCCACGGTAAATGCCGTCATTGTTGAAAATGACAATACAGACCGGTAGCTTGTAGCGGCAGATCGTCTCGACCTCCATGCCGGAGAAGCCGAAGGCCGAATCGCCTTCAACCGCGAGCACCGGCTTGCCGGTCTCAATAGCCGCTGCAATCGCATAGCCCATGCCGATGCCCATGATTCCCCAGGTGCCGACGTCGATGCGCTTGCGCGGCTGGTACATGTCGATGATGCCGCGCGAGAGATCGAGCGTGTTGGCGCCTTCGTTGACAAGGATGGCATCCGGCCGCTCCTTGACGATGGCACGCAGCACGCCGAGCGCGCCGTGATAATCCATCGGCACATTGTTGTTCATCAGCCGCGGCGCCATCTTGGCGACGTTCTCCTCGCGCTTGTTGCTGACGGCGCCGGTCCAATCGGCCGGCGGAGCCGGCCACTTGGCACCCATGCCTTCGAGTAATGCCGCGACGCAGGAGCCGATATCGCCGACCACCGGTGCCGCGATCTCGACGTTCGAATCCATTTCCTTCGGCTCGATATCGATCTGGATAAACGTCTTCGGTGCCTCGCCCCAGTTCTTGCCCTTGCCATGCGACAATAGCCAGTTGAGACGCGCGCCGATCAGGATCACGACGTCGCTGTCCTTCAGCACGGTCGAGCGCGCAGCGCCGGCGCATTGCGGATGCGTGTCGGGCAGCAGGCCCTTGGCCATGCTCATCGGCAGGAATGGAACTCCGCTCTTCTCCACGAGGTCGCGGATCGCGTCGTCGGCCTGCGCGTAGGCCGCGCCCTTGCCGAGGATGATCAGCGGCTTCTTGGCGCCTTTGAGCACATCGAGCGCGCGCTTGATGGCGTGAGGCGCGGGGATCTGCGCCGGGGCCGCGTCGATCACCTTCACCAGCGACTTCTTGCCGGCCTCGGCGTCCATGACCTGACCGAACAGCTTGGCGGGCAGATCGAGATAAACCCCCCCGGGGCGGCCCGAAACGGCGGCCCGGATCGCGCGCGCCACGCCGATGCCAATATCGGCAGCATGCAGCACGCGGAACGCCGCCTTGCACAGCGGCTTGGCGACGGCGAGCTGGTCCATTTCCTCGTAGTCGCCCTGTTGCAGGTCGACGATCTCGCGCTCGGAGGAGCCCGACATCAGGATCATCGGGAAACAATTGGTCGTTGCGTGCGCCAATGCGGTAAGGCCGTTAAGAAAACCCGGTGCCGACACGGTGAGGCAAACGCCTGGCCTCTTGGTCAGGAAGCCCGCGATCGACGCCGCGTAGCCGGCATTCTGCTCGTGACGGAACGACAGAACGCGAATGCCCTCCGCCTGCGCCATACGGCCAAAGTCGGTGATCGGAATCCCCGGCACGCCGTAGATGGTATTGAGCCCGTTGAGCTTGAGCGCATCGATGACAAGATGAAAGCCATCGGTCAGTTCCCGCTCCGCTTCGACTGCCGCCGGGGTTTCGGATTTTGTCTTCATTGCAGCTTCGGCCATTGGGAATTCCTCCGGTCTTATTCGTCAATCGAGATAATCGGCGTATTTTTCGACGTGCTCGGCAAGGCCGAGCGCGTGATCGCGCACCAGTTCTTCGGCGCGGCGCGTGTCGCGCGCTTCCAGGGCTTCGATAATGCTCATATGATCGCGGATCGACCGGTCGGCACGATCCTTTTCGACGATGGTCTTGCGGCGGATCATGCGCATGTGGGTGAACAGATTCTCGGCGAGATCGATCAGCACGTCGTTGCGGCTGAGCCGGATAATGCTCTGGTGGAATTCGATGTTGACGTCGGAATATTCATCAAGATGGGCACGCAATTTGCCGTTGACGAAGGTCGCGAACATCTTGCGCAGGCCGGCGATATCCTCGTCGCTCGCGACCTGGGTAATCAGCCGCGCCGCCATGCTTTCGAGCGCCGCCCAGGCGGTGATCATCTCGATCACTTCGCGTTTGGTCTTGCGCACCACATAGATGCCGCGGCGCGGCACCGAGCGCACGAAGCCCTCGCTCTCGAGCTGCGCCATCGCCTCGCGCACCGGCGTCCGGCTGATGCCGAAATCCTGCGCCAGCTTGCGCTCGTCGAGCCGGATGTCTTCGCGATCCCGGTAAACATCCATCGACACGATCGCGTTCTTCAGCGCGGCATAGGCCTGGTGCTTGAAGCTCGGCGCCGTATCGATCGGGCGCAACGCGGGCTGAGCGGCGCCCCCGATGGCGCGGCGCGAACGTAAACGGACTGAACGGGCCTCATGACGCATGACTGGTATACAATATGCCAGAAGGTTAGGCCTACGCAACAGGCGCCGCGACATAGTTGCGAATAAAAACCGCCCGCGGGTACTCACGCACCAGCGGGCGACTGGATCGCAGATCAGCTATTGGCGATCGTCCTGATGCGCATCGGCTTGAGGACAACCAGGGCCATGACCGCTGCCACGACATTGAGGATCGCGGCGACGATGAACACGGCATGCCAGTTCCCGGTCGCGGTCGTGAGCACGTTGGCGAGCGGAACCAGCAACGCTGCGGTGCCCTTGGCGGTGTACATCAGGCCATAGTTCGTGGTGGCGAATTTACGGCCGTAGATATCGGTGCAGGTCGCCGGGAACAATGAATAAATTTCGCCCCAAGCGAAGAACACCACGCCCGACAGAATCACGAAGTAAAGCGGATTAGTCGCCAGGTAGAACAACGCGTAGATGCCGATGCCTTCGAGCAGGAAGGCGATGAACATCGTGTTCTCGCGGCCGATATTGTCCGACACCCAGCCGAAGAACGGCCGGCAGATGCCGTTGAGGACGCGGTCGATCGACAGCGCGAAGGTCAGGGCCGGAAGCGTGATGCCGAGGATCGACACCGGAATGCCGCCGACATTGAAGTCCTTGGCGATCGGCGCGAGCTGCGCCGTGGCCATCAGGCCACCGGCGCCGACCATCACGAACATCGCATACATCACCCAGAACACCGGAGTCTTTAGCGCCTCCTGCGGCGTGTAATCGCGACGTGATTGCTGGATCGCCGGCGCCACCGCCGGCGGCGCTTCGCCCGGTTGCGGCGCGCGCAACAGCAACCCGACGATCACCACGACAATGCCCTGACCGAGACCGAACCAGAGGAAAGCCGACTCATAACCAGTGCCTGCGATCATGTTGGCGATCGGGATGACAGTGATCGCCGATCCGGCGCCGAACCCTGCAGCGGTCAGGCCGGCGGCAAGGCCGCGGCGGTCCGGAAACCACTTCAGCGCGTTACCGACCGACGCTCCATAGATGACGCCCGCGCCGATACCGCCGATCGCGGCGCCGACGTAAAGCAGGAAAAGCGAATCAGCCATCGAGTTGATGACCCAGGCGATGGCGACGAGGACACCGGATGCAGAGACCATGACCTTGGGACCGAACTTGTCGATGAACCAGCCCTCGATCGGAACCAGCCATGTTTCGGTCAGCACGAAGATCGTGAAGGCGACCTGAATTGCCGCGCGACCCCAGTGATATTTTTGATCGATCGGATTGACGAACAGCGTCCACCCGTATTGCAGGTTGGCGATCATCACCATGCAGATGATGCCGAAAATCAATTGACCCCACCGCGTCCCTTCCGAAGCCTGGACGCCGCTGGCCGACCCCGCTGCAACTGCCATTGCCGTTTCTCCCTCGATTATATTGTTTTTAATTTGCAGCCCGCAGTTATGCCTGCGGGATAACCGTCTTTGACGGATGCCGGAATTCATAAGGCATTGGCGCATCGCCGCGCCGTAAATTTTGAATAAACAACGAACTATTGCAGCGCGGCATTACGCCGCTCTTGCGGCTCCAGATCGAACCGCCCGTCTAGTCCGCGGCGCGCAGGCTGCGATTGCTCGACCGCAGTTTGGTCCAGCCGGCCTGGATCGCGGACCAGAACAGCGCGATCAGGCCGAGGATCATGATGGTCGTGACCAGCCCGCTCGACCAGAACACCGAGAAGCCGCCTTGCGAGGCCAGCAGCGATTGACGGAACGATTCCTCCGCCTTGTCGCCCAGCACGATCGCCAAAACCATCGGCGCCAGCGGATAGTTGCATTTCTTCATGAAATAGCCGGCGACGCCGAACACCACCATCATCACGACGTCGAAGGCATTGTTATGCACCGTATAGGCGCCGATCGCGCAGAACACGAGAATGATCGGTGCGATCACGCTGAATGGAATCCGCAGAATCGACGCGAACAGCGGCACGCAGGTCAGCACAATGATCAGGCCGACAATATTGCCAAGGTACATCGAGGCGATCAGGCCCCAGACGAAATCCTTCTGCTCCGTGAACAGCAACGGCCCGGGCTGCAGGCCCCAGATCAGCAAGCCGCCGAGCAGCACCGCCGCGGTCGGCGAGCCGGGGACGCCGAGCGAGATCATCGGCAATAGCGCCGAAGTGCCGGCGGCATGCGCGGCGGTCTCCGGCGCCACCACGCCTTCAATCTCGCCGGTGCCAAACAGATGGCCGCGCTTGGAGATGCGCTTGGCGATGCCGTAGCTCATGAACGATGCTGGGGTCGCGCCCGCCGGGCTGATGCCCATCCAGCAGCCGATCAGGCAGGAACGCAGCGATAGCATCCAGTAGCGCGGCAGTTCCTTCCAGGTGTGCAGCACCACTTTCATGTTCAAGGCGGGTGCCTTGCCGCGGAAGCTCAGTCCCTCCTCCATCGTGAGCAGGATCTCGCCGATGCCGAACAGGCCGATAACCGCGATCAGAAAGTCGAAGCCATTGAGCAGCGATTCGGCACCGAACGTCAGACGCAATTGCCCGGTCATCTGGTCAAGCCCAACCGCGCCGAGGCCGAAGCCGAGCATCATCGAGGCAATGGTCTTGAACGGCGGCTCTTTGCTCAAGCCAACGAAACTGCAGAACGCCAGAAAATAGACCGAGAAGATTTCAGGCGGCCCGAAACGCAAGGCAAAACTGGCGACCAGCGGCGCCACCAACGTGATGACGATCACCGCGAACAAAGCGCCGACGAAAGATGACGTGAACGCGGCGGTCAGCGCTTCGCCGGCCTTGCCTTTCTGCGCCATCGGATAGCCGTCGAAGGTGGTCGCGACCGACCAGGGCTCACCGGGAATATTGAACAAAATCGAGGTGATGGCGCCGCCGAACAGCGCACCCCAATAAATACAGGACAGCATGATGATCGCCGAGGTCGGCGACATTGAAAACGTCAGCGGCAGCAATATCGCAATGCCGTTAGCGCCGCCCAAGCCGGGCAGCACGCCGACGATGACGCCAAGCACGATACCGATCACCATCAGCAACAGATTGAATGGTTGTGCGACGACCGCGAACCCGTGAAAAAGATTGCCGATGTCTTCGAACATTCAACGTCTCTTGCTTCGTTTGCGATTGTGCCCTGAGCGCGGCTCGCGTTGCGCCGCGACGGCCGTTCAATATCCGAGCGCGTGCTCGAGCATACCTTTCGGAAGCGGCACCAGAAACCAGACTTCAAACAGGAAGAAGATCGCGATCGGCGTCACGATTGCGACGGCGAGCACCATCGTCCAGTTATAGCGGCCGAACCAGCGCATAAAGACCGCAATCAGCAGCGCCGAGGACACGTACATGCCGATGTAAGGCACCAAGGCGACGTAAATCGACAGCGGCACCAGCACCGAGAACACCTGCCGCAGTTGGCTCCATGCCGCGAATATCTTGCCGGTGCGCGCCGCAACCAACACCTGCGCAGCATTCACCACGCAAGCGATCAGCACGATGAGGCTGATATAAAACGGGAAGAAGCCGGCCCGCGGGCCATCCGAAGCCCACCCGATCCCGACTTTCAGGCTGCCATAGATACCGATCAAGGCGAGGAGCGCCATGACGCCGGCCACTCCAAGCTCTACGCTCCGGTGGGACGGACCCGCCCCACCGGCTTGTTCAGCGTTTTCGCTCATGCTCTCCCCGCCTCAGTATTTGAGACCACCGTCTTAGTTGGTCTTGGCGAGGAAGCCAGCCTCTTTCATCAGGCCCTCATGCAGCTTTTCAGCGTCGGCGACCCACTTGGCGTATTGGTCGCCGGTCATGAAGGTTTGGTTGAAAGCGCCGTCACTCATCAGCTTCTTCCATTCCGGCGTCTCGCGTACCTTCTGGAATAGGTCGACGTAATACGCGACCGCCTCCTTGCTCACGCCGGGCGGCATGAAGAAGCCGCGCAGCATGAGGTATTCGACATCGACGCCGGCCGACTTGCAGGTCGGGATGCTGTCCCACGCCAGATCGCCGGCGATCTTGTCGTGGTAGTCGAGCTTCTTGGAGTCGAACACGCAAAGCGGCTGCAGCTTGCCGGCTCGCCAATGCGCAACGGCCTCAATCGGATTGTTCACGGTCGAGTCGACGTGATTGCCGACCAGTTGCACCGCGACTTCGCCGCCGCCTTTATAGGGGATGTAGGTCATCTTCTTGCCGGCCACCTTTTGCAGAGCGACCGTAATGATCTGGTCTTCCTGCTTGGAGCCGGTGCCGCCCATCTTGAACTGATTGTCGGGCGCGGCCTTGATCGCATCGAGGTATTCCTTGGCGGTCTTGTAAGGCTTGTCGACGTTCACCCAGAGCACGAACTCGTCGAGCGCCATCATCGCGACCGGCGTCAGGTCCTTCCAATTGAAGGGAATACCGGTTGCCATCGGGGTGGTGAACAGATTCGACAGCGTAATGATCAGCTTGTGCTCGTCGCCCTTGGAATTCTTGGCATCGAGAAAGCCTTCGCCGCCGGCGCCGCCGGACTTGTTGATCACGACCATCGATTGCTTCGACAGATTGTGCTTCGCCACAATGCCCTGCACCGTGCGGGCCATTTGGTCGGCGCCACCGCCGGTGCCTGCCGGTACGATGATCTCGATCGGGTGGGTCGGCTCCCACGCATTCGCCGCCGTCACGGACAGCGCCAAAGCCGTTCCCAAGCCGAGCGCAAGCGCTCGCGTGATAAACTTCATGGTGCGTTTTCTCCCTAACTCTTAGCCAGCCCGGTCTTGTTGCCGGTTTCGTTTATACGGGGTCGCCCCCACATAAAATTATCATAAACTGCGCTGTCATTGTCACCTAGTCTTTTGTAAAAGCTGGGGAACTGCCGCAGCGCACAATGCGCTGGATCGATTACAGTTGATTCAAGCGCAGCTCGATTGGATCAGCGCGTGCGTCACGGACAATTCGCATGAAAATTCTGGTCACTGGCGCCGCTGGCTTTATCGGCTTCCACGTCGCGAGAGCGTTGCTCATGCGCGGCGACGAGGTCATCGGCCTCGATGACCTCAATGACTACTACGACGTAGCGCTGAAAAGCGCCCGGGTCGCGCAACTCAGCCCGCACAAGGCCTTCCGCTTCATCAAGGCTGATCTTAAGGACCGTGCAGCGATCGAAACGCTGTTTGCCGAATACAAGCCCAAGCGCGTCGTTCACCTCGCTGCGCAGGCGGGTGTTCGATATTCACTCACCAATCCGCACCAATACGTCGACGCCAATATCGTCGGCTTCCTGCATGTTCTGGAGGGATGTCGGCACTACAACACGGAACATCTGGTTTATGCGTCATCCAGCTCGGTGTACGGCGCTAATACGCAGATGCCGTTCAGCGTGCATCAGAATGTCGATCATCCGCTGAGCCTCTACGCCGCGACTAAAAAAGCCAATGAGCTGATGGCGCATACCTACTCCCATCTTTATCGGTTGCCGGTCACGGGACTGCGCTTCTTCACGGTGTACGGGCCATGGGGCCGGCCGGACATGTCGCCGTTCATCTTCACGCAGAAGATCATTGCCGGTGAGCCGATCGACGTATTCAATCACGGCCACCACCGGCGCGACTTCACCTATATCGACGATGTGGTGGAGGGTGTGGTGCGGACGCTGGATCGCGTTGCCGGCCCCGATCCTGCATGGTCGTCGGACCAGCCCGATCCGGCAACGTCAAATGCGCCCTACCGGCTCTATAATATCGGCAACCACACACCGGTGCCGTTGCTCGACTACATCGCCTGCATCGAAAAGGCGATCGGCAAGGCGGCTAAAATGAATTTTCTGCCCATGCAGCCGGGCGACGTGCCGGCGACCTATGCTGATGTTGCAGACCTGAAGGCTGCCACCGGATTCGAGCCGAAAACGCCGCTCGAAGACGGCATCAGGCGCTTCGTCGCCTGGTACCGCGGTTACTACGAGGTCTGACGACTATTCGGCGGCGCGCGCCGACGGCAAATCGAGCTTCAGTTCTGCCGCCACGGCATCCTCACGAAATGCTTTCACTGCTGCCCGCGAAAGCTCGGCGCCGTTCATCGTACCGAGTGCCGGGAGCTTCTTGAGCACGTCATTGAGTGCGGTGATGATGTGGCAGCCCATGGCGTCGGCTTCGACCACATTGAACACCTCGCGCGTCGAGGCCCAGATGATTTCGACATTCTTGGTCTTGCGCGCGCTCTTCACGGCCTCTTTCATCAGCGGACGATAATCGTCGCCGAAGTCGGCGAGCCGGCCGGCGAATACCGACACACAAGCCGGCGCCAGGCCGTCAAGCACGTTGATCGCGCGCTCGACCTGCTCCGCGGTGAAAATTGCCGTCATGTTGATCTTGACACCCTCGCCGGACAGCGTGTGCACCGCGTCGTATAGCGGTTCGCCGCGGGTATTGGTGACCGGCAGCTTCACATAGACATTCTTGCCCCAGGCCGCGATAACGCGGGCCTGCGCAACCATTTCCGGGATGTCGTCGGAGAAGACCTCGAACGAAATCGGCCGGTCGGGAACCGCTTGCACGAGATCGCGCGCGAAAGCGGCGTAATCGCGCACGCCGGCCTTTTTCAGCAAAGACGGATTGGTGGTGAAACCCGCGATCCACGGCTTCGCCGCCATCTCGACGATGTCGGCCTTGGCGGCGCCATCGGCGAAAATCTTGACCTTTAAGTCCGCAAGCTTCGGCATCGGGCAACCCTTTCTGTGCGCCTCAGGCTTATCACACCGCACAGGCATTATGATCAAGCTTTGGCGATCAAAGCGCCGAGCAGGGCCGTTATTTCTGGCCGCGATGGCCCCAGGGAATAATCGCCCAAATGCGCTCGTGAAAATAATACAGCAGGATTTTCGTCAATAGTTCGGTTCCTGCAATCGAGCCGGCCAGCATGGCATGGCCGGTAATGATGAAGCTAATGACGAAAGTATCGATCGAGCCGGTGATACGCCAACTGATCGCTTTCACCAGGGAACGTGAATGCGCCTCGCGGCCGGAAAATATCATGGGTTCTCCTTGAAATTTTTCGGGGGTTTGCGGCCGGGCGGCAATGGCCTCGGATCCTGAAATTTGACTCTAACGCCAGTGGTTCAACATAGCAAAGTTCGGACGCACTGTTCCGCGCACAAAAACGCATAGCGCAGCGTGTTTCAAGCGGCAATTGCCGCGCACGTGGCTTCGATGATTCGAGCCTGCAATTCGGGGGCGAGATAGGGATGCATTGGCAGGCTCAGTACCTCATGCGCGATGGCATCTGAAACCGGCAGTCCATTGCCGGCGCTCGGATAAGCGCGATAGGCGACCTGCCGGTGCAACGGCTTTGGATAATAGATCGCGGTCGGAATGCCCTGCGCCTTGAGCGCGACAGCCACCGCATCGCGCCGTCCATTGCCAATCCTGATCGTGTATTGCGCCCAGGTCGAGACGCAGTCCGCCAGGACGCGCGGCACCACGGCGACATCCTTGAGGCCTTCGTTGTAGCGTTGGGCGATCGTTTGGCGCTCGCCGATCTCGTCGGAAAAAATCTTCAGCTTCTCGATCAGCACCGCGGCCTGCATCGTGTCGAGTCGGCCGTTCATGCCGATGCGCGTATTGTCGTATTTGTCGACGCCCTGCCCGTGCATGCGCAGCGAGCGAAGAATTTCGGCAAGCTCGGCGTCGTCGGTGAAGATCGCGCCGCCGTCGCCGTAAGCGCCAAGCGGCTTCGCCGGAAAAAAGCTGGTTGCGGTCGCAAGCCCGATGGTGCCGACCTTACGGCCTTTATAGGCGGCGCCAAAGGACTGCGCGGCATCGCTGAGAATCCACAATTTATGAGCAGCGCACACGGGTTCAATGGCATCATAATCGGCGGGTTGTCCAAACAGATCGACCGAGATGACGCAAGTTGGCCTCAAGCCGAGTTGCTTGGCCGTCGCGATGCCGCGCTCGAGGCTCGCCGGGTCCATATTGAACGTGTCGCTGAAGACATCGACGAACAACGGCGTCGCACCAAACCAGGCGACAACCTCCGCCGTGGCGGCGAATGTGAAACTCGGGCAGAACACGGCGTCACCGGCCTTGAGTCCGCGTGCCCGCAAAATCAGTGCGAGCGCATCCGTGCCGTTCGAGCACGACACCACGTTCTTGGCGCCGCAGAATCCGGCCAGATCGGCTTCGAGGATCCGCACTTCCGGTCCGAGGATGTATTGGCCGTGTGCAAGAACGCGGGCCATCGCCTCGTCGATCGCCGGTCCGAGACGGAGGCGCTGCGCGGCGAGGTCAATGAAAGGGATCGGAGCGGAGGCCATTTTGGCGCGTTCGGTCATGCGCGCAGTCCTAAGGCAATTGAGCCGGACCCGCAACGCGCCGCCAATTAACAATTATTGCAGATTGCGACTTCCATCGCGCACAAAGCGCAAATTACCGGCACCGCTGCCTAAATTCAGCGCCAATTCCCGCGAATAAGAGCCTGTTGGCGGCCTTAATCCTTTGCGCTATGACTGCCGCGCAAAATCAACCGAGATTGAGAACGTGTCTGGAACATCGCGCTTAAGCCATTTGCAGCAACTGGAAGACGAGACCATCCACATCATGCGTGAGGTGGCTGCGCAATTTTCCAAGCCGGTCATGCTGTATTCCATCGGCAAAGACAGTTCCGTGATGCTGCACCTTGCGATGAAGGCGTTTTACCCCTCGAAGCCGCCCTTTCCGCTGCTCCACGTCGATACCACCTGGAAGTTCAAGGAGATGATCTCCTTCCGTAACCAGCGTGCGGCCGACCTCGGGCTCGACCTCATCGTCCACATCAACCAGGACGGGATTCGCAACGGCATTGGTCCGTTCACGCATGGCTCCACCGTCCATACCGACGTGATGAAGACCGAAGGACTGCGCCAGGCGCTCGACAAATATGGCTTTGACGCAGCTTTCGGCGGCGCCCGCCGCGACGAGGAAAAGAGCCGCTCGAAGGAGCGCGTGTTCTCGTTCCGTAGCTCAAGCCATCGCTGGGATCCGAAAAACCAGCGGCCCGAGCTGTGGCATGTCTTCAACGGCCGCGTTCACAAGGGCGAAAGCATCCGCGTCTTTCCGCTGTCGAATTGGACCGAACTCGACATCTGGCAATACATCCTCGCCGAAGATATTCCGGTAGTGCCGCTGTATTTCGCCAAAGAGCGCCCCGTGGTCGAGCGCGACGGCGCGCTGATCATGGTCGATGACGAGCGCATGCCCCTCAACCCCGGGGAAACACCGAAAATGCGGCGTGTGCGCTTCCGTACGCTCGGTTGCTATCCGCTGACCGGTGCGATCGAAAGCGATGCGCTTACGCTCGAAGACATCGTTCGCGAAACGCTGAGCGCGACTTTCAGCGAGCGGCAAGGACGTGTGATCGACCACGATCAATCGGCCTCGATGGAAAAGAAAAAGCAGGAAGGCTACTTCTGATGCACGAGGCTGTGATGCCCCGCGGTTCTACGCTCCGCCAGACCGCGCCCGCGGCCGATCTCGGTCTGCTGCGTTTTCTCACCTGTGGTTCGGTCGACGACGGCAAGTCGACGCTGATCGGCCGTCTGCTCTACGACTGCAAGCTGCTCTATGACGATCAGCTATCGGCGCTCGAGAAAGACACTGCGCGCTTCGGCACCACCGGCGGCAAGTTCGACATGGCGTTGCTGGTCGACGGGCTGCAGGCCGAGCGCGAGCAGGGCATCACCATCGATGTCGCCTACCGCTTCTTCAACAGCCAGCGGCGCAAATTCATTGTTGCCGACACGCCCGGCCACGAGCAATACACCCGCAACATGGCGACCGGCGCCTCGACCGCCGACCTCGCGGTCCTGCTGGTCGACGCGCGCAAGGGTCTGCTGACGCAGACCTACCGCCACAGCTTCATCGTCTCACTGCTCGGCATCCGTCACGTCATTCTGGCGGTGAACAAGATGGACCTGGTCGACTGGGACCGCGCCACCTTCGATGCCATCGCCGCCGACTATCGCGCCTTCGCGGCGCAGGTCGGGCTGGCCAACATCACCACGATCCCGATCTCGGCGCTGACCGGGGACAATGTCACAGGTCCGAGCGAGTCGATGCCGTGGTATGCCGGGCCGACGCTGCTCGAATATCTTGAAACGGTCGAAGTCGCCTCGGATCTCGCCGATGGTCCGTTCCGCATGCCGATCCAGTGGGTCAATCGGCCCAACCAGGATTTTCGCGGCTATTCCGGCACCATTGCCGGCGGCAACGTCAAGCCGGGCGATCGCGTCGTCGTGCTGCCGTCTGGGCGCACCACGCGGATCGAGCGCATCGTCACGCAGGATGGCGACCTGCCCGAGGCCGTAGCCGGCCGCGCCGTTACGCTGACATTAGCGGACGAGGTCGACGCCAGCCGCGGCGATCTCATCGCCACTGATACCGACCGGCCTGCGCTTGCCGAGCAATTCGCCGCTCATATTGTATGGATGAGCGAAGCTCAGATGCTGCCGGGCCGACCGTATTTCCTTGCGATGGGAGGCAATCTGGTCGGCGCGCAGGTCAACGAGCTCAAGCACAAGATCAACGTCAATACGCTTGAGCATGTCGCGGCCAAACATCTCGATCTGAACGAAGTCGGCTTCTGCAATATCGGGCTCGACCGGCCGATCGCCTTCGACCCATATGCCGACAACCGCGAAATGGGCGGCTTCATCCTGATCGACCGGCTGACCAACGCCACCGTGGCCTGCGGCATGATCAGTTTCGCGCTGCGCCGCGCCACCAATATCCATTGGCAGGCGACGCGGATCGACAAGACCGTGCGCGCCGCGCTCAAGGGCCAGAAGCCCTGCGTTCTCTGGTTTACCGGCCTCTCCGGCGCCGGCAAATCCACCGTTGCCGATTTGGTCGATCAATCGCTGACACGGCAGGGCCGCCATACCATCATTCTCGACGGTGACAATGTCCGCCACGGCCTCAACAAGGATCTCGGCTTTGCCGACGAAGACCGCGTCGAGAATATCCGCCGTGTCGCCGAAGTCGCCAAGCTGATGGTGCAGGCCGGCTTGATCGTGCTGGTCAGCTTCATCTCGCCATTCCGCAGTGAACGGCGAATGGCGCGTGACATGGTCGAGGACGGCGAATTTTTCGAGGTTTACGTCGATACCCCGCTCGCCGTCTGCGAGGCGCGCGACCCGAAGGGCCTTTACAAGCTCGCTCGCGCCGGCAAGTTGCCCAATATGACCGGCGTTGGCAGCGCCTATGAGCCGCCCGAACACGCCGAACTCGTGCTCACCGCAGGCGCCAAGCCACCGGAAGCGCTCGCCGAGGAAGTGCTCACCGAGCTCAAGCGCAAGGCGATTATTTGACGGCATCGCGCGACACCTCCGCGCCCGCGCGGGTTGCCGAGGAGCTACGTCGCTGGGCTATCGACAAGGCTCTGCCGCTGTGGTCGATCCGCGGCGTCGATGCCAGGCGCGGCGGCTTCCAGGAGCGTCTCAATCCCGACGGCTCGCCCGACCTGGCGGCCCCGCGCCGATTGCTGGTGCAGGCCCGGCAAACTTACGTCTATGCTCACGCCGCCGCACTTGGCTGGTTTCCGGAGGCAAAGCGTCTCGCGCTCGGCGGTGCGGCCTTTCTCCTGGAACGATATCGCAGCGCCGACGGCGGCTATGTGTTCTCGCTGGAGCCGGACAATTCCGTGGCCGATGCTCGTCGGGATACGTACGGTCACTGCTTCGTGTTGCTGGCGCTCGCCTGGGTCGCGAAGATCGGCGGCGATGCGCAAATCGGCGCGCGGCTTGAGGAACTGCTGGCATTTTTCGACGAGCGGCTTACCGCCCGCGACGGCAGCCTGCTCGAGGGCGTGCCGGCGAACCGGCCGCGTCGGCAAAACCCGCACATGCACGCGTTCGAGGCGATGCTCGCCCTCCAGGAGACATTAAGTCACGCGCAGGCGCCCTCAAGGGCCGCTAGATTCGCGGCGATGTTGACCGACAAGTTTCTCGACCCCCAGACGCGGACGATCGGCGAATATTTCAACGACGACTGGACACCGCAAAGTGATTCTATCGAGCCGGGCCACCATGCCGAATGGGCCTGGTTGGCCCGCAAAGACGAGCGCTTGCGGGGCGCGGCGCCGGGTACCCTGCCGACCGCGCTGCTGCAAACCGCGCTGCGCTGGCGGGATCCCCAGACCGGCTTCCTGGTCGACGAGGCGGATCGCAATGGGGCGGTCGTGCGCAACTCGCGGCGGATCTGGCCGCAAACCGAATTGGCCAAAGCCTGGATGGCGGAAGCCGAAGCCGGCATTGCTGGCGCGGACGAGAAGGCTGCCGCCATTCTGCTCGCTATCGCCGCGCATTATCTCGATCGCCCCTGCCCCGGCGGCTGGACCGATCGCTTCGACCAAGCCGGCCGCGCGCTGACCGTGCAAATGCCTGCGACTGCATTTTATCATGTATTCGGCGCGATCGCCGAAGCCAACCGGCTGTGGCCGACGCGCACGCCATGACCGCGCAGCTTGGACCCGCGGTGTTTCTCGACCGCGACGGCGTCATCAATCGTGATGATGGTTACGTCGGCACACGTGGGCGCTTTCACTGGATCACAGGCGCCGCGGCCGCGATCCGTCAATTCAATGCGGCAGGCTATCTCGTCTTCGTGGTGTCGAATCAGTCCGGCGTCGCCCGTGGGCTGTTCAGTGAAGACGACGTCCGGCAGCTCAACACCTGGATGACGGCCGAGCTTGCGGCGCAGGGCGCGCGTATCGATGACATCCGCTTTTGCCCGTTTCATCCGGAGGCGGCGGTCGCCACCTATCGTAAGACGTCCGACTGGCGCAAGCCTGCGCCCGGCATGATTCTCGATCTGATGCGAGCCTGGCCGGTTGATCCGGCACGAAGCTTTCTCATCGGCAACAAGACCTCCGACCTCGAAGCCGCCAAAGCGGCCGGCATTGACGGCTATCTGTTCGAGGAAACCGACTTGTCAGAATTCGCGGCGCGCGTGTTGCGCGGCCGCGCGCCCTGACGTGGTCAGTCATTTTCACGCGCACTGACCCGGAACGATGGCGCGAAAGCACGCACCACCGCCGCCGGAAAAAACGTCGCGATGCGCGTGACCGACGCCAGCAGAAACGGAAATGCAATGACACGCTGGTCGCGCGCCAGGCCACGCACGGTCGCCTTGGCCGCCGCTTCCGGCGTTACCATGAAGGCCTTGGCGCCGCGTAACTGCCGCCCCATTGGTGTGTCGATATAGCCGGGGCACACGACGTTGACGGACACGCCATGGGGCTGCAGCGCGTCGCGCAGGCTGAGCGCATAGCTGATCATGGCGGCCTTGCTCGCGCTGTAACTCGGCAGATCGGGAAGACGGACGAAGCCGGCAAGCGAACTTACCACTGCGATCTGACCGGATTTGCGCCGCATCATGTGCGGCAAAACGGCGTGGATCGTATTCAGCGTGCCGAGGACGTTGATGGAGAAGATCGCCTGACTGGCTTCGACGCTTTCGGTCTCCCCCGCCATGGTTGTGCCGCCGACCACGCCGGCATTGGCAATCAGCAGATCAATGCCGGCCCCGCGATCGAAAGCCTCGACCCAGTCCGCGAGTTCAATCCTTGCGCGAACATCAATGGCACCGATCTCGATCTGGCTGGCGCCGGCGCTCCGGGCGCGGCCCGCGGCGTCCCGCAGCCGCGATGCGTTACGGCCGATCAGACCGAGCCGTGCACCTTCCCCCGCGAAGCGGAGCGCCAGCGCTTCGCCAAGTCCGCTCGATGCACCTGTGATCACGACGGTGCGCAGCATGGATGACTTTCAATGACTGGGCGGCGGGAATTGAAGTGGCGGCGCGGCAACCGCCTAGATCAGCGTTTTCATCGCCTGTACGCGCTCGGGCAATTTCGCAATTTCCTCCGCCATTGTATCGACGGCGATTTCAATATCCTGCCGGCTGTGCGCGGCTGTGATGAAGAAGCGAAGGCGCGCGGATTTCGGCGGAACCGCGGGATAAATCACTGGTTGCACATTGATGCCGCGGTGATTGAGTTCCTGTGACAGAATCACCGCCGCGATTGAATCACCGACGATGATCGGCGTCACCGCGGTGCCGCCGCCGAAGCCAGTATCGAGACCCTTCGATTTGGCATAGCTGAGGAAATAGGCGCCATTGTTTTGCAGCGCCGTGACACGCTCCGGTTCGCGATGCATGACCTCAAGCGCCTTGAGGACGCTGGCCGCGATCGGCGGTGGCATGCCGACGCTATAGACAAAACCGCCCGCCATGCAGCGCAGATAATCAACCAGGGTGGCCGAACCGGCGATATAGCCGCCGCAACCGGCCAGTGTCTTCGACAGCGTGCCCATCCATACATCGACATCGCGCGGGTTGGCGCCAAAATGCTCGAACAGCCCGTAACCGCGGCGGCCGAGCACGCCGAGCGCATGGGCTTCGTCGATCATCAGCCACGCATTGTAGCGCTTCTTGATCTCGATCAGGCGTGGCAGGTCCGGAAAATCGCCGTCCATGCTGTAGATGCCCTCGACCACGATCAGCACGCGTTCGAACTTGTTGCGGACGCTGCCCAGAATCTGCTCAAGGTTGTCAAGATCGTTGTGCAGGAAGCTACGGCGCGGCGCGCCCGACAGCACACTGCCGACCACCACACTGTTGTGGATCGCGGCGTCGTAGATCACCAGATCCTTGGCGCTGACAAGCTGCCCGATCACGCTGACATTCGTAGCATAGCCGCTGACGAACACCACCGACTCTTCGCAGCCGTAATGATCCGCAAGCGCCCGCTCCAGATCGCGATGCACCGGACGCTCGCCGGCGACCACGCGGCTCGCCGAGGCGGAAATGCCGTACTGGTCGATCGCGCTTTTCGCCGCTGCCACCACTTCGGGATGTGCGTTAAGGCCGAGATAATCGTAGCCGGAGAAATTGATCAGCGTGCGGCCGTTCATCTGCGTACGCGCACCAATGCGCCCGTCATGCGAGCGGAAAAACGGGTTTTCCAGTCCCATTTTCTCGGCAACGGTCCGCTGCAAGCGCAGTTCGTCGTAGCCAGGCAAACTCGTAAAATCGATGAACCGGCTTTGCAGGCCCTTGGCGTCGGGAACCTCGACGCGCAGCGCCGTATTCTCGACGTTGCGCATCGATGCGACCCGCGAAAACAGGTGCTCTCGCGCCCTGCCGGTCAACACTGACTCTTTGCTCAAGACAACAGCCTCTTCGGCGTGCGCGTTTCGTCGGTCATGATGCCTTTAAGGACCTCGCGCTGGCCGGCGTCAAGCGCAACGACGTGTTGCTCACCGACCGTCGCCGCCTTCACATCCTCGCGATCACGGTCGAGGCCGATATGGGCAATGATCTCATCGGCGATTTCGCCGATCGTCTTGCTACCCGAAGAGCCGCCGAGCGGAATCTGGACGCCGAAACATTCTTCGAGGTTCATCACCAATTCGACCGCCATCAGCGAATCGAGACCAATTTCACCGAGGGGACGCACCTGGCTGATGTCTTCTTCGCGGATGTGAAGGACGTGCGATAGTTGCACACTGATGACGTCTGCGACCTTGCGCCGTGCCGCCTCAATACCGGCGCTGGCCGCGAGCGCTTGCAGATCTATATTTTCGGCTTCGCTGTCGCCGAGCTTCTGGCCGCGGCTAACGAAGCTTGCGTAGGTCGGCGACCGCAGTGTCACCAGACGGTCGCCGCCGAAATTGCCGTCATTCGGCGAAATCGTGACGACCGCGCTTTCGACCGCACCGGCGGACTGCTCGATAGCCTGTACCATCAGCTCGAGCGCCTCACGCGCCGGCATGCCGCTCAGGCCGGTCAGCTTCTGCAGGCCGCTTTGCAGTCGTGCGTTGCGCGCGACAACCCCGACATCGCTGATCGGACCCCAACCGACGGCGAGCGCCGCAAGGCCACGCTGGCGTCGCCGGCGGGCGAGGCCTTCCATGTAGGCGTTGGCAGCGACGTAGTTGGCCTGGCCGGGATTGCCGATAAGCGTCGTTACCGAGGAGAACATCACAAAATAGTCGAGCGTCATGCCTCGGACGAGATGATCGAGGTTCTCGGCCCCGGAGACTTTCGGCGCCAGCACGCGGTGAAAGCGCTCCTCGTCAAGATTGGAAAGGATCGCGTCGTCCAGCACCATCGCCGCGTGCATGACTCCCGCGATCGGCGGCATCGTCGTGCGCAGTGCTTCAAACAATTGCCCGAATGCAGCGCGATCAGTGACGTCGCATGACTCCGCGACCACCTTGATGCCGCGCGCGGCGAAGTTCGCCACCGCCTCCTGCGCCTCGGGCGAGGCCGCGCCATGCCGGCCGATCATGACGAGATAGCGGGCGCCCTTCTCGACCAGCCACTTCGCGGTCTCCAATCCGAAACCACCGAACGCACCGGTGATGACGTGAGTGCCCTCCGCCTTGACCTCGAACGGTTTGGCGACAAGGCCCACGGCGCGGGCGCCTTGCGGGCGAACCACGATCTTGCCGACATGGCTCGACTGTTGCATCAGGTGGAAAGCGTCCGAGACTCCGGCCGCGTCGAACACGCTGTAGGGCAGCGGCACGAACGTGCCGTTTTCGAACTGTTTCATGATCTTGGCAAAGGTACGCTCGCCGAAGACCCTGCGTGCGCCTATGACTTGGTCGACGTCAACGCCGAAATAACTGAGGTTGCGGCGGAATGGCCGCAGCCCGATATGGGTGTTGGTGACGTAATCGCGCTTGCCGAGTTCGATGAACCGGCCGAACGGCCGAAGGCACGATATCGAGCGCTCCATTGCCTCGCCGGCGAGACTGTTGAGCACCACATCGACCCCGCCGTCGGTAATCCCGCGAATATCATCGACGAAGGTTGTCGACCGCGAGTCGAGAACATGATCGACCCCGAGCGCGCGCATGAGGTTGCGCTTGGCCGGCGAGCCGGCCGATACGATGATGCGAGCACCGCGCGACTGGGCAATCTGCACGGCGGCCATGCCGACCGCGCCGGCGCCGCCGTGAATGAGAACCCATTCTCGCCGCGCCAGGCGCGCCTGCGTTATCAACGAGTAATAGGCAGTAAAGAACGCCACCGGGATCGTCGCCGCCGCCTCGCAGGAGAGATTTGGCGGCAGTTTCACCGCTTGGCTGCCCTTGATCGTGACATGCGTCGCAAAGGCGGAACCCGCGAACGCAAGAATGCGGTCATCCACTTTGAGATTTTGGACCGCCGATCCGACGCGCACTACGCGACCGGCGCATTCGAGGCCGAGCGTGGCGCCGCTGAAGCCGTTTTCGAGCATGTCCTCCGGGAGCAGCGAGAGACTCCACATCAGGTCGCGGAAATTGAGACCTGCAGCCTCGACTTCGATTTCGACCTCATCGACATCCGGACGCTTGCGCTCCATTGGCTGCCAGGACAAGCGTTGACCCGAAGCCGAACGTCGGCGCAGCACGGCGGCTGCCTGCTGCGGGGCGGGTTTGGAATCGAGTGTCTGGCGCAGACCATTGACGCGCACCGCACGGATCGCCCGCCTGTCAATCTGTAGCTCGGTCTCGTTGGTGCCGGACGCCATGATCCGCTGGATTTCCTTGGCGGCGGCCTCGACCGGAAGATCAGTAGCAAGATCGATGCGGCGAACGTCGAGCTTCGGAAACTCATTCGCGAGCGTGCGCGAAAACGCCCAGGCGCCACTTTCGACCGGACGCACCACGGAGGATTCGGCGGCAAGCGCGCCGGAAAACACCAGCCACAGGGTCGCGGACGCTGTACCGATCTTCTCAGCGCAGGCTTTAATTTCGAGACAGCGGCGGGTCAGCAATGCCACAGGATCGGCTGGATCGGCAGCGCTATCTGGCACCAAAACCACTACGTCGGGGCTGGCACCGGGAAACTCCGCCGAGCCGGTAATGATTGAAGCAACTACGCCGGTCGCCGCCAGCGCTTCCTGCAACTTGATCGCCAGCGCGGAGGCTTGCGTCGGCGCGACCAGCAGAGCCGATTTCGCTTTGGTGGGTGTTATTTGCGGAGGGACGATCGCAGCCGCCTGTTCGGTGATTGTGCGCGCTTGGGCATCGGCGGCGATCAAACAAGCGACACCCGATCCGCATCTTAAAATGATGGCAGCCGAGTTGCGGAATCCGGCTTCGTCGAGCATGGCCGCCCAGTGCCCAACCGGCCGCAACGGCGAAACCGGACGGTCCGGCGAGCCGACCGAAAACCAGGTCGGACCGAGGCCAAACACCAGATCTCTGAAAAGCGAACTACGCGGCTCGAGTGACACCAGCACGCCGTCGGTTGCGAGCAGGCCATTGATGTCGGCCAAGCTCTGGTCGGGCGGCAGACGATGCAGCCCGCCGGCCGAAACGATGACGTCGAACTGGCCGAGATCCTTGACGTGATCGGCATCCACCAAACGAATGTCTTTGTTCTTGGATAGCGCGAGTTCGGCACTTTCGAACCGGCGCCGGTCAGGCTCGTACACCGTCAGCAGGATGGCGCCGCCATGCTCCGGCGAAAGCAGCAATTGCGCAAGCGGGGCGAAACCGATCTGAAGAACGCGCAAAGCGCGATTCTTCGGCCAGAGTCGCTTGCTCTCGAGCAGCAGGCGATAAAGCGTGCTGCTTCGCTCGCGCAAAGCGATGCCGGTGCTGTTGTAAAAGTCTAGCGCTGACCTCGAGATGATCGGGTCGAACGAGGCGCTTACGGATCCGGTTGCGGCGACCTGCCGGGCAAAGCCGGACAACGCCGCCGCCAGAAGCAATTCGCCGGCGTGCGACTGTTGCTCGGTTGCCAGCGCCTTCACCACCGAAGTCGAGCTCGGTAACGAGGAATCTTCAACCAGATGCCACGATGTCAGCTCTTTCTTGGCGAGGTCTGCCGCTTCCAGACTGTTTAGAATATTCAGAAGCCAAGGCCGATAATTTTCAGGAAGCCGCCCCGCCGCAATCAAGCCGTCGACGTCAACTTTGCCGCGATCGGCGAGGCCCGAGGCAATTTCATAGGCCGCCGCCGTCGCCCAGCCTTCGATCAGAATATCAGCATCACTAGAAGCGGCATTGCCGTCCTGCGCCAGGCCGAGCGCTCGTGCAGCCGTAACCAGATCATTGGCAACGCCGGCGACGCCGACCTGTCCTGAGATTGTGCCGTCGATCAGGCGCGGCAGTTCGACGAACGAAACGTTGTCGAGCGAGCTGGTTCGCCTGGTCGAGATCGCCTGCCCGCGTACCTCGCGCAGCACCGCGATGAGCTCGTTCTTCGAGGAGTAGATATAGCAATTGGTGACGACCGAGCGCTCGGACTTGCTGACGACCTCGATCACCGCCCGCTCGGGGATGAGATGCGGCCGCAGCAACGTGCTTTCGCCAAGTCGCACCGGAATATAGGTAACGCCGCGCTCCTTGGCGCGAAGCTCGGGCAACAAGGCGAACAGGCCGTGGCCGCAGCAATCGACCCGCATCGGGTCGAGCAAGAATTCCGACTCGTTATTGGCAGGAGTCAGTTGAACGCTGATGAGATTGTCGTTGTGGACGACGACTCGCTGCACGAGTTGGAAGGCCGGCCCATAGTGCAGACCGCTGCCACTTGCGAGATCATAAATCTCCGATTTTTCAAAGACGCGTCCGCCGGCCGGCACGTCGGGCGCGTTAGACGTGTGGGCCGTATTGCCGTTTTGTATCTTGCCGCGGCAATGCAGCAGCCAGCCCGCCTGCGACAGTCTCGTGCGGCTGAAGATCTCGAGCGTGCCGGAGCCCGCCGAAATCCGTGTCATAATTTCTCGCGTCTCGCCACTGGTGACGTCGAGCGGCGCTAAAATCTCAAGTTCGGAGATGATGATGCTGTCGGCGCGGATCCATTGCCGCGCAACAGCAAGTGCAATCTCGAGAAACGCCGTGCCGGGCAGAATCGCCTGCCCGCCCACTCTGTGATCGGCAAGCTGCGGATGAAGCGACGTGTCGATGTTCGATCGCCAAACCAGTGCGTCGGGCGTATAGCGTGCCCCGGCAAATGGATGCGGCTCGGCGTCGTACCCGGTTGCCTCGACCGTCGGCTTGAAGCGATAATGACTTTGCTGCCACGGATAGCGCGGCAGCTGGATGCTGGGACCCGGATCCGGCCCGAATATCTTGTCGGCATCGATCCGCGCACCATTCACCAGAGCCTTGGCGCGGGCCTTTTCGAACGGGTCGACGTCTTCGTCTGAACGGTCGAGGATCGCCAGCGTCGCAAATCCATTGACTTCGCCGCGCAGGCTATCGGCGATATGCTTTTGCAGCGTCGGGCGGGCACCAATTTCGACGAAATAGCGGACGCCAAGCTCAGCCGCCGCCCGCACCGCTGAACTGAACAGCACCGGCTCCCGGACATTGCGCCACCAGTAGTTGCCGTCGAGCCGCGATCCCGGGACAACGGCGCCGGTGACAGTCGACACGAACGGCACGTCGGCATCACGCGGCGCGATTTCACGAAGATCGGCGCGCAGTTTCTTTTCGATCGGCGTCATCAATTTGGTGTGGAACGGATATTCGAGGTCGAGGTCGAGGAAGGCGATGCCGCGTTCAAGCGCTACGCGCTTGAACGTCGCAAGCGCTTCGCCCGACCCCGCAACAGTCACCGTGCGCGGGCTGTTGATCGCCGCGATGCTGAGGTCCTCAATGTCCTCGATGATCGGTTCGAGCGTTTCGGCAGCGGAGAACACGGCCGCCATGCGGCCGGCGCCCTGGGTCAGCTCCTGATGGGTGCTGCGATAGTAAATAACCTTGACCGCCGTGCGCAGGTCGAGAATCCCAGCGGCCTCAGCCGCGGCAACCTCGCCGACGCTGTGACCAAGCACGGCCGCCGGACGCAGACCGGCCGCGCGGAGCGCGGCCGTCGACGCCGCCTGAATGCCAAAGATCAGCGGTTGTGCGATGCTGGTAAGCGGCAAACGCTCGTGCAGCGTCTCGCTGAACATCGCATCCTTGAGCGACCAGCCGCCGATCTGCTTGAAGTAGCCGTCGACCTGATCGAAACGCGCGCGGAAACTCGCGTTGTTACGATAGGCGGCGATCCCCATGCCGACCCATTGGCTGCCATTGCCCGAATAGACAAAGGCCACGGACATTTCGTCGCCAACCGCGGTGCCGGCGGTGAGCTTTGGATCCTCGACACCGGAGATGAATGCGTTGAGGGCACGCACCACCTCTTCATTGCGCGAGCTGGAAACAACGAGCCGGTTCGATTGCCGTTCGCGCCGGTGCATGATCGCGCTGCCCAGCGTCGCGGTTTCCTGATCGGAGAGCTCGGTCACCCGCTCCGAATATTGCCGGGCCAACTCGACCAGCGAGGCACTGCTATTCGCCGACAAGGCGAACAGACCCGGTTCGGTCTTGGAGACGTCGATCAGCGGTTCCGGCGGCTTGCGTCCGGGCGCCACCACGGTATGGGCATTGGTGCCGCCGAAGCCGAATGAATTAATGCCGGCGATCTGATCGGTCGAATTCGGCAGCAGCAGCGGCTGCGTGCAGACATTGAGGTTGAGAGCCTCGAAATCGATGTTCGGATTGGGCTCGTCGAAGTGCAGCGACGGCGGCAGGATTCCGTGGTTGAGCGAGAGGATTGCCTTGAGCACGCCAGCGAGGCCCGAAGCCGGCTCGAGATGCCCGATATTGGTCTTGATCGAGCCGATCGGCAGCGGGGTCTCGCGATGATGGCCGATGCTGCGGCCGAGTGCCGTGGCTTCGATCGGGTCGCCAACCGCAGTTCCGGTGCCATGCGCCTCGACAAATGCAAGACGATCAAAATCGATGTCGTTGCGGGCATAAATGCTGCGCAACAGCGCCTCTTGCGCATCCATGCTCGGCATTGAAATGCCGTTGGTACGCCCGTCTGAATTGACGTCGGTCGCGAGGATCAGCCCGTGAATCGGATTTTTCTGCGCGTAAGCATGAGCAGCCTTGCGCAGCACCATGATGACCGCGCCTTCCGCGCGGACGAACCCATCGGCGCCGGCGGCGAATGCCTGGCACAGGCCTTTCTGCGACAGCATATTGGCCTGCGAGAAGGCGACGAATGACGAGGGCCCGGCCAGCAAGTTGGTCCCGCCCACGATTGCAGTGTCGATGCGCCCCGAGCGCAGCGCCTCCATTGCCTGATGCAGCGCAACAAGCGACGAAGAGCATGCCGTGTCGATCGTGAGGCTCGGTCCGTGCAGTCCGTAAATGTAAGAGATGCGGTTCGCGAGAATCGAGATCGCGGTCCCGGTCGAGAAGTGCGCGTCGGCGACAGCCGGGTCGCCAAAAAATGCGTGGCCGTAATCGGCCTGCGAGGCGCCGACGTAGACACCCACATCGGAGTTCGCGATCGATGACGGCCGAATGCCGGCGTCTTCCAGCGCTTCCCAGGTCAGTTGCAAAAGAATCCGCTGTTGCGGATCGATCTGTGTCGCTTCGCGCGGCGAGATTCCAAATACCGCCGGATCGAAGCCCCAGATATCGTCAACGACACCGGCGGCCCACGTGTAGCTTTTGCCGCGCTCCTGCTTGCGCGGGTGGCCATAACGGTCGAGCGAAAA